>Ga0179593_1441215_pt1 | contig 15607 bp, 23 predicted proteins | sample CZODoug2_1_08_16_FD_185931 | JGI IMG/M metagenome (GOLD analysis project Ga0179593, IMG submission 185931) | Vadose zone soil fungal communities from Angelo Coast Range Reserve, California, USA - CZODoug2_1_08_16fungal (PacBio error correction) | ecosystem: Environmental > Terrestrial > Soil >... | reverse complement strand
TGCTTTTGTGGTCTCGGCTGTTCATAGACCGTGCAAAGCTCGGGCCCGCTTCCTTTTTTTTTCCTTCTTCCCCAAAGAGTTTGCCCCCCCTATCCGATTATCTTTGCCGCCGTAATTAACAGTTTCAATCGCCAAGGAAATCTCTTTTCTTGTTCCTGTTGACCGCTCCCTTTCCAGCTTTCCCCCCTTGAGAGTACTTCTTGACGTTTTGAGCCCCGACTGGTGCAACGCTTTCCTGTTATTTTTCCGTTTTTTCACTTAGTTTTTGAATCCCCAACTTCTTATGCAAAGGCAGGCCACCCTGTTTTCGTCGCCATCCCTTAGTTCTCCATTTTTTTTTTTTTGGCCCATTTCCCCTTTTTTCCCTTGTGAGAGTACCAACGTTCTGTAGGGGTTGCGTACCGTCCGCATCCCGGTTGGCTTCCGGAGTTTTTCTCGAAGCATTGGTGCGCCGACTGGGAGGATCTGGGCCTTGTGAGCGGTTGGGAGCTGCCGCTGAGGTTTTCTTTCGATTCTAAGCACTTCCCTTAACCAGTTTGAAAAGTTTGCGGGATGAGGCGGAACTCTGTGACATGACATTCCCTAGTTTTCATCTACCTTGATTCCTCTCCCTCTGATTTCGACCCTCTCCACCGCGTTTATTTCTTGTGTTATTGGGGCGAACAAGCCCTTTGAGGATTGATATTTTAAAACACACTTTTTCTATATTTTCTGTCCACGTAAAGTAGGTCGCTGACGCGGGCGTGGCGCTTTCTTTTTCCCGGGTGGTTTTTTGGATTGTGCCCCCCTCCTCTTCTTAGGTTTTACCCTTCCCTCCGGACGTCTTTTTCTTTCGGTTTCAGGTGGGTACTCGAGTGATCGGTTCGGATACCTGTGATTTTGCCGTTCTCCTCCTTCTTCTCCTTCGAACAATGTGATTCCTTCTTTCGATTCCCCCAATTGATTCTCATGATCCAACTAGAATCAGCCTGTTGCCTTTTGGGTACAAGAACAAGTTCTTTTCCCCTTTCTTTTTCCCTTCGCAAATCCCCCCCCCTTCCCCCCCGGTCGACGTGTCCTTGGTCGACCATTGCCTCCTTTTCCCCCACGACGCCATTGTGTCCCAACCCTGACCGTCGCGAGGGAGGAACTTTTTCTGCTTTTGGTTGACGACATACTCGGCAGTGTCCCCCATTCTCTGCCGGTGGCTTGGAGTTTTTCCCACAGGCGTTGGATGCTGGTCTTAACCCCCCTGCTTCTCCTTTTCTCAGGACGTTATTTTTTGCCCTGGCTGCTATTCATAAAATTAACATGTAGGAATTTTTTTTGTTCAAGTGTTTCTTTTTTTTCCTTAGTGAGTTTTTGTGTGTTCCTCACCCGTTGTGAAGGAAGGTCTCCCCAAGTCTTTTTGTTTTTAGGATGCCCCGGTCCCGATTTCCGTTGCGATCCGAATTTTTTTTGGGGCTGTTCCCTGCTCGGAAACCCTGTTGGTGAACAGTGGGACCTTGTCTTTCTCCTTCTTTCCCCTTTTATCCCCTCCCCCTCTGCTTTTGTTTTGCTGACGTTCGATTGTTCCAATTTGCACGTCGCGTTAGGCCAAGAGGCCTTAGAGGTATGTTTTTCCCCTCTTTTTTTTCTCCTGCCGTCTAGCTTTTTTTGATTTACCGTGTGCTGTGGCAGTCCTCCTATTTTACCTTTTTTACATCGGACTTGACAAGTAGATTCCTTGGTTTCCTTTCACCTACTTCCCCGTCCCCTTTTTTTCCAGGAGTTTTCTTTTTTCTCCATTTAACCCGTTTTCAGTATATTACAAGCTGCTGGAAACCTCAAAACCCCCCGTAACTTTTGTTGGCGGGTTCCTTGATTAAGTTTTTTTTTTGCGCTCTATCCTCTTCATCCCCCATTTCTTTTTTTTTTTTTTTGTTTCGTAAAGGAGTTCCGGTAAAACATTGGAAATGTTGGATTTATCGGCTGTGTGCCACTCTTGCCCTGTTTTTTAAATTGTGTCCTTCGCCATCCTTTTCCCGGCTTTGTCCCCCTTTTGCTAGCGGTCTTTGGAGTTTGTTTTTTTGTGAGATTATTTTCCGACATATTTCTGCAGTTCTTTCCGTTTTTGCACGTCTCTGACGTGCTTAATTTCCCCCCCTGTTACACCAGGTTTTTTTTCCCCCAAACAATCCTCCCTGCCCAGGGCCAGAGAATTTTACCCCTGGACCCCAATACGTTTTTTCTGGGTTTTTTACTTTATGGCTTCCGTTTTTTAGTTGATGTTACCGGATGGAGAAGTTATTGCGCTTTCATCTTTGGTTGACTGTGTACCCCTTTTCCATTGCCCTTTTTCCCTTTCCACCACCATACCTCTGAACCCTCTTCTGCATAACCTTTTGGACTCTTTCTTGTTGGATCGTAGTGGCGATTGCCGATTTTTTTCTGTCCCCCCCTTTTCCTGGTTCGGCTTCCTTCGACGGTGTTTGTGCTTGTCTCTTTCCTGGTAGTGGTTTTGAACGAATATTTTCATCTCATCTCCACCATGCTTCCCCTTCCTTCCTCTGGTCTTCTGTATTATTGGTGCGTCTGGGGTGTTCGTTTCCCCCCCTTCGAAACCACGAGCTGAAGGGCCGATTTTTCTGACGGTGTCCCTCTTTCTCCCTTTCCCTCGACCCCTCCCCTGCTGTGGTGTATTTACGAACCCCTATTGGGCACTCACTATTTTATTCCAAACGTCGCGAACTTTGATGGTGGTTCGTATATGGACCACCTTTTTTTTTTTTTCAAAATTATTGGCGTAACTTACCTGATCAGGCCTTCCCTCCTTTTTCTCCCCTTCCCTTTTTGTTTTGCGGTGTATTGGCACCTTTTTTATATCCCGTTTTTTTGCGTAGTTGGGATTTTCTTAGGAACGTCGTGCCAGATTTTCTTTTCTTCTGGACCGTTCGTTTTGCTTGTTTTTTTTGTCCCGTTTTGTTACTTTTTTTTCTTCAATTCTGTTGTCCCCCTCTGCCTTCTTTCTTTCCTATTTTCTTTTCCCGATTGCCACTGCCCATTTTTTTGCGAGTGCCTTGTCCTTCCCTTCGCTTCTGTCTGACTATCTTTTTTTCCTCTCTCTCTCTTTTTTTTCTCCCCCCCCCCTTCGTTTTTTTTGATGTGAGGTCTTGATCTGGTGTGACAACACCATTTTACTTTGATGCATGAAAGTGAGGTCAGGCCGAGCCTTTTGTCGTTTTCAATTTTTCATTTTTTTCATTCTTTTTTTTTTTTTTTTCACCTTGTGATCTCGCCTTTCGTTTCTTTTTTGATTTTTTCCTCCTTTCCCCCCCTATCAGTTAACGCACCCTGCCAACAGGCGGCTCGACCAAAAGGTACTTGACCTGTCGTAACCCCCCCTTTGCCCCCCCCCTTTTTGAACGAGAGTTTGATCTTCCTCCTTTTTCCACGCGTTCGCGGTTCTGCCCTCCCCTCCTTCCTTTGGGAGTCCGCATTCAGGAAGCCGCATGGTCAATTTTGGTAGGGCTTCCCTAACCCCACAAACATCTTTTTCTTCGAGACTTTTCCCTTGCATGTGGCTTTCCTATAATCTTTTGTGTTTTCTTGAGCCCTTCGTTTTCCCCCCTCCCTTAAGCTGTTTTTCGGCTTAAGGGCCTGTTTTCCTAGTTAGCGTCCCGGGCTTCCCCCCGGCCACTCTTTTCCGCGGCCCTCCCCCCCTGTCGTTTAAATACTGTCAATCCCCACCCTCTTGGATTCGATCTTTCTAATCACCAGGCGAGGTGACTTTATTTTTCCCACAGCCTGCAATCCCCTTCCTTGCCCCCCCTTCCCCTCCTCGAAACCCCCCTTAGGTTTGACCTTTTAAGCCCCGATAGATATAGGACCCCCCCCGCCCTTCTGACACGCCCCAATGATACTGCTCTTCCGTGTCTGGTTTTTTTATTTTTTTCCCTCTGTCTTCCTTCCTTTGTGCGCCCCCTTTCTCCCCCCCCACTTGTTCTTGCCTGTTCCCCCAGGGAGTTTCCCTCTTCGAGAACCCTTGGTCCGTGAACAACTGGCAGCCTCGGTAAACACCCCCCCCCCTAGCTTTTCTTGCAGGACCACCTTGTGCCGCTGGGTTTCCCTTTTTTTTTGGTTTGTTTGTACCATTTTTCTCCTTTTTTTTTCATCAAGCCCCGTTTCCCCTCCGATGCCCGCATGAGGCAGATGGTCGCCCGCCAATCCGCGAGCACTTTCAGCCCCCCCTTTTCTGGAGACTCTTCTCGACTTCTCCCACTGTTTTTTTCCAGTCCAAATTTCTTTCCTTCTTTTTTGCCCCTTTCCCCCCTGCGTTTTTCGGGTCCCACAGAGAACTAATGTTGACCAATGACAAGGTAGCGAGACCCCCGAGTAATCCCCTTTTTTTTTTTTTTTTTCCACTTTCTTTTTTCCTTTTTTTTTTCTGTTATCGTTCCCTGGTTTAAGCTTAGTTTTTTTCCCCCACGAGCCCAACCAGCAAATCCTGGGATGTGGTTGATTTAGCTGACCGGTCCCGCCTCGTTTTCTCACGTAGCTTTTTTTTTTTCGCGAGCGGTTTTAAAGCTAGTCATTATCCAAAACCCTCGTTACAAGTTTGCATTTTGCGTGCAGTTCTACCATCCCGCTGAGCCCACCCCTCTTTGGCCGTTGTGCCGAACTTCTTATTTACAAAACATCACGGTCCAGAACCAGTTTTGCATTTGTTTTTTGCGAGGGACGGAAGCCCCCCCCCCGACGTTTTTCCCTTTTGCGGTCCCCTCCCCCCTTGGTTCCTCCCTCCCAAGCCCCCCAAACCCCGTCTCCAATCGGGACAGGAAATTCTTTTCAGCTGCCTTAACCCCTGAAACATCCCTGTTAGATTTGGTTTTTCCCACCCCCCAACCCTGTCTTACCCCCCCTCCCACGGACCCTCCGATTTTTTTCCATGGGGGGACAAGGAAGCGCGATTTTTTTCGAAAACGGCAGTCCCTCTGCGTTTTCGGCCCCCCCCACCGTTGGCCCTCCCGGGGTTTGTGGCCCTTCCCCCCTCCTCTGATGATGCCTTTCGGCAGTCGTCACGCCGCCCTTCTTCCTTTTCAATGCGGCGTTTGCGCGTTTGACCAATCCCCGGATGAAGCCGGAACAATCTTTCTCCTTCCCCTTGACTTGCTTGGTCTTCGCCTGCCTTTTTCGTTTTGCCACAACCGAACCTGTTGCTTGGTCACCACCCAACCTTCGGCTTGATATTTTCCCCCAAAAAAAGTTCGTATCTCTCTCGACCCAGATCAGTGGACGATTTCTCACCTGTCAGTTTTCGCCATTCCTTCCTCCTCTCCACTTGTCGTTTCCCAGTGTGCCCAGTTCCACGCTTTTCAGCTGCTTTACCGGTACCTCCTAGGTTTTTCCCCACCAACCACCGTAGCAACTGTGGGGCACCTTCTTTTTTTTTTTTCTTTTTTTCGCCGCATCTCGTAAACCTGTTTTTTAACGCTCCGACACCCTTGTTTGCCAATTCCTGCCAGGATGCGTCTAGGTCGCAGGACCCTGCCGCGATGTTTCTTTTCTTATTCCTAGGGATTTTTTGCGGATTTCGTTTCTTTGTAGAAATTTCCTGCCGCATTCTCCGTCTTTTGTTTTTTGTTGGTGGACTCTTCCTCTTTGCTTTTCGGTCTTCCCTTTCATTTTCTGCCTCCAGTCCGGAGAATGAGTTTCCCCTTTGAGCCAACGCGAGCCAGTCTACCGGGGTTCATCTTGTTCCCCCCCTGCCGCCCGAGACGTACGAACCCACTGTACGGGACTGGCCGGCACACAAATATTTGATGGTTCCTCTCCGGGCAAAGGTTCTTTTTTTGCTAATTTTCCGTTAACAGAACCCATTTGCTTTTTTCGCAGTCCGTGCAAGCTTCCTTTGAGAGTAGGAAGCGTCAAGCTAATATGTTGTTGCTTCACGGTTTTTTTTGTTCTTTTTTTCCCCTTTTGAATTTAAGTTTCTTAGACTGTTTGCCGCAACGTCCACCGAGTGTCGGCTCTTCTTCGTGCCCAGCGAATAAACTGTTTTCAGAAGTTTTCACTGTTTTTGGGTACCTTACAGATCATCTCTTTTCCTCTTTTTTTGTCAGTTTAGTCTCTTTAATTCTTGACCCCTTCTTTATATCTTTCTCCCTCCTCTCTTGTAGGATGTTGTATATATCTTGTCGATCCCCCCCCCCCTTTTCCCCCAGTAATTCCCTCCCTCATTCTCCTTTTTTGCGAGCGTGCTCGATTGAGTATCCCCCCCTTTTTGTTTCAACTTCATCCTTTTTTCTTCGCCGTCTTGGCCTTGCTTTCCTTCCCCCTTTACATAGCAATGTCAATGGTTAGACACTGCAATGACATGCTCCCCCGTCCCCGAGAGTTATTCTTGACGCTCTCCTTCATTATGGCTTTTGATGTCGACGTCCTTCGGGTTTTTCAAAAGTGACACTTTTAACTTTGTGTTTTTTCTCTCAGCCTTTATTGACTATGTCCTTTTTTTTCCATTCCTCTTTTTGTGCGCTCCTTATTTTACGGGTCGCGTGTCCCATGATTTTCCTGGTCCTCCCAGTCCCTCCTTTAATTTCCTGCGGTTTTTTCCGCTTTCCCCCCTCGTCTCCTAATGGGGGCTGAATTGTCGATGTGCGGACTGTAGCTGGAGGGTTCTGGTTCCGCCCCTTGTCCCCTTTACCCCCCCTTTTTCCTTCCCGGTGTTTTCCCTGTCGGTCGGTTTTTTCAATTTTCTGTGACGCACCCAGCATCCGAGTGTTCGGGAATCATCGGAGTGCCGACTTTGCGTGCCAATCGCCGCAACCTTTGCCTTTTGGGCTCCCCAGCCTGTTTTTTTCCCTTGATTTTCAAGGAGGTCACCCACCGGGCTGTTTTTTACGTGTGGTCGAATATGATGTATGCCCCCCCCTTGTCCCCGTTCCCCAGGTTTGCTTTTCCCCGGGATTTGCCGGCGGTTTTTTTTTTCCCTCTGTCGCCGGGGTTGTTGGATTGAAACAGCTTAGGTTTACCCCTGCTCCCCTCCCCCCCCTTGGAGCGGGTTGTTTTTCCCCTTCCTGATCGTTCCTTCCGTTTTGAAACATAATTTCGCTTCAGTTTTTCCCCTCTTTTATATGCTTCTTTTTCCTTCTTCTCCGTATTGACTTCCTCTAAATGACCCTCTCTTCAACTCGTCATGGTGAATGTGGGGTGTAACGCCCAGTTCTGGTTTCCCCCTCGTCCTTTTTCGTTCGAAGTCACATGGTCGGTGCCTTCAATTTGATGTTGTTTTCGTACCATGGGCCGGAATGCTGCCCCCCTGTTCAACACCTTCCTTGTTCCACCGATCTTGTCGTCTCTTTTCTCATGGAGTGTGAGTTTAGTTGGACCCCGGCCCGTTCCGCCCTTCGCTGCCTCTGGGCTCTCCCCGGAGGATTTGTGGGCGGGACCTAAATGCGGATAATTTCCTTGTCTGGCTCCCTTTGTCTCTTTTCCCTGGTCTCTTTCTGCTTCTCCCTTCTTTTCTTTTTTTTTCCCTTTTTTTTTTGTTTCCTGTTGCGGGGTACATACCCCCCCTTGTGCCAGAAACGACCCCATATCGGGTTTGTTTTCTCCCTTCGTGCGCTTTTTTTCCTTTCTGCTCCGTATTCTTTGTTGTTTTGTTTGCGCTTGCTTGCCCCCGGTTTCTGTTCACGTGTCCCATTTTTTCCCCGACTTTTTATGCTTCCCCTTCCCCCGTGAGTTTCGACACTCTGCTGTTTCTTTCCCCCAGGTGATTTTTTTTTTTATCAATACAGGCGTTCGGTTCTGAACCTTGTCTGCATCTGGGTTCCTTTTTTTTGGTCCCTGTGGCCCCTTATTTTTTTGTGTTTTTTGTTTGACCGCTTTTTCGTGTTTGCATCGTAGTCTAGGTTGATATCCCGCTTCTCCCTCCTTTCCAGCGGGGATCCTTAATTCCTTTGGTTCCGGTTTCATGAATTACCCAGTCCCCTCCTCCCCGTTTTAGGAGTTTATGCGCTTTTTTCACTCGCTTCTTTTTCCCCTTCTTGGCCCCTCCCACCGCTCTTGGCCCGTTTTTTTTTTTTTTTTGGTGTGCTTTTTCTTTGCGGATATCCTAGCCTGTCAAATGATTAGGTTGCGCTTGGTTTTGGTCCCTTCCTGACCGGCGTTGATGTTTTTTCCCCCCGTCATTTGCAATGCCTTTATTTCCGTTTCCCCATCGACCCTTGAAGTGTCGGTCTGCTTCGATGTTATGGAATTTTTTCTCTTTTTTTCTTTTTTGTTTGGCGCCCTTTTCAGTTGCTTTCTTCTTTTTGCGCGACCTCTCTTTCTTTCCCCCCAATGTCACCAAGAGCACCAAAACACCTTCCCGAACGTCGGATACTGGAAAGCGCTGGGGCAGTACACTGGAAGACTTGTTTTTTTTCCCCTCTCTCCGGTTTTCTTCCCCTTTCCCCTTAATCGCCTTCCCGTGACTCCCTCTTTTTTTTTTTGGTTCATTTGGTTAACGGGTCGGCCTTCTTTGCAAATATTGCGGACATCCCACAAAAAACCTTCTGACTGTCCCTTCCCCCGTCCAGTTGGGGGTGCGTAGTATCTGCCTCGTACGTGGTTCTATATGTCTCTTTCTTAAGATCTTTTACTTTTTTTTCCTCCGGGCGTCAAGGGTAGGTTGGTTTTTTGCAGATGGATCTCTTTTTTTTTTGCTTTCTTTTGTCCAGCTAATTCCCCCCCCCCTTTCCGTCTTTTTTTTTCCCCCCCCCCCATTCTCACCTCTCGGATTTTTTGATCTTGTACGTTGTTTCGTTTTTTCTTGTGGTCACCTTGCCTCTTCTGGGTCAGGTTTGATTCGAGACCAAGAGCAGCTTCCAGAGACACCCTCCATTGGACGGTTGCCCCGCTCTTTGGACATATTTAGCTATCCTTTCTATTTTTTTTTGTCCATTATCCTCAAATGTAAGGGGTGTTCGTATGTTCCACTTCTCAACTGGCCATTCTCCCCTTCCCCCTGGAATCCTCGATCCCCCTTCCGTTTTCTTGTTCCTTTCTTGACTGTTTTTTTTTTTGCTGTTTGTTGGCTTCTATTAAGTTTGGTTCTTGGTTTCCTTTTTTTTTTTTTCCTTTCCTCCCTTTCCTCTTTTTTTTTTTCCTCCTCCCCCCCCCTTTTTTTTTTCGTAAGGTTTGATCTTTTTTTAAGTACTGGACCACGACCGCTAGTGGTCTCTTTTCTTGCCGACATTCCCATTCACCTCGCTTCTCCCCTCGTTCCTTTTTTCTCGCGTTTTCTGTTCCTTCCCTTCATTTTGGTTCACAATCTTCTGAGCTTTTCCTCAGAACACGGTTGTTGTTTGCTCTACTCCGTTGGTCCCACCCACCCCCTTTTTTTTTTTTTTGCTCCACCCACCCTCCTGCTTCCCATCCCCCTTCCGGCCGCGCGGATCTTTTCCCCTTTCTTCCTTCATTGAAACTTTTTTTTTTCCCCGGTTGTAGATTTGTTTTGAAGGGTCCGTACAAAACGTCCACGTTTAAAAACCCCTCCCCTTCAACCCCCCTTTCGTTTTGCTTCTCCCCCTGTCCCCTATTTGCGAACACAACTTCCTCCCCCTCTCATCGGAATAGAAGCTTTGCCCACCAGACGCAACCCCGTCGTCGACCCGTCGCTTTGCTTTTTTTTCCTTTCCCCTGTTTCTCATGTTCATTGTGCTTGCAGGGTGTGTATCCCTCCTGACACCAACACATCCGGCTTGCGCCTTGCCTTTTACGAATTCTTGCCTTGATAGCTCATTGTCTGAGCTTGTGCCCTTTTCATTTGCTTTTTTCCTCCTTCTTCTTTTTTTTTCGTTGTAATGTTCCCTTCCCGGGGCCTTCAGGACGAAACAAGGGACGCCAATACGTCTCACCATTTTACGTCGATTTTGAGTAACTTGAACAGCGCCTTTAACCTCTTTTCTTCCCTCCCCCCCCCACTTTTTCCCACCCTCAATCCTACAACGCCACAAACCCCCTTTTATGGTGCAACAAGGTTTTTTTATTTCCCCCTCCACCCTTTATTATCCCGTCCTCTTGCCTGTCTTTTTTCCTGGGCCCCTGTAACCTTGCTCCCTTTTTTGCGTATGTTGTGGTGATGTACGATTTTTCAGCACTTTGTGTTTTGTGTGGCTTTTCCTTTTACCCCCCCCCCCTTGCGGTTTCCCCTTTTAACCAAGCCTTTCCGCACCTTTCTTCCGATCCCCTTTCCTGTTTCAGAACAGAACATTTCCCCCAAACCAACCAGCGGACTTCCTAATTCCATGCTTTCTTGTCCTTGATTTTCTGTTTCGGGTTTTTTTTTTTTTCCTCTTTTTTTCCCTTTGATAATATTACAAAGACCGTTTTCCCCCTCCCCTGATGCTGTGCCCCCCACTTCTTCTCTTTAACAAAGCCATGCGTGAGCAAGCCACGTCGGCCCTTGTTTCCATTTTTCCCATCCTCCCCTTTCCTACTGTGCTGCAGTGCGAATACCAGCCCATTCTCGTTTTTTTGACCATCGCCGTTTTTTTCTGAGTTTTTTACACAAGACGACTTAATGTGACCCCCACGAAATTAAGTATTCCAGCGTCATCTCCCTCCATTCTTTTTTTTTTTCCTTCCTCATAGTCTTATTATCCCCGTTTCCCCCTCTCTGTTGCCCCCAACAAAGCAAACCATGCTATGGTCGGATTTCTTGACCGGGAACCCGTTATTCTGCTCCCCGGTTCCTTGAGTGTTTCTTCCCTTCTTTTAAGTGCTGCTGTTTTAACACCCAAACACCCCGTCTCCCCTCCCTTTCTTTCCCCTTCCGGCGGGTGAAGGACGACCCTGTTGAAACGGCTGCGACCCCCGCTTTTTTCGATTTTTTTTTTTTTTTTACCACATCACCCTTTGTCCCCAGCAACCAGCTGTTTTTTCCTTTTTCTGGGCCCGACTTCTATAAAACAGCCTGTCTTTCCCCAGTGTTTTTTCCCTCCCCCCCACGTTTCGAGCAGACGCCCTCCCCAACTCTGCCTGAGGACTTCACCCTTGCCTTTCAAGTCGCCCCGTGGACAATCCTTTTTTTCTTCTGATTGTTCGTCCCCTTTGATTACCAACCCCCCCGCAAAAAACAATACCAACCCCCTTTCGGACTTCTTGGGACCCTTGGACTTTGCTTTTAGCGCTCTCCCCTTTTCACCGGTATTGAATATCCGCGTTTTTTTTTTTTTTTAACACCGCCCGCGCCAGGAGGAAGCGACGCTGTCTGCCGGTTCTGATTCTTACCTCCCCCCTCTTCTTTGCCTGGCCCTCCCCTGCCTTTTGGCGTTTGCCCCACTTGGAACTCGTCGGGATTCAGCCGGGCAAACTTGTCTTTAACGTTCCATCCCCCCCCGTGGCCATTTTCTTCCCTCAATGTCCCCTTTGCACCGACCTTTTGTCTTTGGATTTAGTCCCCCAACCCTAAACCCTACATTCGGTTTGCATGGATCTGTTTGTGAGTTTAATTGTCCCGGCGTCTTCTTCGCAAGATTAATTTCTCTCACTGTGCTCCCTTCTGCTCCCTTTCTCGCCTGAGTGTACGTTTCCTTCCACCGGAAGTTTACCTCGCCTTTCAGGGTCTACCGAAAGCACTTGCTGTCCATCCCACAACCAAGTTTTCTTTGCGCACGGCGTCTTTGGTCCCCCCCTCCCCTCAGTGTAAGTTTGTGTTGTCCATCATATCCGACCCACCCAGCTGTTTTTGCTTCCGATGCAAAACCATGCATTTCGCCCCCCACAGAAAGATGAAGGCGTCGTGCGTTCCCGCGTGACTTCTTTTTCGATTTAGTTTTTTGGCAGAATTTCTCGGTCCCTTTCCCTTTCTTTTTCAAATTGTCCCTTTTGGCCTTTTTTGCGACTGGAGCCTTCTTCGGGAGTCGCCTCCCCCCCCCCCAAGGAAGACCCAGTCTTTGCGCCGCGGCAAACGCCCGCGCCTAACTCTGTTGGCGGGCCTTGTTCTTTTCTCCTCGGCTCCTTTTGACGTTGTTTTCCGGCCCATGGATGGCCCCTTCCCCTCCCTATGGTCGCCCCCCCCTGGTCCTTGCCACTTGCGAAATGAGGTCACCGTATTTTTTTTGGCCGTTGGTCCCATTGGGCCTTTTCTCGTTTTTTTGTTCCCTTCCAGTGATCCTCTTTTTTCTGTCCCTTGCCTTTCTGCGGGTTCGCTTTTTCCTCCTCATTTTCCGGTGTCTTGGTTTGTAAGAGTAGGGCAGTGATATCGATGTTGTTTTGCACCCTTTTTTTTTGGGTTTGTCCCTCCCCTCTTCCCTGCCTGTTTGCCGAACGCCGTTGTTTCGTCGTTGGGCGGCTTCAATTCTTTTCGGCCCCCGTTGTTGTTTTTTTTTTCGTTCGTCCTCTTTTGCTTTTAAGTTTTCAACCCTTTATTCCGAAGGCACTCCTCCCGGGACCCAAGTTAGGATCGTTTCCCCTCCCCCCCACCCAGTTTGCCACCCTCTAGCTTTCCACGTCGGCAGGAAGTCAAGCCCAATAGCATATTCGGGTTTAGTTGACCCGGTGCGTTCCCTCCTCCCCGGTGAGATGAGTTATCCCCGAATTTTTTGTCTCGCGCAATCCTCTCTGTCCCCTCTTTGCGTTAACCCATGAGTTTACGACACATTTGAGGTTTGAATCCACCTTCTTTCCCCCTTTCCCCCTTTTTGGTTCCGGAGCAGAGGGATTGAGGTCCCCTCCCCCCATGTGCCTTGTCGTTGCGCAGGGCCCTTTTTTCGGGGTTTCCCCGCGTGTGGATACCGTCCCCCCTAAGACTTTCCTCTCGTTATGGTTTTTCTGATTTTTTCCTGACGGCTCCTTGAATGGGACTTTCGGTTGTGGATGTGCACTTCTGCCCCTCCCGCGTGTTCTGGTGGGCGGTTCATACCCTTTGGTCCCCCTTCCACGCTTTTCCCCCGTTTCTGGTTGAATTGAGGTTGTCCCCCCTTTCCGTTTGCATTCATCGGACTCGAGGAGAAGATCTCGCGGTCTGTGCTCCGACGCTTCATTCCTCTGCCTCTTTGAAAAGGGCAGGGGTTTTTTGAGTATATTTTGCACACGGACTTTTTTTCGAATTCGCCACCCCCCCGGTCCCGGTCCCCCAAGGTTCTGGTCCCCAGCGGGAGGCGTGTGTGAGGTTTGCGTGCCGGGGATTTTTTTTGGGTTTTTGATTGCACCCTTTTTTCTTTTTTTTTTTTCCCCCTCGACATTTTAATTGGGATATGGGGAGTCTCCAGGACGTAGCCTCCGTGTTTTTGTCCTTTTACTGGCCCCTGTTTCTTTGGAAGTCGGTCTCATCTACCTGTCATTTCCTTTCCGAAGAGGATTAAGCCTAATCTTTTTTATCACGCTCACGCCGGGACTTTTCTTTTTTTCCTGTTGGTGGGACCTATACCCCTCTCCCACCATTTGGTGGTTGTTGACCCCTGTGTTTGTGTCTTCATTACTTAACCCTCCCCCCAAAAGGGCGCGAAGTGTATGTTCGACATCTTTGCCTGGCTCTTCACCGTTCCGTTTTCACATTTTTTCCAACCCCTCCAGACGTGAGATGAGTCATTTGGAACTTCGGCGGCTTTGCTTTTTTCGACCTTCGCCGGTTCCAGCAAGGGCGTGGGTGTTTTTGGCTGTCCCGTTTTACTTGTGTCTATCCACCCCGTGCTTTTTGTGGTTAAGTTTCAGTCAAGGGTCGGTACACACCACTTCCCGTTATTCTTTTCTTCTTTCCGCCTTCTGATCGCTCTAGTCCTCCCCCCTTTTTTTGTTGTCCCGTGACTTTCGCTTGGTCGGTTCGTTTTTTTTTTTTCTTTCGTGGTAATCAACCTGTTTGTTTCTCTGCTCTACCCCCACGGGGTTTTTTTCTCGTGTTGTGTTCTTTTTTTCGTGGAGGAAGGGGGCAGATTTTAAAATTTGTTTATTTTTTTTTGTTTGTTTTCTTTGTTTTTGGCTTTCACCTAGTTTTTCTTCTTATTGCCAAACGTGTTTGACATTGTTATTTATGTGGCAACTCGGTTTTCTCGCCCTTTTTTCTGGGTTTTGGTTGATTTTCTTTATTTCGCGGTTTCCGGTCCACGTGGAAATCTGGTTGCATGTTACCTCTTCCCCATTCTTTCTTGATGGCACCCCTATTTTCTGGGTCTGTCTCCCTGCTTTCATTTTACCCGCGCTCGAGCTCCAAGTCGGAATAATTACTTTTTTTCAGTCCTTCCCCTAGGCCCCCTCGCCAATTCGTTTTTTTGCTCCTTTGCCACCTCGCCCCCGGTTATTTACCCCCTATGCGTGGTCGCCAACTCCATTCCTCCATTTTTTCTTTGGCTTGTTTTTTTTCTTTTCTGGCTCTCCAGTAAAGACAGGTGTCACATGATGAAGTCTGTGTCTTGTTTGTCGCGAACGGTTGCATGTCAGGTCACCATGACGATTTTTTGTCCTTTTTCACCATTCGTTTATTTGATCCTCTTGTCAACCCTTTTTGGCCTGGGAATTCTTTGTCCTTAGTCCTCCTTTGTTGCCTGTGGTCCAGTTTTATCCGTTGTTCCTTTTTTACGTGTGGCCTACTTAGTCTCAGTTTTGAGGGTATTCGGTTTGACCACGTTTCTGAGTGCTTCTTTTTTTTTCCCTTTTACAACCCTTTAGTCAACCCCCTTTCCGACACGCTCTCCCCCCCCTCGCCCCATGTTCTTTTTTTACCTTTGGAAGAAATACGGCGGGGCGTTTTTTTCGAGGTCTGTGTTCCTTCAACGGTTTTTTTACCCTGATCGACGTTTTTTGTTGCTTTGGGTTGGGACCCGGCCTCTGGGTCCTGAATGTTGCCCTGCTGTAACTTTCCATCCGGAAAAACCCCCCCCCCACCCCCCCCTTTGACTTCTGACACGTCGCACGTCCCCCAATGGTACTTGGGAATCGTGATCGGACTCCTGTTCATTTCCCTCCATTCGGATTGGCTCTTGATAATTGCTCCTGTTTTTCAGCGTGCCGGTTTTTTTGGTTTGGCTGGTTCTCGTTTCATGCTTTTTTCTTTGTTCACTAATCCTTCTTCCCATCCGGATTTCCCTTTCTCCCCACAAGATTCAGCCCGTCGGGGGGTTTATGTCCGTAGCTCCTTTTTTGGTTGCCGGCGTTCCAACGGCGTTGCCTTCGCCGTCTTACAGAGAAATCTGTGAGGGGGGCTACTGCGAACCCGACCCTTTTTCGTTTCTGGATTCTTGCCTTTTTCATGACCTCTTTTCTCTATCAGCATCTTCTGTTGAAAAACCGGAAAGCGACTCCCTGGTCATGTTGGTTTTCTTTCTTCCTTGGTGAACAACCCATTCTCCAAATTGGGGACAAAATTGCTACACTTTACTGATTTCTCTGTCTTTTCCCCGTCGTCGAAACCCCACCGGGGTTTGCGTTTTTTCCTTTCTTATACGTCTGAGGCGACTTTATTCGACTCCTTTTTTTTTAGCATCCTGCCTGGTTCTTTTCAAGTTGATCGTTTTTTTTCAGCCCCTGACACCCGCCCTTTTCCTTTCTTTCCCATTCACCTCTTGGCCCGATTCCTTGTCCCCAACTTTTGAGTAAGAGGTGGCTCGTACTGACCCCCCTTCGAGTCTGGTCCGACTTATATCTTTTTTTTTTTTTCCACCACAGA
>Ga0179593_1731573_pt1 | contig 15608 bp, 12 predicted proteins | sample CZODoug2_1_08_16_FD_185931 | JGI IMG/M metagenome (GOLD analysis project Ga0179593, IMG submission 185931) | Vadose zone soil fungal communities from Angelo Coast Range Reserve, California, USA - CZODoug2_1_08_16fungal (PacBio error correction) | ecosystem: Environmental > Terrestrial > Soil >... | reverse complement strand
GTCGCAGACCCATTTAGTTATTTTCCGTCGAGATCTTCACTACCATTTTTCGTGCCCGCCCCGTTTTGTAATCCTCACAGATCACACGAGAGTTTTGCGGGTTCGACGACTATGACCTATCTGTTTCGTAATCCTACTATTTCCCGACAGGCACGGGACGGGTTGCATCACTCGTTCCTGCGCGAACCCGCCGGACGCGCGATAGAGACTCAGACCATACATAGAGCCACTCAGCCCTTTCGGCCGGGCCCTCTATGTCTTGCTAGTTAACCCTGAGCTCATCCTCCCTACACCACTCAACGGACGCTTCCCACACAAGCACATTTATGTACGAATTCTTATCCTTTACCCGCCCTATCCACGCGTTGTGCCACTACTATTTTTCATAGGTTGCGGACCGTTTTCGCGAATTGCAGGGTCCTCTTTCACGCGTATAGGTTTGACGGATCTTTTTATTCTGAGTTCTTTATGCCTCTTAGGGTGCCTCAGGTCCGGACTGGCCCACCGACCCCCACGATCCACAGTTTCGGCCCTGTTTGCCCCCGCTGTGGAGCCCCCGGAAATTTCTTCCCGGCATGATTCTCCCAGCATTACACTTGTTCTATCTCCTTCCTCCGTTGCTCTCCCCTTTATCTTTTACTTTCAGATTTGCCCACACTGCAACTTACCGCACCAGGCTTGTTCACCGAAGAACGGTTTCCCCGTCCGACACCCGATGTTGGGACGTTTTTTACCCCTGACGCCCACAAATGTGGCTCTGCTCCCCTTTTTGGTGCCCGTTTTGTGTAGACTCCAGCTCAAAATCGTCATTCTGTTATTCTTCTATCTTTTTCCTCGGAGTTACTTTTAGTTTTCCCTTCACTCAGCACCCTGATTCATGTTCCTTTACCTAGCCCCCTTCCCACTTTACGTTCTAATTAGTATAATGTCAGTCCGGTAAGATTCGTTTTTAGAAGGATTATTTTCTCTTTTTCTTCTATTCCCTCCCTCATGTACGAATTCACCCGAGCTTTCCATTCCCCCTTGTGACCTCCTCCTCCCGGCTAAGCCCACGACGTTCCCATTGGAAACAAACTCTCAGATGCCACGTACCCCGCGTGAGGACCTCACTGCCACCGAGTCTTATTGCCCGCCGCAGTTCGTAAAGCCCCCGTTTGAGATCCCATTGACACGTTCTTTTATGTCCCCATTGGACTCGACCTATGACGATCCATACCGAATCATTTACCATTCGCCAAGGTTGGGCGTTTGAAGGACGGTCAAATCCGCTTATACGGCAACCTTTGTTTTTCCCCTTATTTATTTACCCTGCGGACTCCCTAGTCGATGATGAAGACTTAATATTTCAAAACTCTCCTCGGGACAGTATCCCCCCCTTTCCGGCCAGCTGATGTCACGAACCACTCACCGGGGACCCCGGGGCCACGCATTTAGTAAACAACACCCTCTTTAAGTACAACTTCATTCTTACTTTCGTAAGCCTGTCAACCTCAGGGCGCCACGTACATACGAGAGGCGTGCCACAAACCAGTTCGACTTTTGCTTATCGCGCAAAACCGATTTTGTCCGTAGCGAATCCCCCTTAGCCAGCGACACAGGTTCTCCCCCTTGGAAGTGCTGTTCGTCATACCCTCCTTTCCCCTAAATGTGAATTCCAGTTCCTACGCAGATTCCAGAACGTCCAGAACCGTTTCCCCGTCCTCCGCGTTTTATCTTAATATTTATCTCATCCACCTTTGATAATTGTGTTAGCAAAAATTCCTCGCGTTTCTCCCCCCCGTCGGAGAGATTGGAAGCTGAATTACTTGAATAGGCCGAAGTTCCCGCGTTTCGATGCGTTAACGAGACTCACGCCCCCTCCTTCGTTTCAATTTTTCGTGAATATTCTTTTCCCGGCTCCGCTAAAGTTCCCTGTGGTCTTTTATTGGTCCGAATCCCTCCGCCGGATCGTCACACTGTGCCCGAGAGAACTCTGCTCCTCTAGGCGGATGTATTCGCAGATTTTGCCCACTCCCTTTTCTTGACGGAGACCCATTGCGATTCCACGGTTCGTCCGGCGCACTCGGACAGAATTCTGTCCATTTTTTTCTCCTACGGGGACTTTTTCGGGTGCCCACAAGTACAACGACACTCTACACCGACGTGTTCCCTTTCTCTTATGTTGGCTTTACTTTTCATGCACTCACTCCATTTCCCGTTGCCTGGTTCTCATCCCCCCTTTTGAAGCATGAATCCAGAAACCTCGTCTCTGCCATGCAACTTCCGCAATTTTCTTTCCGTAACTCGTCTTTTCCCGTCGACTTCCGGTCAAGAACTGCAAAAAAATCTCCGCGATTCCCATGCCCTTGGAGCTTTTTTGTGCCTGAACCGCACCTCCTCCCAAGATTCAGCATCCTCTTTATCAACCCCTCCCAAACCGCCTGTAGCTCTCGACCCTGGTTCCCACCGTTTCTCCGGTTTTTTTGCTCCCTTTGAACCGAAAGATTTGCTTTCTTTGATGCTGCACGACTAGACCTCGACCGACGAGTACCAGAAGGTTGCTGATCGATCGGGCCCCAGTCGCACGGCATCCTGGTAGTGCCTCCCACACTCCCCACCCAGTATGGACTTCACCTAAGTGGACCGATACGAGGGACGTGCGCCCTGTCCGTCTGATTGGCTCCCCTCACACCCTTGTTCGCTCATTTTTCTCGCCCCACTTTCGCTTATGCCGCTACTGTTCCTCTCTTCAAACCCCACATGAGTTTTTGGTCCACCCACCCCCCACCTGATGTTTGCTTCTAGGCCAACAACTTTCGGACCCCACACGATTGCCCCTCCCCGGCTCCCACTAGGAACGAAGCACTAACCTCCCGCCAGCGTGCCTTCTGGCACTAAACATGGTTATCAACAAAGTCGGCACCAAGAATCACAGCTCCTTACCCTCGTTGCCTCGCGCTGGAGTACGGACCCTGACTTGAACGTGACTCCCACGAGGATTTAACTGATTTCACATGTCCGCTTTTGCCTCGCCCCATCGTTTCTTACAGGCTGAACTATGGTAGAGATATGACACCCCCCCGAGTGTCCCTGCCCAATTCTCGCATCTCTTTACCCAAGAGATTTACGTTGTGCATCCTTTAACCCTAGCCCCCTAGTTTGAGTATCTAGGATTCCCTTCTTTCCCTGGTGTCTATTTTTCTAGTCATTGTCCCTCTTAGCCCGACAGACCTTGCTAGAGTGTAATCTCGTTACCCCAACGATCACAATGAATCGCCACCACTTGGAGAGCATCCATTCGCTCTTTGGGGAGTTTGCATACCCTTAAATAATTATCGTTTTATGGCCAGGCCTCCAAAGAGCGTCTTCCTTCCCCCCTCGAAAATTCAATTTCTAACCTGCTTTTTCTTTTCTCTGCATACACCCCCCGGATATGGGCAGTCCAGTATCATCGTCACTCGCCGATATGTGCCCCCGTCGCAAACCGAAATTATCACCGAACTGGTCCCGCTTTGTTGTCCGACCGTTCATCAGTCCCGCCTTGCGGATCTCATATCCCACCGTACCCCGTTACCTGGCCTCGACATGTCACTATATCCCGTGGCCCGTTTGACTAGTACATGCGTCCTTCTTCCTCTCCATTGACCCTGTGCCAATATGGGGGACTCCTTGCGTTGTCGTTACGAGGGTTTCCAGGATTGATTTTGCCACTTTGGAGAAGGAAATTTTGTTAGGTTCACTTCTTTGTGGCCCTTATTGATCTTTTTCCACTCTTTATCGCCATCACGTGTATTCACTTGTTTTCGCTCCCTGATCTTCAAATTTACGTCTGCGGCGGCTACTCCTACGTAGTATGCGAAATTCGCGTTTTCCCACACCTCGCATTAAGGGGAATGTTCCTACTTTTCGGATTTTCCCTTAATGGTTTTTTTTTTGTTAAATAACTCAGATCGTACTACCCCGATTTGTCAGTCACTCAAAAGATCCTGGGATGACCGTCTCGTCGAATCCTCTTCACCCCAAGATGGAACCCTTCACATTTTTAACAACCGGGCTACTCCCTTCGCGCCTGGACGGCCTTGTGTTCAACCACACATCTTGATGCATCTGTCTTTTTTTTCTCATAAGATGAGTGGACTCCACTCGCCCATTCGTCTACCAAAAGACGCTGAGTTGCGCCGCTTATTTTACCTGCTTTTTCAAAATCCCGTGGAGACAGTCCTGGAAAGTCTCCCCTGTTATGGGTCGTCGCGCACTGACAAAGAACCTTGTGTTATGTCCCCGCTTTCTTCCAACTCCAGTTTATTCGACCCCCCCCAGTGCTATCCCATTGTGATATTACCTCCGACCCGAGAAACTGTACCTCCCCTCACTTCACCCCACACTGCCTGCCCCGGAGGCCAGATAGGAAGCCAGATTTTTTCGTATTTCCTCTGCATCATGGTACTGATTCCTTTGTCTTTTAACTGAAAAACATCACTTCTACATGCTGCTGAGGGGGAAAGTCCTCACGCCGATTCCTTCCCAGTGAGAGTGAAGGAGAGGGATCCCCTTCTATGATGCCGGAGGCTCTGAGGTGTTACGCGACCTCCCGCCTCGGAACCGTTGCCCCCAGCCTCCGCCCTGAATACCTTTCTCCCCTTTCACCCTTTAAATCCCCTCGTGCATCGTATGCCGCTTCCAAAATCTCACTCCAGCCCCGGTGTTGGGTCATCATTTCTTTAATGTTGGTTAGAATGGTATGACGAAGATAACGGGTTTAGCCTGTAACAAAACTTACTATCAGCTCCACCGTGTCCCCATTTTCTGTCCCTGCCTTTTGCGAAGATGACGGGTTTGATAGAGACTTGTTCATATCGGCGATTTACCAGTCGTTTCCCATGTCCCACTATCTGGAATTCTCCTCTATCGGCGATTTTTTTTTGGTGAAAAATCTGAGTGCATCCGAAATTTTCGGCTATCGTTCGCCGTAGTGGTCTCCCCCTCAGGTTATGCCGTCTCCGATGTTTTTTACTTCCGTGCTGTTTTGCTTATCACCCTTGTTCGGTTGGTTTCTTTCAGTCCATGAACCGTATCCCAGTCTTTTGTTTCGTATCCTGCACCCCCTTTCCCGCGTTGCCTTAAAGACTCTCGCGGGGGTGATGATAAGCTGGAGGTTCTTCCCGTTCAGGATTGATTACCAGTCCCGGATGGAGGCATAAGCTTCCTTCCCAGTTCTTTCCTCCCTCCTTCGTACCTTCAGTGCTTCCCCGCGTTCACACCTGTAATGCCTGCGTGCATCTGCTTGTTCCTTTCTTGTTCTCCCTCCCATGCAATTTCGAGCGTTACCGGTTTGCTGTGCACCGTAGTCGGTGATCCCTGGCCCCCCCCCGGTGTGGCACCAGAGCCTCTAAGACACAGCTTTTGCCTGTTGTTGCCTTTCCCCTCTGATTCTTTTGGAACATACGGCATACCCGCTCTCAGGCACTTTCACCCCACTGTTGACCGCCTATACGTGTCAACTGGTCCTATGTGACCGGTTCCGTGATCGTTGCGTTCCGTTTCAGACTCTTCAAACTTTCTTTTCTGCGTGAGTACAAGAAGGTTTGAGAGGGCAGCTCTTTTGATCTACTTAGGCATCCCCTCGTGCGTAGTGATTTCGTACGGTAATCAAACTTCCACCAGCATCGACTGTTTGTTTCCATAGTGGTCACCACAAGGTTCTCACCCATGAATCCCCCCTTTTTGTTCTTCTGATGTTTCAACAGGCGTCGGGGTTGAGTAGATCGTAATTGGATTCGTTGTTCCCTCCGTCATTGTCCCTGTACTCGTCGGCCCGTCGTGGCACCGTCCCAAGAGTACTTTGTTGGATCCCCCTTAAGACTGTTCAGTCTTTTGGCACGATGGATGTTCGGACAAGTCGGCCTTGTCAGGACTGTCCCGTATTCTCCGCTACAGTGTCTCTTGCGACGTAGCTACGGGACGATTGGTCGAGTGTGAAGAGGAACTAAGTACGACACAGTACTTTTTTTTTCTGTTTTTTTTGGATCGTTTCCTCCCCCGGGACCTCGACGCCCGGCGCCAAAAAAATGTGGTGCCATCCCGTCGTTTTTTGTCACTTCTTTCTGTGTGGACGCCCACCGCTTCCTTCGAGCCCGACTTGGTACATGGTGTTTTCTTATCTTTCTTCCGTCGAGATCGAGTTTGTTCTACACAACCTTTCTCGACGAGCCTTAGTTTACCAAATTCCCCCTTTTTCACGAATTTTGAGCGTCCCGGGACTAAGCCCGCCTCCCTGGCGCTCTCCCCTCACCACTATGGCATATCGTTTCTTGTCCGTCTGATATCTCGACTTCGCCGCAATTGCGTGCCCGTGTCTTTCTTCAACACGCCCCAACATTTTCTCCAACCGGGATACTCCGCGAAGTCGGACATGTCCCTAGAGGTAGAGCAGTTTCCTTTGGCGGATCATAGCAAAGAATCTGTCCACTCCCTGCGCGTTCTATCAGTTTGCCCCCCTTCGTGGTGACGAACCCTGGCGAAAAATTCTTTTCCTTTGGGGATCACTGCATTTTGTTCTTTTTTGACAGTCCGAGGGTATCCTTTTCATGTCGGCCCATGCGGCTAACTCCCCTAGTTCATTCCACACTTCCTTTTTTCTTCCATCTACTTCCTTCATGTTACTGCGTGGGCCACTCCCGGCCCGCCGACCTGACAAATAGAGTTTGCAGTCTCCTCTCCGCATTGGCTTTTCCCCACTCATTTCTATGATAATACGAGGAGGTCCGAGATAAGGCCATTCCCGTCGCCCCTGCGGAAAGAATGTGAGTCTTGGCAGGTCCGCGTGGGGTCACATGAACTATTATCCTTTCGGAGGTTCGGAATTATTTTTTCTCCTGTTTAGAACTCCCTGGCTAGGTCCCGGCGGTGGACCGAGTCCTTTCCCTTGAGGGAGGTGTCCGATCGTCACACAACCTGCATTCCCTATTGGTGCGCGCCGACTTCCATGGACACTTTTCTCAGGCTTTTTTCTCCCTGGGCAAGTCGAGCCCCGTCAGTCCCTCTCGTATCTATTGGTTTGAGCGTGGCCCGACAAATCCGACATTCCATAGACTCACCGTCTGTTCCTTCTGGTATCTTTCCCTGGTTGATTGTCCTTAGAGGTCATTCTGCGGCCGCCCCAAGAGCCTTTCTCGCCAGACCCGGAACGACCGGCTCTTCGGGCTCGCGATGCTGTTTTAGCAAATATCCGCCACGGGCCAGTACCGCCTCGGTGTTTGATTTTGGTTCCCCTGGTCCCTGTTGATTTGAGCAAAGGTCACCGAGTTAAGTCTTTTCTTCTTTCTTACATTCACCGAAGAGCCATCACGTTCGAGATCCTCTTTTCCATCCTCCGGCCATGACACTTCGCTATCCACGCCCTGGCTCGCCCCTCGACATGTCTGTTATTGTCCTTAAATCCCGCTTCTTATTGCCCATAGGGCGTCTTTACAATTGGGCATGTTCTGTTGCAATGCCGATTCGGACCTGCTTGGATGCCTGGGTCAGCAACTTTCCCCCCGGAGTGCATTTTCGCAGAACATTCTGCCTGAGTGCGCGTTTTTCATTCGCCCCGAATTGTCCAGTCTAGTTTGGTTCGACCATCGGTGACCAGTCCTGTTCCAATATGAGTCACGGCTCGTAGTTTCTTTTTTCTGGAGCAGGTGCTTTTCGCAAATTCTCCCGTCTCCTTTCCCCTTACCGTTTTTTTCCGCCGTTTTGGTGAGGAGCAATTTTGTTGTCGACTCGGGTGGGTCAACCTTCTTCGTTCCACCAAAATCTGTTTTCGGCCTGAAGTCCCGTACTCGTTGTTTTGCGTTCGTGAAACGGAAATAAGGCCGGGCCCGGACTTTTGTTCTCCCTTCGAGTGATCCTGTTCAACTGCAATGTAGATCCTATGTCCTCCGGCGCTGTTTTTTTCGAGGTAGTATTTTCAAAGGGTCCGGGCCTTGAGTCTTTCTTTTTCCCCCTCAGTTCTTTGCGCACATTGTGATTCTCTCCATGCCCCAATTCTTCCCCCACATACCCTACTGTGACTAGTGGCCGAAGACGCGGTACAATAACGTTTTTATCCACGTCCGAAATCTTGTCGGGGTCTTCGTATGTGCGCGGCGGGTGTCCCCCCCTTGAACTTCAGCCTTTGTCCCTTGACGAAGGAAGATATCCTCTTCCTTTCTTGAACTGGTGATCCGTAATTGGCGAGTCTACGGCTTGGATGAGTGTGTCCACTTACTCCTCAGATTTCGGAACATTGTGTGCCGCGTCCTCGATGATGAGTGTGTTTTTTGCGCGAGAGCCTTCACGTACCCCACGTCTTGGTCGGGGACCCGCCGATTTCTTTTGCCTCCTTTGGATTGTTATGTATTATTATTTATCTGTCCTCCCCAGAGATTTTTAGTCCTTGCGGCTGTGATTCACCAACTTCTTTTCCGTAGACTTTTTTACCCTCGGCCTTCTTTGTTGCGGCGAGTTTGAAATTTCGGAACTCGCCTTGCCACATATTTACCTACTGCACTACCAATTTAGGTTGACGGTTTCCGCACCAGGGCACGGACCCGATCAGCTCGTCCACTGTGGTAGACGGCCTGCACCGACAGGCCGACGCTTTCGGACTTGTTTCCCTTCAAGCGCCAAACCTGTTGTCCATATTCATACCCTTCTTTTTCGCCTTCCGCCGACTGACAGCAGGTAGATGGCGCTCTATGTTATGCGGAGGCGCGACACTTGGAGATAACGTTTCAGCAACGCCGTTTTTCTTTGGGCTGTTTTTGGAGGGGACCACGGTTTCGCTTCTCCTATCCCTTTCAATGTGCGCCACCCTTGCTTCGCACTACCTTAGAGCTGCCCCACCTTACGGTCTCCCCCCCGAGCCCCATCCCACCTTGTGCGTCATGCGGTCGGATCAAAGTAGGCCGTAATATCAGAGCATGGCAAAAACTGATACCTTCCTCCGAGATACTCTTTCCCGTCCCCGTTTGCGTGGACCCCACCGTGGTGATTTTCCACTCGCCCGTCCTCGCACGAACCCACCATGGCCGCCGGTCATTATCTTTAGGCTTTGTTCCGTGACTCGTCTTTCTTTGTCCCAGGTGTGCTTCGGGTCTCGTCCTAATTTCGCACTATTTACACTCCCCCTCTGATCACCTCTTGCCGTTTTGGCTCCAAAATGTACTCCTTACTTTGGGTTCACCGTGTGTGTTGTGTGAGACGGTCCCCGGTAATTCAGGACAATTACCCTTTCATATCTTGGTTCACGTTCCTTGACTCCGGTTTTCCCTTGCCCTCCTTTCCTCGCCATGCCTGTCAGAGAAGATATCACACCTTTCCTTTGGTGGGTTTCCCAAAAACTTGCAGGCCGGGCACAGTGAACGTTCCACTTCACCTCCGCATAGGGGGAGGTGCCATCTCATACGACTTTTTTGATTCCGCCTTCCCACATGTTCGCGCGCCCGCTTTGGCACCGCGGAGATAGGGGATGGACCTGTTGATTTCTTTCCCCATGTTTGATCCATCGGGATGCCCTGTTTGCACTGCTCCCGCGAAAACAGAATTGATAAAGACTCTCTGCTGCGTTTTTCTGATCTTACTCTCCTCCCGTGTTCTTCGCCCGCGATAATTGAGCTGCGTAAGCATAATGCTACACCTCGATCGAATGGCACCGCCACCAAAACATCCACACCCCGGTCCGTGGGAAATATCATTTCTGCCCCGCTAATCGTTCATCTTCCGGTCAAGCCATCCGCTGATGGCACCAATGCAGCTTTATGGATATCGAAAGACGACAGCCTTTATATAGTGCCGGATGAGGGGCGAGACTTTTTCGTTGCGCTCTTCTCGCTCGTCTTATTTACCATTCCCAGTCACACCATACTCCCCTTTGCTTCGGTCCGGTTCTTGATGTGAGTCAGGTTAACTTGAGACGCCATTATGATGGTCCTGGATCTTGGTCACTCCTGGTCTAACAGCAGTTTTATGATTAAAAAACACTTATTTATTAACTCTCCTAGTGCTTTCCCCCTGTGAGAACCCCATCTGGTTCGCCGATACACCTCGGTATCGCATTGGACGTTCTTTTCCCCACGTTCGCCTATAACTAGGCTACGCGTGGCCGGAGTCCTGCTGCGTGACAGAAGGAGATTACCGGACCCCCTTTCATCCCCCGCTTTTCTCTCTTGTGGGCGCCTCACCCCCAGTGGTAACGAAGTCGCGAAACATCGCCGCGCTTCCCCCCAGCTTCTTATAATTACGCATTACAGTTTTCTGGTCTCAACCAGTTTTCCCTTTTCCACCGGAGCCCAGCTCGGAAGCATTTCCCTGTCTCCCCTCATAAGTAGGGGATCCACCCTATTTCTGCAGTGGTCATTGCGGCCTTTGCGTCTTTCTCAAAAATAACCTTTGGGGGGGCCTTTGTTGATTACGTTGTCGTTCCTTTCTCTCCCGTTGCTACGTGTTGTCTTTAGCACCCTTTTTTCTCTCTCCCCGCCCTCGATCGCCCGATCCACGAATACTGCCGAGTCAGTCCCGATTGGTCCCCGGTGCATTCATGCTCTTAGGCTCTCACTGATTTTGTTTTTCGGCCTAGAATTCCCCCCCGCTTCCTCCTATCTGGAACTTCACCGAGATTGGGCCCCCGGAAACGGTGTACTTCATCATTGGAGCTGGCCCACCACTTTCTTTTCCCATGCGTTTTTGACCGGTTTAGTGCCCATCGTGCATGTCCGTCTATTTTTTTTTTCTCCCAGGAGGTTCTTTTCCCTTTCTCCCCCTCTCGCCCGGACCCCCCAGCTGCTCGTCCTCGCAAGAACTGGAGTTCCGTGTCGTCGCGTTAGTTCTGGGTTTTCACACACCCCAGAACGTCCATTTTGTGCTTAACGAGGCCGCCTTCACTCCTCGTTATTTCCTCTTCCCACCGTACTCAATTTTTTCACTCTCGCAAGCGTTGCATGAGCAACCACACTTGGCGAGACTGCGGCTTCGCCAAAACAGCTCCAGACCTTTCTAAAGGGCAGGTTGACGACTCACCCATTCCGCCAGAATCCGAGCTATTATGATCCTCAACAACCACGCTTTTGCTCGGTTGGCGCTGGGCCGGCGAAATGAGAGCGACCGAATTCTGCCTGCTCGCTTTCGGGCCGTTTCCACTGGGCTGTGCGGGACAACCCCTGGCTCTGTCTTGAACGGGGCATGTTTGCTTCCGGGGGGTTATTTACTGGGTTTGTCGACGGGGTTCTCTTTCTCGGTTTTTGTCCTTCGGTGTTGGTTTTGACGCCCCTCTAGATAATTCATTGGTTTTCCAATGTAGAGATTTATGAGAATTGGACTCTGCCCTGCCATCGTCGGCGTTTAAGTCAGGGCGACGTATGGTACGTCTCTGCCCACAGCCTTGCTTCCCTAGATCCATAACATAGATACATGTATGCGTTTGTGCAAGACGTGATCCGTGCTTTCCGACGCCCTTCTTTATTGTGAATTTTTTTTTACAGAAGCTTTTTGTCCCATTCTGTACGTTGTGGCTGCCTCGGTCACTTTTCTCCGAAGATTTTTTTTTGTCGCACCGTTTGGCCAATTTATTTCAATATCTTGGAGCGGGGACTGTGATTCTAGCGTATCGCGCAACAATTTTCCCTAGATACCCTCCCCCCATTTTTTCCCCCTCAACAACCACTCTATACTGCCGAACTCGGGCCTCTCCATCACCCCGTGTATGATGTGGGGGGGGGGTTGGCCTCCTCTGTTTCGCCCGCCTCTGCCGTGACCCAATATAGAGAATCAACACAACTAAGCCATAAAACAAAAAATGGCGTTTTCCCTCCTCCTTGCTAATCGTCCTTCCTTTTCCCTACAGTCATTTTATCTTACTCGGAGGGGATCCTGGCTCGAGGTCTCCGGACCTATCCCCAGGGCAGAGCCAGGTTGGAGTACCCTGCTCCGACATTCACTTCCCTCCCCATTTTTGCACTCCCGGAGTCAGCATCGCACTTATACCCCGCGACCCCACCTGGTCCAACTTCGCAACCCTTTCCACATATCCCCCTACAGTGATGTGTGATGCCCGCCTGAACCCCGACGCGTTCTCCGACGTGAATCCATTTCATGTCACTCCTAGCTCAGCTTTAGCCCCCCCAATCCATGTATTTTTTACGCCACGCTCATGATTCCTTCTTGGACCCGTTCTTACTTGCACCGCGCCCTCCCCTCTTTCTGCGGTTTCGGGAGAGCGTCCCTGCTCTGACTTCCACGCTACTGCCAAGCACTTAGTGTCTCAGACAATCTTTCAACTTTGTAGAGTAACCACGCCCCAAGCCCGTATACAATGATCGCCCACTTTCGATTCTACTCATCCACCTGTGGCTTTTTCCTCCTTAACATTTTCCTTTTCTACCACCCTTCTTGTCTGTACGTACTTTGTGGACCTGTTGAAAGTGCAGCCCACCCACCATCACGTCCCCCCCTGTCATTTCTCTCGTGGTTCCCACCTTCCTATCGATGGTCGCTACCCTTTTAGCTAAACAGACTCCCTTTCTCCTTACAACCCTTGTGAAAATCTGTGAAGTAGCGCGACTGATGCGACAATAGGAACGTGGGGGTATTGCCCCCGGCTTCCCTCGTTCAGCAGTGCTGCGACCACGACGGGAATTGCGGGGCGTTCTCTGCGGTTTTTTTTTTCCCCCGCAGCTCCCCCGCTAAAGATGACCTCACTTCCCTTTATGTAATCCGTTTTATCAAGCAGCTTTCTCGTCTTCACTTTTGGGGCCCGGCGATTTGGGTTGTTGTCGACCGGCGGTCCGCTATCGATGGTCAGGAGTTTCCTTTCTTTGTTGTCAAAAGTCCTTGGACAGCTTGTCCACACCGCCTTGGGTTACGTGCGACAGCCCGTCACTGTGGACAGTTCGGCGACAGCTCACCAGGGCAACTGTAACTGTTTTGATGTTTTCGCTTAATACTTGCCGTTATCCCTCTCGTCGGCCCTTCCCCGGATTGCGGGTTTCACTTTTCCCACCAACACCTGAGATTGTTCCTGTTGGTTTTTACTTACTGTCTCTGAGCCCTATTCCTATCTATTTCGGTACCCGTTGGGGCGAGCCTGCCATTCGGCTATCTCGCGCGAGCTTCAACACCAAGTCGTCTTTCCCTCTCTTATCTTCGAAATCCGTCTCTGCCACGAAGCGACCACCCCCAATGAGCACGTCAAAGTGACGGCTCTCGCCTCCCCCCTTTCCCAATCTCAACGGCACAGGTGGTGAAAACCCATGGACTTAATAGGCGCCTTTTTATCGCTATTTCGCGAAAACTATCGCGATGAAGTCCTTTTCTCTTTCCTCCTTCTTGATCTTTTTTTCATTCTTAGCTAGTCGAACTCCGGGAGCGCACCTTTTTTCATCGGCCCTTTTCGTTTAAATTTGGGTATGTACCTCTCAGTCCGAAGGTTTCACGCGGGCTCTTTCTGATCGGGCGGGAAAATTCGTCTTTTCAGCTTTTTTTTTCCCGGGTTGGTCGTCCCCTAAGCCCAGTCGGCCAGTATTGAGGGAAACGTTCGTGCCGCTTTCGGAGTGTTACCATGCCCCGAATTAAACCAACGACCATGGACTTTTGTAAAAAAACTGGACACGCATTTCGGCGCCCCGCTGTCCGCGTCTCGCCTTTATCTCGTAAGTTCTATTTCTCTCTGTCTGACCCCACCGCTCCAGTGACGGTGCCGCTGGGCCGCTTGTTTTTTGGCACTATCTGTCTTCTGGGCCTCTACGCTCTCTAGACCACGTATTTCCTCTAAAACGTTGCAGTGCTTGGTTAACCAAAAGCACGTCCCTTTTCCTTTGAAACCCCCCCAAGCTTTCGCTTTGTACGAAACGATTCCAACCCCCCAGCGTCCCTGGAGTTTGTTCATGTATACTTTCGTTGTAACCTCTAGCTACGGTTATCCTTTGGTTTCCCTTGAACACACCCTTTGCTAGCCCCCCCGAGACTTTCGACCCTTGTCCCTTCGATATCTGTGACGTTGGGAGAACCTGTGCTTGTCCCGCTCCCGGTTTCTTTAGTCTGCACAGCTTGCGGCTTCAGCGTAGTTGCGAGCCTTTGCCATTAGCATCCAGTATTACCCTCCCCCCTCCCCGATCTTGCTCGTCCTAATTGATTTGCCCAGCCTATCATCTTCTGGCTTGTCTCATGATAGAATCACCCGCCGGGGGTTGGGTCGACACTTGTATGATATTACAACGTTTTCGTTCGCTTCTCTCTTTCTGATGTCGATATGTGTTTTTTCATAGGTTGTTCTAATTTTTTCTTCGCCTGACAGCTACGTTCACCAGATCATTTCCACTCTGCGATCCGTGGCATCCGCATATTGAGCACTTACGTCTTAAAGGAATTCCCTGAAGTGTATGATGTCTTTTGATGTAGTCCCCAACTTACCGTTTGTTCGAGCGAACTCTCAGCTTTGACTCTCATGAGGGTTTAATTTTTGCCCCCTATTAACCCCTTCGCTGTAATCCTTAGGTACATTTCCTCCTGGTCCGGTTTTTTAATTACCTGAAGAAGTCGGTCCTCCACCTGGAGTCCCACGTTGTTCCCCCGTGTTTTCCTTTGCTGTATATCTTGTGATTGATATAGTAGGAATTCTTTGTTCGATCCAGCCGTTTTATTCTTTGTTATAGTCCCGGTTATCCCCATGAGCGCAAATCTTTTCTTTGCGTTGATGGCCCATGTCTTTCTCTCGTTGGACATTTCTACCCAATAAACATCTATGTGTCCCTTTACAAGGTACCCCTTTGGCCCTTGTGCGGCCGTTTCCGTGCAGTCCACGCTCTCCTCAAGTTTTCCGTTGGCTTACCGGCACCCGTTTGGCCCTTTCGTCAGAGCTGACTAGTTGAAACAGTGTTGGAGACCCACCCCATTTTACTCATTTACCTGAGGATCCGATCGCGTCTCCATTTCCGGAGGGGAGTACCCCTCACCCCACGTCTTCTAAGGTAGTGTTATCCTGAATTTGGGGGGTTTCTTCTGGTGTGCCTCTTCTGTCTGAGAGCGTTCTCTTGCTTCTTTAAGGTACCCGCTTTTGTCAACCCTTCAAATTCCGCATGTTTTGGGCAAAATAAACCGGTGCGCTCATCACCCCCCCGGAAAGAGTTTTATTCGTGGGCTCTCTCCCTGTGTTTTTCCTTCTCTGTATGGCTCTTTTCGCCAGTGCCTTGGATTCTGATCGGTTCAGATCACTGGTCCTTCCCGCTAAATCTTTTCAAGAGTTAAGGCGTCTTTTTTGGCGGCGGGCCATTAGCACAACCCTTTGTTCCTTCTCCAGTGCTTTTCTTTTTGGCCCCCGTTCTTTGGGATTCCTAACTACTTAAGGAATTCTGTGACCGTGTCACATTTCCCCTGAGAATCAAAACGTCATGTTCCTCAACCCTCCGCGAGCACTAATCTTGAAGATTCACCTGCTTGAAGGGAGATTTGGGCGAATACATTTCAAAATGATCCTGCCCAGGAACTACGGTCCACTGGGCGGCGGATGCGTTTTGAACTTTCGGTCACAGGCTGTCATCTCTAACGCCCAATCCCCGTGAAATCCTTCCCCTCGCTTTTTTTATTATTGCTGGTTGCACGAATAAACGATGTCT
>Ga0179593_1521936_pt1 | contig 15608 bp, 14 predicted proteins | sample CZODoug2_1_08_16_FD_185931 | JGI IMG/M metagenome (GOLD analysis project Ga0179593, IMG submission 185931) | Vadose zone soil fungal communities from Angelo Coast Range Reserve, California, USA - CZODoug2_1_08_16fungal (PacBio error correction) | ecosystem: Environmental > Terrestrial > Soil >... | reverse complement strand
GGCTTTCCCCCCCCTTCCTAGTGAAGGGGTCCTGCCTGACGCAGAACGCCTCAGGGTGTTATGCAAAGCGCTGGCGTACTCCTAAGCCGGACGTTTCTTCTTGAAGCGCAATACTCCCTCTCCACGTTACGTCACAAGGGAAGCGTATCCCTCCGACGCGGATTCGGTATGGCCCCTCCTTTTTGCAAAGGGCGCCGTCTTGTATCCTCGGAAGCTTTCCTCCTTGTATCTCAAAATCTGTACTATCCAGCCACCTCGTTGGGGAGGTCTCCCCCACAAGATAATCTTCTTTTCCCATCTCCTCAAGAATTTCTTCATGTTCCTAACCACGAACGGCCTCCACCCATCATTCCTTTCGGCTTCCTAGAGCAACACTGTCCTTTCCCTCTAAACGCATATAAAAGGGCGCTTCCGGCACACGTGTTTCAGATTCGGTCACAGCGTACTACCCCTCCCCTTTTGGAGCACAGAGTACGTGGACCTTTCCCCAGCGGTTTGAAGCCTCTTTTATCTTTGATGGTGCGCTTCTTGTTGCGGAAGGTCTACTCTTTGAGTGCCGTCCTCTCCCCTTCCAATTCGAAGTTATCGACCAGGACCCCCTTTTTTGCTCGTCTGCCTGCCGGTGTTGACGGTGATGAAGGCCGATTGCTTGTAAGGAACGTGTACCGTTTTCATCCTTTTTCTCGCCATTTGTCGCTGATCCGATGAGAGGGTCTTCTTGGTCATACATGCCAGGAGGCCATATCTTTTTGACCTTCGGTTTTCATCTCAAAGTGGATCTTTTTTCATTAGAGGATACGCGAGGCCCCGAAATGGCCGTCGTGCTTGATCGTTTTTCCTTCCTATGCGTAACGCGTGTAGTAATTGAATCCCACCACCAAGGCACCTTAATGATCTTTTCGTCTCTTTGATTAATGAGTGGCTCGCCTTCGCCATGCTGGCGGTTTCTGTTCATCGACATGTCTCCAAGTAAGTTTTCCCCCCGATTCCGTCGGTTTTCGGATTTTTTTTCTGCTCCTGTAGCCTTTGCTGCAGCGGCCTGAAACGCTCCTTCCCATGAGATAGTTATGTGCGGCATTCATCCCCCTTCCCGTAATCCGAATTTGCCGGTGAGGCACGACGCCCCTCAGTAGTACTTTTTAACCCCAGGGCTGAACGCGTAGGATTCGATCACCCAGGTGGTTTTCCTTCCCTGAATCGTCCGGCAAAGACTCGCTATGCGGGGCTTGCGGACTTTTTTTCAATGGCCGGCTTCCAGCCCGGCGTCCAGTCAGGCGTTCCAACTCGCCTGCACTTTGGATGTCTTTTTTTATTCGTGGACAATGAAGTCCGGTACTTTTCTGTTTTTAATGCGAGTTCGTCTTTGTAATGGTGGTATTTTTTGAAGGCGTAGCAAGTAGCCCGCTTTCCCTTTATGAGAAAAGCGTCCCCTTTCCCCGCCCTTCATCTGGTAGGCGGCGTGTCCCCCCCCCCCCCCCAATCATTCCTCCTACGTTGTGTTGTTGAGAGGAGGTTTTTTTGCCTCCGCCGCCTAACAGATGAAGTGGCGTGGAAACCTCTCCCAAGGGTGAATCCAACTTTTTTCATCCAAGTAGAGTACCCCCCTTTGGCAGTTTCCTGCGTCCCCAGAAGACTCGCCATTTGGTCAAGGCTGACCCAGAAAAGTTACCGATTCATGGTAAAGAAGACAGCCCTCCAAAGGGCCATGACTCCTTTCCGACGGCCGTGCTGAAGCCGGCATTCGTCCCCTTTAACATTCCCTCCCCGCAATCGAAGATAGTTGTGAGGCTTTTTCCCGGTACCTTTTTGCCGGCAGTCTCTCAAACCACCTTTTTAAGAATAAATACCTGTTCTCCCTCTTTTCGCCTTCCCGGCGGTTTGCCGTATTTCTCCGCCCACCGCTCTTTCCGACATCAGTTTATGATTCCTCCCTGGAGAAGACTTCCGTTGCTATCCTCGTCAGCAAGGCTACAGTATTTCTCCTGGGCCCCCGCTTATCCGAAAACCCCCTCGGCTTCGCGGACTCCCCGGAGAGATACCCATGTCCGAACAAAGTCTACCGCAATGCATGGCGAGACCCGAAATCCTTGTCCTTTCCTGGGCTTCAAACCCGGCGACGCTTTTTTTTTTCCTGGGACGGGGATGTTGTAGTAAGTGAAGACAAAGATTAGATAGTCTGAGAGGAAGTGGAAGAAAAAGGCCCCATGTACCTTTTAAGGTTGCGCGCCGCCTGAGTGGAGATGTTTCCCTTTTCCGTGACGGAAGGCGGGATTAGAGATCAAGGCATGTATGACCTCTTTCTCCTTTCTGTTAAAGGACACCATCCTCTTTTCTACTCGAAGCTCCGGATGAAACGGGCCCCTCCGCCTTTCACCTGTAACACCTTGCCGACCCTTGCTTCGAGAAATCGCGGACGTCCCCCTCCCCCATATAATGACATGGATAATGGTCGATATCTGCTCCACGCAGCCGTACGGCCTTCACCTACTCCTACTCGCAACAGAAAGCGCACCTTGCAGGGTAAGGGAGTGTTCTCTGCTTCATTTGCCAACGCGGTCCCTTTTTTTTCCCGACTAGACTCCTGGGATGTTTAGTCAGGGTACCGTATCGGAAACCAACGTGTCCCGACCTGTTATAATAGCGCGTTACAGTCCAGTGTTGCTCTAGGAAGACTCAAGTTTTTTGGCTCTAGCTTGCGAACCGTGCTCTTTTTTCTCTGGAACAGTCGTGTAACTTTCTGCTTGACGGCGGCAGATCGCCGACCTTAACTCCCTGGCTCCCGATCTTTGGTGGATCACTTATGAGATACTCCCCCTCTGTAAGAGGATACACAGCTTTTTCCTTTTTCAGTCGCACTTGCAAATCACTGAATGTCCTCTCTCCCGATCGCTGCTACCTGCTTCCTGTTATTAGTCAGTAACGTCCCTCCGATGGCAGTATGGAGCTTTTTTTCCCAAAGTCGGCGTAGGAGCGACGTAGCGCTCCCCCTTCTTCTTGACATCCTTTTTTGCGCCTGCTGAATTCAGCAATTGACCCCGGTCACTTTTCAAGTGATGGATCCACGGTGGTCTTCCCAGCCCTTTTGTTGAGAGAGCTATGGAAGACCACCGTGGATCCATTCCCTTCCCCCCCCACACGATTCAGTGGATATGGACAGGGCGCACAGTGTATGAAAGCGCACTTTCCCGCCGACGTTGTTGCAGGCCCTCTTTCCCCTTTCCCCCCCCCCCATCGCTCCTGAACAAGAATCCCACGTACTTCACAAGGGCAGCTTTAGCAAGCGATCGTGTATTTTTTCTGCAAGGGCGACGACGGACAATGGCCAGTCGGACCTTCGGTAATCTCAAATCTGTCCCAGCTATAGGGAGCGGGTTTAACTTACTGCCCCTTCCTCGGGCGAATATGCCGCCGTCCCCTGCAAGCTGACACCGAATGTTCCTACCCTCCCCCCTACAAAACGGTCGGCAAGCCCTATCGACCACTTGGGATTCTAGAGCCCCTTCCCCCCGATAAACGCATTATAAAAAGGCTCCCCCTTTTTTTCCGATGTCCGACATCCCCCTGCTAGTTCGGCTACACAGAGTCACGTGCTGACCGTTTTTTTTCCCCCTAGAGTTTTGAAGCAGATCTTTCCCCCCAGGCCGAATCTTTGATGTGGCGTTTTCCGTAGGTGAGGCCGGTACTCGCTGCGTTTCCTGGCCCATCGAAGTTCAGCCCTTTCCTCGAAATTTAGAGTACGTCTGCGATGGAGCTTTTGAAAGGAGATTCGACGCGTTTTTCCCCGTTCATCCGGAGCGTCGAGTAGCAGCAGCCTTCATAATATGATATGGGGTTACTTCCCTAAGAGGTACATACTTCCCTCATATCTCTAATCCCGCTTCGGGCCCCTACCCCACGGTTGGTCATATCAACTGTCATTTTGGCGAGCTGACCACCCTCAACGAAATGGTGCCTCCCCTCCGCCGCCTGGAGACTATGCGACGCGTTTTCGTGAAATCCCGCCAATCCAAAACGGTTTTTTTTTTTTTTTAAGCAATGGAGTCATACGGCCGGATTTCGGGTACTCTCCCCCCGGTTGTCCAGTAAAGTGACGTGGTTTTCCCGTAGCGCGCCAGTAGATGCTCCTCTTTTTTTCCATAAGCGGGGGACATGCACCTTCCCTACTGTAGCCTTTTTTCGGCCTTGATAGACGGAAGGATTCCTTTGGGACCGTCCTTCAGACACCAAACGCTTTCCCGTTTTTTTTTTGTTTTTTTTTTGTTTTTTTTTTTTTTTTTGTTCAAGACGCCACCCCTCCGTAAACGTTCCCGTGCATGTTGAACGGAGCCCCCTTATGATTCGAATCCCCCTTTTCTTATGAAGGCAACCGAAACGGAAAGCTCTCAGCCCTCCAAGATCTTCTCGTTGCTTGCCCTTTAATCAAGTGATCCCCAAAAAAGTAGGCTTCCAGTCCCCCTGTCAGCGGTTGTAAAGTCGATTTTTTTGTTTGTTTTTGGGCCCCCCCCCTCTTGGACTGTGACGTCTTCGTGACATGACTCAAGCGGTACTTGGTTAAGCGCTTTCCCCTCTTTTCTTTGTAATGGTGTAGTGATCGCAGCTCCCTCCTTGGATTTTACCGACGCGTATGGAACCTATCCCCGTTGTCTCACCCTTTCCATTCGGTGTTCCTTCCCCCCCCATATGGTAGGCGGCGGATTTCTTCCCCAGCTATCTCTTTGCTCTTTGAGAGAGAGGATGGCTTTTTTCCGGACCTACAGATTGAGCGTGTCAACACCGATGGAAAGTTGTCCCATTCATTAGATTATAATACGTAGGTAATCCGTACTGGCGACGTTTACTGAGATCCCCCCTCCATCGCCATTGTCAAGAGACCAGAAAAGTTACCTTTTCCCCTCATCCAAGCCGCGGGCACAGGTCCCACTAAAAGGGCATAGAACTTTTACACTCCTTGCTGGAAAAGAAGGCATTTCCCTACGATTTATCACTGGGATATTCCGCCTTTTTGCGGTGGCCGACCGAATTATCTGACGTGTCCTCCTCTTTCATTCTCGCATCTCCCGAATAACTACCATGGGCACCCTGCCCTGACGTTTCCGTATTATGGCTAAGGCTGCTTCATTCCTCCGGCAAAGCGGCTCTCCTACGCACATACGGTCAACTAGACTCCTCCCCCCCGGCCGCTTCAAAAGCTACGTAGGCAGTGACCCCTATGACCACGCTATCCGACCCCCCTCTGAGCAAGCTACGGTTATGAACAACGTTCCTCTGGTCCTGGCGGAGGTACCCGGAAATCCTTTTCGGTTTCAGACACAGTCTATGAATCCATTTTCCCTCTGAAGATCATGTAAGGTGCCGTTGATTGGCTGGATTTATTTCCCCGAGAGCATAGTCTCCGATTCTCTTCCCCCCTCTAAAGAACGACATTTCTCCCTGAGGGAGGAAGTGCTCATTTTTTTTTCTCCCCGTCAGATCCACGGTGAGATGCAAACGAGGTACCGTTGACGGTCAAGTTTCCCCTGGCATGTAGGAACTCGTAATTTCCCCTAATCGAGATCGCGAAAAATGGCTGCTCCCCCTTTCCTTATGTGAAAGGTCACACCTTCCTTGACAAGCGTCTAATCTCCCTCCCCCCTGGCCAGAAAGGAGCGCGCCATCGGCCTTTTGCGCCTATTCATGCCTCTGCTTCGAATGGCCGATGGCTACACGCAGCGATACTCTCTAAAGAATAGAAACCAGTCCTTTTTCCCCTTGGTAAGGGAGGGTCTCTGCTTTTTTCCTTTGCCAACGGTCCAGCACGTGACTCTTTTTTTACTGTGTAGTCCGTTACCGGGACATCTGTTTTTCACCGGATACGGTCATCCCCCTCTTTTCTTAGAGGTAAAGGATGGCTCGCTTTTCCCTCCCTCAAGTGTGGTCGATATCTCCTTTTATTTCCGGTTTTGTGTTAGGAACATTCGTGTCCGCGTGAGGAGAGACAACTTTTTTCTTCGATTCGCCGATTACGATATTAGGTTTCTCCGATCTTTGGCTATAGTACATCTTTTTTTTTCTTTCGAGGATACCCGAGTAATTCGCCTGCCAGTGTCCGTCGTCGCCCCTTTCCCACCTACTGGAATTGGAAATCGCATCCCCCCTACTTTCAGGACGTGCGATATTGTTTAAGGAGATTCCGATAGCGTGCTGACAACCCTTTTTGCCTTCTTTTTTTCACACCCTTGCGCCCTGTCCATATCCCATCTCGTAGCCTGCTGAATTCCTCCGTGAAGGTGAATGGATCCACGGTGGTCTTACGATCTTCTTTTAGAGATATGGAAGGACCACCGGGATGCCAGTCACCTTCGTTTTTTTTCCTTGCTCCCCCCCCACGATTCAGTGGATGGACAGGTCGAACAGGGTTATTCCCCAGCGCCTCGTTCCGCTACAAGCGAAGGTTGCCTTCCCTCCGCCATCGATCATGAACCACTGTAGCAAGCGATCGCGGATTCTGTATGCCTTCTTCCCTTCCCTTTCAGGGCGAATACTCGGGTATCGCGGAAGCGCCGGTCTTGGTATCTCAATATGCCCTATCCCCCCCCCTCAGTTTCACGTTCGAAAACACGCTTCCCTCTATTCAAGAATTTCTCACCTTTTCCCTTCTTTCCGAACCCGAACCGGCAAGCCCTAAACACGGTCGGTCATCGACAAACTGGGCTCTAGAGCACCCCTTCCCCGATAAAAGCATTATAAAAGGCCGGTAACCGGACAACCCCTTCTCTTGCACAGAGTCACTTGCTGGACCGTTGGCCATTAAACATTCCCAGCGGTTTTTGAAGCATGAGGACCCTTTTTCCTTCTTTGATGGTGCGATTATGGTTGCGGAAGTTTCGCGGTAGCATCGGCCATTCGAATCTTCCCGTGCAGATAGGCGCGCACTTTAGCTCCGTCTGCTTCGCTAGCAAGTTCGGCCAGTTTTTTACCCTTTTTCGGAACGTGGAAAGTTTTATTTGGAAGCAGACAATTTTCGCCCTCCCTTTTGCAACTCATGCGAAATCTGAATTACGGGGGGACTTTGTCCCAGCCAGGAGGACCAATATTCTTCCTCCCCCTTTCCCCCCCTTCGTTGGAATCTACCGTTTCTCGAGCCACGTCCCCTCAGTTTCAGTGCCCTTCCCTTTTCTCGGGAAACCACTCGAGCATCGGAGGACTATTCCTCCGCTGGTAGTAATGACATCCCAGCCCCACATTTCGGGTTTGAAGCCAATGGATCATCCTGTGTTCCTTCCCATGCATTGCGGTGTCCAGAACTTCCTTTTTTCCGCGTAGCTGCTCCGATCCGTTCACTTGTCGGTTTCGGCCCCCCTTGGGGAAATGCCGTGGCCCTGTTTTTTTTCTCCGGGCATTGAGAGCACGGAAGGGAATTCTCCCTCTTCTTCAGAAACTGCTCGAATCCCCTTTTTCCCCTCCCCGTAGCCATACTACGTAAACGTCCAGGCATGTTTCCTTGATAGGTAGTGATTCTCTTTTTTTTGCGAGAATGAAGGCACGATAGTAACCGGCACTCCTTTCCACGATTTCGATTGATGCGGAAGATCCCAGTGATAAATCTTTCCCCCCCTCTTGCCGGATTACAGCAAGGCGTCAGTTCCCCCTTTGGGGATTGACGGGACCTGTGACGCGTTTTTTTTTCCTTCTCGAGAAGCGGTAAATTTTCTTTTTTTAGGAGCCTTGTCTCCCTGGTGGTAGTATCGCAGGAAAACGTCTCCCTTCTTCCCGACGGTATGGAGAAAGCCTCCCCCTTCCATCGGTGTTCAACGCCCCTTCCCTGATGGATGCAAAGCCCAAACATCCATCCATTTTTTTTGAGAGAGTGGATGGATTCTTTGGGGCTTTTCCCTACCAGATGAAGGGGCGTGAACACCGATGTTTTTTCCCCTCTTCTTGTTTCATCCGCGGTAAAATCAAATCAGGCGCTACTGGCGACTTCGCGCTCCTACCAACATTACAAAGACCCCCCGAGATTTTCCAAAGTACAGCTTATCGACTTCTTTTTTTCCCCGCGGGCCCGGCCCGTCAATCCAAAGGGCATCGACCCCCCATGACTGACGCTTTTCTTTTTGCCACGATTATTCCACTCCCCTTATCGTGGAGGCCTGGACGCCTGCCGGGTTACTATGCCGATTTTGCCTTTTCCTAAACAAAGGGGTGTTCTTTCCGTGCAACCTTTCCCTTTGCTACGGCACTCCTTTCCCAGCGGATTTCGAGCAGCTCCCCATACGGTCACATAGGCTCAGGAGCCTCCTTGTCAGCAAGGCTAAAGTATGCACTTTTTTTTACCGGCATGGCCCCCGCTTATCCCTCCCCCCCTCTCATGCTACGGGCGCGGCTACCCATGCGCTTTTTTTCTCATGGCGAGTACCGAAAATCCTTTGTTTTTTTTTTTTCTTTTTCTTTCCCACCTGGCTGACGAGACGATCAGACCGTGGTGGATGGGATTCATTACTACCGTTTTTTTGTTTCCCGATCAAGCACGACAGGCCTTTCCCCTTTTCTAAGCGAGCCGCGATCCCTTTCTCGCCCACCGAAGGTCCGTGGACGGTTCGGATTATCGATATGGCCCTTCTTTTCATGAAGATTTTCGCATGATTTTCTCCTATCAGCGAAAAATGGCTCTCCTTTCCTAACTGGACAGTTCCGACACGCTCTGACAGCTGTCACCAGTCACCCCCCCTCATCGCAAGACGGAGCTAAAGTGCTCCCCCCCGATAACTTCGAATGGGCCGATGTTTTCCTCACCTACTTAGAATCCGCCCCCATCAGCGCACCATCAAAGCTTTTCTTCTTTCAAAACAGATTGGAATGTTTACTTTCCTCCCTTCTGTGCGCCCGACTAGCTCACTTTTCTTTTACCGGAACATCTGAACCACGTGTCCGGTCAAGCTCTTATAATGAGTTTATCGGTTCCCCTTCTGGGTTCGCCGAGGAAAGTTTCCCCCTTGTGGTCGATAGCTCTGGCCCGGTTCGTTGTTAGGAAACATTCTTTGTCAGCTTGTCTGTTTTGGCAGATTAGCCGATTCCGATTATGAACTCCCGCTCCCCGATTTTTTTTTTTCTCCCGCCTTCGGCAAAGCTTCCGACCCCGGTAGTCGAGTAATTCGCCTTCCTTTTCCTGATGGCAATTCGCCCGCTCGACTTGCTACCGCTTCCCTTGTTGTCTCTTTTCTCTTATGGCAGTATGGCGCTCCGGATAAGAGTGCCAACCCCTCGCCGTAGGAGGCGCCGTCTTTTCTCAATGGAATCGTTTTGCGCCTCTGTCCCCCTGCGGTGACTGGATCCCACGGTGGTCTTCCTCTTTTTGTGAGCGCTGATCTGGACGACCCCGTGGATTCCCAGTAACCTCGGAGTTTTTGTCCTTGAGGGAATCAGCAGCGCAAACCCCTCTTTTCCCCCGCGACGGAGCCTCATACGCCGACGTTTCCTCGCCATACTGCCATCGCCTTTCCCCCCCCCCTCTCCAAAGGGAAGCGGTAGGGAAGCGATCGAGTCTTTTATGTCCTGCAATCAGTGCTTGCAAGGGCTCTACGGTTTTCTTCCTATAGGTATCCTCGGAGGATTTGCCGCCTCTCTCTGGGGAGCGGAGGTAACGTTCGAAAACCTTTTTCCCGCGTCAATCTCATTCTTCTTTTTTCCTTCTCAATCAGAAAGATCCCTGAACAGGACAAGCACCTACCTTCCCAAATTGAGGCTTACTTTTTCCCTCCCTTGTAACCGCTAAGCCCCGATTTCAAACGCATTATTTCCCTGCGGACCGGACACGTTGGTTCATGATTTCCCCCACGTGAGCTAGTAGGCGCACAGAGTTCCCCCATTCAAGCGGTTAAGAAGAGACTCCCTTCCTTCGTGTTCCTTTTATGGTTTGCGTAAGTATCCGTAGGGATCCGTTAGCTGAGTGTAGCCCCTCTTCCCCCCCAGGACAAGGCATGATAGGCTCCGTCTGCGATTTCTTTTCCAGGGTTGACGGTGAAAAGGCGATCGAGTTCGTGAACGTGTCCGTTTCATCTTCTCAGAAGACATTTTCTTTTCGTTGAATCATGCGAAAATTTTTTCCATACATGCAGTCCATATTAATCCGCTCCGTCAACCTTTTTTGGCATATAAAAGTGGATTGCGTTGGAGCCACCTTCCCCCTCCCTTTTTTCGTGTTACTTGATCGGGAAACCACTCCGCCCCTGTGATATGGACAGCGTGAGGCATTCTTCTTCTCGTCGCAGGGTTGAAGCCCAGGTTTTATTAGGGTTACTCGCCAGGAATTTTTCGACTTTGGTCATCGCATGTTAGCGCATTGCTGCTCTTCTTGATCAAGGTCGGTTTTAGGATTCCTTCACTGAATAATGTAGCACTTGATGACCCTTATTCCTTTCTTCTTGCCGTTTTGGCCGTATGTGCGGCCTTCAGGAAACTCGACCAGCATTTGCCGGGAGGAAACTTTTCCCTCCCTCAAAGTCCAGGGCATGTTGTCAACTTCCACACAGGTGCGTTTGCGAGAATTTTCCCCACTCGGCATATAACGGCAAATCACGTATGGCCAGGCCTCCACTCTTTCCTATCCACAAGTGATAAAATGTTTCCAGCCGGCTTCCAGAAAGCTTTCTCTAAAGGTCGTGCCCTTTGGTATGCGGGACTGTGGCCCTTTTTTTTCCAATGAAGTCCCCCGTAAATTTTTCTTCTTGGCCTTTCTTCTTTGTAATGGTGGTAGTGATCTTTGGAAACTTCGCCAGTAGCGCCCCTCCCCCTGATGAGGAAAATCGATCCCGTTGGATTCCCCTCCCCTTCCCACTCTGGTAGGCGGCGGATGCCAGCCCACAAATCCATCCAGCTCTCCCTCTTTTCCTCCCCCTTTTTTCTTCTTTGGGGCTGGGCATCCGCACGGTCTGGGCCGTGGAAACACCTCTTTTTCCCCCCCCCCTTCGTTCTCGCTTTTCCATACCGGTCGGTAAAATCCAACGGGGCCGCTCCCCCTCTCACTACCAAACCCCCATCGCCATTGTCAAGCGCCCCCTTCCAAAGTTACCCGCTTTTTCTCGACTTCATGGTACGAATTCAAGACGCCCTCCTCTGGCCCCTAGACTTGAAAACCGACTGACTGACGCGTTTTCTTTTGCACGATATAACCGGGATCTTTCTCCCTCCCCCTTTTTTCTTGCCGAATCGTGATAGTTGCGCCGGTTACTATGACGATTGCCTGGTTTGATCGAATCACTACCTGGCGCCGTTCACCCCTTCTCCTTTTATATTTCCTCCCTGGCCAAGCGGATTTGAGCAGTTTCTCGTTAATACGTAAACCTAGTCATTTTTCCATGCCGCGTCAAGCAAAGGGTTTCTGGCACCCGCTTACGGAAAAACCGTCCTTTTCTAGCCGTCTCCTTGCGCGCTACCATGCGATGAACAACGTTTTCTGGACCAACCGCAATGCATGGCGGGCCTCTGCGAGCACAGTATGAATACAGGGCTTCCTTTTGCCTTTGTCCTTGGCGGGGATTCATTACTCTTCTTTTTTGCGCGGATTGGTTCCGATCCCACAACAGGCCATTTCTTCTGAATGAGGGGAAGGTGGCTCCTCGATCCCTTCCTATCAACTGGAGCGTTCCCCTTTTTTCTAGGGATTAGAGATATTGGCATCTTGGGGGAAAACCTCTTCTTCGCATTGAGTTCAATTTCCCTAAGCGAAAATGGCTTGGTCGGCTTGATATCTCTCTTTTTCCCCCCTTTCCGGGCACGCGTCGAATCTTTTCCGAAAACTTTTTTTTTTTTCCCCTCGCAGACGGAGATAAAGTGAGCGCCCTGTCCCAGGATCCTGGTCGCTTTTCCCGATGGCTACACGAGCGATACCCCCTTCCGCAAAAGAAGCGCACCCCTTTCTGTGTTCTTGGCTTAAACCGCTTGAATGTTTTAATGGTACAAGTGACTCTGTGCGCCCCTACTATTCCTTTCCCCATCTGAAAACAAGTGTACGCCGTCCTCTATCGGGGATTAGCGGTTCCCTTTTTACATGTTGGCTCTAGGAAGCCTCAAGTGTGTCTTTAGCTCGGACCGTGATTTATGTGCTTTTCCCTTCCCTCGTTGTCAGCGTGCGCTTTCAGATTCGCCGATTTCCTGATTAGAGGGTTTCGCCTTTCCCTTTTTCTTGTATTCCAGCTTTGAGATACCGCATGCGGAAAAAGCTCTTAACCTGTAATTCGCCTGCCAGTTTTCTTTCTCCCCTGCATACAGAATCCGCGATACGCTTGCTCCGCTCCCTCTTGAGCGGATTTTTCTGGGCGCTTTCCGTAAGCGTGCCTTCCCTAGCGCTTTGCATAACACTGTGTCGCCCTTTCCCCCCCCATATCCACCTGAAATCGTTTGCGCTCTCCCCGGTCCACCTCCGAAGGTGACTGGATCCAACGGTGGTCTTCCCCCTTCTTTTTCCTCCTCCTCCGGTTGTTTTCTCTTTTTCTTCAGTCCATTCGGAGTGACGGGTCATTGCTTCTTTCTATGGGACAGGGCGCACGGGTATGCACTCCCTCCCTCCTTTTCAGGGTTCCGGTGCACGATTATTTTCGCCTACTGGCAATCGCTCCTGGACCCTTTCTCCAGCGATCGCGGATTCTGTATCGATTGCAATTTTCTTTTGCATGCGAATACTCGGGGATCATCGGAAGCTTTTCTCTTCTCGTCCAGCAAAAGCATCGGGGGAGCAGGAGTTTTCCACTTCGAAAAACACGCTAATCGGAATTTCCTCTCTCCTTCAAGAATTGATCATCCGCAAGCTGCCCCCCTGCCAGCCCTAAAAATACTTTTTTCCCTTCCTTTCCTTGAGCCAAACAATGTCCGGCGAGCCTCCTGTACGCTGCCCTATAAACGCATTATAAAAGGTTTTTTCCCTGTCCGGTAAAAGACTACACATCCCCCCTTGATGACCGGTGGCAATAAAACACCTCTTTTCTCCCCCCAGGCCGGAATTTTGATGGTGCGCTTCTGGTTGCTTAGTTTATACGTAGGTGAGGCGTATCTCTTCTCTTCGTTATCGAACAGGATCCAGAATTTTACCGATGGCGCGACAGTTCGGACAGTTTCCCTTTTTTGACGCGTGTCCGGACGTGTACACGTTTTCATACGGAGCGGTTTGAAGCAGGCAGCCATTTTCTCCTTCTTTCTTTCCTTGAAATCTGCATACGAGGGATTCCCTTAATCAGCTTCCGTCAAGGACCTTCGGGTTTCCCCTCAGGTGATCGCGGCTCGCTGAGCCACATTCCCCTCTTTTCTTTGCCCCCCGAAATGGCCTGTCGTGCTTGCTTCGGGGTCCCCCCTTTTCCTGAAATCCACCAATCCAACGCAACTTCATTTTGCTTTCATACGGTGGCTCGCCGAACAAACTTTTTTCATTGCGGTTTCCAGAAGAGACGTTGTTGCATACCGTTAGGCGCGCAGTAGTTCTCTTTTTAGGATAAGCGGGGGCCATGCCGTAGGCCTTCCCCTGCTTGATAGCAAGACGCTCTCCTTTTTTTCTTTCTTCAGAACTGCCGAAATCGCTTTGCCGGAGAAACTCCTCCTCCGTGCCTAATAGTTCAACGTCCTTTTTCTTTAGTGATGCGATCCCCCCTCGGAATGCCGGACCAAAAATTTCCTCGATACACGATTCGGCCACCTCAGAGAGTCGGAGGGAGGGAGGCCTTCCACCCAAGGGAAAAGAGTGCAAAACCTGTCTTCGGAGGAAGGAAGGAGGGGGTAAAAAGCGCTTTTCTCACAACCAACAAAACAAAAAATCCCAACAACCAACCACCCCCCCCAACCCATTTTTTATTGAAGGGACCGTGACGCGGCTGGATTCTTGACTCTTTTTTTAAAGTTTAGGGTTAAGAGAGGGACACCTGTAATGGTGTAGTGATGCAGGAAAGTCGCCCCCCTCTCCCTTCTCTTGATGCAAACGCTATCCAGTTGGATTAACCCTTTCACTTTCCATCCCTAAATATGGTAGGCGGCGGGGCTTCCCCCTTCGCTCTTTAATCCTAATCAGTTGTTGTTGTTCTTTTCCCCTCCGCCGAATACCAGATTGAAGGGGCTTTTTCCTCCCCCCCATGGATCGATTTTCTCATACCGGCGGTAAAATCAAAGGCGGTGCCTTCGACGTTCTCGTCATACCACCCTACCGCGCTTTTTTTCCTCAGTGTAAACGACTCCAGCCAGAGTCTTCTCGACCCTTTTACCAAACCGCCGGAATGAAGCGTGCTGGAAGCGGCATTCGACGTTTTTGCCCCTCAAAAGAACTCGAGATCGTGGAGGCTGGCCTTTCTGCCGATTTTGAAGGCATTCTCTTCCCCCCTCTAATCACTACCGGGCTACGGTTCCTGCCTTTGACGTTACGTATTAATGTTTACGGCCCTTGATTTCGAGCAGTGTCTGAAGGCCAGAAGCCTTCCTTGCCTAAAGGCAGCTTCCTCCTTTTTTACGTTCATTGCCCCCTTATCCGAAAACCGACAGTTAAGAGGATCGTTCTGAGCTACGGCGCGCTCCCCCCCTCTAATTTCTGGGAAACGCAATGCATGGCTCTCCTTAGCCACCGTATGAAGCCAGGGGCTTCAAACCTCCTCCTTTCTTCTCTTTTATTGTCGGTCTTTCCTTACCACGTCGTCGGCATAGTCTCCGATGAGCGGAGTTCTTATCCCCACACGACAGGCCCATTCGGCCCTCCCCTCCCCGCAGATCAATGACGCAGATCCGATGACAACCTCCTTTTTCTTTTTCTTCGGTCTGGCCTCCTGGAATGTGGGACCTCTTGCCAGATTTTAGCAGGAGTTAAACGACCCCCTTCCCCTGGCTGCTGATATCTCGACGATCGGATTTCCCCGAGTTCGAATCGCCTGTCACCGTCCAACCCCCTTCGCGTGCAATCGCAGAAGGAGCGAAAGTGCGCCTCTTTCATTTCCATCATGGTCGCTAATTCCTGACGGTTTTCTCCGATACGGCCTCACCACGTTCTTGCACCATCAAAGATTCCGGCCTTTTTTTTTGTCTTGCTTCCAAACCGCTTCTTGAAGGTGTAATTTTTAACCCTTGCGTGAACTCTGTGCGCCCCATCCGGAATCAAGGATGTGTTTCTTTTTCCCAAGTGTCCGGTCAGCTCGCCCTTTTATAATTTTTATGGGCGTAGCGGTACAGGATGTGCTCTGTTTTTCCCCAAGTTGTGGGCGATAGCTTGCCGACCGTGATTTAGGGTTCGTATCCTTTGCGGATGAGAAATGATTGAGGAGATTTTCCCTTTCCTCTTCCGTCTATCGTGTTTCGAACGTTAAAAACTCCCCCCGTCTTTATGGTAGTAAAGATTTGACCTTTCTTCCGAGGATACAAGAGTAATTCGCCTCCTTTCCTTTCACATCCACTGGACTTGGCAATCGAACCTTTCTCCCTCTTTTCCCCCTTGTAGACGAAACGTGGATCTTGGTTTTAAGGAGATTGCAGTAATGGCGTTTCCTCCCCCGTCGGTGCGTAGGAGGCGAAGTTAGCGCCTTTTTTCATCACTGAAATCGTTTTGCGCCTGCTGGGCTCTCCCCTTTCCCCCCACTCGCAGTTTGACTGGTATCACGGTGGTCTTCAGG
>Ga0179593_1699219_pt1 | contig 15609 bp, 26 predicted proteins | sample CZODoug2_1_08_16_FD_185931 | JGI IMG/M metagenome (GOLD analysis project Ga0179593, IMG submission 185931) | Vadose zone soil fungal communities from Angelo Coast Range Reserve, California, USA - CZODoug2_1_08_16fungal (PacBio error correction) | ecosystem: Environmental > Terrestrial > Soil >... | reverse complement strand
GGTCCTCAATGACTCAGCGAGCTGACATGGCTTCTTCCCAGTAAGCAAAGCGTCTCTGTGGCATTTGTTTTTCTCACTTCCGTTGGTCCCTCCCCTCACCCGCAGTGCTCCCCTCGAAAGCACGGAGTCAATTCCCCGGTCCCCGCGGTGCGCATCCTGTCTCGTTTTCTTAGGCGTTTTTCCCCGACTGGTGGGTGTGTTGACCCAAATCACAGATTTTTTTCTTCCGCCATAACCCCTTGTCTTCTTTTTTCCCAACCAAACATCATGTTTTAACCCGTTTTCTGTTCCCCGCGTCTTTTGCCCACCCGTCTCGGCCCGGGACGTAGCTTTTTTTGCTGCCTTGTCCCTTTCCAAGGTCTAATCCGGTTTTTCGCTTCGAGCCGTCCCCCTAAGACCGCAATTTACCTTTCCCGTCCGGAATCCTTTAGATCTGCCCTGGCCTCTTCATCTTTCCATTTATCTTTCCCGCCGCTCAGGGCATTAACAGTTCTGGTCTTGCTTTGTTGCAGCCGCCACATTTTTTATACGTGGTTCACCTTTTCGCAATCAGCCCAGAAGTAAACCCGGACCAAAGCAAACCGTTCATCTCACTTTTCTGGGAAAATTTTTTCCGCTGTCAGGATGCCGATCACAAGTTTCCCCTTCGCATGCCCGCAATAGTACCGACGACTTATGCTTTTTCTCCCCGGTTCGTCTTTATCCTTGCATCGCGTAGGATCCCGTCTCGCCGATCCTGAATATGGCAGGACGCTTTTGTGATGGGGTCTCCCCGTCCTTTTATGCAGAGATACTAGTTTTTTGCCATCTGCAAAGCTTATTCCTACAAGGCTCCCTTCCCTTGCAACTTTGCTTCTTCCCAATTCCACACTCGTCATCAAAATCTGTTTTTTCTCTTTTTTTTATTTTTGCGATGTGCTTTCCCCAGTCAAGCAGACGCACCCCTTGAAAGAAACCCTTGTTAAAGGTTCTGTGTTTCCCACCCCCCCAAGCCTTGGTCAGTCGTGCGCATTGCTTTCTGGAACTCGTACCTCTTCCTCACCCGAAGATCTGCCTTTTTAGTTTGAAGCGCCCCTTTTTCAATGCTTTCTCGTGATGGGCTACCACCGTGCGTTAAACATAAGCCCCCTCTTTTTTAACTTATCTTTTCTTGCCTTATCGAATGAACCCACTGCCGGTCAGTTTATCCCAGGATTCAGCACCGTCCCTTTGGGGTGTCCGCTGTCCCTTACCCCCCACTCTTTAGTACGTTAGGCTTCCTTTCCCGGTATGGCTATGAGCTTTCAGCTTAACAAGCGCCCCTTTTTGCGTTTCTGGACCCCTTCCCCGCCCATATCTTTAGCAGCCCGACCCTCCCCAGCAACGGTTCTCCCATCGTCCAATCCTTGGAACTCCAGTTTCACCGTACTCCGACTTTCTATGTATGCGTCATCACCCTTTTTAGCCCCCCCCGCACTTCATCACCTATGGACGCAACCGTAGTTTTTTCGACCCCTTTTTACCGATGCGGCGCCCGTCCTTTTCTCGGAGCGGCGTTCGGGTCATTTCCTTTTCCACTCATCTACCCTTTGACTCTTCCGACGGCATTTTTTTTTCATTCTTTGTTTACACTACCACACTGTCCACTTCTAACCCCCTCGGAAGCTAGATGGTTAAGCCCTTTCCCTCGATTGGCTCCCGCCTTGAGCAGGCCCCTGTTCATAGCCCCTCCCCGACGTTGAAGAGTTTACATCCTTCAGAGACCTCCTCTTTTGGGCGACCTTCCACAAACCAAACCCAGTTCCCTTTAACCTTAACTCAATGTCCCGATTCAATTTTTTCCCTTAGTTGATAGTCAGAGGGGTCCCCTGGTCTTTTTGGTTGCATACTGTCAATTTTTTCCCAGTGCCTCCCCCGTCCTCAAAATTTTCTCTCATCTTCCACTTGAGGCGTAATTGTTGTTTTGGGTGTCACTCGGTGGTTTTCGGTGAGTCGTTTTCCCTTTGGGAGAGCCCTGCTTGGCCCTTTCAAGGGGTATCCTCCCTTTCTCCCTCTCCTGGTGGTTTTTCTCCTCTACCCCCCGCTGCCCCGCCCTGTGCTCTTCCCCCCCCAATGAGACTCCCTCCTCTGCCCCCCTCTTTGGGAACAACAACTTACGCCGCCCTTCCTTGATGCGACCCTTTTTGGTGCGACTTGGGCGCACCCAATGGGTCCCAATTTCAATACGCCCCCCCACCCTCCCCCACTTTTCTCTCTTCCCCTCTTCCCGTTTCCTGAATTTAGAGTAGAGGTCCCCCCCTTTTTGTTTTTTTTTCGTTTTTCACTGTCACGTCTCCCCCTTGGCAGCGTTACCTATCAACCAATTTCTTCGGAAATCTTTTCCCCCCTTTACTCCAGACTGCCCCCCTGCGTCCCACCTCCCCAACTTTTCATTTTTGTAAGAAAGAGATCTACGTCGTTCTGCCGGTTCCTTTACTTTCTTGTCACAACAATTTCCCTCTGAATCGCAGGGGTCTGCGACCGGCGTCATGTCAACTCTCCCCTCTCCCCCGTCCTTTTCGTAATCCTTCAGTGGAGCATCGCATCAAAATTTTGGGTCTGAACTAAGATAGTTTCCCCCCCAATATTTTATTTTCAAAATTTCTCTTCAGGGAGGAGAGGTCCCCGCTCTCATCCCCGAGCTATTAGCCGTACCCAATCCTTTGCTCTTCCCCCATTCTTCGGCTGATTTGCTTCTTGATTTACTCTTGATTTTCGGGCCCTTTTCGATCCTGCTATTTTGACCCTTTGCGCCGTTCCCTCACGGTGTCCCCTTGCTCTTTACTCGGCTCGCCCCCTTCTCCTACAGTACCGTTCTGACCTCCCCTCCTGTAACTCCCCCCCCTTTGCCCCCCATATGCCATTTTTTTTTGGGGCTTGATCCCTCCGGTCCGGTTCCTGAAAGTTTAATACCGCTAGGTGTATTCCCACTATGACCGGAATGTTCCCCCCCTATCCAGAGGCAACCTTTTCATCCTTCGTGTGTGGGCCCTCTGTTCTCGGCGTTTTGGGGGTGGCTCCAAACCGTATTCCATTGAGTGAAGCCCTCTTCCGCTTTCACCTTTTCCCACACGCTTCCGCTTGCTCGGTCTTCCTAGCCCCCCCGTTTCCCTCGTTTCACATTGCGCCATAATGTTTTTTGACCATTAGTTCTTGTGGGTTCTTGTTGAGCCTAATTTCCCTTACTTCTTGTCCCTGTTGTCAGATTATGATTTGCCATCCATCCTCCATCTCAACCCCCCCACGTCCCTTTCTGATTGGGTTTCTAGGGGTAACCGGTTTCCCCCGGTTCCAGTAAGTGTTTCCCCTTTAGCTTTGTGTCAGAGTCCCCTTCTTCCCTCCGTTTTTTCAGCCATTCTACAATGGCCCCGAAGAAATTCCCCTCCTCGTGGTCGCCACCTTTTTTTGCCCAAACTCCTTCCCCCCCCCCTATGCCCATCCGCGTTCCCCCTTTCTAAGGCTCCCCAAACTCCCCCCCTGACCCCTCTTAGAGAGGTCCCTGAGGGAGAAGGACTCTCGGCCCCCCTCTTTACGCAGAAGAAGTCGCCCCCCCTTTTTTTAATTTCCCCAGGCTTCACGGTACTTGGGTTTGCTGGGGTGAGGTCTGTTTTTTTATTTTACGGAGGAGAGGTTCCCTACTTTGTTTCCACATTCATTCGGGGATGCGGCTGTTCCCAAGTTCCCCCCCTTCCGCATCTTTTCTTTCTTTCCCCCTTGTCGGGGCACTAGAAAGTGCCCTAACCCAATATAAAGATTGTTTTCTTTTATTCCCCAGGAGTTGACGGGGACTTCCTGCGACTTTTTAATGAGGCCCTCTTCCTATCGAAAATTCTAGCCCGGGGACAGGCCCCCCCCAATTGGTAAGAGCAATCTCCCTCAGCTTTCGCCCATTTCCATCATATGCCGTGTTGCCCCTCGTCTTTTCCTTTCCCCCGATACAGCGTTGCTCGTAGTGTGTTTCTTCCCGGGAATCCCCCCCCTTGCTTTTGTCTTCTTTCCCGCCAGTGTGTGGCTTCATTCACCACACCCCAAAAGTCTTCACTTCGTTTCCCCCCTTAAGATTTGCCAACTCTCTTTCGGGCACTTTTGACTTGACCCGTGGCGGGGATTAGCCCTACGCGTCTTGCTTCTCCAACTTGCTTGCGCTTCTTTCCGATACGCCTTGGCTGTCTTTGCTCACGCATTCCCTTGCGGGTTAGTCGGCTTACCTTATTCGCCATTTTGTTCCCCTCGGGCCCTCCCTCCACGCAACTTCAATTCCTCCATTTCTTGTATTTGGCTTTTTTTTTCACTCTACATGTCGTATCCCTCTCTCGCGCGGCGTTGTATTGTTTCATGCTTCCTTTTTTCTACAAGATGGTGATTGTCCGACTCCTGCGTCTAGCTCAGGGGTGATCATCTTCCTTTCTGCTTTGGTATATTCTATTTCCCTCTCTTTTTTTTTTCGCTCGCTCCCCTGCGCTTTCTTTTTAGGCCTGCCCCTTCTTTCGGTTAAGCCCTCCCCACTCTGGTACGAATCTTTAAGATCAGTCCCCCAGCCTCGATAAGGGCCCCACTTTCTTCCGCTCTAGCCGCCAAAATCCCAAGCAAAATATCAGCCTTTTTTCCTCCCCTGAGTGCGTTTCGTGTGTCTAGTCGTCAAGCTACCCTTCCCGATTTCCGGGATCAAGTTTCTCGTTCCAGGATGGTTTTTTTGAAGAACAGTCCCACTCGTCTCTTTCACCGTAGACCGATCCCCATCCAGTTGGAAGACTCCAGACCGCCGAGGCTCCAGAGAACTTTCCCTCCAGTCCTCAACTCGTGCATCCCGACTGTAACTTTCCATTTTTGTTTGTTGTTTTTTTGTTTTTGCTGTTGTTGTGGGTTTTTGGTTTTTTTTTTGGTTGTTGTTTTCAGAGCTTCCTCGCCCCGCACCCCCACCCCCCCCAGCCCCCACGCCCCCCCCCCCAATCCTCCCCCTTTCGTCCCCCCCCCACCAGTGCATTTTTGAACCCCCCCCCCCCCCCCCCATAAGAGCACTTCTTCTTCAATCCTGCTCTTTGGCCCAACACCCTGCTCCTATTTAAGTGACTCTTTGGATGGCTGATACCCCCTTTTTTGGTAACTTTTTCCCGTTCGCTCCTTCTTCTTTCGTTTTTTTGTAGATTTCCCTCACCCCCAAGAAGCCCCCTTGCCATTAACCTCCCACCGGAACACACGTTCTCTTCGAAATTTAAGCATTCCCCTCATTCTGCGATAGGGGAAGGCACCCTTCTGGGACCCCTGAACAGCCCCCATTGGATCTGAACGAAAGATTCGATTGCGGTAAAGGCACGCCCTTAACCCCCTCCCCCCCCCCCCGGGACTCCCCCTCTTTGGGAACAAATCTTTTTTCCTTTACCCGACCGACCTTAAAACCCCCCTCCCCGGCCCCCCAGCACCAAAGAAACCTGCTGCTTCCTGGGGGGGCAAAGGGGGGCTCTGTTTCTTCCCCCCTTTTAAACATGTAAGTTTTTCCTCCAAGTCAACCTTTTCCGCGAACCCGTCTTCTTTCAGGGGAATTTGAGACCTTTCCCGCTGCTAGCGGCTTGGTCGCCAACCTTTTTTCGATCTGAATTTTTGTTTCCCGCCACAGGTGGTCCTGGTTCTTCAAGTATTTGCACACCACTATGCCCTTCGCCCCCCTGATTCTGAGGTTGGATCACCCGACCAGATTTGCTTCAAGGCATCCCAATGCTTTGACACCGTATCCCGCTTCCCCCCCCGGAACACTCGTTCATGACATTTGGTCCCCTTTTAGACGGAGGATGTTTTTTTTCCCCCTGACCTAATTTCTACCACATGCCCCCCTCCCGCCAGTCGTGCTCGCAAGACCCCTGCACCTCCTTCAAAAGAGTGAGCCCCTTTTTTTGATGAACTCTCCCCCTCCTCAGGCCCCCCTCGAGATTTCTAGTTTAGCCTCACCCTATTCAAGCCCTTCCCCCACCGGAGGCGCAGCAACCAAGCAAGCAGGGCCAGTCTTTCCCAAATCCCCCATCTTCCCGAGCCAAAAAATCACCCTTTTCCTAACTAAGATTAAGGGTGACTTTTTTTAGACATTTCCCCCCCTTATATTTATTTACTCTCTCCCGTTGAAAAAATTTGAATTGCCCCCTACTTATATGCCAGGAGGAACTTTCCCCTTCCCCTTTGTCGTCTTTCCCCTACCCTCTTTTGATACCGTTAACCGGTTTTTTCATCGGCGTCTTTGCGCTTCCGCGCCGATTCCCCCCCAATCCGAATTTTCCAGCGCCGTGCTTACCCTCCTCTTCATTCCGTCTTGCAGAGACCCCCCCTTCAAGCCACCTTGCCCCTTCACCTCCCCCCCTTGTGTTTTTTAACCATCGCTTTTCCGATAAGGTTTGTATCCCTCGCCGTGTCTCCGGGATGCCCCCCTCTTTTCCTCCCCTCGACCCTGTTTCCGCCTAACTTCCTTCCCCGATGGTTCCCCCTTTAGTTCGGCCAACGTTTCCGCCTTTTCCTCCACTGACTCTTTCTCCAGACTTTGAACGCTCCTCCGGGACTTTGCAGGTTCCCCCTCCGGTGTCAGTCAAGAGTCCTTTTCATCGACGGCAGCCAACTTGCTTTTTTTTACAAACTTTTTTTCAACGTCATCCGTCCATCCAACGGATCTTTTTTACCCCCCTTTTTTGCCTTTTTCGACCCCCGGCTCTTCCCGTTCAAGAGCCACGCCTATTTTTTTTCTCGGTAAGCTGCCAACTAGGACGTGTTATTCAACACTTTTTTTCACCCCCACAAAAATCTTCTGTTTTCCTCTCACATGTTTTTATGCCTTACAATAGGTTGATATTGCAGATTTGCTTTCCCCCATTTTGGCGTTTTTCGAGCCCCCCATTTTTTACCCATTTCCCAAAACAGCGACTACCCCCAATCCAATCATTTCCTTTTTAATTTTCGGAGTGTTGGAATCCATCTAGTTGTCTCGGCTTAGCTATTTTTTTCTGATAACCAGTCTTCCCCCCCTCTTGGCTTTTCTTTTCATCCCTAAGTTGGTGTTTTATCCTTCTAACCCCCTTCTTTCCACTCATGTTGCTCTCACCCACCTTTTCGCCTTTCCCCTCCCATAATCCGTTCCCACCCCTCCTTTCCCAACCCTTACGCCTCAACTCACCTTTCTGCTTTCCTCCTGTTTTTGGAACTTTCGCCCCCCCCTTTTCCAACTTGTGGCCACTCCCCCCCCCACGCCCATGCTAGCTGCGACCGCTGGGCGGGACTTCACTTTCGCTCTATTTTCCGACCGCGTTTGTTGTGTTCCCGCCACACCCCTTGTTCCCCGGCCGCTTTTTCGCTCCGCCAACATTGCTGTTTTTTGCTTTTTTTTCCACTTGATCTCCCCTAAAATATGCTCACAGCCGTCCTTTCCACTTCATCCCCCCACCCGTGTCCAAACCGAGTGCTTCCAGCCAAGCCATTCTCTGAGAGAAAGACTGGTGTCTCCCCCGGGGAAGTCTGTATGGCCACAGTGACTCCTGCCCCTCCAAACAACCGGTTTTTCCGTCCTAGCAAGATGGCCTTCCCTTATTTGTACTATGATACAGCGCGTTACCATGGTTCCGGAACTACCTCCCGTCTTGCACGTATAGAAGTCCCTTGTGAAAGACCCTGTCCCTTCCTACCTTACTCCCATCTTGATGAATTGATTTTATTAAAGTTTATCCTCTTCCTTCTATTTTTTCCGATTCGTTATACGTCCCATTCGAGGACAAACCTCCCCTGATCTTCAACCATCCCTGTACGACCTTGTCCTCCTTCTGACGGAAGTTTTTTTTCTTGGAGCAAAGTTTCGTTTTTCCAGATTATGAGCTTTAAATTGTCCATCCCCTTTCTGGGCTCTCTGACTGGGGAATTCTATCCCCTCGTCTCGCCAGACCTCGAGCTTCCCCCCCTCCAAGATCAGAAAGGGACGTAGCCCTTGGTCTTGGGTCAAGCTTGAAAACTCGTCTGTTTGGATTTCAATCGATGTCCCCGTGAACCGTAATTGTTGTCCCGTTCGATCAGTGACATCCAAGATGCCCTTTCCCTTTGATCTCTCCCTTTCCCTTGTCTCGTCGTGATGTCCTTGCTTGGGGGGAGCCGCGTTTTTCGACCCTGTTTGGTGATCCCAAAAGTCACTTTTTGTGTTGCCCTTTTCTTTGGAGACGGCCGCGTCCCCGAGGTCCCCTGAACCCTCTGAGCTCCTTCTTTTTGTTTTCGAGCCGTTTCTTTCGCCCTCCCCGTAATTTCTCTAATGAACCCTGTTTGGGTTCCTTTTTTGCTGGTGTACGACTTCCCTGGAGAAGTGAGGGGGTTTCTTTTTTTAGTCTTCTTGTTTGAGTGACCCTCTTTCATTCCCCCCTCAGGTTTTTTCAAATCCGCTTCTTCTTCGTGTTCCACTGTGACCTTGACCTTTTTTGTGCGTCCCAGGTTCTGCATCCTTTCTTTTTTGCCCGCTGCCCCCCCCGCGTTTCGCGTCCTTTAGACAAGTTCCTTTAAAGACACTTCCCCTTCCCCTCGTCTTCATTATTTTGGATCCCAAAGCGCCTCCCGCGCGGCATATTGCCCTCCCCTCGCCAATCCCCTTCGTGTAATAGAGTAACGATTCTTCTCAGCTCTTGCAATTACTTTTTCAGTTTCCTCCGACATTTTTTTCCTGGGGCACCTTATCCAGTAAGTTCCCCTTTTACTTGGGTAGGGTTTTTTCGTTCTTTATTCCCCTTAACAGTCCTCTTGTTCATTCCAGTTTTTTCGTGCCTGAAAAAGTTAAACCTCCTCGCTTTTTTACTTCTTTTCGATTGCACGAACATTTCATTGAAGTCCATTCCCCTTCTAAGCTTCTCTCTGTTCATGCCTTTTTACCCCCTTGTATTTTTGCCGTTGAATTTTGTCCATTCTTTTATTTCGTCCCCTACTCCAGAGCCGCTCATGCATCTCATCGGTCACGGACCAAATGTTGGTTCACATGACCTCCCCTTTCGACTGATCGTCAAAGTTTTTTTCGTCCACCTTATGCGTTTTGCCCCCCGAGCACTGATTTCCCTGCCGGAATAATTGGATATCTTGTTTTTTTTTCAGCCCCAAATTGATGGGTGTCCTTTTCCTTGCTCTTCTCATCCACTTGTTCCCCCCCCAAAACCCCCCCCACGTCTTTCACAATGCCTTTTATTCCCCGAAGAGAACGCCTTGCTTTTCAGCCCCTTTTCACCCTTTTGATCCGCTTCTCTATGGTAGATGCCATCGCTCTTTTCCCCAGGTCTGGAGAGTGCCCCCCTTTCCCCGTCCCCTTTTCTTTTTCTTTGATTCCCTCAATCCTTTCACTCTTTCTTCTCAGAGCACCCCTTTTTCTCAATGCCCAGTTGCCCTTTGGATCCCCCCTCCTAAACCCCTCCATTCCCCCCAAGTCTGGTCTTTTTTTGGATTTCCTGGCTTCCACTTGTAGTCTAGGCTTTTTAGCCCTAATGATGTACCCGCGATTAGTAAAATTCTGTTTTTTTTCTATTTAGGACTTATCGACTTTGTTTTATCACCCTCAAGATTCTTTGTTCTTTCTACTCTTTTTATTTACCAGTTGTTTTTCGAGATTAAAACCTTTTTTTTTGGTTTTTTTGAGTAAATTCATCCCCCCCATTCCTCACCCGTCCCACGAACCCCCGCTTGACGAAAGTTCCTTCTCTGGGAGTGTCCCCGTGTTTTTTTTTTCTCCCAAAGCCTCAGAATCCTCAGCGACCCATTCCCCAAATCCCTCCCCCAATCTTTTTTTTCTTTTTTTTTTTTTTTTTTTTTTTCCGAAGACCTGTTTTTCTTTCGTTTCTTGGGAGTTCTGATCGTCATTCCCCCCAAGGGCTCCGATCTTTTTTCTTCCAAAACTTTTTTTTTCGCCCCCGGATGGAGGTTGTCCAGCACCCAAGCCCTTGGAACCTAGCAGCCCTTTCAACAGGTCTAAAGCCCCCCTCTCTTCCCCGGGCTAAATAGACCCCCTCTTTTCTTTCACCGTCGCCTCCCTCATTCCCTTTAGCATTCGTCTCAGGCCAGGATGAGATTTTGTGCCTCTTTTTTGTTGACCCCTCCCTGCTCCCCATTTTCACGACCCCCCACCCAAAGTTGTCGACACCCGAACGAGAACTAGGTTTTTCCTGAGAATCCCGTGAGAGTTCCAACCGGCCCTTTTCTTTCGACTCTTTTTCGCTTTCTTGATGGTTGGCTATTCTTTAACCACCTTTTCAACATGCCTTCTCGGAATTCTAGTCTCTTTACTCTTCCACCCGCCCCCCATCCACCGACCCCCCTCCCACACCGGACCCCCCACCCCCCCTCCTCACCCACCCATTCCCCCACCCTTTATCCGTGATCTTTACTTTAACCCTCAAGAGAGAAGGCTGCTTCGCCTGTTGATTGTTCATCGCCCAGGTGACAACTTTCACCATCCTCTTCTGGTGGGAACTGGTTCCTTCCCACTTCTTCCCCCAACTCCGTTTTAACGCTTCTGGCTAAATCCCCCCCTACAGAAACCCCCCCCCCTTCAACCCGCAACAGCAATATCCGTTCTTTCAAACTTTGGGAGTTCTCTACAAATGCCGCTGCATTCCCCCGTCAACAGATTCACTCCTATTTTCACGACTGACTCTTTTTCATGCGCCCCCTGTTTCTCAGAGTCTGGCATCTTCCCCGTTGTTTGGTTAGTCCCCCCCGAAGACTTTTTGCCCTTCTTCAACGCGGGTTTCTTAAAGTGGAGTCTTACACCCTTTCTGCGGAGTTTACCCATTCGATCTTTTTGGCGCCCCTATAGATTTTGAAGAACTTTTTTTCCCCTCCCCAAGCCCAAATGAACCAGCCTTTTTTACTGTGGAACCCTCGTCATACCCCCCTGCCTGGTATCTGGCTCTCGTTGTGTCTTGTATGATTGTCCAAGTCCCCTACCCCATCAACATTTTCCCGCCAAATGCGCGCGTGCTCCCGTCCCCCCGGCCCACCCCCTCCCTGGTAACCCCTCCCTCTTCTGTCGGTTGAAATTGTCACGTCTCGCCTCGTAATGACGATTCCCTTTTATTTCTAGGATCTCCTTCCCCCCGTCCCCGGAAAAAGCATACGTTTTCTTGCCCCACCGCCCTCCCCCCAGACGAACCAAGAAATTAATCTCCCTCTTCAGGGGAACTCGATAACATTACCTGTATTAGTTTTTTTTTGCGACAAGTTCCCCACCATTACGGGAATCCCTCCCTACCCTGATGAAAATCTTCTCCCCCATCTTGTGGATTGGAATTTTTCACCCTTCGTTTAGAAGTTACCGCAGTCTTTGCTTTATCCCAGGGATTGAGGTCCTGTCCTCGCGACACCCTTTCCCAATGGAGTCCAATCTCGTATGCCCCTTTTTAACTGCATTGGATCCTCTCCTTACCCAAAGCCCGGGCCCTTCCCTCTTCACCCTCCGCTAGTTGCTCCGAAACGCGGCTGGGACTTCGCAAGGGCTAACGTTCGCGTCTTCTTCGCCGATCTCATTGCATCAAGTAACGGACTAAACCCTCTTCCTCCTCTTTCCGTACCCACAGGTACTGACCCCCCCCATTTACCTTTTTCCTCCTTTTTACGCTTCTTTCTGTTCTTTCCAGTTCTGTTTCAGCCTGTTCCGGCAGCGGACCTTCAGATTTTCCGGAAGAAAATTCTTTTTTCTCCGGCCCTTTTTTTACCCCTGCACATTCCCATTTTTTTATTCTAGATTTTATTTAGTCCCCCTTATGAATACTTTCTCTGCCCTTATCCTTTTTTCCCCTGTTGGGCTTTAGACGCAGGTCTGCTGGCCCATCACTCCCTCCGCCATTGCCTTGGCTTTAAGTCTTCCCCGAGGCCTCCCAATTTTTTTTCACCACAAACCCCACACGCTTTTGACTCTCTCGCACATCTTCTTCCATTTAACTAGGTAGTCCTCTTTTCTCCCCTCTTGGATGGTTTCCTATGTCCCACTTTCCTGCTTCCAATCAAACTTGAGTCCATCCTTTCATCTTGCCTTTTGAGGAGTAATGTTTTCCCACCATAGAGTGTCAGGATTTGTGTACCCAAAGGGTTTCCCTAGGCCCTTTCTTTCGCCAAGAAGGGGGTCCTATCGTTCTCCTTCCCTTCCCCTAACGTGTGTGGGAGCTTCCCTCACCCCCCCTTCCAGTCAAACTTGAATTTTTGCTCCTCCAAGGAGATCCCCCCACCTTGACAATATATTCCCCCCCCTCCCCCCGCCAACTACCCCTCTCTTTTCCCCGAAGTTTTGGCAGCCTTTCCACCCTTTTCAAAACAATTGGTTTCAATCTCCCCAACTGCCCACCCTTTTCCCTACCGCTGATCGAAACCTACCCACGGGCATTTTTTCCCCTCACCTGTTTCTTGAGTAGTCTTGAGACCTTTGGGTTTTTTTTGTGATTTGCCCACAACCCTTAAATCCCGTTAATCGCTGGCCCCTCCTTTCCCGTTGCGAATTTCCTTTTCCTTTTATGATACCCCCCCTTCCCCGTCTCCAAGTCCCCCAACGAGGCCCTTTTCGTAATTCCTCGCTATCCGAGTTTGGTTTCCCTTTTCTTTCCTTGTGGTCTTGCCGGCCGAGGCTGCCCCCCACAAACACAGATGTTTCTGCACCGTCCTTGCAATTTTTCGGCCCTCTGCGACACTTGCTTTCCCCCTTCCACTCCCTCGCGTTCCTCCTTAATCACTTTCCGTGTTTTCCATTCGATTTTCCTGTTGTCGCTCCTCTTCGTTAACTTTAAGAGTGATTGGATTTAAATTCCTTCTTTACTCCGAGTTGAAATCACCCTTTCTCTTCACTTTAGAGGAGTACCCCCTTCCTATTACCATCTGATCTTTTGAAGAGTTGATTGCCTGCTTTTTCTTTTTTGAGGGAATCCTTCTGATTCCTTTCCTTATGCGCGTGCTTTCAGATGTACCCCCCCTTGACGTATGTTCGAGGAGCCCAGCCCCCCAGTTTTGCTTCTTTTCCTTCACCGACAACTCTTCCTCTAACCCTAAGGGTGCTTTCAGCCTGACAACTAGGGTCTCTTTTCATACTTTTCTATTAAGCTTTTGACTTGTCAAATTCGCTTTTCGTGCCCCCAAGATGGTAGGACAGTTATGACTTCCCCATACCAAAGGAATTGCTTTCTTTTACTGATAGGTCCTCCCGGTTTCCGGTGTAAGCCCCCTTTATTCTTTTCCCCGAGTAAATTGCCTGAATTGACTCCCCAGTGCCCCCTCACCCCGCTGCGATATACAGAAATTTCCTTCACCCCGCCTCCGCCCACAACGGAGACCCCCTGACCCCCCACCTCCCCCCAAAAAATCAAAAAAAACCCCCACAAACTTACACAACACCCCCCTTTCGGTCGCCAAAAAGACAGTTCACTCCTTCCAAAGACTGCGTAAAACAACCCCCCCCCTGCCCACAGACTCGCACTCCAGAACTCCCAGTCTCCCACGCAACCCCCCCTCCACTGTCCTCTTTGGTATCGATAATCGTTGGACCCACCCTCCCCCCCCAATTTTTTTGAACCACACCTCGTCCCCCCCACCCCACCACCCTCCCCTCAGACCATCCGCACACCCTCCAGCTCCCGTCTTTGAAAAGCACCACGACTGCCGGTCCGACTTTCCACCCCTACCCCTCCCAACCCCCCCCCCGAGTGCTCAACCCCACCCTCACCCTTGACCCCCTTGCTACGCTTCCCTTTACCCATCCCCCCCCCCCTTCCTTTTCTCAAACCCTGGCCCCCCCCCTTCCCTTTGCCCCCCCCTCTTCTGTTTTTTCTTGCCCTCTTGCACTCAATGCCGTACTGTCCCCAATGATCCCCCCTACTCCCCCCCCCCCCACCGCCCCCCCCCCCCTTTTCTTCCGCTCGATTCCGCCTTTTCCACCCGCGCCCGTCACTTTTTCCCCCTCCGGTTCCTTTTTCCGTCGTTCTGCCAGTGGTTGCGGCACGCCTTCCTTGTCTCCCCCCCCCTCAAGCTGTACCGACCGGTTCCCTCCTTCCGCCCTCGCGTGAAGCCGCCCCAGCCAAAAGTAACTGGTCTCTCTGATTCATGCAGGCAAGCCTCCAGCCACCTTCTCTGCCCTTCCTCATGATTGTTTTTGTCTTCCTTTTGATTTGTTTTTTTGATGTGAGTTGTGTGTCTTTGTTTGTGTGCGGAGACGTCTCGCCCCCCTTTTTTTGCCGCGATGTCTTCCCTCGCGTACCTTAGACTAACGCTTTTGCCCTTTTCCCTTCTACCTAAGCTTTCCGGGTCGCCTCCAGCCCTTGTTTGCGTTTTAGTACAGGACCGAGCGCTGCCTTTAGCTTCGACGGCCTCTTCTTCCAGAACCTTCGCCCCAAAGCTCCGTTTCTTCTCCTTCTTCCGTCTATATGCATTTTCCGAGTCCCCTATTTCCTTTTTTTTTTTTTTTGTTGTTTTACTGCTATTTTCTTGATGGACTTCTCTGGCTTCTAAACCTCTTATTGCGTTTTCCGTGTTTTTTTTTTTTTTTTTTTGTGTAATTGTGTTTTGCATGCTACGTCGTCTCACCCCTCTCTTCCCCTCTCGTTCAGTTTTCCCTTCTCCCACTAGATCGCTACGACAGGGTTTTTTTTGATTTTTTAGACTTTTTTTTTTTTTTTTTTTTTTTTTTTTTTTTTTTTTTTTTTTTTTTTTTTTTTTGGCATTTTTTTTTTTTTTTTTTTTTACTGTTTAGAGCGTCCGAGCTTCTTTGATTTTTCCCCAGACATCCGCGTCGATCTTCTTTCGATAAGGGGCCTTTCAAAATGTGGTTCCCCCTACAGACAGCGAGATACTTCCGCGCCTCTACCTTTTGCCAAGCTCATCTTCCCAGAAGTGCAAGAGTGCTTATCGGCTAATCCATGGCTTTCTGATTGTTGGTACCCCCTTTTTTTTGATGTGGATTCACTTTTCCCCGCTTTCCCAAACCAACAAACCCATACCTTCAGCAAGAATAAAGTCTACTCTCGCTTCCTGAGCTTGCGTTACTGGTCACGGTGGACGCTCCTTCCGCTTTCTTGACCCCCCTCCTCTTTGGCGTCCTTGAAAATGTACATTTTCTTCTTTTCTATCCCGATCAGATGGAGGTCTGGGCCCTCCCCCCTCAAGTTCTCCTTAGAGGATGGATTCTCCTTCCCGCGTCGTAGCCCGGGGTTCCCTTGGCTCACCAAAACCATTCCCCCCATTTGAAAAGGGCCGGTTTTTTTTTTTTTCATGTCCTCTCCCAGGCTTAGCGCTTTTCGTTCCCCTCCGAACTCTTAATCCGTCCGCGTTGTTTCCCCGTACCTCTTGTTTGCTCCTGCTTTGCATTCCCCTCGACGCTGTGTCTCTTTCTATTTTCCCTACCTCCTTTTTTGAGTACCAAGCTCTTTCCTTTTTTTTTTCGTCCCTGTCTAGCGCCATTTTTTTAACAACATTGGTACGAACTCTTTATTTTTTTTTATCTCCCCACGCTCTAATGTCCTGTATAGTGCACCTGCCAAAACCCCCCCAAATAACGACGACCTTGTTCCACTTTTTTTCTTTGTTTTTTAGTCCCGATTGTACCATTTTTCTTCCTACTATCCGTCCATT
>Ga0179593_1588372_pt1 | contig 15609 bp, 21 predicted proteins | sample CZODoug2_1_08_16_FD_185931 | JGI IMG/M metagenome (GOLD analysis project Ga0179593, IMG submission 185931) | Vadose zone soil fungal communities from Angelo Coast Range Reserve, California, USA - CZODoug2_1_08_16fungal (PacBio error correction) | ecosystem: Environmental > Terrestrial > Soil >... | reverse complement strand
CACATTGAGAGATTGGCGTTGAGTAGTCTTTTTCTTTTTCCCCCCCTCACCAATAACTGAGACCAAGCATCCGTCCTTTTTCCGGGTAAATTTTGTACACTCCCCCCCCCTCTCCCCACCCGTAGTGGCAGCAAACCATTTTCGATTTTCAACACAAAAACGTTCCCTCCCCTTCCTTTTTGGCCTCTCCTGCGTTCAAAGGAAACGTGCTCTTTTCTCTTTTCCGGAAGGGACTCGCCCAAGAGACCCCAGGTCTGCAAAAAAAACTTCGTCCCCCCCTCCTCTTTTCCCCACCCACGACAGTCGTTCGAACCCCCCCCCCTGCGCCTAAATTTGCTGTGATTTATTGCCTTTTTGGGATTTTCCCTCTATAAAGAGCATTCCTTTTCCCCCCCCCCCCCCCCTTCCCCCATTTTTAGTTGAAATTGTGAAATTAGCCGATCATCGATTTCCTAGCCTTTCTTCCTCCTTTTTTTTTTTCCACTTCTCCCCTCTCTTGGCAGGATTAGAATGAGCGCAATTTCCCTCCTTTTTCTCCTTCCCGGTGCAAAAGGGGTCGGGAAAAAGATACCCCTTTCTTTTCTCCTTATTTCAGAGCAACAGAATCCCCTTCTCTTTCCCTTGTAATAACAGTTGAATTTTTCGTCCTCGGCCCACCCCCCCTCCTCCCGTACCAATTTCAAGTCTCAAGACGAACCTCCTTTTTTCCCTCTCCCTCCATCCCCTCAACAACGATAAAGGAGGGTATTGTTCTTATCGCATCGGCGCTTTTTTTCCCTTTCCCCACTATACCACAGAACGAGAGTTGAAATTATCTTTTTTTTTCTTACCAGAGCCCTGGGCTGCCCAACCCTTCCTTTCTTTCCTCAGCCAATTAAAATCCTAGTCTCGACAACAAGCACTTCTTTCTTTTGACTTCCTTTTCCCCCCTAAAGCGCGGGGATTTCCTGTTAGCCTGTGAGCTGTTGCGACAAATTTCTCGGATTTCATCGTTTGTTGAAGTTGTTGCTCATTGGTACTCCCCTTTTTCTTTTTCCCTTCGCTTTTTTGCGGGGACAGCGGGCGATCTTTCCCCCTTCTTTTCTAGGTAATACTGACATTTGCTGCGAACATTTCCCCCTGGGATCGTTGTGCAACTCCAACTTTCCTTTCCCCCACCCTCCCCATCATTCCCGCCGACGACAAGGTGACAAGAGACGGTTTCTTCCTTCCGTATCTCCCCCCCCCTTTTTCTTGATAAACGACAGCGCTTAGACGTTCAGCATATTTTTGTCCTTGGGTCGGTTCATGAAACTCCCTTCCTCCCTTTTTTTTAAATGATAACACCGCGAAACAAACGGAACTTTTCCTTCCCCCCTCGAGTCTGAAAATCAGTTGCTGAGAAGCAGTTTACGACCTCAGAGTCCCCGTGCTATCCCCCCCCCCCCTTCCCTCTCTCTATTGAAAAGCGGAGTTATCTATCTCTTTTCCCTCCTCCCCTTCCCGCCCTTCTCTGCAATCTCTATCTCATTGATGGAGAAGTTCGTCTAAGAATTCGCGGGTTTGGGGCTCTCCTTTTTTTTTCTTTTTCCTCCTCTCAGGCAACTTGATTTTCTCCCCCTCTTTTTGGTGGGTTGAAAAACCATCCCCCACAGATTTCCTTTTTCCCCTTCCTTTTTCCTCAATAATGAAAGGGATGTTCGAGAACCGCTCCCCCCCCAAGCGGAACGTCTAAGCGCTGGCGGTTGATCAAGAAACGTTTTCTGCGCGTGCCCAGGACTCCTCTTTTTCTTCGTCGGAAATGATGGAGGGATGTGTCTTTTTTCCCTTCCCCCGATCAAGGCGCTCCTTTGATTTGCCCCCACTTTTTTCCCTCCCCCCCCCTTTTCCAGTACTACTCGCAAAGCTTCCCTTCCCCCCCCCCTAGTCGCCCGCGTTCCCCGCAAAAGGCGCATATTGAAGACAGATTCTTCCCTTTTTTCCCCCTTCCTTGATCCCAAGCAGACTCACAAACAGATTATTCCCCTCCCCCTCCCTTTTTTTTACAGGAATCCGTCCGCGCTTTTATGTGTTAACACCGTAGGTTAGTCACCCAGCACTCCTTGCTCTTTCTTGCTAGAGGAAGAAAAAATTTCTTTTCTTCCTCCGCGACGTTCTTGCATAAGTATACTTTTTTAAATCGCGGGGCTGTTTTCTCTTCCTTTTTCCCCCCCTTTTCCTTCTTTTCTCCGAGGGAGATACGCCGACCAAGCACCCCTCCGTTTTTTTTTAAATTCCTCGAACGTTGGTTCGCTGAGACTTTTCCTGCTTTCGTTCGCAATTTCCCGCCCTTTTCCCCCCCCCTTCCCCCAGGTTATGATGACACTTGACAGAACCCCTTTTCTTTTTTGCCTCGAAAATTAATTCTAAAGATAATTGACCCCCCTTTTCTTCTTTTGGTCCAGAATCCCTTTTTCCCCTGAGGCAACCCGGACTGACAATGAGCATAGTCGAATCAGAGAGGCGATGCACCCCTTTTTTCTTCCCCTTTCTCCGATGATCGGATGAATGAACACAATTTTCCCTTTTTTTTTTCCCCCCTCGCGTTAGCCATGGGTGGTGGAACAACCTAATGCCCGCTGGATAGATGTTTCTCCCTCCCCCCCCTCCCCTTTTCCCCCACATCCAAATTTAGGAGAGGGATTTTATTTAGACGAATGAGGTGGTGGGTGGACCATCGGCACTATTGTCTTTCTTCCCTTCATTCGTTGGGCCGAGTCCAGTTCTTTCCCATCCCCCCTTCTTCCCCCCCCCGCGCACGTGCTTATGAGCGGCGGCGTCAAAAGTTTTCGCCAACGATCCCCTCCTCTTTTTGGTTGATGTTGAAAATCGACCTTTTTTTTTTTTTTTTTCCGATACGGAGTCCCGCGAAATCGCCACAATTACCGGCGCCCCTTTTTTTTTCTTTTTTTTTTTCCTTTTCCGCTCGCAAAAAACGACAAACTCCACTCCCCCTCCCCCCCCCCTTTTTTCCCCTCTGACAACGAAACAGATCTACGTTTTCAGACATTGCCACTTTTCTCTTTCTCCTTCCCATAGAGCGGCGCCCGTTTTCTTTCCACCGCAATCAAAGTATAGACTCGCCCTTCGGCTTTTTCTCTTCTCCGAACGAATGTCAACTTCCCCTCCCCCTTTCTTTTTTTTTTTCCCGGAAGTTGCCTCATCCAAGGAATGTGTTCTGCTGCGACCCTTCGCGAAATGCTTTTCTTTTTTTTTTCCCTCCCAATAATGCGGCTGACGGAGCCTCCTCTTTCTTTTTTTTTCCTTTATTCTCACCTGCAAGGGCTCACCGAGTGCTTTACTGAATACTCCGTGCCACCCCCCCCTCCCCCCCTTTCCATGAACCACAAGCAACAGAGCAGTCCTTTGCCCTTTTTTTTTTCCCCGTTAGGTTGAACGTGATGGCACCCCAATGTTGATCTTTTGTCCGTGATGAGACACCCCTTCCCCTTTCTCCGCAGACGTTTAAATCTAATAGCAAGTTTCAATTTTTCTTCTTCTTTCCCCCCGGTCGAATTCATCGAGATTGTTTCCCCTCTGGTTCCAGAAGCCGCGATTTCGGTTATTTTTTCCCCTCCTCCCCCCCCTTTCGAGTTAGTGAAACAATCCAAACAGATTGTCCGCTTCCTCTCCTTTTTTTCTTCTTTTTCGTCCGCGCCGTTCATAACCGGCTTCTGAATACCGCCCCACGCAGAAGGTTGTTTCCCCCCCTTGTTTGTTGGGGGAGTGAGGTTTAAAATGATACTAACCCTTTATACCCCCTATTTCTTTTTCCTTCCTTGAACTCGGAAGGTGATAAGTGCATGTTCTGTCACCTACCCTTTCTTTTTTCCCCCCATCACGAAATAGAGTTTCGCCACCCCTTCTTCCTTTTTTTTCTTCCTGAGAATCCGAAGCGTCATTGACAGCCAAGATCTTTTCATTGTGGAGAAGCACGATTTTCTCCCTTCCCCCACGAAAAATATGTATTAAGGATAATCCCCCTCCTCTCCTTCCTCACGACTCCCGCAATGTCGCCATGGGGGAATTTTGACGCCTTCCTCCCTCTCCGCTAAAAGAGTGACCAACTCTTTCTACCTTTTTCTTTTTCCCCTCTTGAGTGCTTTGACTTAATTCTTGGTACCGACTTATACACGTTGTTTCCCCCCTCCCCTTTCCTTTCTCGCCTCGATGTCGGACAACGATGGGAACGGACCCCTCTTCCTCCCCCTCCGTCTGCAGAGATTGCCGATCATTGCCCACTCCCCCCCGCGTCGGCACAAACTTGTTTTTTTTTTTCCCCTTTTTCTTCCGAGAACATATGCAAGAAGCAGACAGTTCTCTTCCTTTTTTCTTTTGGACTTAAATGGGTGAAGGCAAATGATTGAAATGAAGAGTTTCCTTGACCAGCGACGGATCGCCTCTTCCTCCCCTTCACCAGAGGAAAATTAAGAAATTTCACCTTTCTCCCTTCTCTTTCCCCTTTCAAGCGGCGTGGAGTAGATCCCCCACGGTTCGGAGAATCTCTCTCTTTTCCTTCCTCCCTTCCTCTTCCCCCCCTCCTCCCAGAAAGGACGGATGGGTGGGGATTTCTCTCTTTTCTTCTCCACTGGGAGGGCCGTGGTGACTGGCTGGCACTTCATGGGATCCCATATTTCGTTCGATCCGTCGCTGGTCGCCCCCCCCTCCCCTCCCCACCCCATTAAGTCAACGGGTAGCACGCAAGATTCCTTCCTTTTTCTTTTTGTTTTTTTCCCGAAAAACTGTCCAACAAGTTTGTGCAGACGCTTGATTGGGTGCAATGATCTTCCCCCCTCCTCCCCGCCCTCTATTAGCAGCCCAATGTTACATTAGTTGGCCCTCCCTCCTCCTTCTCCTTTTTCTCTATTGGTCGATCAAAACACGGCTCCCCGAGTTCCGCTACATCCCCTTTTTTTTCTCTTTTCTTAATTAAAAGGATTCCAGAGATTCCCCCGTCTCCCCTTTTTTTGTCGCATATGACATCCGGTTCTGTTTTCCCAAAATTCCCATTCTTTCCCCTTTTTCCTTCTCTGCCTCCCAGTCGAAGGCAATGGACTTCTCCTTCCTCTTTTCGGATGTTTTCAATTCGACAACTTTTTCTTCCTTTTTCCCCCCCCTTCCGATAGGATTAGCCAAAAGTGACACTCTCCTTCCCTCTTCCCCTCTTTTCCCCAACGTACGCTATGGTATGACAAATGGGATGCTTTTCGTCGGATGCACTATCACCTACTTCCTCCCCCCCCCCCTTTTTCTTATCAAGGTTAGTATCTGTTACAAAAGCAAGAGACTTGTATCTTCTTTTCCTGCCCCCCTTTTTTTTTTTTCAGAAGCCGGTTAATGAACGGCGCGACGAACTCGGATCCCAATTTCAAGCCAAATCTTTTTTCTTCCCCCCTCCTCAGAAAGGACAAATTAAACCTTCTTTCCTCTTCCTCCCTAAATCGAGGGCTTCTTCAGGCATTTTCAACCCCCATATCGATGAGTCCTTCCTTTTCCCCTTTTTCGCTTTAACGTACGGAGGCTCTCCTTTAACCTCTCCTTCCTCCCCCCCTTTTCACGGTCAGAGAAAGCAGATCCCCCCCAGGTCGAATCAACGTTCAAGCCTACCCTTTTTCCCTTTTTCTTTCCTGTGGTAAGACAAGTATGTCCCTTCCCCTTTTTTCCTTTTCCTCGTTAGCCCTTGGCATGTGAGTCCAGCGCGGGAAATATCCTCCCCTTTTTTTTTCTTCAGCAGAAGATTGGTCTCCTTTTTTCCCCGCGCGCCGCAATTCGTCGGGCGCCTTCCCTCCTTTTCCCCCTTTCCCCAAGCCGGTTTTTTTTAAAGTTGAAATCGGTCTTCCTCTGAAATAGACCAAGCGGCTTTTCTTCTCTTTTTCTTCTAAGTTGAGTGCTTGTTGTCCCCTCTCATAGGAGTCGGCGCAGCTCGGTAACGGCTTGGCTGTTCTTTCCCCTTTTCCCCTTTCTCCCGTAGATCGTGGAGTGTGTAATAGGACTTCCTCTTTTCACCCCCTTTAGTATGAGTTGTAGTGTTTTGCGGAGCGTCCACCCCTTCTTATCATCCGCACGTGAGAAGTTTAATTCTTTTTTCTTTTTTTAATCGACCCCACCAGGTAGTGCAGCACCCCACCTTTCGATTGAATCAACCCCCCCCTTTCTCCCCCTTTCCCTCTCCGCATCATAAGGCACGTGCTCCCTTTCTCCTTTCTTTGAAGAAGGGATCGGCCCCAAAGCTGCTGGTCCTGCAGAAAACCCCCTTTCCCTTTTTTTTCCACGCAGTCGTTCGAAATCGAGCTCCGCTACCCCCCTTTAAATGTGCTTTGATTTCTTGCAGTTGAATTGGGTATTTAACGCTTGAGGCACTTTCTTTTCCCCCCTTGGCAAAACGACTTGCCAGCCCCCCTTCCCCCCCCTATCATCGAGCAAGAGACTTTCCGCCAAATGCTTCGCCCGTTAACTTGAAATCGACTCTCTTGCAGGCTTCTTTTTCTTTTTTTTCCCTCCTTTTATTGTTGAAGCAGGAAGGGGACAAACTTCTTTTCTTTCCCCCCCCCCTCTGAGAATTAATTTTCGAGGGGCACCGAGCCCTCCGGAATACCCATTGTTCGTCTCCCGTCCCTTCTTTTTAGGCAACACCCCTGTGAATTGCGAAGAACCTCACCAATTCCTCTTTCCCCTCCTTTTCAGGAAATTTTAAACGCGCCGTTTCCCCAACATAAGGAGGGTTCTTGGTTCGAATTTCATCGGCGAGCGATCTTTTCCTTCCCCTTTTTCCCTCCCCCCCCGCGATTTGCAAAGAGGACTGCATTCCCCTTGTGCCCAACAAGGTCTCCGATTCCCCTTTTCGTTCCTAGAGCCACTCCCCCTCCCCCATCCTTTGTGCATGGGGGAAGAAACCTGCCTCTCTTAACACAGAGGAAAGCGGTCCCTGGTATTTCCTGTTAGCTTTCTTTTTTTCGAAAAAGGGAGTGCGTCCTCTTTATTGATCATGAAACTTGAAACAATTACTCAAGTTTTTTCCCCCCCCCCCTTGTAGTAGCTTTTGCGGTTCCTTTTTAAGAAGATAATTTTTTAAGTTTACGCTCTCTCTCCCCTTTTCCATTTGTGCAGAACATTTTCCCTTTGGTTCAAATCAAAGGGAAGCTTGATCCCTTTTTTTTCTAAAGAAAGACTCCATCATTCCTTTTTTTTTCACCAGAGAGAGGATATTTGTCTCCCCCAATCTCCCCCCCTCCTCTCAAACGTTTATTGCTCACCTCCTTTCTTTGATATGAGTGGGTCGCCTTTCATGACTCCCCTTTTTTTTTCCTACCGTTGGAAATGATCCACCCTTTCTTTTGGGGTACTCTGTTGTTCAACCGCGACCAAATTCGATTTTTTTTCCCTTTCCCTTCCCATTTTTTGGGGTAAAAAACACGTCCTCCCCCTTTTTTCTGCTTCACGCCGAACTCTCCCATGACGATAGAGATTGCAAAGTGTTCCCCCCCTTTTTTCTCTCTATTAAAACGCAGATTTGCAATCTCTATCTTTCCCCCCTTCTTTTTTGAAGCATGCGCGGTTGGGGGATAGCAAGGGGACGCTGATTAGTGGTTTAATGCCTATCAGCCTCTTTCTTTCTCTTTTTCCCACAAGATTACCACAGATTTCAGTTGGGGGGGATCCTTTTTCCCCCCCTTTTAATTCACTTGCAAGGGAGTCGATGAACCGAGACCCCCCCCTTCAAAAATGAGCGGAACGTCTAAGTCGCTTTTTTCCTCTTTATCCTCCTGTGCAAAGGATCTCTCTTTTTTGTCCCTGTCGTCGGCGGAAATGATGTTTGATGGATTGTTCCCCCCCCCTCTTTTCTTTTTGTTCCCTTTGATTTTGCACAACTGAGTCCCCTCTTCCACCCTGTCAGACTTCCTATTTGCAAGACGGAACGGCCCCCCCCCTCTTTCTCCCTTTTCGAAACGATGGCAAAGAAAAAGGCCGGAGGACGCCTTTCCTCTTCCTTTTTTTAAACTTTCATGATCAAGAAGACTTCCCAGCTATTCCGCAAACTCATTTGGCTTACTCAACAGCATCAAAGGGCTAACAGGAAACCTTCTTTCCCCCTTTTTTCTTTCCCAGCACGAGGTGAATTGGTCGAGGACGAGGATTTTCCTCCCCGTTGATTCTGCCTCTGGTTTGGGCATCTCGGATAAGACGTTCTTGCATCATTTTCCCTTTTCCCTTATTTATGACACATGATACGGGATAGAGATGCGATCCCTCTCCCCCCTTGATGCTTCTCACGTTCGTTTAAAGTTCCTCGCAACGTTTGCGCTTACTTGAAATTGTGCGTCGTCGCCCTTCCCCCTCTCCTCCCCCCCCCCCCGTTTCAACGGTGATTTACAATTGCCGAACCCCTTCTTTCGCTCGAAAATTAATCTCAAGGATAATTGCCTTTTTTTCTTTTCCGACGCCTTTTGCACTTCGGCTTTCAACCATCTCTCTCTCTGTCGAAGCCTGAAAGAGAGGCGCTTTTCAAAATTTGGACGGGCGCCTCCTTTTTTTCCCTGTCTCTGGCTCGATGATTCGGATAATCACCTTTCCCCCCCTCCGCGTTTCCCATTGGTGTGAAACAACCGGCGCGCGGATAGATGTTTATCACATCTCCCCCTTAAATGCAAGAAAATTCACCATCCCTTTTTTTTCCTCTTAGCTCGATTTGAGACACGACTTCGTGTGGAACCCCCTTCTTTTTCCTCTTCGACTGTTTGTGAAGGAAATGAATCTCCTTGGGGCCTATCCTTTTCCCTCCTCCGAATAAACCGCGCAGGCTGAGCGAGCTTCCCCCCCTTTTCCAAAACACGAATCTTTCCTCCCCTTTTTCCCAAATCGAAAATGGGGGGCCTCTAAGAGGGGGTCCTTTCTCTTCTCCGTTTTTTTCCCCAAATTTACACGGAGAACGTGACGGATGCTTCTTCTTCTCACCCCACTCAACTCCTAATCAACTCCCCATGCAACGACATTGTGAACGATTCTTCTCTTCCCTTTCTTTCCCTCCTTTGCGATCATTCAGGACGAGAAAGCCAAGTCCTTTCGCCGATCCTTTGGATATTCTACTAGAGGGTACCCCATCCAAAGTATAGATCGAATCGTTCGTTGGTTTTTCCCCGGAATTTCAACGTTACCGAAACACTGCCATTCTTTCCTTTGTTAGCGGCGGACCCTTCGAGCAAATTGCGCGCTTGTCCCCCCCCCCTTTCTACAATAATGAGGCGGACGGAAGCTCCTATTCTTTTCTTCCTTCTCCCCCCTTTTTTTTTCCTCGCTATTCTAACATGCAATTATAGAAATGTCTCCCCCTCCCCCCCATGGTCATGACATGACTTGGGATTACCCACCAATGCCCCCTCTTCTTTCACGCCGCTTGTTGTCGTTTTTCCCCCCTTTTTCCTTTTGATGTCGAACCCAAATGTGGGATATGCTTTTCTCTGACGTGCTTTCTCCCCCTTCACTTCTCTCCCCTCAGACGTTAAATCTACCTTCGGATTGCGGAAAGGAAGCTTCCCTTCTCCCCAAAATGCTAAGAGCCCGCGATTTCCCTCTCCCCCTTTTTTCCTTTCCCATTGCTGAGTAGTGTCTAACCCGATTGGATCGATCAGATAATGGCCTTTTCCCTTTTCCTTTTTTTCCCCAGGCTGCTGAAGAAGATCGACCCACCGCAGAAACGGCTTTTCCCCCAATCTCTTCTCTTGTTTGAACAGATACCCCCCCGCTTCTAATACCACGGGGAGTTTATTGGCCGATTCTCTTCTCCTTTTTTTTTTCCCTCTTCTGTCACATAAACATGCATGCATACCACCTCCCCCTTCCCCTTCCTGCCGTTTCGCACGGCAGCCTGCCCTTTGTCCTGCGAATCCAAGCGTCCATTGAGCCCTCTCTTTCTTCCCTTCCCTCCCGATTGTCGAAGCTGAAGTCAACCAATCTCACTATCCCATTTTTCCTTCGACTATGACGACGATCCCTTTTCCTCAATGGGAATTTGGAAGCACAGAACCGGGATTCCTTTCCCAAAGAGGTCTCTTGGATCTGGATAATGGTTTTTCATCCTCCCTCTTCCCTCACCTCGATCTTACAGTGGTTGGATCGACCAAGATCTGCTGACTTCGCAGGATGTCGGCCAACCCTCCAGACGCTAATGCTTTTTCCCCCCGAAGAGGTTTTTTCCCTTTTTTTTTCCTCAATTCACGGAGGCGGCCCACTCTCCCCTTTCCTTTCCGTACGAGAAACTGCATGCAGTCGATTTCATCTTGGGGCGTCCTCACTTTCCTTCCTTTCATGAAAATGGAGAGCCGACAAGCGACGGATCGACTCCATTCCCCTTTCCCTCCACGCACCAGCGGCCCCGCCCTTTCAATCTTCAATCCTCGTTATTAATCCCCTCCCTCTCCTTTCGTGGCGTCGATCCATTAGCGGAAATTCGGAGAATCTCTACTATTTTTCCTTCCTCCTTCTCCCTCCTCCCCACGCCGGCTTAATGGGTGGGGAAGCGCGTTTCAACGTATGGAAGATTGAAAATTTCTTCCTTCTTTTTTTTCCCCAATAGTTAGATCCGTCGATGGTCGGCCAGCTCATTTTCCAATTCCTCCCCCCTCCCTTTTCCTCCCTACCTATTAAATCGACTGTCTGCTTATCCTGTTATCGTACCGCGGAATCCTTTTCTCCCTCCCCTCTTCTGCATGATCGCAATAGCTGCCAGACGTGAAACCTTTTCTTCCCCCTTTCCAGACATCGCGGCGAAGCGTGCGTTTTTTGCAAAATGAATCATTTCCTCTCTTTTCCCTCCCTGTATGGATCGAGTGCGATACCCCCCTCCTCTTCTTCTCCTTTCCCCATGATTCCAGATCCTCCAACCTTTCTTTTTTTTTCCCCTCACATCCCCGGTCTGGGCATTCCAAAATCCCCTTTTTCTCTTTTTCTCATCCAGTCGAATGCTCTTAATTATCTAAGACCTCTTGTTTTCCCCTTTACTTCAGATTCGAAATAGTTGCGTTCCCTTTTTTTCTTCACTTGACGCTTCGGATTCGCCACTTCAACTCCCGAAGGCAGATGACCGTGCGAACGCGATTTCTTCCTGTTTTTCCCCCCCCCCCCTTTCTCTTTTAGGTGACAGAAAGCGGAATGCACTATAACCTTCCGAGGTTTCCTCTTCCCCCTTTTTCCTCCCCCCTTTTCTTTCTCTGTTCAAACCCCAAGCCCTTTGTAAGATTGTGTCGAAGCACCGTTCCCCCCCCCTTTCTCTTTCAGAAGCCGGTTAATGAACGGCGCGACGAACTCCGTCTTTTTTCCTCTCCCCCCCCCCCCACTCTGTTGGATTGTTGCACTCTTCCCATGCAATTAAAAAGGTTATTCTCTCCTCCCCTCAAATCGGGGCTTCAAGAATTGGGGAAAACATCTCGCTTTTCCCTCCCTCTCCCCTATTAACGTAGGGGCTTCCTTACTTCCGCAAATCGGTTGTCTTCATCCCCCTTTCCTCTCCCCCTCTTTCTCCTAACTGTGCCCATCGACAGCGCTGTGACAAACCATGTGCTCTTTTTTCCCTTCTTCCCCATCCCATTTGTTTGGCTGTTTAGTTTCATCATTTCATCGGTGAGCATTTCGGGGGGGGGGGGGGCGGGGGTTTTTTTTTTTTTTTGGTGGGGGGGGTTATTAGGAAATATAAAGCCTGCTCCTGTCCTCCCTCTCCCCCTGCCGAATTCTTGGGTAGAAGCTGAGTTCTTTTTTCCCCCCCCCTTCCTCGAAGGGTCGCCGCAGTCCCTGTCTCAAGGCCAACTTCATAGCCGGTCCTTCCTTTTCCCCCCCCTTTATGTGATCTCTGCCAATAGCCAGCGGGCCTACTTTTTTTCCTTCTCCCTCCCCAATCGGATCGGCGCCGTCTCGTCCCTGCTGGTGTTCTAGTCGGGAAGGATCACTTTCCCTTCTTCTTTCCTCGACGTCACCGTAACAATGTAGTTGAGCGATTTTTCTTTTTTTTTTCTTTCCTCTCCCCCTCCACCAATACCTGCCGCCACCGTAACTTGCGCAACGGTCCTTTTTCCCCCTCCCCTCCCTTCGTGCCGCCACACCATTTTAGATTTGAATCAACCACCCCCCCCCCTCCCCTTTCCTTTTTACTCGCTCACCGTGCGCGTTTCTTTTTCGGCTGATGTTACTCTTTGAAGAAATCTCCTTTTTTTCTTTTCCCCCAAAACGTCGGCCACCCCCCTGGAGAATGTTGAAGATGGTTCACTTCCACATCGAGCTCAGCGAAAAAGCTCCCTCTCCCCCCCCCCCCCCTTCCTTTTTCATTTCCGGGATATTTCTTGGAAAACATCATCCCTTCCCCCCCCACTTGGCACACGCGGCAAAGCACACATTTCCTTTTCCCCCCCCTCTCATCTATCTCGACCTCCGCCAACTGATGCAGCACGTCCCACCTTTTTTCTGCCTCTCTTTGCAGGCTTCGACTAGAGCAATTGTCAGTCATTTTCTTCCTTTTCCTTCCTGTGCAATGCGTTCGGGAAACCCACTGGTAAAATCTTTCTCCCCCCCCCCCTTTCCCCCCTACGGATACCATTTGTTTTAAATTGTAATAAGTTGAAATTGTGCCTTCGTCTTTCTCCCCCTCCGTGGACGGCAAACAATTTCGAGTCTAAGAGAGAACCCTCTTTTTCTTCTTTTTCCCCCCCTCCCTGAGGTCTCTTTTTTTCGCCGAGCCGATAAGCAAAAACACCCTTTCAAATAGACAAAGACACCGCGCTTTTCCTCTCCCCCCTTTTTCCTTCCCCCCTTCCTTGCCCACCACGAGGAGAAGATAACCATTTTCGTTCCTCTAGCCCCCCCGACAAGCACTTCGTGCTGGGTGAATAAACTGCCGACTCTTCCCCTTTTCCCTGCCGTCTTCCGTTACCCTGTGAGTGTTCGCACAACAAATGAGTGCTTACTTTTCCCTTCCCTTTTACAACAATTAACTCCAAGTCTTGAGGCCTCGTCTTTTTTCTTTCCCTTTTTTTTTCCCCTCGGGTCTACTGTCTACGATCGTTTTGGGCAGTTCCTTTGCTATTTTTTTTTTCCTCCATTGTGTCGAAAATTTAAAATGATTTTTCTTTTTCCCCTTTTTTTTTTCCCCCTCTTCCCCTTGATCTTTTTGGACATCAATACCTCAATCATTTAAGAGACGAAAAGGTACAAGACTCGAATTAGCTCTGGAAAAGAGATCCCCTTTTCTCCCCATATACTCTACAGTTCCGCTTACTTTTCATCGGAAATACTTTTTTTCCCTTTTTCCCTATCCACCTCTCCCCCCCCAAATTCTGTGGGAATATGTGTAAACGCCTACCCTACACCATTTCTGAGAGGAGTTCCAACCCCTTTCTCCCCCCACCGAGCCTGATCAAGGAACGAACTTCTCCCCCCCTATCTTTGAAAACGGCGTCTTCCCTCCTTTTTTTCTTTCTACCACGCCTCTAATTATCGTCATTGATGGAGACGTTCGGCTTGTCTTTTTGTATTGAAAAGGGAAGTTCTCTTCCCTTTTTTCCCCCCCGCCCTTCCGAACGATTTCAGAACATAGAATTGTCGCTTTCTCTTTTCCGTTGGGGAAGCGGTGTACCCCCCTTTCCCCCATACGTTACTCAATAATATAATTGAAAGGGAGTTCTTCCCCGAGAAAACACTTCATTTCCCCCCCTTCCCTCATCCCCTTGAGTTGATCAAGAAAACGTTCTCCCCTCCCTTTCCCTTCACTCCTCGTCTCTTGATACCTGTCGTCGGCGGAAATTTTCTTCTTTTCCCCTCTGAACCGATAAAGGCCTCTTTCTCCCCCCTCTCCCCTTTTGTAATGAAAGGTTCTCGCACATGGCTCCCTCCTTTTTGCTGCACTGCCCAAAACGGATAGTCGTAGCCAACTATTCCTCCCCCCTCCCCCCCAAGCGACGCAATCGTGAAAGACGATTCCTTTCCTCCCTTTTTTTTTTTTTTTCCTCTGACCAACTCCGACTGCACAAACAGATTATCCGCAACCCATTTGGTCTCCCCTTCCCCCCCTTCCCCCTTTTTTCCCTCGATTCAGGTGTACCACAGCTTCTCTTTTTCCTCTTTTACTGGGGTTGGTTAAGTTGGCTAGAGGCCTTTTTTTCCCTCCTTCCTCTGGGTAAGACGTTCTTGCATCCCTTTCTCTTTTTCCCCCCTTTTTTTTTCTATTTGATTCTGATGCACTTCTCTTCTCTCAAGAAAACTAAGTGATCGGCGTGATGATTCTCCCCTTTCTTTTTTACCTCCTTTTTTTCTTCCCCGGGATGTCTTTCGTTCGCAATTCACGCTAATTGTTTTTTTTTTTCTCCCTCCCCGTTAAACGGTTATGAAAATTGCCGCACACTGGTTCTTTTTGCTTCCCCCCTCACTCTATGACCAGTTGGGTTATCGTTTCTCCCTTCCACATTGTGCTTGCAAAACAAAGCAGATGGCAACCCCTTCTCTCCTCTTAGAGGCTTTTCCCCCCCCCACGTGGACGGGCGAAGCTTTTTTTTTCTCTTTCTTGCTCGATGATCGGGATAATTAACCATTCCAACCTTTCCCTTTTCGTTCCTTTTTTCCCCCAACCGGAAATGAGCTGGATAGATGTTTTTCCCTTTTTCCCCCCACTGCAAGAAATCAAAGCAAATTATCGCTCTTTTTCTTCCTCTTCGAAACAGATTTTCTGGAAATATGATAAGACCTGTGGCCGCGTTTTTTTTGCCTCTCAAATATTACCATTACGCCGAAGAAACCGCGAAATTTCTCCCCTCTTCTCTTTCAAGAAGCGATCATTTCAGTTTTTCTTTCTCAATGGTTTTGACCCTACGTTTTTCGATTAAGAGTACGTCTCCCCCAAAATTAAACGGATCCCTTTCCTTCTTTTACGCTCGCAAAACCACTACAACTCCTATCACCGCCCCCCCTTTACCACCCACCCCCCCCGTTTAACCACAGATCGACGGGCCTACTTTCCCCTTTTCTCCCAAGCCGTTCCATAGAGCGGCGCAGACTCCTATTGGATATCTCTCTCTTTCTCATTAGGTTGCTCTTCCTTTCTATGTCATCCGAAAGAATTTCACCCCCCTTCCCTCCCCCCCCCCCCATCCAAGGGAATTGTGTCTGCGGCGCTCCCTCCTTTGCATATCCCCCCCCTCCTCATCTTTACCAATAATTCGGAGACGGAGCATCCTATCTTTTCCGGCGGAGATTTCCTCAGAGCTTCTTTCCTCTTGACTTCCCTTTTTGCCACAGCCAAACAAACTGGAATTACTTGCTTACCACAATGAACAGAGCAAGCTCGCACTTTTTCTTTAACGTGATTTTCCTTCTCTTCCTTTCTTACCCGTGCTGCGCCCTTTCGAGCCGCCGACGTTTAAAGAGAAAGAAGCTTCTCTTTCCTTTTCTATGTAATTATTTCTTGGTTTAAACAAATGCTGAATAATTTTTCCCTCCGATCAGGTGAGTTAAAAGGAGGTTATGAATCTTCCCCCCCCTTTCTGAGTCGTTTTCCCCCCCAATCCAACAGATTGGAGAGATCAGATAATTGGCTTGCCCTTTTTTCGTTCGGCGTTA
>Ga0179593_1538718_pt1 | contig 15609 bp, 23 predicted proteins | sample CZODoug2_1_08_16_FD_185931 | JGI IMG/M metagenome (GOLD analysis project Ga0179593, IMG submission 185931) | Vadose zone soil fungal communities from Angelo Coast Range Reserve, California, USA - CZODoug2_1_08_16fungal (PacBio error correction) | ecosystem: Environmental > Terrestrial > Soil >... | reverse complement strand
CCCTCTTAACTTTCTTCCGGATACCTTTTCGTTAGTCTCTTCTCCAAGTTCACCCTCCTCCTCTTTTTCCTAGTTTAAGTGCGAGGTCTACAGGGTCTCTCTGGTCCCCCTTTGATCTTTTCCTCACCCCGCCGTTCGTAGAGACGGGCCTTTTGATCCTTTCTTCTCCTCCCCGTGATCCATCACCCTTTTTTTTCCCCCCCTGGAACATGTCCTTTGTGTTTTGTTTCTTTCTCTTTTAAGAAGTCCCCCCTCCCCTGCCGCGCCTATGTAAAATCGAGTCCTTCGTCGGCGATTTAATCTTGCTCCTTTCTTTTTTTCCTCTTGTTTTTTGAGCTTCTTAGACCGGCGAATCGCCCGCTTTTTATCGATCATATTCCCTTTTGTTTCTTCGGACAACTCTCCCCTTCCAAAAACCCAGTCCTGTTCCCTTTTGTCTTTGTGATTTATAGGAGATTCCTCTCCACCCTACCCCTTCTCTAACAGTCTGTTCCCGAAGACGTATCGTTCTGTTCTTTCAACCGTAGGCAGCACAGAAGTCCCCCTACTCGAGGATTTTTTTCGTAGAGACCTATTCTCCTTTTATCGAGAAGCTTTTTTTATAATCCCCTCCTATTTCGCGGTGCTGCGTCGACCAGCCAGGACCCGAAAGTCCTCCCTTGTGCGTCCACCTCTCCCCTTACTTTCATTTTGAAGCTTTGAATGAATTCCCACCTCTTTGTTCGTCTGAGCTTCTTTTTTTTTTCAGATGGAACATCGCGTACCCGAAAGAGTCCGCTTTCTTGAGACTGAGAGTTCCCACACTTTTGGTGCTTTCTACCTGGTTGTACTCTTTTCCTTATTCTATTACTCTGGCGTTTTGCCATTTCGTCCCCTTTTTCGCGAGCTTGGAGCGCTTCTGGCTATCATCTTAGGCCGGCCGTTCAATACTCCCCCCTTTTGTATTCTCGACCGGACGACCCACATCCATGGTCGTCCATTTCGTGCATTCTTTTCCCTTTTGTTTGAAGGCCCTCACGCCCCCCAATCGTTTCCTTCCTTCTCCTCCTTTCCTGCAGGAAACGCTTCTTTTAGTGAACTACCATCCGTTTCCGAACATGCTGTCGCTGAGGTATCCCGACGAATTTTTTTTGACTCCCCGCGCCTAGCTTTTCCCAATGTCTTACTTGGCGATCGGTCTCCAAATCTACTTTCTTTTTCTCTTCCAAGTCCCGCTGACAGTTCCCTTTGGTGAGGTCTTTTTTCGGCTGGTGATCGATGCCCGACCAGGAAAGGAGACCGGCAGTATTTGAGTGCTCTCCTACAAATTCGGATTCGTGCTCCCTCCCCCTCAACCAGTTTTTCTTCTGCCTCTCTCCAAGACGCAGCCGCAGCTCGACCGTATTCTCCCCCCCCCTTTTTTTTTTTCCACCTTTCAGTCTGGTTCTGGTTTTTTTTGGTGAAAACTTCTTCCTCGCGGAGGTTTCCTTCCCATTGATTAAGGGGTCTCCCCTCCTCGTTTTTCTTCCGTCGACCAACCCTCTTTCTCCCCTTTTCTTTTCGTCCCAGCCGGGGGCGCTCCGACTTTTTCCTCACTTTCGTGGCGCTTTTTCTTTTGGTGATTTTTTTTTTTTCCTTTGACACCTTCACGGATAAGAATGCCTGAAATTGCGTGAGACCCCTCTGCTTTCACGTTTGAGCTCTCCAGAGTCCCTCTGACCCCCAGCAGGGCAGGCCGGGAGTCCCTCCCCTGTTCATGATGGATCCTTTTTTTTGGTCAAGCCTAAAAGCCAGCCTGAAGCTGCCTCTTTAGATTTGGATCTCCCGTCGTATCCTTCCTTCCTCGTCCGTAGCGTTCAGTTTCAGGTGCTCACCCTTTTTTTTCCCTGTTTCCTCAGCGTAATTTTTTTTTGACCTGTTTTGCCGCCTAACCAGTTTTATATGCCTTTTGATCACACGCCGCCTGAAATTAAGCCTTCTTCTAGGATGAAAGGAGTATCAATGCCCCACCCTACCCCTGATTCCGTTCATGTAATTTAAGGCGAATATCCTTCCCAATCTTCTGAATTGCTGCGATTCTGGTTTTTCTAGTATCCTGTGGGCGGAGAACTAGTTGTCTTTTCCCATCTTATGTCCGTCTTTCCTGATTGCTCTTCCTTTGAGAAAAGGTGAAACTTTTCTTCGCTCCGTCCCTCTTCCGTTTTTTACCCGGAGCTCCACGGGTGTTACTTCCTTGACTCTCTGGTTTTTGGTTTTTATTCCTAGTCCCTTCCCATACTTAGAGTTAGATATTTGTTTCATTAAACCCTTACAACCTCACTATTTTGTCCCCCTACCTTCTCCCCAACCCAATTTCTCGTTTTCAATGTCCCCTTTTTTTCTTTAGATGCCTTTCCTTTGAAAAGGGCTGTACTTTCTTCCTGTTGAGTCACTACGTTTCCGTCGTGATCCTTTTCTTTACTGCCCATTAACCTCTATTCTCTGCAACCTCGAGGTTGACTGTCCCGATTGTGCTCGAGCGCGACGGCTGTACCTTGCGTTCTCCTTTTTGCAATATTTTAGTCCTCATGACGTCCACGTCCTTCGTTGTTTCTTACTACGCGGCGGCACTCCCACTTCAACCCTTCTCTCGGGCATTCCGGCCCCCTAAATATGCTTCGCATCGCCATGGCCCCCTCTTGGAATGACTTTGTTCCCTCACCCGCATGCTTTCCGCTTCCTCCCTGTCTTTTATTCCCCTTCATCTCCTCTCTCGCCATTGGTCCTACATTCTCCCCCCTTCTTTTCGCCCGCTTGCCCGGTCTTCCGTGTCCTTCTCGATTCTCTCCACGATTTGTGGGAATTTCTCCCCCCTCATTTAGTAGGGTCACCTTTCTTGTAAATAATCCTTTCCTCCTATTCCGAGAGCCGTTATGGGAACCAGAAAAACCCCTCTCTTCCGAACCAATTACCCTTTGCAACAGCCCTTTTTTTGCCTTTTTTCTCTTCTATGGGCCACATAAAGTCCCTTTTCTCCTTTCACGTTTTTTATGGTCTCCTTTTGGAGTGATCGCCGACCCTCTTCAGTTTGTCCCATGCATTTTCCCGATCAATAGGTTCATCACCTGGTTCACTTCTCGGTCCTCTCGTACGCCCAGCTCACGACACTTTCCTCTGCGATTGCTTTTTCCTACCGCTCTCAGGCGTCGCCTAAGCTTACCGTCTAGAGTCCCGAATATCTTAGTTTCCGTGGCCCCCGGTTTATCTCCCCCCTAGCTCTCTTTTCCAGTTTGTTTTCTGTTTGGCCTCTCTTGTTATTTTCCCCCCCTTTAAATCCGCCGCCACCGAATATAGTCTGGTAAGATTGAGTCGTTTTTTCTATTCGGAAGATGCATCGCTCTCCCCCCCTGAACTCCATCTTCCTCTCCCACTTTTCCCCCTTTATCTTGGGTTTTTTCTACCAGCCTATCCCTCTCAAGTGAAGCGGTTCTCCTTCCTGAGTTTCTGTCGGCCCCCTAAAAACTTTGAACGCCCTGGCTTTTTTAATCCGCCTTCGTACCTCTCCCCCTTTCCGGCTCCTGTCAGGGACTTTAAAGCGCGCCTAGCTCACGCCCAAGGATTATGTTGCTGTCCGGTACATGTGTCCTCTTAGCTAGTTTTTCTTGCCCAGAAGGGCGTTTGGACACAGCCGCCCTTCTTCTAACCGTCGGCTTTTGCCCCGCTCTTTCGCCCATTCTTTCCCTTTCGTGGCGAACTTTTCACCCCCTCCCCGCTTGCGATGAAGAAAGTTTGGTATTCCCTTCCCTCCCCTTCTGCGGAGTGACTTGTCTGACCTCCCTCTCGGCTAGTCGTTTCAAGACTACCGCGATTTCCCATTTTAACTAACGGCGATCCTCTCAAAGCGGTGCCTTGTTTCTTCCTGTTTCCCGGTTTCCTTCTTCCCCTCCTCCTATTTCGTTAGCCGGAATGCCGTCGATAACTTTGTTTCTGTTGGAGTCTTGTCCTCCTCGGTTTCAAAACTCATTTCCTCCCTCCGAGACGACCCCGTCTTGCCCTGTATTTCCACGTCCTAGCCCTGCAGCGATTCGAGAACGTCGGGTTTTTAACCCTCTTCTTGGTGTCTCGAATCCTTTTGCTTCCGAAGACTCCCAGTCCTTTCCTAGGGAGTAATTCCGGCCTCAGACGACCCTGGCATTTTACTCAGTTCCCGAGTTCCTCTTGTCTCGTCACTTCGCCCTTCCTTTTTGGTCACAGCCGTTCCCTCCTTTTGTGGTCCTTGCTTGAAATTCAAGATCTGAACTTTAGATTTATGTTTAGAGTCTCTTTGCCTCTGACGTCCGTCTCCCTCCCCCCTTTCGTTCGATCAGGGTCTCCTTCGTCGAGCTTTCTGCGTCCCTCTCCTTCGCTCACCGTGCGCCCTCCCCTTTTTCGCCCACTCTACCAGGACGGTTGCCCCTAGCCATATTTCTGCCTCAGCGGATACCTCTACCCTGCCCTTTCTAAACTTTTCCACGCGCGTCATCCTTTCCCCGACCACAGAAATCTTTTTCAGATCTTCCTCTTTGACAAGGCGGTCTCCTACTAACTGTATGAAGGTTCTTTCATGGAGTTGGACTTTTCCTGATTCCGAAGGCATCTCTCTCCGAAGGCTGATCTTCCAGTTAGTCGGTCGTTTTAGCAGCGGTATCAGCACCATTTTTTTTAGGCCTTTTTTTTACTCGCTTTTCTATTACCGATTTTGGACCTTTCATGTCTTGCAGGCTTTTCACGTTCCTTACCGCGCCTCAATTCATAGTAGGCTCGAACCCTCCCCTCCCTCCCCCCCCCCCCCCAAAGGTAACTATTCAGGGTTTTTTTTTTTAACGTGGGCCATCTCCCCCAAGTCTGACAGTACTTCAAGCATTTCTTTCGCCCTAGGATCTGCCACCTCTTTTTTTTCGGAGTGTCACTTTCGAGTCCCACCCCGGCAACGCGCACGTTTTCGGGTGTTCTCCACGCCATTTCAGAGTGACATTCGATTAGCGTGCAGGTTTTCTTCTCACACTGCAACTCAAACTTTCCCCCCCCCACCCCCCACTGCGCACCACACGACGTCGCTCCCCCCTGTTGTCTTCCCCCTTTAGTTTGGGCGAACCTGACAGTGTCTCCCTGATTTTTTTTTTCCCGAGTGAAGCTAATCTCGCGTTCCCTCCTTTTGATCTTCCCCTTCGGACCCCCCCAGCAATCTGAGGCGTCTTCTAAAGTCCCTCCCACCTCCTCCGTGAAACTGGCCCCTCGAACTGTCTCACACCGGTAGACTTATCGTGGATGCCGTTCTCTTTTTCTTTCCGTAGTTCTCTCTTGCATACACCTTGCCTTTTTTTCTGACCGCGCTCCCCTTCCTGTTCTCGGCGGTCCTTTCCTTGAACCTCCCGTCTTACGGCGGCCGTGACCTTTCCCTTTTTATAGAGCCACTCTTCCCGTAAGTACCCCTGATGGCTAAGGCATCTCGTTCGCTGTTTTTCCCCTCGATTTTCTATGAGTGGCGTGCGCCATTGTCGAAGTTCCTCCTTCCTTCTTCCCCCCCGGCAGCTGGGCTTTTTTTAACTACCCTCTCAACTCTTTCGGAAAAACGGGAGAGGCCCCCTCGTGACCGCTCGTTCGCATTTCGGTTCCTGTTCGGTCCTCTTTCCTGTCGTAAAGAGTCTTTATTTCCCTTCAACATCTTTCCCACGTAGTAACCTTGGACGTCGCGAACCTGGTTGTTTTTTCGGGCTATCCTTCTCAATCTGGTCCTCCTTATTTTTCCCGTGACCTATATTTTCATTCCTTTCTCCTCCTTCACTATCCCTTCTTTAGCCTCTTCGACCAAAGGGGCGTTCCCTTTCCTTCCTTTCCGGCGCCGTGACACCGCGTCCCCCTCCAACCCTCCGGGATTCCGCTCGTTTTTTCCTTCTTTTCAGAGTCGCGTTCCTTTTTACTTCTTTTCCCTTCAGATTTCGACGTCTTCTTGTTTCTCCACGCGGTTTTGACTAAGAGATTGCTTTTTCTGTCCTCCCCCCCTTCTGAGCTTTTTGACGCCCTTCGATCTTTCGGAGATTACGATTTCAGAGTTCCCGCTCATAAGCTCTCTTTTTTGCTTAACTCCAGTAAGGTCTCTGTAAACGTCGCTCTGATGCCTTCCCTTCCCCCCCCCCCTCCGCCGTTCATGATTTTTTCCTTTTAATAACTTTAGTCTCTTCCGGATAAGTCGAGACAAACCTCCTTCTCTGAGAACAGTCTCTGTTATTTTTTTTCATGTCGCGGCCGACCCTCCCCCCCCCCTTTCCAACCTCAACAAAGTGTCCTTTGTGTTTGCCTTGCTGTATTGATCTTTTTCGACCCCGCTGCCGCGCCGATGACCTTCCCCTCGTCCCTGAGAGGGACTCATCGTTCGAACTCTCTCTTTTCCCTCTTTTTTTTCGCTCGCCGCCTTGAGCCTTCCGCCTTCCTTTAAATCTATGTTTCCTCGTCGCTGCGGCTTTTCTTTTTTGCGTTCCCAGAGAACCCTCCTTTCACATCAAAACATTACCTCCTTTGTCATTGTCTTGTTTTTCTCTTACCAAATCACCCTTTTTCTTTGTACTTATTCTACTTTCCTAGTCCGCCCCCTGTAGGCCGCGCCGTTTCAATTTACCCCTTTTGCCTCGTGGTGCAATGTCCGTTTTGTTCTCGTCATCAGAAAGTTCCCGCTGAAAGTACTGGGTATGTTCCCTTTACCATACCTCCTCTTTCTCCCTCCTTAGCGTTACCCTTTTTTGATACAGCAATCTTTTTTCCCCCTCGTCCTTTTTTCTTTTTTTTTTCTCGCTCCTCCTGCATACCAGCGTGTTGATCAGGTTCGTCTCGGTGTCGAATCCGGATGGAAATGAGTTTCCCCTCGTACTCTTCGAGGAGAGACTGAGAGACACGGATTTTTTAAGGTTGAGTTCTTCGACTTCGATCTCTTGTACTGGGCGCCGCTCCTTCGATTCTCCTTGCTCTTCTTTCCCGATTTGAGGATCGCTCGTTTCAGTAACTTTTCCAACCGCCCTTCCCTTCCGATTCTAGTCTTCCTCACCTGATGTTTCTCCTCGTCAAGTCAGTGACTGACCAGGAGCGACCTCTGTTTTACTGATCCTCAGCACTCGTCCGTCCTCCAATCCTTCCGCCCTTCCCCCCCCCCTCTCTCCGGGCTTCCGTTTTGTGGTTGCGTCCGAAGCTTTCGAGGGTCGATTCTTCCAAGAAAGCACGAAAAGGTTTCTTGCCCTTCCCAGTATCGCTAACTGTAGTAAAGACCTTGCTCTACGTCATCATAGCCTTTTTCCTTTGAACTTCTTACAGAGATGGCCTTCGCCATTTTACTTGTACCCCTTTTTGCTGGTTTCTGCTCGTTCCGACCTTCCTTAAGTTGTACTCTGATGGGCGCCTGACGGCCGAAAAACGTTCAGCGCGTTTTCCTCCCGTTTGTGTTTGGATTATTCCTGCTTTTTTCCCCGAGACGTCCCTACATATCAGTTCTATTTTTCTCCCGGTCAGGTCCAGTTTTTTTTTTTGCTTGTCGTGTGTTGCCCCTTTCCTTTTTGGATTTGGCCCCTCTTTATCAGGCGTTTTCGCTTGTTTTCGACGTCAGACAACCCCCCACGTCCACCTTTTCAGTTTCAGTTTCTCTTGATTTCCTTCTTTCTTATCACCGGAGTGGTTTTTTATGGTGTGTTGGTTCTTTTTCCCTCCCCCTGTCCTGCTATCGACTGTCTTCCAATTGAACTTTTCCGAACCCGCTCTTTATCCCTTTTGCCCTTGTCCAAGGAGTGACCCTCGAACACCAGCAGGTGATCTCTTCGAAAGTCCTCTTTTCAACTCCCTTTGTCCTTTGCTTGATGATGGTGATCACTCCCCGAAGCCCCTAAGATTTTCCCCTTTTTTTTTTTTCCCGATTTGGTCCCTCTTCTCCTCTCTTTAGTGTCCCTTCGCTTTCCGGGTAATTTCCTGTGTCCCCTCTTCTTTCCCTTGTCCCTCGCTCTTTCTACCATCCCCTATGTTCCCTTCCAGTCGAAATTCTATGAGGCCTTAAGACCCGACTGTGCCCTTTCTCTCCTTTTCCTCTCTGATCGAGGCCCTTCGATCTCGTCCCGTCCTGCATCCTCCCTTTTTTGATAATTCGTCCTGATTTTCCTTTTCCGTTAGCGATCTCAACTTCTGAAATCTTCGTAGTTCCCTTTTCTTTGAATGTCTGTTCTAAGTATACGTTTTTTTTCTGTGGCATCCTCTTTGCTGGTCAAGTTCCCCCTACTGTTCCTTGGGCTCAGATCCCTTTTTTCAGAAAATGTGAATCTCATTTGCGACTGCACGAAGAGACTAGAATGAGACCTCCTCTAAATGTTTCAGTTCCCCCATTCGACGCTCTTTTTATTCGTACCGTACCCCAGATTCCTAGAGTCCGCGCTTTGTAATTTTTCATAAGGTTACCCACCAGAAATCTGTTGTCGCGGGTGTGAAACACTTCTTCTGTTTGGGGTGGTGCTGTGCTCTTTTGCCCCTCTGGCACCGGGAGTACGTTCCCTTAGTGTACCCTCCTTCTCCCCGTTGACAGATCGGGGCTTCCTTTAACTGTGTCGACCTTGAACCCCTACCCCCTTCTTGTTTTTGCCTCCTTCCTTGCTACGCCGCTGCCCTTTGAGTTTCTTCTGTACCTGGCGACCGATTTTCCCCCAATCTTTAGAGCGCAGGATCCCGTGCTTCATTTTTTCATAAGCTTTCCCCACCCCAATTTTCCACCCTGCTTCTCGAAGGTCTATTACCGCAATACCCTAGCCGGGCGTGCTTCCCTTTCACCATTTCTCCCGATTTCCCCTTTTTTTCATCCCTAGAAGTTTCTTCGCCGAGTTGGAATCTCTTGTTTCCCCCCCTGAACTAGTCCCACGATTCCCGGCTTTCACTAGTTCCTTTCCTCCGCCGCGGTCTCTTGGCTTCTCTACATTTTTATTCGAGATATCTCTTTGTAATTTTCTACTACTCCCGCGTAGGGCTCTTTTGCGCCCGCGGTTTCCTTTTGACGATTTTCCTCTTCTGGGCCACCTCCCCCCCTCTCTGCCGAAACACACATCCTTTCCCAAAGAAACCCTTGCTGGACTGAACGGTTGCTCTGGTCCCAGGACAGCCTGAGCTTTTCCGTTGCCTGTTCTTTTAAGTCATTGGAGTCGGAGAGAATTTCCAACTCCCCTTACGTTTGTTTTCCCCATTCAAGACGACTACTCGTCGGTACTGAAAAAGGTTCCTTTTTCTAATTCGCGAGTCATCCACATCTATCAAATCCCTTGGCCTATGCGAGATTCTTTTTTTCCGACATATCCGCGGTCGCACAATCCCAGTACTTCCGGTATATCTTCTATGCCGGCTTCTGGAACCCCGGTGAACATATCCCGATCCATCCTTCTTTTTTTTTCAACCACTCAGTTCTTTGTTTTTTTTCTGAAGTCGTATAGTCCCGTGTTGCTTCCCCGCCCCCCTCCTATATTCGTCGCTGAGCTCGGTTTTTCTTTTCTCTTTTGCGCTGATATCCTGACCACCATCTCCTCATCCCGCCTATGCCTTGTCTTTTCTTTGGGGTAGAATCGCGTATCCCTTTCAAGTCCTCTGTTTTTCGTCACATACCGCTTCTCTTTCTGTTTTTACCCCCCCCCCCTTCCCACCTCCTTTTTCCTCTTTCCTGCCCGCCGCGCTCCCCTTCAGGGCAGTACCGTTTCTTGGTCATGTTCCCCTTCCTTTTTGCTCCCTCCCCACGAAAAGGTATTTGCCCGTTACTTTTTTTTTGAAAGACCTTTTTTCCCCCGGTGCCCATTCTTTTCTTCAACTTCGTCCTACCCTTCTTCCGCCCGTTAGTCTCCCTCCCACGTCCGAGTGGCGCCTCTCGTTTGCGTGTCCCTCCTTTCCCCCATCTCTGAGCTCAAGATATTCCCCGGACTGTCCTGGCCGTTCTATCTAGTGACTTTTCCGCTGGCTAGTCCCCTTCCTTTCCCCTTTAAGAAGACGTCTTAGAATATCTCCTCATGCCACTTCGATGTCTCCCCCTCTGTATAGATCATGGTCAGGCTAGCCCGCAGGCCCCTCTTTTTTAGTGAATGCCCCCGCCCCCCGATTTAAGCCTTTTCATGTTTGATTTTTTCCCTCTAGAGGCTCCCACCTCCTCTCTCAAGGATCCCCGTCTCTCGCCCCTTTCCATCTCTTCTCAGCCTGGTAACGATCCCTCAGCTTCCGAGACTTCTTTAACAACTCTCGTTTCCGCCTTCCCAATTGCCCCTCCCCTCTCTGAGACTTTTAGAACTCTTCGCATACTCGTTCCCCATTTCCCCCTCCCCCTTTCCAAGCTGTCTTTTTTTCTGCGGGTCTCCTCCCCAGACCTTTCCCTGTGGTCCATCCCTCGGTCCTCAACCCTCTTTTTGTGGTGGGTATTTTCTCTCCCTTCCCCAGGCTTCGTCTGTGCTTTTCTTCCCGCTCGTCGTCCCCCCCATTTGAATTTCAAAGCCCCTTTTAGTCTTGCCTGTCCGGGTCCCTCTGAGCGATTGTTTTGCCGTTATTCCTTTTCTGAAAACGTGTCTGCCCTCAAGTTCCACACCACTGCACGCGTCCAGCTTCCTTCCTTCTCCCTTGAACCGACAGCCTCTCCTTCCCGCCAGCGGGATCCTGACCTTCCCGGCCGTAAAGTAAATCCCCTTAAGAATCCGAAGGATTCAGACGCTTTTTTCTTGACCTTTTTCGACATTAGCTTCGAGAAGTTATCCCGGTGTCTTCTCTGGACGTGGCCGATTCTAGGTCCTTTCTCAGGGCTCAATGAGCCCCTATCCGATGTAGTTCGCTTTTTTACCTCGAATGAGGCCTGCAGGACCTCCCTCTGTTCCAATATGTTCTTTACAGTCCGGAGTCGACACTTCTTACCATTTTTTTCTCTACCGAGACTTTTCCCCCCCCTTTATGGAGTCGATCTCCCCCCATCGAAACGATTTAATATTCCTGTTCTTTCTTTTTCCTGCCGTCCACTAATCACGCCAAGTAATTTCCCCTTTCTGCCCCTCTTTCCTCCCGGTTTTTTCCGCTGGTGTTCGCGCTTTTTTCAATACTGTTTTTCTTTCTCCCCCTTTTTCCACGATCACGTCCTCGGGTAGTCCGGCCCTTTTCTCTCCAATCTATATCCGTTCCTTTGTCTTCGGAAACCTGACCAGAAAAATTTTCCATTTTTCCCCCCCTTTCCTACTCTTCGAGACAGGCTTATTCCGTTTTTCTTAAGGGGACCTCCCTTTTTCCCTGCCGGAGTTGACCCGACGTACTTTCTCGCATGATTCTTTTTTCAAACGGGATTTCGTTTAATCTCTTCCCACTTTCTACGAAATTTCTCACGGTACTCCATGAGAGGCTTCCATTCTTGCTTTCTCAAGTTTGTCTCGTCTGGCATCACCTTCTGCGTTCTTTTCGTTTCTCCTCGTTGCTCCCTTCAATCCCCCTCCCTCCCCCTCCTTTCCGCGTTTTAGGGAATCTCTCCAGCCTCACTAGACAGCCCTGATGGCGAAGTACCATCTTTCTTGGGGCCCTTCTTCGACGCTTCGATTCTTGAGACTATCTCTCCTTTTTCCTGTATTCACGCGCTCTTTGTGACCTCATGCTTTTGCTTGGGTCGCGGACTTTTTTCGAATGCCCCCTTGACAAAACTGATCGGCGCACAGGAGAGAAGTAGCCCCCCTGTTTTCCTTTTTGTTTCTGTAGCTTTCTTTGACTATCTTCTTGTTTTTTTCCTTTTACCCCCTCCTTCTCGCCCGTTTTGGACTTTTGCGACCATCTTTGGTTCGGCTTGGTCTCCTTATATGTCCGACGTCGGTTTAACTGGCCCTCCTGCGTTCAGCCTTCGCTGATCTCACTCTCAGAGCGCGACGGCAGGGGCGCCGGCGCCCTTTCTCCTTCCCGTCGGCGCTCACCTTTTTTTCCCGGCACCCCCGAATTTCTTCGCTTCGGCGTTATTTAGTCGACGATTTTCTTTTATCGATTTCTCCGATTCGTCCCTTAACGCGCAGCCCCTTTCTTTCCCCCCCACCCTTGGTCTTCCTGCTCGCTTCGGAATACGGCCGCTTAGTGGGACGCACCGATCAGGATCGTTCGGAGCATTTTCTTTGCCCGACGCGACCAGAAGATAATAGTCGATTGCGTTCAAGAAAGTCTTTTATAAATTCTCCTCGCCTTCTCTTACGGCAGTCCAAAGCCTTGTCAGTCTCCCCTTTCTTCTCACATTGTTCTTCTCTATCCAAGGAGGTAACTGCTACGTCGAGAACACCCGACAGTAGTAGTTGACCCTGTATATTTTCTTTCCTCTCCTCTTCCCCTTTTTCCACCCGTCCTCCTTGTTTTCTTTTTATTCTTCCCTTTTTCCGCCCGAACCCCTCCTCCCGACTATCCCCCTCTATCTTCTCGGTTGACTCTTTTTGAATATAGATACTTTTTATCCCTCCCCTTTGTTTTGGGTTCAGAGTTTTTTCTTTTCATCTACCCTCCTGGTGCATCCTATGGTCATCGGTTCCCAACAACCCCGGCGGCGTCTTTGTCTTTCGGTCCCCTTCTTCCTCTCTTCCCATAACACAAAGCCCTTAATTGTGTCCTTTTGTGATTTATTCTGCGTCTGACATGTCTTCCCCACCAGAACTTTTCTACGGACGGCATTGTTAGAGGTCCATTTTTTCTCCTCCCAATTTAGTACGTCCCTGCAATCCTGACTACTTGCTTCGACTGGAATCCCTCTTTTCAGCGCTCTTCTCTAGCCTTCACTTCCTGTTTCCTCTCCTACTTTGACGTTTTTTTTGAGGTCTCCCACCGATCTGACGAGCTCGAACGCCCCGTGAGTCCCACTCCTCTTTTTTGATTTTCTTCCAGCTGAATTCCCCCCGTTTTGATTCCCCTTCTTTCGTCCTTGAAGATTCTTTCAATCTTTTCATCCTTTCTCATGAGCAGGATCTCTGCTTTCTCCCTTAGGGTTGCCGTTCTTTCTTTAGAGAATTCCTGATCTGATGACTAGAGGGTCCCGCTGCCCCCGATCGGAGATAGATGAGAGTTCTGGTTGCGCTTGCTGATTTTCTCCCCGTATCTTGAAGTTTCCCCCATACCGTGTCATTCTTACCGTCTCCCCCTTTTTTTCGCCCTCGTCCCTCTGTTCCTTCCTTTTTGATTGTTCCTTCCTTCCCCGCAGAACATCCTCCTTTTCCCTAAAGAATCCGTAACCTGACCCCCCCCCAAGTTCGGACTTTTTCTCCGGGCGTCCGCTTTTTTTTTTCAACTTCCCTTTCTTTTTTTTTTTCGTCTCACGCCCGGCTTTTCGTCCACGTCGATCTTGCTTCCCTCCCCTCTTGGCGCTCTCGTCCTATACCTCGCCGGTTTCGAGGTAAATGCCCGCGACAGAGGGAATTTCCCCAGGTGACCGGTAGATTAGGTTTTTTCTCTCTCGACCCTAACGGACTTTTTCCCGGTTCTTTTTTTTTCTCCGCTCGAAAAAAAGTCTGGGCTCTCTTCGCCCCTACCGCCACTGCCCTTATTCCCCGGTCATCTTCAGAGCCGGTTTCATTCCCTTTTTTTACTTCTACTTGTGTCTTCCTGTCTAGCGGCTACCGGTCTTTTTTTCCTTGTTCCTTGTCCCCTGGAGATAGCGTCGGTGTGTTGCCTCCTTATTCAGGGCGACGATCCTCTCTTACTTCGACACCAAAATTTTTCTTTTCCCATTTCCCCTTTCTTCAGCCGCGGGCGTGAGCTCAGTGCTCTGAAAGTAGTGTCATGAGTTTTCTGTTTATTTTTTTTTTTTGCTCGGTTTTTGTGTTTTTGGTTTTGTTTGTGGTCTTTTGTTGTTGTTTTTTGTTGGGTTTTTTTTGTTGTGTGTGTGTGGTGGGTGGGGGGTGTGTTTGGCTGTTGTTTGGGTTTTTTTTTTTTTTTGGGTTTGGTTTTGTGGGGTGTGGGTGGTTGGGTGTTGTTTTTTTTTTGTTTTTTGTTGTTGTTGTTCTCTTCTTTTTTTTGACAACATGACCAGGCTCATTTCTACTAGTGAACCTCTAACGCCCTCAACTCTGACGTGCTCGTTCCTTTTCCTCCTCTACCTTGATTCACCCCTCGCGCAACCCTCCGGGCCATCGCTTTCACAGAATCCTTCGTTTAATTTTGCTCATTTTTTATTCTTTCTCCTCCATCAGCCACTGAATATTTTACCTGCGTTCAGATTTTCCTCCCTTCTTCCCCGATCCGTTCTTCTTCTTTCCTTTTCTTCAAGTCACCATTTTCAGCCTTTCTCCTTGCTGTTAAAGCGGTAATTTCGTCACATATTTCTTGATGCACTTCCCCTTCCTAAAAACCTTTTAAAGGCGGATACCCCTATCCTTCTCATGACATTCTTTTCTCGATCTTAGGATGACTCTATCACTTTCCCTAATCGTCCCTGTTTATTCCTTATCTTTCAGGAAGAAGCTTTTCTTGACCGCTTTCTGCAATTCTTTTCGCTCTTTTTCCTTTTATTTCTTGGATGATTGCGAGTCCTACCGATGTTCTTTCCTTGAACGTATTGATAGTGGTGTCCTCTTTGTCCTTTTCTGGAAAGTTACTGATGGAGCAGAAGAAAGTTCTCTTATCTTTAGACCCCGGCTAGAAGATCAAGTTTCTTGTTATCTTCGAATCCTTGTAGTCCCTCCTCTTTTTTCCACTCAGGACTCTAGGTATTCATCCACATGTGACCACAGCAGATGTTTTTTGAGGGACAGTTTTCACACATTCTTCTTACTTCTGGTTTCAACCCTGGAAAGCCTGACTGGTTCCTTTTTACTGAGTTTCTTCTCCCGCAGTTCTCCCTTCTTCTTTTCTTCGGAAGTTTTTTTTGGATCACCCCTCTTTGTTGGGAAGGACTTTCTCCTCCTAACCTTTTAGGTTCGGTACCCACAAACATGAGGAATCTTTGGCCCAATCGTGTCGAGAGGCGCTTTTCAGTCGGTTTTTCCTCCCTCAGGCGTTTCTCCACTTCAACACCCTTCTCTGACGGTCTTTACTTTCCCTTTCTCCCGGAGGACTTGCATATACCTGGAGTTTTATAGATGGCCTGTCTTTTGGCTCGCCTCGAAGTTCTTTCTGCTTTCTTCCCCCCCGACTCTGTCTTCTTCTAAGCGACGCTTTTACCGGAGTATCCTCAGGTCATTAGCCTCGGCCGACGTAAGTTGCTTTTTTTTTCTGCTCTAAAGATCTGTTGTTAATTTTCGACAGAATCACCTTGAGTCAGGGCTCTTTTTCCCAAAGACGGTTCTCATACTTGGCGATTTGACCGTCTGTTCCTCACCCGATCTGCCGTAACAACCTCCCAGAAACGAACACTTCGGGTGATCGGCTTGGCTGTGCCCCCTCCCGACTGAGCTTACGAGTGCGTCTTCTCCCTTTCGAGTCGGTTTTTTCCCCTTGAAGTTTTTTTTCTGCAGAAACGAGATTGGACCTACAGTTTTCACCTTTCTCGGTATCGCGTTCTTCCACCACGCCTTTTCCCTATCTCTTTTTTTGGCTCTTATGTCCTTTTGCCTCCAGAACCCTCTTTCTCCCCTGGCCAGTTGACTTATTCCGTTTTTTAGTCCTTCGGGTGTACCCCGGTGACGATCAACT
>Ga0179593_1518456_pt1 | contig 15609 bp, 23 predicted proteins | sample CZODoug2_1_08_16_FD_185931 | JGI IMG/M metagenome (GOLD analysis project Ga0179593, IMG submission 185931) | Vadose zone soil fungal communities from Angelo Coast Range Reserve, California, USA - CZODoug2_1_08_16fungal (PacBio error correction) | ecosystem: Environmental > Terrestrial > Soil >... | reverse complement strand
TCGCTGTCCCCTGAGAGAAGTGTTCGACTCAGTCCCAATCTCTCGGCCAGTAGGTCTTCAATCCTTCTTTTGAGTAAAGAAATGACCTTCCCCTCCCTTTCCCCCGATCGTTGTTCCTCTCCACTCAGTGTCCTCGATCACCTTTTTGCGAACCACCCAAAACCCCACCCCCCCCCCCCCACCAACCCAACCACAATATAGTGAGAATTTTCCTTTAATGACTTTCCAGCCCTCGTGGCTGGTTTTTTTTCTTCTTTCTTGATCCGAGTTCTCTCCACTCGTGGGCGTAATTTTCATTCTTCTTTTTTTTGCCCTCTCCTATCCTCCCCTTCCCAAGCGTTAAGATAGAATGCTCTAGTCGTTTTTTTGTGAGTGAGAGATCAATTCGATCTTCTTATTGGTCCCTTAGAAGGCCCCAAAATGAATAATGTTTTTTTTAAAATTCCCCCCCGGCTGCGATCTTTCCGCGGAATCCCACCCTCCCCAAAGAAAGCTCTTTCAAAGAATTCTCTGTTTTCTTAACCCGTCTGACCACCATCAGTGCCCACCCCCCCCCAATTTATATTTTTAGTCGAGGACAAGGTTTTCGAGCCACCCCAAGTATAGTTTTCCTTTCTTTTATCATTCGAATGCCTTCCTCACTTTTGATTTCGACTCTGCTTTGTCCTTCCCTTAGACAAGATCTCCATCGCTGGGGCGACCATTCTCTCAGTGCGTGCTCCTTCAGGTTTTTGCTCGCTGACAGACTTTGCCTACCCAGCTTCTTCTCCTTCATCACAAAGCCTCGGGTCCTTGTTTTTGTTGATCTTTTATTCAAAAATTATATGGGTGTCCAAGATTTTTTTTTTTAACTATATCCGCAAGGTGCGGGCCCGCTACTCCATCAACACGACTCCGCCAGTCCGGCCGGTTAGCTGGAGATCTTGAAATTTTCTTGTGTACTTCAAGCGGAGTTTTTTCCTCCAGTTTAAGCCCCCCCTCGTTTCATTTCCCTAGTACGGCTGTTCTTTTCTCTTGTTTTTAGTTGGTGCCTTCTTAATAAAGGAGTCGTTCTTTTTTCGTATCAACGTGCCCCAGGACGCGGAACCTATTTTCCGTTTCCACGGCGCAATATAGTCCTTCCCTGACTTCACAATGGCAACTCACTCCCATTGTTGGCAACTTTCCCATTTTTGTCTTTGGCCCCAAAATTTTTCACTTCCTGAAAGCAAATTTATAGCGTTGTTTCTTTTTGATACTATGCTACCCCCCCTTCGTTTTCGCAAGTTGCTTGGCTTTCGTCCTGACCCTTACACAACTGAATACTACGCCCTTTTCTACCCCTCCCACCCATCTCCAAAACTTTTTGCAATTTTCCTTTCTCACGTCGTTGCTCTTGACCCTAATGTTCCTTCTCGCCGATCGGGCAGATTTTTCCTCGTCTGATTTCTGCTCTTGAGAGCATTCCGCCTTCATTGTGAGCACGCGAACCCCTTCTTTTATAATCCCCCCCTTCAGAAGCTCTCCATTTTTTCTTTCGTCTCTCATATAGAGAGAGCTTATTTGGCCTGCTGGAGTCGAAAGCAGCGTGATCTTTTCTTTCGCGCTGGTGTCCGATCTTTTGCGTTCACCCGAACAAATCACCGGCTTTTTTTTAACCAACCCCCCTGAACGAGAGAAAAGCACCCCCGTTCTATTTTTCGTCCATGTCCCTTTTTTTTTGATGCGCCATCGCTCAACCCCTTTTTTCCCATGGATTGACCTATGAGACACAGGGGATATTCAACCTCCCCGTCAGATCGTGAGAGTGTCAAAGAGGCCCGCAGACCTATAATCTTCTTCTTTCCATACCAGCGGATCCGTCTTCCCCCCAGATGAAAGTTTACCGTAAATCGAAGCCCCTCCAAACTCTGATTGGATGCCTCAGGAAGTGTTTTCTCCCACCACTAGGAGAAGTTATCGTAGGCTTGATGCTCTGCTTTTCAAGTGACATGCATTTCGGCGTACTCCTCCCCTTTTTTACAAATACTAAAGTACCCATTTTTAGAGACCCCCCCCTTGGTTTTTTTTCATCCAGGAGGGGAGATTTTGTGCAATTTGCTTTTCTTGCCTGTGCTCTTCTCTTCCGTGACTTTCATTTTTGATGATCCCCTCCTGTATGGCCGCTTTTTTTTAACTCACTGCCAGTCTCTGCCCTTTCCTTCTCATCCGTCAAAAGACCCTTTCTCCCTCCCCAATTCGCCAAATTGCAACACCCCCTCGCCCCTCCTTTTTTTCCCAAACCCCCCCTCACGGGAACCCACCTCCTTTTTAAGACTGAGTCTTCCTGGAGTTGTCACAATTAACATTAGTTACTCTCTTTGCATTAGTATTTTTCCGTCCATCGTCCGGAGGCATCCTCCTTCCTCCCCCCGTATGCATTACTAATTCCACCTTCCTTTTCATCCCAAAATCAGATTTTGGCCTTGTTTCCCGATTGGTACGTGAAAACTTTTTCCTTTTTCCCCCCCTTGAAAGCGCCGGCTGTGATTTCCATCTGATTTTCCTTCCAGTATGCTGCCAGCCTCTCGACCGTCTGAAAGTTCTCTCACTCCCACTATGGTACTACCACTTCTTCCCGAGCGACTCGACTCCTTCCCCCCCCCCTTAATCAAACCACAAGTTCAGTTGAAAGAAGACCCTTCTCCCTCCGATCGTTGGATTGTCTCATTCGCGATTCTTTTTTTGTTTCTATGGTGAACGCGCGCGACGGTTCCCCTACCATGCCCTCCCCCCTGATTAGTTTTTTTTTTTTTTTTAGAAATGATTAGCTCTGCCCTCCTTTTTTCTACTTTACGACATCGAAATCATCTCAGCTCGATATAGGGAGCGGCAAGTTTGGACCATCAATTTCCTTCAGTTTTATTATGCATCTCGTAAATTTAGAGCCCTCATCCCCTTCGGCCCTCCATCAGAGGAACCATGCTCTCGGCCTTAATGAGAAGATTTAATAGAAACCTTGAGGAGAGACCTAATGACCACTTTCTTCCCCTGACTTATCACTACCATGCCCTCTTTTTCCCGTTTTGGTAACCCGCGTATAGTAGCGGACACTTGTTAAGTGCCCTTATCGCCACAAGAAGTTGTTTCCCTTAGGTAGGATTTGCTCCCGCGGCTTCCTCTCTCTAATAGACCCTTTTGCTTTCTTTTTAGTTTGACAGAAATGTTGCCCAAGACAAACCCGTTTCCTACCCCCTCCCTTATTGATCCTCATGTGCCGTTTAATCGATCCCTCCGGTAATTGTTTTGTCTCCGACCCTTCAGTTTGAGTTCAATTCCTACTGTTTTTTCTTTCCCAACCTCTAATTGAAAAACGCCGGAGTATTACCTCTACCCCCTCTGCTGACGGTCTTCTTTCAATCAAAAAAACATCTAAATCCCCTTCCCCTCCTCTTCCCGCGATTTCCGAGGGGTTTACCCCCCCCTTCCTCACCTAGATGCGGCAGCCAGCGGTCCCGCAACCGACCCCTTTTTTGAGCGTCGAATCTACCCGTCTTTCCCCCTATCGGATGTTTTATTTTTTGATGCGCGGCCCCGCCAAACCCTTCAGATTCCGCACCTCTTGCCTATAGAATTTATTCTTTCCTCAGTGGGAAACGCTGAGCTTTCTCCCCTTTCCCCTTTGTGTTCAGCTCTTTTTTCCTCCTTTTTTTCGAAAGAAGCGAGCCTTTCGCAATTCTGCTACCCCATCGAATCAGGATTAACCCTCAGCACCTCTGCTCCTCCCCTTTAAACCGAGATTAGTTTCCTTTTTTTTTTCCCAATGAAGAGAGTGCAAGACCCACTTCTTTCCCCCACTTCTCCAACCCGCCCCAGTTTGCGGAATTAAAGACCCGCTAACTGATCTTTCCAATTTGTCCCCTGCCAGGCAGACCCCTTTGGGTTGGTGGCGCACGACCCCTCACCTTCTACCCATGAATGGTTTTTCGGGCCCCTCAACGATGGTTCTCCCTTCTTATATGTCCTGTTTTCTTTTTTCCCTTTTTTGGGTCGTGGTTTCTTAGTGCTTCGTATCTCCTTTTTGTGGTAGTAATTTCATTATTTTTCTTTTGGTAGTTTCGAATATCTTCACCTCCCTCAGATCGTCATTTTTCTCTCTCTTGTTCAATAATAAGACTTTTGTCTTCCTCACTCTTTCACCTTGCTTGGCCATCTTTTTTGAGGATTCCTCACGCTTTTCCTCAATTTTTCAACAGTCCTTGTCTTTCTTTCTTTTTTTCCAATTTTTGAACCACAATCCCAACGGAAGCCGCCCGACTCGCTGGGAGTTCATATTTGTTTGAAAAAATTTTCTGAAAATCTTTTCTGCACCCCCCCCATTGACCTTTTCAGTAGTTCGAGGACTCGGTAGCCTCCCCAACTTCCTCTTTCCGTGATGGGCATCTTTCCACTGCAATTTCCGCACCTGGGCCCAGAGATTGTCTTTCCCCCCCTTTGAGGGTCCTAACTTGATCCCACAGCCCTTTCCATCCATAGCGTTGCTTGATCTTCCCTTTTCTTCTTTCGTTTGGACCCCGCCTGACAGAAGTGCGCAAGGCTCTTTTCTTTCTGTTTTGGGTATCTTAATTAACCACGCTCTTGGGTGGCCCTCAGCCTCGCCGCTTCCAGCCTGCTTTTTTCCTCAAAACTGCGTAGCCGTGCGTGCGCTCTCGTCCGCGGTTTGCGGTTCGCTCAGCATCACCTCCCATCTTTCGGTAGCTAGCTGCCGCACTTCATTCTCCTGATTTGCTTTGGGCACCCATCCTTCTCCCGCAAAGTTCCAGCCCTCGTTCGATTCGCTCCATGCGGTTAAATGGCTGTTTGCTTCCCCTCCGTCAGAGTTGAGGGAGCGGATAATCACTCCTCTTATCTATGTTTAATACACATCCCCCCCCTTGGACGAACATTCAGTCTCTCCGAGATTCCCTTTGATAGCTTGACTTTCATGTCACAATGGTGTCCCCTGGCCTTTGGCAATGCGGCTTTTTGGTTTGACCACTCCTAACCCACTGGAAAGCAATACGCTGCCGCCCGCCCCTTCTTCTCTCTTAAAAATCTTTCTTTCCGAGTAATTGGCGTGCGTCACACCTCACCCCCTTGTTCGATACTACTCTGTCAGCCCCCCAATTCTTGGCAGATTGAAGTTGGATACGGCGTTTTTTCATAAAGTCTGCTTCCGCGTGAATTACTTCGCTCAGTTTTAGTCTTTCCCGCTCTATTTTTCTTGGATGTCTCTAAATTGCGTCTACATAAGGGCTTAGAAATTTTTTCCCTGTGTCTATCGAGAGAGATTGATTGCGGCCGTCCTTACCTCGAAGCATTTGTAACCCCCCTTCTTTTCTCCTTGGTTTGAACGATTCGAGCCGCGTCCCTAAGCAACCTCCTGCAACCGGCAGGGAACCCCCCGAGACCTCCCTCCCCGTCTCGGCGATATGCTTTCTTCTTTCAGTATCCCAGGCCCTTCGAGACCTCGGATGACCCTTTCCTTTTCTGTATAACGCGAAACAGAGTGACGGCGGCCTCTTCGTTTCTGATCGTGTCAGAGTGAGGAAAGACTGCTCCGTAAGAGTTCTTCCATACTTTATAACCAGCCGGGTCTTATTTCTCCCCCCCTTTTTCTTACCTCAACAATCGAAGCCGCAAGTATTTTTTAGCCAGGAAGTGTGATTTTTCCCGGGATTACCGTCTTGAGAAGTTATTATTCTTCTTTAGCTGGAGGTCAACTGCCCCCTTACGCCCCCTGCGTTTTGTCTCAACGATATCTTGGCTCCCCAATCTCCCCCTGTAGCAGAATCTCATCCCTTCTAAGTTGGTACAGAGCTTTTTGACCTTTGAGAAGGTTTTAAGCTCTGATCTCTCCCCTCTATTTCTTATGCCTTGATGAGCCCTCGTATGGAACTCACTCAGCCTCTCAAGTTTTTCCGATAACTCCCCTCTAGATAACGTCATACGAGCAAGATTTCCAGACTAAAATTCAAAACCCTCCCCTCATGCAAAACCCCCCCCTGAATTGACCCAACATGATCTATGGCGTTTACTGATCCCCTTAGACGGGCAGTATTTTTTTTCCACATAGTAATCCTCTGTCTATTTTAAGACCAACTTTCCTGCATAATGACCCCTTCTCCCTTCCCAGTCTCTCCCTGCCTGAATCTATTCCCCACCCTCAGATTTGGTACCCATGGCTCTCCCGGGACAACCTGCTTTTTTCCTTTCCAATAGTCCCTCGAACGTCTGGTGTTTTTCTTCACAATTTTCTGGCGGTCAATTTTTATTAATTGCGCAGTATGATGGCCTTCGCTCCACTATCGTTCGTGAAGAGAGCACGCCACTCTTTCTTTTTCCCACAAGTCACACCCGTCACTTCCTCTCCCCGATAGATGTGCTTCCCCACCCGCCTCCAGTGACCTCTCTCCGGTCTTTCTCTGGTTGGTCGTTTTATATTACGCGCCCTTTTAAATTCTTTCTTGATTCGGGGTCCTTTAGCGTTAAAATCCCTCCTTTTCTGATTAAAGTCCCCCTTTGCGGATTTTCCCCCGTTATCTCTTTGTCGCTTCAAGCCTTGCTTCATTCCTTCTCCACATCTCGCCTTGTATATGACCCTTCCCTTTTCAAGCAATGGAGCCGCTTTCCTTTTTTATGCCTCAAGGAAATTTGAGTCCTCCCTGTTTCACTCAGGCAATGATTTCTCTTCCCTCGGTCGGCGTAGTAAGCCCTGGAGTGCCTCTTTTATCCCCTTGAGTGAACAACGTGCGAGCAACGCCGTTCCACAATCACAGAGGGCCCTATTGTGTTCTCGCTGATGTATCATAAGTGAGTATTTCCTTTTTAAGTGTTGCTTTCGCCAATGCCCTAACTTGCTGCACATCAACGGGTTTTAGCCATATTTTTTCTCCCCCAGAGGCTTGAGATACCCTTTGCCCTTTTGGTGCTGTCCAGAAGGTTTGAACCCCCAATTTTTTTTCCATTCCAGCAACCCTCAATTTCCCTTTTTTTTAGAAATTGTTTTTTCTCTGACTACACTTCAATCGTCAAGCAAGGACTCATTGCTTTTTTTGGGTCGTCTGCTAACGCAATGACTTTCTCTTCCCCCTGATTTGATAGAACGCTAAACCGGGGGACTCCGGCCCCTCCTCACTCGCTGACGGCTGGCATCAACCCCCAAACACCATTCCTCCTTTGTCTGAACAGCGAAGGAGAGGGGCTACTACTTTGCGCTCGAAGAACCTAGAATTTTTTCACTTTCCCTACGTCAAGAAATACAAACGTGGTCTCCTGACTCTACCCGCTAAACCCCCGGTTCGAGCCTTTTTCTTTAGGTGTTTCTCTTGATCGGACCAACGACTTCTCGCTTCTTCTTCCCCAGTTCTTCCTGGAAACTTTTGGGAATTTCTTTCAACCGCGGGTGACAGGGACCTGGCCTTTTGTTTTACCCCCTAAATAGGCAGGCCTTCCTCGTCGATTTGTTTCCCCTATCCTTTTGAGCCCCACCCCTTTCGAAGCCGGCGTCTTCACTCTAAAGGAGTCCAAAGAGATGGAGTCCTTGACCCCCGAGGTTTCACCTCCCCTCCCCTATCTTTCCCCTCTGGACGTTTGCGGCCCAAAAGCCCCCGTTTTCCTTTTCCCCTCATGAATATACGTTTGGTCCCGCGGTCTCTTTTCCTCGAATACTTAAAAAAGGTCTAAATTTTTTTCCACCAAAATATTAGCAAAAAGATTTTGTCCCTACCCTCTCCCCAGCCCGCTTCTATGGATTTTTTGTGTTTGATTTCCTGTCTATCCCAGCAGGGGGGTAATTTTTTTTTTTAGGAATTTTTCATACTTTTCTGTTAGATCGGACTCTCCTCCTTCTTTCCTAAGTTGTTCCTCTCTGACAATTCGACTTACCGTTTCTTTTTTTTTCTTTTCAAAGGCCCCTACCAAAGAATAATGTCCCACCGGCTGGATCAACTCCTCAACGCTAAAGAAAAAAATCACAAAGACCCTTCCGATCCTTGACCGTCTCCATCGTGTAACTATTTACGTCCACCTTTCCTCTTTGTTTGATAGTCGAGGCCATCGCTCCCACCCCCCCCCCCTCCGATTGAGGGTTATTTCGTTATCCTTTCGGCTTCAGCCCACGGGCCTCTCGATTTGCGAAGTGCTAGGGATTAGTTTCTGATTTTCAAGTTCGCAACCCCGATCCCCAGATGTTCGCCTCACAGTATGGGCGTCTCGCCTTTACCCCTCTTTTTCGCCTGACCAGAAGTTGCGCAAAGGCTCTCTTTCTGGCCTCTCTTTTGGCTATTAATACAAAAGCAGATGGTTGCCATCCCTTTACGCCCCTTCTTCCAATCCGGTTTGAATTCATAAAGTTGCTCTCTCTCGAATATACACGCAGTTTTTTTCCTTCCCCCCCACAAGTAACCACGCGCCAGCTCGGCCGGGTTGGGTTTACTTGGTGAAAAATGTTTGTATGTAATGGTTTCGGTGGTGCTGTAAAAGACATAGCAGTCTTCTCGCTACCTATACTCCCAATCCGTAGACTATCCCGAAACCTCCCGGATTTTTCGTTTGATTGCCACGCGCCGTCAGCGAGTGAGACGCTCACTCCTTAGTAGTGAGTATTTCGTGATCCCTCCGTCACGTCACTTCAGTTCTTAGCAGCAGACCTCGGCCCATCTCTTCCTTTGATAGATGGTCCTGTTCTATTACCCCCTTTTGACCCAATACATTGCGTTTGACAATTGAGATTTGTGCCAACATTTTCTGTCACCAGCCCAAGAAATTACCCCACCTTCCACGCTGATTCAAGAGATGGATAAGACCTTTTTCTTGTTTTTCGTTTTTCCTTTTCTGGACCATTCACCCCTTCGCCCAAACCGCGCTAATACGCTTTCTGACGACTATCACCTTCAAAGCGTTGAAGTACCTTCGAAGCCTTCTACTTCTCAAAGATCTCAGATTTAAGACTAGGCGATTTGCAGCTCTGAGAGTGTCCCTCTCAGACCTTCCCGACCCTTTTTTTCCCCTTCCTTTGCGTGCGTCATTCTGACCAACTCTTCGACTCATCTTTCCCTCCCCCCGGACGCCAATTGTCTGGCCCGGGGCCTTCTTTTCTGATTTCTTGCGGCCCAATGACGTTTTTGCTGGAACCCGCAGCTGATAACCGCATATCCGCCCCTGGTCGGAAAGCGATCTTTCTCCTTTCCCTTTTCCCGAAAGACGCACCGGCCTTGCCAAAACCATGAAGAGAGGCAAAAACCGTCTTCCCTTGAGTTTTTATTCATGTCCCCATTCCGTTTTTCCGTCCAGGCGATCGCACTCGCGCTTGTTTTTTCCTGGCTTTGAATAACTTCCACATTTTTTTTTTTCCATGACGGTCAGCATGGTCGCTCAGGCCAGCAGACTGGTGGTCCCTCTCCAGATTGTAGACATCACAGCGGCTATTTCGATTTCCCCAATCCCCCCTAGAAAGTTTAAGTACCCCCCCCCCCCCGAAGCCTACTTCTCAACACAATCTATTTTTTTCCTTTAGGTTCAGGTGTTCAGTTGACATTTTCCTCTTTCCTCCTTATTTAGGCCGGCTGCGATGGCGGCCCCGGACGACATGCTTTGCTCCCCTTCTCGATAATTTGTACCCAACCTTACTTACCTCCTTCGATCCAGTTGGTCCCCTTAATTTTTTTTTTCCTTCAGTCTAGTGTCTTGCAATTTTCTAAGTTTGTGTATTCTCTGTCCCCGTGAATCTAGCGATATTCTTCTTTTAGCCACTTCGTTATGGTGTAGGACAAACCTTGTGCCGAGAAACCCCTTTCCCTTCTATCACGTCATATTGTCCCTCTCCCCGGTCTCTTTAGAGCAAAATTGACCCAACCTGCCTTTCCCTTCTCCCCCCCCCCCCCAAACTGAATTCCCCACATATATGGGTGCTTTTTTCTGTTAGTCTTGTACCAAATTATAGATTCTTGAGACTCCAGTTTTCCAGGTCTTCCGGTGTCCCAGCTCTCCGTGTCTAATAAATTCCCCATCCCCTATTTCCCCTTCCCCTCAACCCTTCCTTCTTCTATCCAAAGATTTTTGTTGCGGATGACCCGTTTCTTTTTTTTGTACACGCTGGATTTTTTTTTTTTTTTGGGACACAACAATTCAAGTCGCCGGCTTTTGCTTATACTCTGTCCCCCCTTCCCCCCCTCTGAGAGTCTCTTTGCGCTTTGCCCACATGACAGTCCCTCCGAACGATCCCTGTCTCGTATCCCCCGCCTGGTACGGTCCCTCGCTGATTTTCTACTTAACGGCACCCAACTTTGATTCCTTTTTTTTTTTTTGAAATTTGATTTAGAGTTCCCCCCCCAAGATTGCGGTTGGCTTGGCTCAGCTCTGGTGTAACTTCCGTTCTTGGTCGGGGGACTGGCTAGCCCTAACTCCTGCTCCGTCTTTTTTTATTCGACAATGCGGTTATCTTGATTCGTGAGCCTATCTTTTTGCTTTTCGAAACCTCCCCCGTCTATATAGAGATAAGGGCCAGACAAATTTCTGGTCTCAGCTTGCTGGCCCCTTCTTAGATTCTGCGCTCACGCAAGGACCAATTTTGGACTCGAGAGTCGTCCGTCTCGCTCCCGAAGGTTCTATCCCCCATAATTATTAACCCCCACTTCTTTTTTTATTTCAACCCCTTCCCAGAGCATCTTTGTGTAGTCCTAGTGTACGTGTGTCCTTCGGCTTTGTTGCCTTAGTTTTTTCCAATTATAACTGGCTCCCGAACCTTTTTTCTATTCGGATCAAGCTTCCCAGGCTTCCATCCTCTTTCCCCTTTTGTGTTGTGACAGACTTTCCCCAAATTACCAAACCTGCATGGGCCACTTCTGATTTCCCGCCATTGTGAATAGTCCTCCATTCAACCCCTTATAGTCTTTCTTTGCTGACTCACCGTCCCAAACTGTTCTCGTATTTGCTCCCCGTGATCGAACTTACACGACGCTCCATCCGATCCCTCAACTTTATGCTTGCGGGATGCAACCCAAAAAACCCCATTCTCCCCCCCTTCCGGAATCATGTCTGAGATTTTTTTTCGCGATGTCCCTGCTTTTTTACCAGTTCCCAATAGAAATGTCTTTAACTTTCCGTAAACCTCCCCTCCCCCTCCCATTCCCCCAACATGTTGCGCCGGAGAGAATCTTCCATTCTTCTTCCTTCCTTGCCTTTTTGCTTTTCCTTTTGCATCGTCGGCGAGATTCGTCCCCCGCTTCATTCGCAGTTCTTTGAACTTTTTGAGGACCGTTGAAAGACACGCGGGCGGGCTGAGGCCGGACAAAGGGTCCTTTTCCCTTTTTTTCCTTCCCGCGCTTTAGCCAGAAAACATCTTTTTTTTTGAAAACATTGGAAGCTCTGCCCCCCCCCCCCCCTTTTAATGCAGTTTTGACAAGCGCAGGTCTGGAATCACGAGTAGCCCATCTTGATTCCTTACTCTAAGATTCGGTGTCACTCCCTCTCCTCCCCCTCCAGTTTTGCGTTTTTGAATTCAAGAAGCAGTCATTATACCTTTCCTCCCTTCAAGGAAGATACGTTTGGTTGAGCCCCCTTTTTTCCACCACTGATCAATGTAAAGGTTTGAGGAAAAATTGAACTTTTTTGCCCACTGATCTTCCAGCTTTCTTGCTTGTTCGTTTTTTTTCAAGAGTCTCTCCAAGCCGGTTGCGCGTAAATTTTCATGATTTTTTCTCCTCGAATATACTCCGTCCACTGACCCCGTTAAGATCGAATTCTCATTTTCCCCCCCTCCGTTTGGTGATTTTTTTCGTCAATCTGTAACTTTGCTTGGCCAGTTTTATTTAAACGCAAAAATAACCTCCATTACGAAAAGGCTGGTTATTCAGCAACCTAGGAAATCCCCCCCGAGAGACCACCCCCCCCCCCCCCTCCTAGCCAGAACGCGGACCTGATGGCTTTCTGCCAAATCACGTTTGAGGACCTTTCTTTTTTCCGCCAACCTACGGGTGAAGTAGTCGCTCAATTTCTCCCCCCCCCACTTTCTTCTGACCTGAGGCATTATCATCCTCCAGCGAATTACAAACGGGCAGAGAGTCGCTTGCTCGGGTGCCTTCACTTTCCCCTTCGCACAATAGCTTTCCCCCTTGTTGTGCTTGCGTTATTCTCTGCTGTTGCGCTTTAGTTTCCCCCCACTTGCTCCTTGAGCCCAGAGAATCTTTCTTTTTTCCTGGAGCTTCATCAAAAAAGCCTCTGCTGGCATCCTCCCGCGCCCCCTCAGTTTCTACCTCCCGTTTCCCCTTAATCATTCTCCTCCGAGAGTTGTCGAAGAGAAGGTTGGCTTGGCATTTCCCCCCTCCCCTCCCGTAACATCGCCGCCCGCTCGGCGGGTTTTCTTTTATATTCTCCGTTCCCACATTTTTCCCGGGAAGGTTTTTTTGAAAGATAGGCGAGTGTTTTTTCTTTCTCGCGCAATTTGTCTCCCGTCGACTCTAATGTTTTCCCCTGATGCGATTGATTTGCTGCCGTCACGAGTTCTTTGGAGGCCCAACTTTTCTTTATTGTTTTTTCGTTAAAGTGGTTCCTCCCTCGGTTGCAGCGCCCAAGCCAGTTCGATTTTTGCTATTTCACATGGATCCCCCCTGTTCAATTTTCTTTTTCCCTTGGGCAACCCTTTCTGTCACCCGAAATACACAAGCTAGCTTCGTTCCCCCCCTCTTCCGATATGATAAATCCCGTTGTTTTTCCATTTCTGAATTTGAGACTTCCTACCCCCCTCCTTAAACTTGCGCTACTACGCTCGAAAAGAGATCATTCCTAGGTGAAGTGAAGCTTTTCGACGCCCCTTTTGTTTATTCTTGGTCGATGAATTTCTGAAGACGGCGCTCGAGTCCTCCGAGTTGAAGTGTCAGTGTGAATCTTCAAGTGCCGCTTAGCATCCTACGCTGACTCCTGAGCGCCATTGTCTGGTTATTTAAGGTCTCTATATCGGCGCCTCTTTTTTTTGGATTTTTTAGCGAAGTTCCGCTTGATAAACCAACAACCCCCACCCACCCCCCCCCACCCCCAACCCACCCCCCCACCCAACCCCCCCTCCCCTTTCTCGAGTCTGGTCTGAGCGATTTCGTCCCTAGTCCTCGCTTCACCCGACGTTCCCCCCCCAAGCTCAATTTTGTGAAACGCGCGAACTTGAGCCAAGCTTTTTTTTGATCTAACGCACATGCGTTTTGATGCGTCAGGCGATTCATCCATCAGATTTGAAAAGTTTCTTCTTTCTAGATGAAAAAATTTCGCTCCCAAGCAGGTTAGCCTGGGCTCTTCCCTCTGGACCTGAGATGAGCAGGAGCGTTTCGCAGTGTTCAAATTCTCTTTGATTTTCAACCCCCCCCCCCCAGCCTCCAGTTTTAATCCCCCAGAAGCCTCCCTAACACAAATTCTTTCCAGACTCAGGCAGTTTCTGACAGTTTTGGCCTCCCTTCGGTCCCGTAGTTCTCGTCTGCGATTTGTGGCGGACATTTTTGCAGAAATGCACACATGATTGTCTTTCTCCAGCTTTGTTCCCCCCCCCTCCGCCACGCTACAAGCATAGATCCGTTAGTCATAGTTTTTGATACCAGGTCTCTTTGCTTGACCCCCACTTGCCCGGGTGGATTTTTCTCGTGTGTATGACGTGAATTTCCCCTCTTATTGCTCTTTCTGATGCGCCCCCCCCCCCTCGTTTTATTTACCCTCATCAGCGCATTCACTTCCACTAATTAACTTCTGAGCATGAGCAATCAGCCCTTTCGCAACTGAAAAAACAATCGACCTCAGGTTTCCTCCCCAACCTAAGGCAAATGTTCTGTTCCGAGTAGTTATACATTTTGATTATACACCTCTTTCTTAGCAGAAAGTCATGTCGTCTCCCTCCTCAGGCCGAGCTAAGAACTCCATTCCCCTTCTTTCATCCTTCATCACCTGCCTGATTCCACCCCCCCCTTGATTTGAGGCTTAGTTTTAAGGGAAAACCTTTTTTCCCTCTTTTCTTTTTTTTCTGACCGCGGCCAGGCGGTGGATTCCAATCTGCGATTCATGGTCTTTTTTCTGAGGAAATCTTTTCCCTCTCCCCCCCCCCTGCTCTTAGTTGAAATCAGCACGCTTAAATCTGTTGTTCCTTCAAAGCCAGGCATCTTCCCGCGCGAGTTCTCCTATTTTTCTGCCCCGTGCCATCCAAACTTCCAGGAACAGTTCTCCTGCGCGAAAAGCGACTGGTCTTCTCTATCTCATTGTCCCGGCCCTTTTGCGTCTTTGCTTGGGGTGACTCCGAATCCTCTTCCAGACCAGTTCCCGATCCTTGCGTTATCCCAGATGCTTAGCTTCCCCTCTGACGATCGTGGCCGACATCGAAATACCTCTCTGATCAGAATTTGGCGACAATGTGAGAGCCTTTTCAGTTTTTCTGACCGCGCGCAATTGCATGAGCTAAAGCAATTTCCTTACTCGCGGGAAGCTCGAGCGCCCCCTAGGACTTTAATTCATAGATCTCTTTCCCTCTCCACTGCTCCCAATCGAAGTAGACAACCTTAACCCCCCCCCCTGATGCCTAGTTCGATGCTGGGCAGCGTCCTTGATTCCCTTTTTGTTTTAAGTCAGGTTCTCCCTCCATCACACTTGCGCACGAAAACTTGGTTCGGAAGAAGACGGAGGCGGCAGACCTTTGGGATTTCTGGTGCTGGTTCTGCCATGTGGTTTGACCCCCCTTCCCCCTCCTAGCCGGATTGATTTCGCCATTGTGAAATAGCAAGTCACTTAAGTAAAGTATAAGGGACGTTCCTCCTCCCCTTGAAAAGAAGTCGCTTTGGCTCGTTTTTCTAGAAACCCCCCAAAGGCTCCCCCCCCCCACCAAAAACTAGTGTATTATCCACATTTTAACCCTTTCACCAACCCCAACCCTTTTTTGCACTCCAGTTCCCGCAATCGACGGGGCTTCTTCTTTTCTCCCGATGCCTTCCCCTTGTTCACGGCAGCGCACAGCAGTCCAGAAATCACCCCCCTTTTTACGGGAGAATACCACAACCTTTCTGGCGTGGCGAGTTTGTCTTTGTGATGGATGAGCGGCCCCCCCTTTCCCCCCCGTCTAGCTCGCAAAAGAGGCTATGCCTCTGTCAATTCCGGAGTTGCTCCTTGAAAACCCTTTTTGAGGGGTGACCATTCTTCCCCTTTGGTGCTTTTTTCCTTATTCCCGGAGGAATTCAAAAAGAATTCTCTTGCTCCTGCTTAAGGCCCCCCCCCCCCTCCCTCGGCGGCGCCCACACTGAGAGACGCGTACCAGATTTATATCGAGGTGCTCCCCCTCCTTCTTTGCGACAAATAAACCCCTCTCCAGTCGAAAATCACGGACAGTTGACAAGAGCAGTTTTCCTTCTCCCCATGACCTCACTGCCAGGAAGATCCTTTGTTGGCGCGATCTTTCCAGAATAATTAACCCCGGATCAATGTCTTTTCTTTTGAAACCCAACGATGGGGTCTGTTCCTGAATTTACGAGATTCGACTGCTGTTGTGGTTTCTTTTTCCTTCCCTTACGAGTCTCAGCCGGTGGGGTTTTCATTATTCTTTTGGTTTCTTCGGTAGAATATGGACAATCCCCGTTAAGATAGCCCTTCCCT
>Ga0179593_1505549_pt1 | contig 15609 bp, 24 predicted proteins | sample CZODoug2_1_08_16_FD_185931 | JGI IMG/M metagenome (GOLD analysis project Ga0179593, IMG submission 185931) | Vadose zone soil fungal communities from Angelo Coast Range Reserve, California, USA - CZODoug2_1_08_16fungal (PacBio error correction) | ecosystem: Environmental > Terrestrial > Soil >... | reverse complement strand
GGACCCCTTTTTTCTTCTTTCTTTTTTGGTTTTCCCCCCCCCTCTGGCGTCAATCAATTTTCCGTCCTGAAGTTCCGTTCCTTAGTTTTTCCCGTTCCTGACGTTCCCGTGTCTCAGTTGTGAAGCGTTTTGTCCATAGGGCCACTCCGACCTAGGATCCTCGAATCTTTGGTTCCCGACCTTCCCCCCTTTGAGGATCCCACCCACCTGTTCCCCGTAGAATTTTTTTTGGGGGCCCCCTCTCCCACCTAACCCCCCTAACATCCTTGCTACGTCTTCCCCACTTTCCCAAAGCGAAGAAATCGGTCGTCACCGTCAGTTTTCTTTTCTCTGTTGTCGAACAACTGATAAACCGACACCACTCGCGTGGTCTTCTTTTTTGTAGGTGAACTTTTCCCCAGACCCTAAATTTAGTTCCCGCAATTCCGGCATCATTTTATGAACTTGACTTCGACAATTTCCGCTATCGTAGTCACCTTTTTTTCCCTCCCAACCCTTCCCCCGCTTTAACTTCTGCGAAGTGCTAAAGCTGCTGGAAACCACTTCGGACCTTTTAAGCGAGGCTTGATAATCTTACAATCGCACACAATTCCCGATAGAGCGTTCTTTTTCAGTCCACTCCCTCACTCCCCTATTGGCTCCTCTCCAGCCAGGAGATCAATCCCGCGCCTGCCCGTTTACTGACCCCCCCCTGGTAATCCCTGAAACACGCCCCTACCCTCTCATTTTTCCCCCTCCTTATCATCCAATGATTTATTTTTCCCAGATAGCCACAGCACCGCCTCCTTTTTCACCATAGGCCGAGAAAGTCCCTTTTGTCTGGCCTCTCCCGTGTCCAAACAAACCGTCTTTAATGGTCCTCTCCTCCCCTGAAGGTTCCACGCTCCCCCTCCCCACTGACAAACGGAAATATGACTTCCTCCCCTCAGTTCTTTCCACTCAGATAGCTGGGACACGGGACTTTTTATGTTCAATGCGGGTCCTCGATATTTTGTACCAATCCTAATTTGATTTCGCAGCCTGCGTTAGCCTTTCTTCCTTTCTTCCAGTAGATTGACGCTTGATTTTTTTACGTTTGGAGTACTACCCCCCTCCACGTTCGCTGGTAAAGGCTGTCCTGGGCCGAGCCGGAAGTAAGCGACCAGCCCACTAGTCCGCCCCCTTTTTGCCCCGTTGAGCTTCTCATTCCCCCGACCGCATATTTTGGCTTTTTTTTATTTAATTCGGGATACCCTTTCCCGTCCGAAGACTTTTCCCCCCCGGCCTTCTAACGAACCTGAATTATGACCTCTTATCATGGCTTCGCGTTTCGGAACACTTTGTTCTCCTCGATGCTCGGTCGCAACACCTTAATTCTGGATACGCTCCCCACTACCATCGACATTCTCCGACTGAACTTTTTTTCCTTTCCCTCTTGGTCCATTGTGGGGGGCCCCGACTGATCTGCGTCCGACTTGTTGCGTTCTTTCTGCCTTCCTGCTGCAAGAACTGTTCTATCGGCGTGCACCCGCCAACCTCCTTCCAACTGGTTTTTTTCGGGTTTTCTGCATCCTGAGGGGTCGCTCCGACTCCCATGAGCCCCTTTTAGGTTGAACAAACGCGTGTCAGGCTGTAATTTCCATCTTTGTCCCTTTCCTCTCATGTACCCCGCGAATGCGTAGTGGAGCGCTGTCCCCCCCAGTCCCCTTACCTTTTTCCCCCCCCCCCCCCCCAGTGTTCCCCTTTCCAAAACTATCCCGCCTGTGCACTTGATGATTCCCTTTGTCAAGCGCTCGTTATCCAGGCACTTTTTCACCGCCCCCCGTATGGTTAATTTTAATTCGTCGCCCCCCGGGAAAACGTCCCCTCGTTCCTAGATCAAACTTAAACACTAGATCCCGTCCCCCCCCTTTAGGGCGATTTTTATGGTGGTTTCCCCTGTGATTTTTTCATCCTCTTTCTGCTCTCTCCTTTCGCCTCTCCTTAGCAAAAGTACCAGGCCTTCTCCTGGTAACCTCCACCCCATCGAATACATATTTGGTTTTTTTGAACCCTGCGCCCCTCTCCAAATCGGGGTCGGCAATGGCCTTTCTTTTTAGTAACCACCCTCCACGATTGAACTCGGAAAACTGTTTCCTTACCCCCTGATTTTCCCTCTTTGACATCCCGCCACCCCAATCCGAAGGAGTCCCCCATGCATTTCCCCCCCATTAAGGCTTAGGGCTTTTGTTTCCCCCTCCTCTAGGTTCCTCCGTAGTTTAGGAACACAAGGTCCCTTGAAGGGAGGGCCCGAACGTCCCCCTTTCCTTTTTGCCTCAAACTTACATGGCCCTTTTTTTTCAGCGTCTCTTGCGCCTCCAGTATCCGATAACATAGAGAGTGCCCCCCTCGGTGCCCTTCTTGTAATGCCCTCACAGTTCCTTCTTTGTGCTCAGTTTTCTCCTTGGTCTTGAAGGCAAACCGCTCAGCTGTCCTTTTCAATCCTGCCGCTGCGAAGCCGCTCCCTTTTCCACGTTATCCCTCTCTCTGCTTCACCCCCACCCCGATTGTTTAGTCGCGTTCCCCCCCTGACCCCCTCTGCATATAACCCGAATTGCCGCGCAATTTTCCCTCCGTAATCTCCCCCCTTCTTTATCATCTCCCCAATGTATTGATACCTCCCAAGGCGGGCCGCCTTCCCCACCTCCGCTTCTAGGGTGATGTGCAAGTAGCCGGGTCCTCCCGTCCCCCACTACTACCATTTCCCCCTCGATTGTTCTTCGCGCGTTCCCTGCGGAAGCCGGTTTAAGTCCGTGTTTTAATCCGTTCCCTTTCCTCTTTTCCGCCAATTTTCTTTCTGCGCTAATGGGCCAGTTTAGATTCTCCGGTTTTTTTAATTCCAAACCCCTTGGAAAACGCCTGACCATTCATGCTCCTCTCCCCCAAGTGTTTACCCTTTCCGTAACCTTCCCAAGCCAATGTGTACCACTGAGAGCTGTCCCCCCGTCCGATTGTATGTACCGAATGTCTCGCCGACCCCCCCCTAGAGTCCTTCGAATCGTGCCTGCCTGTCAGGGATTGTTGTTGTTCTACAGGGTATTGTGAACGACCCCTGCCACCCCCAGTGCAGTTTCGAGAATGTTCCCCATAACTTTCACTTTTTTTTTTTTCGCCCCCCCCCTAGATTTGCTCCATTTTTTGCAGGCCTGCTGTCCCTCTTTTCACTCTTAAACCTCCATCCGCTGGTCTCTTCTTATATGCTTACCCCCCCTGCGATTTCTTACTCTCCGCGTAGAGATGTTCCTCTCCTCTACTCTCCTTTTTTTTTGTTCCTCTGAGGTCGATATATTCCCCTGAACAGCGCACCGTTATTAGAACAACCGAAGAGTCATGAATGAAGTGAGTCACTCTCTTCTCCTTTGCAACCCACATTCGATGAGGTGGAGCTCCGACGACAAAAAAGTCTTTGGCTCCTCCCCTCATTTACCCTTTTCCTATCATCTAGCATGAGGATGGATAGTGATTAGTTCCTCAAGCTTCTGGAAATCCACCAATTTTACATCCCCTGACTTCCAGGCCAATGACCATACTCCGTTATCTTGTTTTGCCCCCCCTCTCCGAATTCAGTAGGATCCGTGCCTCCCGCGACTGTGTGTTTGAACTGTTCAACCCCCTTTGGGGTAGCTTACAGCAGGGCTCGGATTTTTCCAAGGTTGATAAGCTTGGTTTTTTCTCCCTTTAACCTGTCTCCCCCATGTTGCCCATTCCTTACGAATGATTGTGGACTGCTAAGTTTCAAATGGTGACCTCCCCCCCCAATTGCCCCTTTTAACTGTGACTTCTCTCCCCTCCCATTCCGGTTTAAAGACTTCCTTGTTTTTGCCCGTTTACATCTTCTGCACCCAGCTCTATATTTTTTCCCTCGATCCAATCCTGATTCCTTGCCCCTCCTTTTTCTTTCCCCCATACAGTTCGTAGATATACATTGTTATTCTTTAGTTCCCCGTTGGCTTTCATGAGGCCGCGTCTTTTCCTTCCTATTCACCCCTCAAGCAGAGGGGGGTGTTAGTTGCCCGCGCTACACTCTTGGGGAATTCCTTCCTTAGGTTTTCTCCCATTTGATATTCCCCTTCCCGCTCCTTATCATGACACGTATTAAAACCCGGCTAATCCCCCTTCCAACTTCTGGCAGAGGGTACTCCCCCTGCGACCACTCAATAATCGTTATTTCTTTCTCCTTTTCCTGCACCTCAGACACGTTGAAACCGGTCCCAGTCAGGTTCCAAACTAAGTTTCTCCGATTCCTTACTCATTTAATCCAGGACTGTCCCCTCGGCCTCTTTCACTGCTCCAGCAGACTGTGACTCGGCTTTCGGAGGATTTTTCATCGTTCGGACGAGACCCCCCCCCTTTTCCCTTTCCTCGGTTATTTAGTTACCTTCCAGTGCGCTTCTTCTGTAAGGCACAGTGATCTTTCTCTATTCCAACCCCCGTCATTGAATGTTTTTTTTTGTTCCTCCATGGTTTTTCGCCAGACCTCCTTCCCTTTTATGACTTTGATCTCTGATCGCTCCCCTCCGTTCTCCTCTTGCCAGCCAACATGAGATTTTCAAGCAGCTTACTTTTGCAACTTACACCCAACTGCATGGATAACCATACTTTGTAGTCGTCCTTGCTTTGATTGACTCACTTGGCTTTTCTCGATCTTTACCCTTCCAAATACCCTGTCGGGAAAGCGTGGCTCAACGGCGCTGGAAAAGAACTTTCCCCACTCGGTTTGATCGGGTTCTTGGAAGGGACCCCTACCTGACCTTCCAATGGCCCGTCTAGTTTCTATTCGTTTACACTACCTCGTTCGCGTGATATTTCCAGTTTTAGAGTACCTCAACCCCCCTGCATTCCCCTTGCCTGGTTTGGGCCCCCCGCGTTTTTGGGAACATTTTGGGGAACTTTTGTCTCTGACGACCCCCCCTATCGAACCCGGCTGTCCTTTTTGTTCACACCCTTTTGGACCCTATTTTCCTTTTTAGCCCCATCAGAGAATACAAGTCCGAATCGAACCGCCCCGTCGTGACACACAACGGCTTTTTCCAACCATCTGCGTCCTTCCCCCTTTCGTGAATGCTCCCCTGCGATTCTTTGTGATTTTCTTCTCCCGATTTTCCCAGTTGTTTAACTCGCGTTGCCATCCTTTTCCTCCTCGGTCGACCCTTCTACTAAAGGATTTGGATCGTCTTTACGGCATCTAGTTCATGTTATTGCAGCACAATTCCGACTGGCACCATGTCTGATCTTTAAAGTATCCTGCTTGCACTGCCCCCCCCCCAGGAAGCTGCGGACTTTCGTCATTAATTTCCGGCTCCCCCTTTTACAGGCTTTTTTCGCTTTTCGCTGCTTCCGGCCCCATTTTTTAACGTAATCCTGTCCCTTTTCTTTTTACTCCTTTGGCGTTGGGTACTCTGCCGACCCTTCCCAATTTTTGAGTCTTCTCGTTTTGCCTACCGTCCCCCCATCTCTTATAGAATTCCTGCGACTTTTTATTCTTTTCCATTTTCCCACCCTCATTTCCTCTTCGCCGGCTGTAAACCTTTGCCGCCAAGCCTCTGCCTTATCGTGTAAATCAATCCTGGCGGTATTACTTTTTCAGATTTGTTTTTCCTCTGTCTCATTCTCCAAATAGTGTTGTTTCCACACCCCACACGTGTGTCCTGTGCCTTCTACGCCCTTCCTGGACCTCTGTGGAAGGAGGCGCCCCCTTTTTTGCGCGTGGCTATCTGAATGATTTTTGCTATTTTGGAACCCTTTTTTTCGTCGTTGTTAGGTGTTTCTTTTTTATCTGTTTGCGGTGCCACTTTCTGGCATGCCTCTTCTTTCCCTTGATCTTATTCGACACCTTCTTCATGCGGTCTTTCTTTCTGAATTGGAACCCAGGGTTGGGATCGTCCTCCCCTCTCTTCCTACGCCAGCCTTGACTCTCCCAAAACTGGGTCCTTTTGGTGAACTTAGTAAGCTCTACCTCCCCTCTGAGTTTTATCAGATTGTTAAGATTCTACTCGTAGCTACTTTGTCCTCCGCCCCTTACTTTTCAGGCCTGTCCGTTCACATTGTCCCCTCTAATTCTTTCTTTTACTTTCAAAGTTACCCCCCAGCATTTCCATTTGGTCCTTCCCGTTTTAGTGGTGGGCTCTCTGTTAAGACCCCAAATCTCCCGGTACACCTGACATCCCGGCCGTTTTTATTTGTCTTTTGCTTGGGACTCCCCGTTTAGATAGGGCCCAATTTGAGTCTGTTTTTGTTCCTCGGTCGAGGTGCGGGCTGTCAAACCGACTGCCCAGCTTCTTTTTCCGTTTTCCTTTCAAATTGCCCCTTCTTTGCAGCAAGGGTAGCATTTAGCCTTGTTCTATTTGCCCCCCTCCACGCTTTTTTCCACGCTATACAACGCGGACTATATCCCTTTTCCCCGGTATTCCAACTCCGTCTTTCCCTTCTACGACTTGAAGTAGGGGATCCCCGTTTAAAAACCCCCCCGGCTCCTCTCCCCGCAAACAAAAACGACATATCTCTCTCTTTTCCCCCTCCTTTTTTTTTCTCTCTCATGGTTTTCTGTTCTCTCGAGAGTTGGTTTTCCCAACCTCTTTTTTCTTCCCCCCCCCCTATTTTTTGGACCAGCTTCGTGTGGATTGGCGACAGTTTCCCCTATCCCCTCTCTTAGAGAGTTTTTCCCACATCTTTCCCTACTTCCCCCTTCAGGGCTCGTGTTGCAGTCTTTTTGCCCCTTTGAGCTGGACCACACTTCGGCCTCCTCTCTTTGCGTTTTTTTCTCCTTTCTCAAGCCCCCCCCCCCCCCCCCCCCCCCCCACACCTCTCACCTCCCCCCCCCAAATCAATCATCCCCTTTGCCTTGCTATCGGCGTTCCCTCTCCCCACCTCCCCTCCCGGCTTTTCAGTGTGGACCTTTTCTCTTCCCAATCCCCCCCCGACGACTCCTTAACCAATCGCCGTTTTTTGCGAAGGTGGAAATTTTAAACCAAGAGAACATTCGTAGCTTAATTTTCTTAACCTGAATTTGCCCCCGTCATTTCAGCCACCCTTAGCAGAGGGGCTCTCGTAATGCTCTGTACACCAATGCTTCCCCGTTTGAGTCCCCTAATTTCCCTAATGGTCACCTTCCCTCCCTTTTTTGTCTTGCATTTAGTACCGGATGGTTTCCTTCATAGATATTCGTCAAATCCTAGTTTCTCTAAACATTCACCCTTATCCTTTGTAGATTGTCCTCCGCATACTGAATCCAGAAGAGTTTCACCAGAAGGTAACAGTTTTAGTCACAACGTTACCCCCATGCAAAAAACCATCGATCGTAAAAGCTGTGGGTAAACGAGGCACACCCATCCAAACGGACTCTTTTAACGAAGACCAAGACAAATAAAAAAAAAAAAGGTGTTCGAAGAATTTACCGAGGAAGCACCTCTACAGGTATGTCCGGAGTCCCCCCCACTTCTGCTCGTTGTGCAAACAAACCCGATTTGTCTCATGATTAATATATAAGCCATCCTGGATTCACGAGGAAGCAATCTACCAATCGATGACTTCCAGTATTCTTCATAATATAGCTGGGCTCAAGATGTTCCCTTTATCTGAGTTGCATCGATTAATTGCCCCACCCATTTGGTTTAAGCTGAATTACTATTGTCAGTTTTACCTTCTTTACGCTTTGATTATTAGCCGGATGTTGGAACTCCCCCGCCCACGTTGTAGTTTGCAGAAGAACCACCCCTCCGCTCTCTCTTCCCCTCCCCCCTCAAACATCCCCTTCCACCCCCATCCCCATCACTCAACCCGTTTTGTGCCGTCCGTCCGCCCTACCCACCCACCGACCCCTTATCAACCCCCCTCCTCCACCTATCTCCTCTTCCTCCTTCCCTGTCCTGTTATCATCACACTTCTCCATCCTCCCCCTTTCTCACTGCATCTCGCAACCTCCACTCCCTCCCCTTCTTTCTCCCTCTTTTCGATCCTCCCTCCCTCCATCCACACACCACTCCACCATCTCAGTCTCCTTCTCTCCATCTCTTCCACCCCCTTTCCCTCCCCCTCCCTTCTTTCCTCCCTCTCTCCCTCCTACTTTATATTCCCTCCCTCTCCCTATCCCTTATTCTTATTTCTTCCTTATGACCACTCTCTACAACATTACCTTGTCTATCTACCTGTCCCTCCCTTCATCCTCCTTCCCCCTCCTCCCTCCCTAGAAACCCCTTCCCCAGACCACCCTCCCTCCTTTACACCCATTTTATCCCATCTCTCTCTAGTTTCCCTCAACCCCTTCCATTCTCATCTTCCCCCTTCAGTTCTCTTTCCCTTCACCCCGCACTTCCTTATTGACCCATCCTCTTCCTTGATCCTTTCCCACCCCTCCCCATCTCCCCGCACTACACTCCCCGACACCCTTCGCCTTCCTCCCATCCTCTCTCACCCATTCACCCACCTTCCTCCCCCTTATTTCCTGCTTTACCCCTTACCCATTAACACTCACCATTTTACCCCCCCCGCCCCCCCCCCCTCCCCATACCTCCTTCTCCCCTTTCCCTCTTCTCCCCTCCCCTTCCCCCACCAAATTCAACTAATAGCTCCCCACTGCCCTCCCCCCCTCTCCTCGTTCCGTCCCACTTCAGACTTGCCCTCACGCTCCCCCTCTTTCCCTTCTCGCCTACCTCCCTTCCCGCCCACGTCCTCTCCCCTATTTTCCTCTCCCACTACCATCGCTATCACCCCATCCGACTCATTTTCCCCTCATCCCCCTCCTTCCCCCCACACCTTTTCTCACCCCTGTCCCCCCTCCCTACAATCCCCTATTCTCCTTACCCCCATCCCCTCCCCCCTCCCCCAAATCCCACTTCCACTCCCCCCCCCTCCCCCATTACCCTTCCCCCCCCGTCTCCCCCTTCCCACCCACCCCCTTGCCCCGGGAGCCTTCCCCCGTTCCCCAATGGGAGCTGAAGAGACGAACCGCAAGCACCGAAAAGACAGCGCCCAACTGAGAAGGGAGTTGGGTTCCCCGTTGAAGCGAGTAGACTTCAAAGAACCCAGCCGGTCTGCCAAGCTTGTTTGTTCAGGTCTTTTTTCCGTTCAGACTCCCCTTCCCAATTGGTAGACCTCAATACGAACTTCTCCCAGATCCCTCGCGCTTTCTGATAGGACCCCTGGCTTTTCCTTTTGGTGCGGCTGGCACGCGATTTCGCCACAAATGACTGGATATTTTTCCGATTCCCCTCCCTATATCCCGTTTTTTCCCTGCACCCTTTGGTTTCTGACGTATTTTTGCAAGGCGTTGGGTAATCAGGGATTCTCTCCTGATTTTTCTATATGTGTTTTGATGCAAATTGATTTTTCCCCCCCCGAATCGATATAGGAGGCCCCACTTTTCCCAAAATCCAGCTCGGGTCTCCTTTTTTTTACTGGGTGTCGGCTCACATTGATCCAGGTGTAGGACCCCCTTGTCCCCAGGTGGTTTAGGCATCCCTTTTTTTCCCACTTCCACAAGATTGAAAGGGCGTATCTTTTTAAGACTTCCACAACAGAAGGGAAGGTGTGGCCCCCCGTTCTTTACACTCTTACAGAAGGTTTCAGCGAATTTCCTGCCCTCTTCAGTGCACGTGCGGAGAAAGAGACCCCCCGTGTACCGGGCCGTCTTTCCCTGAATTGAAATTCCGGCCCTCGGCCACCAGGAGAGGTCTGACCCCCCTAGATTTGCAAACACGCCGTACAACTCTCAGGATGGGCTGGGGACTTGTTCCTATCGTTCAGCTTGTCTTTTCGATTAGCGCGCTGAAGAATCGCCCTTACTCCCTTTCGTTTTTCTCCACCCTCTTTCCTCCCCCCCCATTCGCCCTAAGTCATGCCTTGGCCATTTTTTTTTCGCTCGAATCACTGGGCTCAGGCTGCTTTTTCCCCCCTTACCAGGAACGCATATAGGACACCCTTCATTATGGTCCCCGACCCGCCCAACTTAAGCAGACGCCCCGGCCACCTTCAAAATAAGTAAGCATCGAGGTTCCGCTTAGTACCGTAGCGACAAAGGCTCACCGGGGCACGAATGAAACGGAAACTGATTCTATCCTGATTCGGTTTTCTCAGGGTATTCGGAGCCCCCTTCCCGTCCCCGTATACGATAACGATGCGTGCGTTCCCGGTGTCTTCCTCCTGCAAGATTCATTCAGTTCAGGGATTTTTTTCTGTTTGTCGTTTCAGGATCATGACAAAGAGAGCTTCCCCCCACTCCCCAGACTGAGGGAGCCGAGGGGGCATTTAACCCCCCCCCCCCACCTTCTCGGGATATTGCTTTCCATCCACAACCCTCTTTTTCATCGGCTTCCTTTTTTTTCGCGCCAGCAGATACCAAACTATTAGCGCAAATCCGACCATAATATACCGCATTAATGTATACCCATGAAAGTGGGGCATAAGTTTTCTTTCCCCCCCAGATTTTTTTCCCTATCGGCTGGATGCAGACCGCTGCCGGGAAATTTTTTAAACACTTACCCCCCCCTCCCTCCCATTATCTTTCCCCCCGAGAAAAGTAGAGGTGCGAGCTCCTTCCTTCCCTTTTTTGGTACTTCTTGCACCTGGTAGACAAGCCAATCCTCGCGTTATGCCTTGTCCTCTTTGCCCTTGCGTCAGCCCCCCCCCACTTAGTAATCCCCCCAAACTTGTCGAACGCTGGACCACGGGCGGCATTCCAGCGTGCTGATTCTCGTCCCCCTTGGGTGTGCGTCACCCAACCAGATACATTTTTCCCCGTGCTTCCACAACTGCCGCCGGCACCGGACAAGTCTCTGTCCAAGAGTTTCCCCCATGGCCTTCCCGCGGCGGGCCCGCGCAGCAGGTAGTCCGTTTTCTTGTCCAACTTGGGGTGCTTCCACGCCAGCATATCCCGTCTCGTTTTGCAACAGTCAACCTGGCGCTCTCTCTCCGCTTTTTTTTGTCGCGGCCATGCCCGACGCTTTTTTTTGGATTTATTAAAGTCTTGCATATTTTGCTCGCTCCTCATGTTTCCTTTCTCTTATCCTATGGAAGAAGATTTGGTTTGCTGAGATCTGTACGGCAGATGTCACGGCGCTACGTCGCATCTCCCAATAGCAGATAATCGCCTGTCTCCTGCGTTTGAAACATATTCTGAGGAGGTCCCGATTTGCCTCTTTGGCCCCCGCGTAACCCAAAACCCTCTTCCGGCGCGGCATAGGCCGCTGCTTTTTTTTTCCTTCTGGCCCTTTCTCTCACTGAGTTCGGTCTGTTTAAGCCAGCTTCTGCGACCTACAACCACAACCATACTTGCTCCTCGCCCCTTGCCTTCCCTCCGATTCCATCGTCCCTTTGAACCATCACCGGTGTTGATCGAATTGTCAGCTTTTTTCTTTCGGCAATGGATGATTCTCAATTTGTGGAGCCCCTTTGTCCCCCATTCTTCTGAGCGATCAAGCTGGACCTTCCTCGGTCATCTTTCTTTTGCATTTTTGGCATTTTAGCTAAGCTGTGCCGCCCCCATCAGACCTGGCCCCATTATCCCGCGCTAGCTGGCTGCTCATACCCAATGGTGGCTGTGGATCCTCCCAACATGACTTACTTTCTCTGCTTTCTCGTTTTCCCTCATTCTTTCGTGGTAGTGTCGTGTTGCTTTACATTTCTTTCGACCTCACAGTATTACTGTCTATTTTTTCCCCTCGGACATAAGTAACATTGGCCCCTCTTCTTTCAGTTCGGTTAAATTGACTGTATTTTATTTCGTTCTTGCCTTAGGTTGGGTCGTTGCGTAATCGTGGCCCTAGACCCTAAAGCCTCTTGTTTCTTTGCAACCCGAGCCCTCCCGGTTGGTGCGGAACCCCAGTTCTTTATGCCGAATCTTATTCTTTTCAAAGGACTCTAGGCCTTTTTTCTCCTGCCCTATCAAACAATTTCCCAACCCTTTCATAGGCAGCGTTTATAACCTTCCACTTCCCCCCGCCTTTTGACTCCCCGACCCCCGACCCCCCCCCCCCCCCTTCACCCTTCCATCAAAGTCCGGCCGTTGCAGGTTGCCTCCGTTCCCTGACCCGCCTGTCCTGTTCTTTTTTCCCAAGTAGTGCCTCTTCTGAAAAATGCTTCTTAAGCCTTTTTACGCGTGGGCGGCGACTATTATGTGGGCGGTCGGTAGTCAGAGCCCATCACTAATCCTATCTAGTTATGGTGTGGTTTACTTCCCCCCCCAGCGCACGGCAGTAGGATGCCAGTTGGTCTTAGAATTTAGATTTGCCCAGACCTTTTTCATTCTTGAATTTTTTTGTTGGACTTAGCCTTTCTTTAGTGTTGGGATGTCCCTCCCCACACCTTTTTCCTTCCCCCTCTTCCTGGAGCTTTTTTTGTCTGCAAGCCCCGAGACTCCGACCCCCCTATCCCCCGAACGCTTTTGACCCACTTTCCGAAGTGTTGAGGGGTTTGTGATGGAAAGACTGGTGTGTTCTCGTGCTACGCACTTACCATTACATCATTTTTTTAACGGTTAAAAGTTTGATATTACCGTGGAATTAATCTTGAACGGACTGTGATGGCTTCAAATTATGATACCCTTTAATTTAGTTTAGATGACCGATCCGATCCTTTAGAAGATTGGTCCAAGCTAATGAAAAACTGATTGCCTCCAAACCAGGAATGTGTTCAAGCGTTTGGTTAAACTAGTTTTTTTTTCAGTGGGGGTCATCCCCAAGGTTACATAACCCCCTCTTTTGTGCCCTTTTTTTCAGTTTAACAGAATCATGACGCTTCGCAGCGCAGCAAATTATAATCCGCACTCGCCCTCCCCAGCGGACCCAAACCGCCTTTCAAACTGACTCCGGACCCGTTAGTTTTATTTCGACTCCATTTCTAATTTCTTCCTTCTCCCGTCAAGTTGCTGAGACCTGTTTATCTCCGCGCCCGTTCCGTCAAGGCTCCATCAGGATGCGCGTTAGCACGGCGACGTTATGGTCTTGGCTTGTCGGCCACATTTTTTTTTTTTTTTTCCAATCTTCTTTTTTTTTTATCTCCGTACTTTCTTCCCCTCCCCCCCACGCCACTGGACAGTGAGCTCTGTTACCGTTTCACCAGGGATTTTTCCCTTCCGTACGTTCTTCCCCCCTTGGAACGGATTCCTGTACCCTGAATCACGGTGTGGAGGTGGACCACCCCCCTTTTGCCCCAGAAACCATCGTCTCTCGCTCGTCTTGACCGTCACACCAATTGTATCGCAGCGTCTCTGATTTGACAATTTTATCGCCTTGCCCTTCTCCTGTCAGACTTTGTGTAAACATCGGAGGGCCCCCCCTCGAGATTAGTGTAAATCCCCACCTTTTCTTCGCGTCATCTGTTCTTGCAGTTTTTTCCCCTTTCTAAGCACCAACGTGGTTGAGAGAGCTTTCAGCACCAAATGTTGTTTTTTCCAACTCCATTCTGCTTTCCGCATAGCGCCATATTTGGTCCTCTGAGGGCACCTGGTTTTTGTTGCTTAGTTTGTCTGAACGCACATCCTTTGTTGCTATTGGACCTCTTTAAGGGATCTGGTAGTTGGGGTTTTACGATTTCTTGTGAACATGTGTACCCTGTATGGCATTCTCGGGGATGATCTCTTCTGCGGCTACAATATTAACCGAGATTGCTCTGAGCACGGTGTGATGGTCTACGCCTGCCTTCCTCAGGGGCAAGACAGCAGTGACATTTCCCCCCCACGTGGGTCGGGAGTCCTTTAGGCAGCTTCTTCCCGCACTGCTTCTTTCCCCCCCTCTGCCCGGCTTCAAGATGCTCGAGACTGCGGCCATTTCAGCTACATGTGGGACGGTTTCCCCTGGCGCGAAAGATTCTTTTTCTTTAAATTTCTACAACAAGCACACCGGCGAATTTTTTACTTCTCCCCTTTCATCTGTGCCAACAGCTCCCCCGGTCCCACTGCCGTGGCGTGCGTGCCCTTTGTTTAACGCCGATTGTCCCAGGCCGCAAAGTATTTTTCTTTTCTCGGTGTTGTGCGTGCGAACCGCCCCTTTCAAGCCTCGTCTGTTTTTTTTTGGTATCCTCAATGTCCGTTTTTTACGTTAGATTTCTCCTCTGTCGGAGTTGGCTCGATGGATATCCCCCGTCACGTGAACGGTTCGCCACTTCCCCACCTTTTCCTTTTAATGTTTAGCCCCGGAGGGGACCCCTTTCCCAACCCCCTTTCGATAGCAAAAAGACGCATCTCTTTTCCTCTTTCCTACCGTGGGGGCTCTATGTTCCCCTTTTCCCCTCGCCCCCGCTTTTCTCCTTCAGATAATGCTTAGAAGCCCGTTGAGGTGAGTTTCCCGTTTTCACGTGATATCGTTCGCTTGCCGTTCCTTTGCCCTTGAAACTTCCTTAGGATCGGTGCTAAGCCTGAGAGCCCGCTTGACCATTTTTTGTCCGCAGTCTTTTTTGCCGGTGCCCTCACCCCTACTTTTTACTCCTAATTTGCCTGCAGCTCTTTTGTCCCACCTCCCCCCACACAAGATCCATCCGGTGATTTCAGTGTGACTCGCTTTGTTTTCCATCCTCCCCAATCGCATCCGCGTTGTACCCCTGCCACAATAGCCTTCCTGACCGGACGTAACCTGACTTCCGGACTTCTTACTCCCGCGAGCTTGAATCGAAGGTATTAAAAGTCTTTCACGTTTTCTGTTTTTTTAGCAGCTGCCCCCAGGCCCCCCACCCTCTCGGCTTTTTTTGCTGCAGAGTCACTCTGGATTTCCTAATGGAGGCGCCCTTTTTAAACCTGAGTGCCTCTTTCGGTCCCCCCAGTAAAAATGAGATTGGCGCCTCCCCAGCCCAGAGATCTTCAGGTCCTTCCCCAGATTTTCACAAAGGATTCACCACTTAAATCTACCTCACCTACCAGACTAGGAACAACCCCCCGCTGAAGGATTCCCCTTTCCTTGCAGACCCTCCCGGCCCCAAAAACCACCCCGGTGTCGCCCCTTGCACCCTTCAGGGAGGGAGTGAAGTCACACGTGTGTTGCCAAAAACCCACGTTGGGGCGTTTTCCTCTCGCCCGCGGTCAGGTCGTCAAGCGGGCCTCGTTTCTTCTTTTGCACCAAGGTTCTTTAAACGAGCGACTTTTGTCTCCCTTTACCGGTTGCGTCTCATGCGTGTATGCGCTTCAGTGTCAACATATCGCGCTACGCAGGTTTTGTCCTGTCGTGACTGCTTCATGTCTTTGCCGAGCTGTTGTCCCCCACGAACAAGTTTGTTTCGTCTCCTTTTCCCCCTCCCCCTTGCTTCCTCGCCGACGCCGCGACCCCCAAATTCCCGTTTTCACGTGATATCTGATCCACACCCCCAGAGCCTCCTCTGGGCTTTTTGGTTTCCATCTGATTACCGTCCAAGAATACTTCCTCGACTTGGCCCCCCCCTCCTGGCTGCCCTCCCTATCTAAGTGCATCAGGAGATAGAAGCCCCGATCGGAATGACTTCCTCGCTCTGTCCCCTACCGATTTTTCACACCTTGCTCTGGATACATCCTCGCTTCCTAAATCCCGAACTTTCATTTCGACGCTTTCATGGGTTGGCTTTTGAACGACTTTTTTGAGATCTTCGCTTGATTACGGATGTGAAATTTTTTTTTTTTTTTGTCTCCTCATGAGC
>Ga0179593_1400420_pt1 | contig 15609 bp, 24 predicted proteins | sample CZODoug2_1_08_16_FD_185931 | JGI IMG/M metagenome (GOLD analysis project Ga0179593, IMG submission 185931) | Vadose zone soil fungal communities from Angelo Coast Range Reserve, California, USA - CZODoug2_1_08_16fungal (PacBio error correction) | ecosystem: Environmental > Terrestrial > Soil >... | reverse complement strand
GTGAAGAATGACCTTCTTTGTGGGGGTCGAATTAGGCATCCCGTTGACCTTAAAAAAATTATCCCGCCCCTGTCCCTCTCCTCGATTCGCTTATTCCTCTCTCCTCCTCATGGGTTGAAGCTTCCCCCCGGTCCCTTTTTTTGCCCCCTCCTCCCCCTCCCTTGAGCAGGGTCCGATTTGCGCGAATTTTTCGCCGTTTAGCACAAAAGAGGTCTGTGACCGATTAATATGCCTTTGACGCCTTTCCATTCTTCATTCTTTTTCTCCTTATTCGCTTCCACTTGAAAGAATTTTCTCCATAAGCGGTGTCACTATGCATTCCGTGGTTAGTGAAGGAATCGTCCCTTCAAAGTCACCTGACCTACATCCACCCCGTTCGTCTTTTGGTTTCCCCTCTGCTTCTCCTCCCTTCCCCTGTGTCTCTTTCTTACTTGTCTTCCTTTCTCTCGTTCCGGTGCAGCAGACTCTCTTCTTGCACCAGATTGCCGAGCCGTGTTGGTTTTTCCTAACCAATGTAAACCTTTTTTCTCGATCGTTCACTGAGTTTTCTTTTTTCCCATGACGCTTTCCACACGCTCCCCGGCCAAATAGCATCCGTTAGCCGAATTGATACAATCACCGCGAATTTGGTAGGGTTTACATCTTTTCGGCCCCCCCCCCCCTTTTTTTCCCTTCACCCTTTTTCATTTCAACCCTCTGTCCTCCACCCCCCTTTACATGAAGCACCCTTTCTTCGCTCTCTTTTCCCTCCTCCCGTGTGGAAGAGCAGATACTTGAAATGTAACGAGGGTAGTTCATCTCTTTCCCCACCTGAAGTTGTTCCTGCCTGCGATGGTAGACCTCAAATGGTTCGCCCCCTCCCCCACAATCCTGGCTCATCACTGGCGGAGCTGTTTCCCCTCTGCGCTAACGGATTGGGAAGGGGGGTTTGTGTGTAAAGTTTATTTTCCACAATCCTGTCGCCTCGACGACAAGGCTGTACACTTGCGTTGGTCTTCCCCCTTCACAAACCCGCTAGCCACATTTGGCCATGAGTTGTACATCTCTTCGGCTTTCCCCCTTTCCCCGGACCCGCTGCCGTCTTCCCCCTTACGATCGGGATCGACCAAATAATACTGTCGGCTCTTCCCGTACCTTTCCCTTACGATTGTCCGTGCACTCCTTCCTCTTTCAGGATCACCCGCTTTAACTTTTCCCCAAAATTTATCAGACGTTCCTAAAACCTTCGCGGCCCGTTCTCCCCCCATTTTGCCCACCTCCCTCCTCCCCCTCCTCGGTTCCAGACCGCTTGGACCATAACCGCGACGAATTCTGCGCCTCCGCAGCTAAGGGATGGCTTTTTACCATGGGGACCTTGTTCGAGCCATTCTTCTTCCTTCGTCCAACCTCCCTCCCCTCTGTTCTTTGGCGGCCTTCTTTTTTGGCTACGTATGGTTGCTTTCGAGTAGCGTTAGCTGTGGCATGGCCAACGCATCTCACTCTCGTGTGCTTCCATTCCCTTCTGCCCTTCTTTCCTCCCCCCCCTCACACTCGGCTATCTTTCTTTCGTTGGTGCCCGATGAATATCTAGATCTAATGCCCTCGAATGGGTTGGCCTAATTTCTCCAAAACCCGTGCTTTCTCCCGTCCTACCCAAACTCTTTACCTCCTCTTTCTCCTCCAAGTAAAAGGGCTTGTGCAGACCGTGCCCCATAATGAGAATGCCCTCGCCTCTTTCCCAGGGCTGAATCAGAGGCCCCCTTTTCGTCGGAAATCCCGTTCTTTCCCCCCTTTCTTTCGGTGTGGCCAGGTGAAGTCCTGAACCACGAGGCCCTTAGCTTGAGTTTACTTCGGCCGCCTTCCCTGGTCTTTGGTCCCCTTCCCCCTCTCCACTGGTTAGTGAAGCGTCCAGAGATCCCGCGGTCTTCTCTCCCCTCTCTTTCCCCGATTCTTCCTGGATCATCTCGCCTTGCCGTGGCTAGTGAGCCAGAGCTTATACTTCGGATCATAATCCCTCCCACAAGTCCTTCTTTCCTCGACTTTCTCTTAAAACGTCCTCCCCCCCCGTTGCCTTCCCTTGCCTTTCAAACGGATATGCACCCCAACGCACATCTTCAACCATTCGGATAATCAGTTAATGTCGCGGGCGAATGAAATGTCTGCTCCCCCCCTCAAAATCTCTTCATCTCCTCTTTGTCTTGTCATTGACCCGTATAGCAAGCTTATCCTCGGTTCGGCCCGAGATTCCTCCTTTTGCTTTTTTTGTTCCCGGAGATTTTTTTTCTTTGTTTTTGGTCTGCTTTTTTTTCGACGCCCATGTTCCCTGTTACCCTCTTGCATTGCCCCCCCACCCATCCCCGAACGTCAATATATGATGCTCTTCCCCCCTGTCTTCCCCTCTAATCTGGGGCCCTGCTCTACCCCGTTATCGCTCACCCCCCTCAGAAGACAATCTCCTCTCTCCTCAGTTGTTGTGTTATTTTTTTCGGCCTTTTTTTTCCCTTTGCTAATTGTTTTCTTCTCCTTTGCCCTTCTCTTTTCCCCCTCATTTCGGCTCTCAGTATGTTGGAAGTTATTGTCTTTCATTTTCTACCCAACCTTTTGCGTCAGTCCCCAGGCAGCCCCCCACTAAAGCGAGAAAACCCCTTTTCTTCCCCTATCACCATGCGCCATATCGTCCCCCACTTCCTCATGATTACGATGATTTGGACGCTGCCTTTTCACTTCCCGCCTTCGATTCCTAATTATATTATTCCGATTTTTCGCTCCCTTTCCGGCAGGTCACGCGCGAACCTTACTCGATATCAGGTTTCAAGGTATTGGAGTGATATTACGTGACAGTTCTGCCCCCGTGGCTGTCTTTATACCGAGCCCTTCTTAAACGATCTTTTTTCTATTGGGTTTCCGAGAGATTGACCCTCAGTAATCGCGGCCTCTCCCTGGGCGCTGCAAATCCAGCCATTCATACTGAAGCGGCAATTCGGGCATCCGATCTTCTTTTTTTTTTTTAGCTCCTCTCCCGACTTGGACTATATTTTTCTCTGTTATCATATGGGGAATGGATTTCCCATCTGGCGATCCAGCATTCAACCCACTCACTCCCAGGAAGTCCCGTTCTTTCCGCTTTCGTTAAAACAGGGAAGCAGGCGCCCGAGTCCCCCCTCTCGAAGTGACCGAGTTCTTGATAGCTTCGATCTGCATCGTGCTCTTCCAATATGTTGGAGGTTTGGGTCCTCTGGTTACATTTTTGCGTGTACTTCTGGAACCTCTTTTTGACTGAGCCTCGAATTAGGTATTCTGTTTAGAACTAGGTTTGTTAACCCAAATAGCTTAGCTGCGGCCTCTCTTCTCCTCTGTCCCCCCCCTCCCTTTTCACAACGCGCGCTCTTTTTCTTTCCTCAGTCCCCTTTCTCATCGGATGGCAGCGCTTTGTCGCCCTAAATGAGTGCGACAGACGCAAGAAATAAACCTCCAGCGCACGCCTCTCTTCTTCTCTTCTCCCGCCGTCCCCCCTCCTTGTGAATCCTGCCAACCTTCCTTTTGCCCCAGCTGCACATACTTAGGTAGAGGAGGACAGCACGTCGGTTGGGGGCAATAAAAGCCCCTCTCCTTGTTTATCCTTTTGTCCTATTGTTGCGCCGTTTCTCCACTTTATTCTTCCTACTTTCTTTTTCGCTCATTTCCCAGGGCTGGAAAGAACTACTGAGATTCCTCCCTTCATAGTTTAATGTAAGCATTTCATCTTAATTCACAGTCCAGGACCTCTCCTCCCTCCCCTTTTCGTCTTTTGGTTCGTATTTGCTTCTCCCCTCCCTCCCCATTGTCCGTCGTTTTCCTTGTATTTGCGTCCCAGGTTAAGGTAAAGCCTTGGAAACCGATTTTACGCAGACTCGCTTTGTTGGTTGTACATTCCCTTGACCTCCGTTTCCCTCTCGTACCTTCTTTTCGCCCTCGCGTCCAAAACACTACCCCAGAAATAGAATCCTCGATCTAAAATTCCCTTTCTGAATTGTTCCACTTTCCCCTCCCTGAATCCCCCCCCATTTTTGACGCCTCATTCTTGAAGCGCGGACTCCCCAGACTGAAGCACTCCCTTCTCCTATAGACATACGTTGTTGAACTCTTTTTAGTACTCAACTTAAGCCACGGAATTCCACTTTTGGATTTCGGCCGCTTGGTAAGCAGAAGGGGAGAAATAACTCCACAATTCGCCCATGCTTCGTTATCCCTCTCCCTTGCCCCTTTCACCGTCTCGTTCTTTCTTTCTCTTGTTTGACCGATGTCCCATAGAAAATCACGCGACTTTTTCAAATCGGACCCTTTTGTTTTTTTCAGGAAACCCCCCACCTTCCCCTCTTTGTCCCCCCCCCAAATCGGTCCCTGATAATCTCCGTCGTTTTCCCTTCACCGCTGAAGTCAAAGAACCGCCACGGTCCCTGGAGGAGAAGTCTAACCCAAATATTTCCTTTGGTCGCCCCCCCTGTACCCTTCCTTTACGAGGAGTTCCATCTCCGGAGATTGGACTGTTGCTCGATGATTTCCCCACCAATTTCAATAGCGAACAACACCCCCGCCCCCAAATATAGCAACTGTTCCTCACCCGGGTCCCACCGTCCCTACCTCCCAAATTCCCTCTTTTACCCTCCCTCTTGGCCCCTCCTTAATCAAAGAAAATGATTTTTGACTAGAAGTTTCCAGGAGGCTGATGGTCCTCTTGCCTTCACCCATTGAACCCCCTGTTCATTCCATTGAGGGATTTCTGTCGCAACGCGAATCATTTCCGGTGAGGCCGTGCTGCCTGGTTCTAGTGCATGCCCCCTTCCCTCACCCCTTCCCTCTGCTTGCGCCCTTCCCTTCTTCTCCTTATCGCCCGAAAATAGGCCCTGGTTCATGATGGTGCCATGATAAGTCCCTCGCCGTCTTCCTGGGGTTGGCCCAGAAAACTTTTTTCCCACCGATCTACGGACTTTCCTCTGATACTGTCTCGAGCAAGCCCTTTAATTCGAAAGCGCCCTCCCCTACTTTCGAAGACTCCTTGCATCGACCTCTCTCCAGTTCTTAACCTTTCCCTCTTAGCCCTCTCGCACTTAGGGTTGATGAGGGGGGATTGTTACGAAATCTGAAAGGGGGATTCTTCCTGTCTGCGTTGTTGAATTCGTTCTTTTTTTCCGCTCGGGGTAGGGTTAACTCCCGCTAACTGGATTCTGCAGAATCCAGTATCCATGCGGGTTTCTGATCCCCCTCTTCGTTCGATGAGATTTTGAAGGACCTCCGGGGCTGCTTTCTTCTAGTCCTTTCTTTTTCTGGAGAGGACCTCTTCCGTCCCCGCCTCATCCTCCCTCGTAACCACCCCCCCCCCACCGCATCACATAGGTCTATGTAATCAGATGTCCAGCCCTAAGCGTTGCATTGCTTTCTTTTTTTTACAAAACGTGAGCACCTCTGCAATCTGAAAACTTTCCTTCAGTGTTTCCTTTTAGATGATTATACTGCCGATTTTCCCTCCCTCCAACTTGCCGTTCCGTATCCTTATGGCTCGTCCTCTTTTGTTCTCCGTGCTCTAATTCTACCATCCTTCCGAATCGACTATTTATATTAGGGTTGGGATTTTCGATTCCCGTTTTTTGTTCTTTCCTTTTTCTCAGCCATGTTACCACCTGATTTACTCTTCCTTTACCCACCCCCCCCTCCACGCCCCCTCCCCAAATGAGCGCTAAGCCCGAGGGACGTTTTTAATCAAAAGATTATCGCCCCAAACCTCCGAAAATCTCCTCTTTTTGTCTTTCTGAGAGCTTTTTTTTCCTTCCCCGGCCGTTTTTTTTCTTTATCTGTTTGAGAACTTTTCCCAGATCGATTTAGACTTAGGTTTCCTCAGTTGTATTGGATTCGTGCCTTGGTGTTAGATATGCTTCCCCCTGTTCCCCCTTTCTTCGCCACAATGGAGCCCCCCTAAAGTCAGACAACGAACTATCCCAGAGAATCGAGCCAGTTATTTCCGATTACTATTCTCATGTCGGCATTCTTCGAGATTATTTCCCTCGTCTGACCCCCTTCTTCTCCTTCTTCCTTCTTTTAGTTTCTTCCTCTGTCTACTTCTCCAAGAGACCAATGAACATCATCCGACTTTTTTCTTTATGGAGTTCTTTGAAATGGAAAGCATGCCCAAAAGATGGATAAGCGAAATTTCCTCTTTGTCCCCATTTCTTTCCTTGGGTTTACGCGGGGATTATGTCTCAGGAAGGCTCTATCTGAGATGAAGAACTCCTTAGCCTTCCCTCAGAGTCCTCCGCTAGAGAAGATGGACTTTTAGATAAGTATGCATTTTGAGGTCTTCAGTGTCATCCTGTTGCCTTTATTCCCACGACCGCTCTAGGGCTTGAGCCTCCCAAAACCCCCAATACCTACTCCCTTTCCCTTCCCTCTTTTCTTTCCCTTTTCTCCCCCTGAACGCCACAGTCCGACTGCAGATAGAATTTTTATCATTGGAGTTCTTATCCTTACTTTTTCCTGAAGCTAAGATCTTCTAACTTTTGTTTTCTTTGTACTTCTTCTGCTCCTGGTGCTTTTCTTAAGTATTTTCCCCGAATGTGACTGGCCGCGATCGGTAAGTTTCGACTTTTTCTGTCCCCCCCCCTACCCATACGGGCGTAAGTTTTGTCCGATCTATTTAAAATTTCCTTTAACGTCTCGTTAGTTTCTACGCCACTGTCTCCTCTTCCTTTTCAGCCTCGTTCTCCCCTGAAATGCTTTGCTGGCTCCCAGCTCCTTTTGCAATGCACCCCAGAACAACTTCCTTCTTTCAAAGGAAAAGCCGCCACCGATTTTTTTCTGACGAAATCTCTGGGTGGAATTAGAACAAGTCCGGTTCCCTCTGCCTATCCTTTGCGCCGGTCCGTCGTTATCTCCCCCTGCACCGAACTTTTTTCGCCGTTTTTCCCTTCGTGGTCAAACACGTTTAAAGATTAATTTGTCCGACCCTCCCCCTTTCACGCTTTTTTTGTTGTTTGCTCTCCTTCCATTTGGCCCCTTTTAACCCCTCAATCTTGCTCCTCCCTTCCTGTTGCCGTTATAGTGCCTAATTCCTTCCTTTTCAACGGTACCGACTTTCCTTGAACAAAGTAGTTCTAGATTGCTTACACCTCGTTTTTTTTTCTCCTTTTTCCTTGTGACTCTTGCTCTCTTCCACGGTGAACCGCCTCGAGATTTTTTTTCAGGCCGCAAGCCCGTGGGTTGAGGGAATGGAACCACTTTCAAGTCCCCTCCCTGTTTTCTCTCTGACCTATCTTCCAATTTGACACCCCCCTTTCCCCCCCACCCCGCCTAACCCTGCTAGCAGAAGTTCCGATTGCTAAAAGCGAATTGATAGAATTGGTTTTAGCTCCCCCCCTTTTCCTTTTTCTTTTTCCGCTTCTCCGCCCCTGTTTCCTTCCCGTCATCCACTGCTTTTTCCCTCCCCCCTTACATTTCCTCACCTCTTTATATTATCTCCTCCTCTTTTGAGATGAGTACGAGGTCTATATGAAATTTTTTAATCTCTTTAATGGACGATGCTACAATTGGGGGGATCCGCCCCCCCTTTGTCAACGACCGGGGGGGGGGGTTGACAACTTTTTTCGTTAAAATAACCAATAAACTTGCGTATCCCTTGCTTTCTCTTTTCTCCATTCGTGGGCCTTTCCCCCGTATGCGATGCCGGGTGCGGGGGTTGAGTGTCAATTTTACGAAATCTCTGATCTCAACGAGGTTACACTTGAAGGTGTGGACTTAACACCTCACCAACAAATGCAGCTGGAAACCGTGCCGATCCTGTTCTGTCACCTTCCCCCCTCTCCTCCCCCCCTCCCCAAGGTACCTCACCCACGATTCTGCTATATACATCTCGAAATACCTTTCGGCAGCGCCTGTACTTTAATTCCGATTGCCCCTATAACCCCCCTTCCCCGATTGCAGGTCTGCCCTTCCTCTCTTGTATGGCCAAAATTCTCGAACAAGCAATTTCGTGGAACCCTTTCTCCTTTTTCTCCCCCGTCTGACCTCACCCCCTTCCATTTTCCCCTAGTTGACTACTTACTAAAGCACGCCTTCGTTGCTTGCCTTTACCGCTCAAGGGATGGGTAATGTCCACGACATCGCCCCCCTCTCTTTTCCTTCTCTACCGAATAATCTTCTTCCCTTTGTGTTCTTTTTTTATTACTGGTTTGATTTCCGTCCATTGTTCGCAGTTTTTGCACGAATTCAGGTCCCTCTCTCTGCCATCTTGCTCTCCCGGTCTTCTCAGAAACTCGTCTCGGTGTAATGATGGTGTCCCTCTTATCTATAGCGTAGCCGATAAGAGACGATATTTTTCCCTTTTCCCCTCCCCATCTTTACGTGAAGTTCTCGGCTCGCCCAAACTTGTCCGATTAGCCCTCACAGCCACCAGGGACTATGCCCTTCCCCCCTCCCCTCCCCCTCACTTGAGAAGATAAGAGGAATCTAGAAGCCAGTGAGGAATAAGTTCCCTCGTTCATTCCTTCGGCCCTTCGGGCCTCTGATTGAGGTGTCAGGGGAACCAGACCGTCCTGGCCCTGTGGCCTAGGGAAGGAGATGGTGAATGCTTCTCTCTCAGGGATCCTGAGTTTTTACCCCCCCTATCAACATGGTGGGTTACTCTTTGAGAGCCTCCCCTTCTTCTCCTCTCCCCCGAATCTTGTTTTTTCGGGATCTTTCGAATGTCTGATTTCATGAGGACTCTTAATCCGGCCTCCCTACCTTTCTTCCCCCAACCCGACCAACGGTCTTTCTATTCCCAAGGTCTTACGCGTTGAGTCCCTTTTTCCCACACCTTTCGCTCCCCCAGAAATCTTGAAAACCAAGTTCCAGAGTATGCGCGTGGCGGATGACCTTTTTTGTCCCCTCACCATATTTCCGCCGTATAATTTCTGATCCGAATGCATCATGTTCCCTTAAAAACCCCCTGATTCCCCCCTTTTTTCTCTTCCCTATTCTCTCTCTTGCGCTTTTTGTGATAGTTTCCGCGGACCTTGTTTTTTTTTAGGTGTCCTGCCATGTGCATCTTCCTGCTGAGGCCAACCCAAGCCTCCACTTCCCCCAATCTAATTTCGCACCGTCCTTCCCTCCTCTTTCTTTGGGAAGAACCCCCTCTTATCCGCGCCACAAAAGCGAGCCCCTCTTTTCATCAGCCTCCGTGTTTTTTTCTTTTTTTTCTTCCCTCGTTTTGCGGCGTCTTTACTGTTTTTCTCTGCCATCTCGACCCAGAGTCGTGACTCATTTTTGTAATTTAGTTAGTGTTGTTGTCCCTCTAAGGCCTTGTGTACCTTTCTTTCTCCCACAAGGGCCTTTCCCTTCCCTTTTCCCAACGGTCTCTAGTAAAGAGAAAAACCCCGCCGCAATATTTCGAGTATATAGGTTCCTTCGATGCCGTCATGCCCCGCGCTCTCCCTCCTTATCCTGAAGGTCCTTTTTTTTTCTTTTTTTTCTTTCCCTTTTCCGCCATAGGAAAAACCCTTATGATGTGCTGATGCTACGTTTTTCCAATGGCAATTCCCCAACCTCCTTTCGGTTTTCTCCGAGACCTTTTTTGAACGATCTTATGTACCAGTGTTTGTTACGAGGTTTGCTGTGCTCCCCCTGTAATTAAATGAGGTCCCTCTCCCTTCCGCTGCTAAAGGAGCACTTTTCCGCGAGCAATGTTCGATCCGAATTTTCTACTTTGAGATCCTCATTGCATGGGTTTATATGTTGCTGTCACGTCCCCGTTTTCTCTTTCTTTGACCCCGACCAGTCCCGTTTTTTCTCTTCAACAATCCAGGAAACCTTCCCGTTCTCACTGAAAAGACACTTCCGGCGCCCTGAATTGTCCTCTTCTTCATTTCGCCGAGGAGGATCTCAAGATGCGCCTCAGTATGATACTTTGCTTAGGGTCTGCTGATTCTTTTCTGCTCCTCTATTGCACCGCAGTTTTGATTGGTAGCCCCCTCTCCCCGGTAATGAGCTTTTTCGCAACTGGTTTCTTGACAAAAAGGAAAGCTCTTGCGTAAAGTCCCCTATACGGCCCCACCCCTTTTCCGCGCCCTTTTTCTTGCGAGACCAGTTCGCATCCTGCCTGTTTCCTTTTCCTCCGAAAGCTTTCTTGACGTTTTCGCTCATCAACAAACACGTCAACTACACGCACGCCGTATTGTCTTCTTGCGTTTCGACCTCCGCTCATTTTATTCCTCGTCCCCCGTTTTCCCTTTTGTTGCAGACCATAAGCCGGGAATTCCCTTTCCAGCACTCCTCCCCTTTTCTGCCGTTTCTTCAGGGCTGTTCCCAACCGCTTCGGGGACATGAATTTATGGCGTTTTCCCGATGCCCCGTTTTTCCGCTTCCTTCTTTGTTGCTTCTCTGCTGTTCCGCTAATTTCTTTCTTTAAAAACTCAAGAGTACCTGCAATAGATCAGGTAGAGGGAAAATTCGGAACCTTTCCAAGTCCCAGGGAAACAGTGCGGAAAGACCTTTGGGTTCCGTGTTGGGCTGCGATGAATTTTCTCGTTAGCTTTTCTCATTTTCGACTGTTTATTTTCAGCTCGTTCGGTCCGGGGCACCTTTTCCTTCCCCAAGTGCCGTTTTTTGTGATGTCCTTTGCACCAATTACGTTTCTCCTTTTGCTTGAGCCTGTCTATTGACATAGGCCCCACTCTAACCTTCCCTCCCCCCCTTAGCCCCTCCTTGCTTCAACTTCGCCCCCCTTCCCGCCGTGTTGAGGTTAGGGGACCAATCTTCCCGGACAGAGCCCCCATTGTTCCGTCCTCCATTTCTTTCCCGCTCTGACTCCCCAGTTCCATTTCCCGTTTTACCCCGAGCTCGAGGTTCCGAAGACTTAAGGGGTGAGCTTTTTCATTTCCACTTGAGTCCTCCTGATTTTTTACATTGCGCTCAAACAATGTGTGTCCCTTCGGCGCCGCTTTGGGGTAACGTCCATTAAATGGTGATTAAACCCTTCTCCCTTGGAGCGCTAGCCCTTTTTGCGAAGGATGCGCTTGAATTTTTCGGGCGCTGTCGGGAGAATTCCTCAGTCTAAGCAAACCCGGTACCCTGAAGTTGTTTCAAGGAACCCCCCCATCCCCAACCGTCAATTGCCTTGGACCTTTGGGACCTTTTTCTTTTGAGGCGTTCACCGGCCCCCCGCTGCCTTTTTCCCCTTCCCGAATCGACATGATTTCGGACACATCTCCCAAAATAAGTTCTTTCGGAGCGCCAAGGTACTGACCTGTCATATGAAGTGAAAGAACTTCAGGGCTACTTCTTTTTTCCCTTCCCCACTTTCCATTTCTAACCATCCTCTACAAATATGAGGAACCGGCTGCATGAGACCAACTTCTCGGTTTCACAGAGCTTTTGTTTGTCCCCCCCCCTCCTTCCTCCCACCGTGGTCCACCGACTTCTGAGCCTCCGCTTACCTGCTCCATGGATGGCAGTATGGCTTTGACCTTTCGGCTTCAATGGTTTCGCTCCCCTCTCCCTCGGCGTCCTTTGCTTTTTTCCTTTGGTGTACGTAATGGTTTGATTTTTCCTGTTGCCGCAGCGGCCAACGAATCCTTGCAGTCCCTGATCCCTTTTCCCTCCCTCTTCTTCTGTTAAATTATGGTCCCTCTCTATCGCTTTCGCCTGCTGAGACGGGACAGGGGTTGTAAAGACCAGTTCTCATTTTCCTTTAAGTTTTCACACTGTTTTCCATCGATTGCTCAAAGCCCCCCTTTTTTCAGCATTTCAGCAAGCGAACTCCCGCCCCATTAAGTGAAGAGCTGCCGTTCATCTCGAAGCATCCTGTATTTCATTCCTTTCCCCCCTTTCCTCCCTTTCGATCTCCTTGGTTTTTTTCCTCTTTTCTTCAGGGACTGCATAAGTTAACTTGACGTCAGGCCTTTTTTTTCCTCCCCCCCCCCCTTCCCCCCCCCCCCCAAATGTGAGTTTGTGCCCTTTCTCGCAGCTTTCCTGTCCTTCCTCTCCACATTTAGTGCCTTTGAAGCGAGAGTTTGAGGCTCTGATCCAAATATCCTCTCTTTGTGTCTCCCCCCGGCTTTCCAGGATGCCTTCTTTGTCTCTCCCGCCTTCCTTTTCTTCGTATCATTTCCTTTCCCTCGTACCCCACCCACGCGAATAAGGATAGGTAAGCGAACGGTCTATCAAAGACAGACGCGTGCCCCCTGCCCATTTTCCCCCCCCCCTTTCTCCACCCTCCCCCTAGCCATCCTTCCCAACTTCCTCATTGTTTTCAGGTTCGCGTGGGGTCCTTGAATTCCTCGTTCAGCCCAACACTGGACGGAAGTCCCTATCTTCCCGCGTGTACCTCTTCTCCCCCCCCCCCTCTCCTCACCCGTAATCCTCTCACCCGAGGAGAGTCCTTTTTTTCGGTTTGTTCTATCCCGGAGCGGAAGTCTAGTTTTCGTTGACTTGCATTTGTGTCCACATGAGTACGTGCCTCGACCAACCCCTGGACTCCCCTCCCCTCCCCTCGTTTCTCTCCCCTCATTTTTCGCTCGCTCTGTTTTTTTAGACTCAAACGATTATAAGAGAAAAAATCTAAACCAATTCTTCCTAATCTTTAAGGTTTTTGAGAGTTCTCGTTTCTGACACTCTTTTGAGGCTCTTCCCCTATCATCGGTAAGCCTTCGGCATAAGTGAGGTCTTGAATTTTTTTTCTTGCTTCCCGTCCCTTCTTACCTTTTGCAACAGGGCAACCCTCCTCCCCCTAGGAACCCACTTTTCGCTCGTAGTTCCCCCGCCCCCCTTTCATATATCGAAGAAATTTACGATATTTCTATGTCTCCTCCGGTTCATGACACGCCCCCTCCTCCTTGCCGCTATTTTGGGTGCACCCCTCCTTCTCTCCCGCCAGTTAACCAGTGAAACTCGATAGCTTCCTGGGGATTTTCTTCTTTTTTGGAGTTTCCTGTCCTTTCTACAAACGCGGTGTTAAGGACCTTTCCTTCCTGTCGTACTGTCTCTTTTTTTTTTTCGACGAGGCTGAATTCCGAAGTAATACAGGAGCCCCTATAATCTCGTCTTCCCTCATTGACAGGCCTGGACGATCCCGCAGCTGAACCTATTTTTCGTCATCTCGCCTGGGGCCTTTGTGACATCCACGTTCCAAATGTTGATAGGATGTCCCGCTCGAGCAATACAACACACTCCTCTTCCTCCTCCGTACACTGTTCCCTCGTCTTTAAATGAAACTAAACTCGCCGAATGCCCCCCCTGGTTTCTTTTTTCTCCCTATGTCCTCTATTCATCCCTGTTTATAGGTTGAGATAAGCGGAAGCGTCAATGTGCGGGAGGTTTTCCTTTCTTCTTCCTGGTGACCTTACTCCCGCTTGAAAACTGCTACGGGATATCCAAACTTTAAGGTCGTTGTTTCGGAAATTTTTTTCCAAAAAACTCTCTTAGTTGAAGAAGCACTTCATAATATTTGAACCCCTAAGTTAAACTCTCTAGTTTTTTTAATCCAGTGCCGTCCCCTTTCCTTCCCCCTCTTATTTCAATGCTTTCCTCTGAAGCTCCTGCCCTCCTGAACTAAACCATTACTTACAAAGTCCCATGAAGCCCCAAGACCTCTGACCTACGCCCCCCCCTGGTGAGATCGAACCCCGTGTTCATTTCCTCACTTTCGCCTTTCGGGAATGTGCACGCTTTTTCCTTTTGACTAAGGAGTACAAATGAGGTTGTCCCCTCTTGTCCTTCTTTCGGCGTTTTTTTTCCTTTCCTCCCTATTGTTCTTGCTCAGGCTTCGCCTCCTTTCCCATGGCCCTGTTTCCCGAATCCTCTTGAAGACATGTACAGGTGCACCCATGCTTCCGTCCCCCCCAATGCAGTCTTCCTTTTACGCAACTTTTCTTGGTTCTATGCTGATCCGCCATAACAGTGTCGGTTCTTTTCCTTGGATCTTTTGCAGCGCCTCCTTTTAAAGCTCCTCTACCCCAGATGGAAAGTCAAGCTGATGGTGGTGAGGTTTCCCGACCCCCCTTCCCGTGTAACCGCCTTTTGCGGCTTGTATTCTTCCAAATGTTTTACTGCCACCCCCCCCCGGGCAACAAGAACCCCGTAAAGTCAATTCAGTGTATCCGATTCTTTTTCCCTTCTCCCTCCATATCGCCGCTTGTTCGTTCGTTTCCGAACCATGTCGGTGGTAAAGCTGGCACGAAAACTTTTTTTTTTTCTTTCCTCCCCCTTCTGAAAGCGCCTCCTTTTAACTTCAGCCACTCGCTCTCTGTAATACCTTAAGTTTTGGGTGTTCTCTTTTCTTATTGAATGGCTTCCACCCCTTTTGGAGTCCAGCTTTTACTGACGTTTTAGCGTCAACACCCGGGGGTTGTTCCTCGTGCCCCTCCGCCCCCCTTTTTCGACCCTAAACCTCCCCCCTCCTGCTAAATTTTCTTTTTGTTAGCAATTCGGTTTAAGGCTGAGTTGCCTTTTTTAGTGTGACCGCCCTTTTACTGACCCTTTCCGCTCGAATCACCAATTCTTACCATTTTTCCGTGTTGCAGGTGAACCCCCAAAAAAGCAAGATTGGATGGACCATCCTGGTCCTTTTAATAGAGTGACTGTAAAAGACCAATTATCTCATTCCCCCCCCTTAACCTTTACGTCTACCTTGATTTTTTTCAGCATACAAACCCCATAGTGAGGTAGGCTAGGTACTTGACATTTTGCGCCTTGATGCTTTATACCGCCAGGTTTGCTTTTCTTTTTTACTGGCAATTCCATTCAGCTCCCCCACTAATTCTCACCAAATATTAGCGGAAGGGGACCTCGGACAACGACCAAGCCCCAGCACCCTCCCAGACGCTTGTGCACTCTTTTTCTCTACTCAAACGGCGAAAGTCTGGGATGAAAGACCTCCGTCATAGAAAGGTTGATGGCAGCTTTTTGTTTTCTTTTTTCCTTGGTTCCTTGTTTTCCCCCCATTATTTTCATGTCGGGCGCAATACCGCCGGCGTTGTTCGGGATTTTGGTGATTAAAGGAGGGGTTCTGCCCTTGCTTTCCTGATTCCCACCTTGGTCACCCGAGCGCTGCCCCCCGTTCCTGATTGAGCCAGGAATTCGGAAATGACAAGCAGTCGCAAACAGTGTAAATCTTCGATATGTCGTCCCCTCCCTCGCCCGCTTGAATGTTGGTTGGACCAGACGGTCAAACATCGCTAAATTAAAGTTCTCCGTCCTTCCCCACCCTGCTGTTCCACTCGATTCGACCCAGAAACTTCCCCTTTTTTTTCAAGCATGCGATGAAAAAGCAAACCCATCTGCTGAACTCTGAATAGATGACTCTTGGTAGACTAATCGTGGCAACCTCTTCTGATCCCTATAGGCACTTCGGGGCGTTTAGTTGATGTCAGGGGTATCCACCTATAGGAACGGGTTTTGCTTCCGGGAGTGAGTTTAATTGGGTCTCGCAGAAGGGTCTTTGTACTTTTCCCGATACCCCCAGGGGTCCAACCGGTCTAATGCGTCGCTTCGGAGGCTTTTTAGATTTAAAGCATTTCAGTTGCCGGCGGATCTGGCTGTCCTTTCTCTGAGTAGAGGCGCGGTCTTCCCCAGACCTAGTGCACCCTGTCCACGTCTACCAACCCTTCATTCTGTTTTTCTTCCTCG
>Ga0179593_1358412_pt1 | contig 15609 bp, 20 predicted proteins | sample CZODoug2_1_08_16_FD_185931 | JGI IMG/M metagenome (GOLD analysis project Ga0179593, IMG submission 185931) | Vadose zone soil fungal communities from Angelo Coast Range Reserve, California, USA - CZODoug2_1_08_16fungal (PacBio error correction) | ecosystem: Environmental > Terrestrial > Soil >... | reverse complement strand
CTAACAAGTCAATTCGCCTCCCCCCCCTACCGTCATCGTGGCAGCGATAAGTTTGCACCCCTCGGCAGTCAGGTCTTGAGGCCGAATCTCTCCCTCTTTGTCACTTCCCCTCTGCTGTTCATCTCCTTTCCGTCCCCCCTCGGAAACCCAGACGAACAGCGTTATATTGTAAGTGATTCATCAGGATTCGGTACTCCCACTCTAGGGCCATATAGTCTCGTCACCTCCCTTCCTTAAGGAGCTTTCGTCCCTTCTCTGCATTCTCCAGACCCAATACCCCTCCGAGTCGTAGATCCAGAGAAGCTTCCTTTCCTTTTATTTTCTCCTTCTCCCAGCTAGCGGTATCTTTCTTTTGGACCGGAGCTATCCCCCCCCTCACCGTCTTCTTCCGAGTGCGAGTTTCTGATCATTCTGTCCATTCGTTGAAAGAAGTCTTCAGGACCCCTTTGGTACGGAGCTGTATGACTTGGTTTTTTTGTTTTTCGGCAAAGTTTTTGTTCGGTGGATTCTCTTTTTTCGGACCCGTCTCCCAAGCCTATTGATGGGATTCTTTTTCTTGGACAAGACTGGACCTTTTTCTTTTTTCCGCCGTTGAGCGCAACATACTCGAAGCTAAAATCCCTTAGCCCCCTTCGACAGAAGTGGGTCCGGAAAGTATTGCCGTTCCGTCCTATTACATTAGGGAGATAGACTCTCTCAGTGTTCTCGCCCCCCAAGTTTGGACCCTTGGGATTGAATTTTTTCCCGAAGAACGTTCACTGAGGCCATCTCCCCATCTTGAAGCCTCGTTAGACTTGGGGCCCCGCTGACGTTTTTTCCGCCCTTCCCTTAAACGAAGTAGAAGCCCGACAATAGCCCCCTTTCCCCCGCCGCGATTCAATCTTCCCCTCCCAGCGAATAATGTATTCTTCCCCTGAGCCTCTTCTTTCCAGAGTTTCCCCTCCCCCCTTTGTGGACAGGTCTCAGGGGGAAGCACCCCTCTTTCCTTCTCAATAGAATGATACACCCCCCCTCCCATGAGTCACCCGCACCCAACCTTGCCAGATAAAAGGCATTCTCCCCTCCACCCTTTCAAAAGCAGGCCTTTCTGAGGGACAGCCTTAATGAGCCCCTTCTCCTTTTCCTTTCGTGCCCCCCCAAGTCCCTCTCGTAACCATTCATCTTCTTGCACAGACGGCCTTTCCGTTTTTCCAACGGTCCTCTTTCCCAGATGTGTCGTTTTTATTCAATACTTCGAACAAGAAGGTGAAAGTTCATTCTTCCCCTAAATTGAACGTCAGCCATTTAGATTCCTCGAGCCACTTCAGACAGACTTATGCTGCTCCCCGGCGTAGGAATAGAACCCCTCCCCCTTTACAGTACCGCTGCATCCAGAGTTGACCTGCACTTCTATGCCCATCCCGTAGAGAGCTGCATAGCGACACTCCCGCACGTGAGAGCGCACTTCTCCTTTGACTCCATCAGCAAGTAGGCTATCTTTTACCAGCAAGGCTAAACGCCAGTTAGACGCTCCAGACAGCTATTCTTCTTTCTTAGAAAGTTCTTTCCCGTTCCACGCTCCCCGATAAGCCCGTCTTAAGTAGTACCGTCCCCCATGCACAGACTCAGAAAACCTACTCTTACCATCATTAAGTTTTTTTCTAGTCAGATCTTCCTCTCCTTCCTTCGGCTCTTTCCAGTTCAACTCAGAGCATTTCATTTCTGAATGATTCCTAATACTTATAGGAATACCCTCTCCCTCGGAATAGTGATATACTGTCCTCATAAATCAGTTTTCTTCCCCCGCGAGCTCCCATGAACGTCTCATTGAAGGCGAAGTAGATGGAATTCTTTCGCGAGGTTTTCAGCAAACGTTCCTAAGACCATTCGGGTTAACTTTCTTCTTTCGTGTGCGTTTTAACCACATCTTTAACTTATTTTTTTCCCGCGGCCCGACCCCCCCCCGCTCGCATGCTCCGAATCGACGCTACATCCTCACAGTCACCTCCACCTTTCCTGTTCTTATTTCGTGACCTTTCTCTGTTTCCAGACCACCAGGCCCGCCGGCCCCTGAAATGAAATCCCTTATCCTTATATAAGCAGAGTCGAAGAAAAAAGATGGGTCTTTCCCCCCTCTTAGCGTTCAATAAGAGACCGATGACTGTTAAAATCGAACTTCATGTCCATGATGTTTCCTTCTTTTTTCATCTATTAATACCCCCCTCTTGTTTTGTTAGATTATCTAGATCGAACCTTTACGTAGAGTGGACGTCATAACGTTTTTCTCGTTCCCTAGCTAAGGACTCTCCTCTTACCCTCTTTTCTTAGAAGTCCTCCTTTCTTACTTAGATAACGCTTTTTCTTTCCGTTCCCGAAGGAGTAATGTGTTTTATTTTTCCAGATCATGACAAAAATACGACTTCGTCTGACTTGAATGTCCCCTATCCGAGCAACGGCGCTCTTTCTCTCGCATGTATAGCTGAGCGAACTATTTAGGGAGAATTTGAAGACGTTTTCCTAGGAGATTTTCCCCTAAGGAGATACAAGTTAATCTGTCGATCTTACCATGTCGACATGACCTCCTTCATTCCTCTAAGGAGCCTTCTCGTGAAGCAGAACGTCTTCCCCCCTGCTTTTCTGTGAAGGAGACACTATTGCGGCTCCTGACAGTGTTTCTACTCCTCAGGTAATTAGCATTAATCGGCGTTCCCTGTCGGGAGCTTCCGAGGGAGCTCACTTTCCCTCTCACCCCTAGCGGCGCCTTGTAATCGCGACGCGAAATTTCTTCTTTTATACGAGTAAATGTTGTCCCTCGTCTTTCCTTCCCCGTGAGATGCTCTTTTGAGGACTATGACTTTTGATCGTTATGGGAGGCGGGTCCCTTTCTGAACATGTGATGAAGACCCCTGACTTTGCTACTTTCTCTTTTTTTCTGAGTCTCCTCTTCTTTTCTCACTTGAATGGTAGGAGGTTCCCCCCCTATTTTCTTTCACAGGGGCTTGCTTTAGTCTAATTCTCTTCTCCCTTTCTATCAGGGTTTGGAGTGGTTTTCTTTGCGTTCTTCCTTGTGTTCCTGCTCCAGATCGACGTTCAGGCTCTCTTTCCTTTCGTTGACCTCATTTTTGTATTTTTCCCTCCTCTAAAGTCCCACCTCTTTTCCTCGGAATAGAATGAATCTCCCTGAAAGTTGGCCTTTTGGTGGTAGTCAAGGAAGTAGTTTTCTCAGTGTTGGACCCTCCACACCCAAGAGAGCCCAATTAGTCGTGGGCCGACGGATTTGTCATCTCCGGTCTTCCCCTCCTATACCTTGTCTTCTAGGAGTATGGGGTCTAATCCTTCAAGGATGTACCGCAGAATCCCTCTGTTAATGGGTGGAGAGTCAACTGTTCTTTGAGATGCGCTTTTTTTCTTTCTCCTTGGGACGGCCCTTCGTTTTTCTTCTATTGAGCCTAACGACCCGAGCCTGAACAATTTTCCCTCTTCTGGTCGGACGCTGTCTGGACCCCGCATAGAGATTATGCTCGGGATTCCCCTCTCTGACCTCGGCTTTATTGCCCGTGAATGTTCTGCAGTCGAATGAGTGTTACGTTTTACCTTCGGTGACGTACCAATTCTCAGTATTGCCCCCCTTAGAGAACCCATGAGCTTTTTTGGGATCGCTTCGAGGTACTCGTCACAAGGAAGCCCCCCCCCCCCCTTTCCCCCAGTTTTTGCCTTTCTCCATGTGATAAGTGAGATCTCTATGGTCTCGTTTAACTTCAAAGTCATTGGCCTTACCCCGTCGTTAGGAATATTATTTTCTTAAGTGTCTGCGCCTCAACATCTGCCCTTCCCTCTTCCTTTCAGGAGAATTAAGACCTGTTTTTCCCCTTCCCCAGATCAGAACTAATTCTTTAGGTGCTGGCCTCCTCCTCTTACATAGCCCAAGCAACACCAGTTTCTTTAAGAAAAAAGCCAAACCCCCCCCCCCACGAATAGATCAGTCCAACTTCCTGCCTGCTCGAACGCCCGTCTAATGAAAGTCGCACCCTCCTCTTGCCCGTTTAAGAATTGCTCTTCTTGCGAATTTCTCCTCAGTAGACCCCTAAAACCAAAAAACCATCCCGCATGAGCTCACGCCGCTCGACTTTTCCTCCCCCTCATCTTTCCGATGATTATAGTTGATCTTCCCGCTTCTTTTGATTAGATCAGCTATTCCTTCCATGACGCTGGAGGCTTCTCTTGCCCTCTCCTATTCATCGGAGTGAGTATTCCGGCTTGAATCTGACAAGCCCCGCGACGACGCCTTCTTCCCTCCCTTTCTTTCTTAATTCGATTCCCTCCTGGGATCAACTTTCCTCTCTTCTCCTTCCCGATTGAACGGCCGGTTGGTTATTTTCCCCGCAAGAGCCTGTGCCCGACACTCGAGTTTTTTCTTCAGTTTTTTGTTTTGTGGGGGTTTTCTCGTAAAAGTATTTTGTTTCCTTGTATGATCTCCTCTTCCTTCAATAAGTGGTGTGTTTCTCTCTTTCCCCCCCATTTGATAAAGTACTTCGCCGACCACTTTTTCTCCCCCCGAGTGAGCTGGACCCTTTCCTTTGCCATGACAGGGCAGTTTACGGAGATGTCGACTTTCTCCTCTTCTCCCTTTCGCTACAAGAGCCGGTAAGAGATACGTTTACCGCGCAACGGAGGGAACAGGTTTTTTCTCCCCTTTATACCTCATGATTTATCCCTAGGCTTTCCATTCTTTCCATAGGAAGGGGCATGTCTACGATATGAATGCGAATTCCATCCTCCCCCTTCTCGCTCCGGAAGCTCGACCCCCTACTCAGTGTAGCTGAGCCATTAAGTTCCTTCCCCCCTCGCTTATTTGAGAGCAGTCTCTGAGCCTTCAAACCCTTTCTGTCCGAGGGAGATTCTATTTCCCGTGAGGAAATCGATTTCATTAACCTTTGTACTCGCTAGGCGTTTTTGAGTGTCGGTTCCCGGAACCTACGACGGGTGTTTTTTTCTGTTTTTGTTTCGGTGTTGGGATTTTTACTCTTCTTACGGTGAACCGGATTATGAGTGATCCCGTGTAGTGCCGCCCTTTTTCCTTCTTCTCTTTTAGAAGGCTGATAGACGAAAGATGTTCGCATCCACCTAGACCTCGCTAGCCTACTTGGGTACTAGGCGAGCGTTGATTCTTATCGCCATGGTCTTCCTGCGCGCATGGTGTCCCACCTTGGCATCCGTTTTTTTCCTTCATGGCCGCCGACCGTCGCGAGTTTCCTCTCCTCCGATCCTCTTTCCAGGACATTTTTCCCCCAGACACGGTGCCCCTGCCGGCCGTACCGCCTTTGCATTTCCCACCGAATCGTCCAGCGGGAAGAGGATTTCCCCCCCCCCTTTCAGTCATTTCCCCCTAGATCCTTCCCTCACCTACTAATCTGCCCCGCGGTTCATGCCTCGCGTGGGTAGCACTGCGGGTCTTCCCTACTTCCGATCCCCCAAACCCTTCTACCAGTCGCCGACTCCCAAAGATCACCGATTTTCCCTCCCCCCAGCACAACGCATGCGTCGGGGACAGCCTTCCTTCCCTTTCTTTTTTTCCTTTCACTTTTCCTCAAACAGATTCCGAGCCACGGAGTCAGCCCGGATGCCAACTACTGATTCTCCCCTTTTTCTTCAAAGACCCTTCGATGATACCCGATGTGTTGGCGTCTGCCTCAATCTCCCCCTCGGTTTACTGTGACATTCTTTGTGCCGATAGATTCTATCAGCCTCGGCCCCCCCTCCCCATACGCACCCGTCTATTATAGGCGTCGGAAACCCTCCCCCTTTCACTTTAACGCTCGAGATTTCGAACGTTTCTCTTCTGAGATCGCGTCCCTTTTCCTATGAGCGACAACCACACTCCTAGCCGGGCGCAAGTCCCCCTCGTCCAATCGACGGAATAAACTCAACTTCTTCGTCACTAGTGCCCTCTCCTTCGATAAAATCTTCTCATACGCCTCCCCAGCGCTACCTCCAGCCTTAATGCCACAGTCCCTTTTCCCGCTTTCTTTGACCGACCATAACGACCCTTTCCCTATCCCCCCATCAAGTCGAAGACATACGTTAAGGTCCCACTTCGCAACTGATACTAGGCAGTAAACTTCCTTCCGATTTAGAGCTGTTACATGGTTGAGCACCTCCTTTTCTCTCTGACCTTCCACCGCCCGAATCTGATCACTTGTCCGGCTCTAGTCTGAAGTATCTCGAAGAGTCTTCCCTCCCTGCGACATAGTGATACTACTAGAAGCCAGCAGTTTCCCTTCCCCTTTTCCTCTTTTTCCCAGTCGCCTGAAGGAGCCCTTAGATTTCTTTCTTCCCGAAACATTCTTAGTAACTTAGGGCTGGAAATTTCTCTCCTTTCTTTCCCCCGCGTGGCCCCCCCTCTTTCAACGTACCTGAACAGCGCAACGTCCCTCCCTTTCCCGCGACGAAGATTTCAGACTGTACTCTCATCCCCCCGGTATTTATCAGGGCAAAGAATTGCTTTTACGAGATGTTTCACGAACACCAGATCCTCCTCCTTCCCCTCCTTAAAAGGAAGACGTCTCCCTCACTTCGTCGGAGTCAGAGCCTGTCGAGCTGTCCAATATCCCCCCTCCCGGTTTCACTAACGAGAAGGGATGACGGCCACTCGAAATTAACTTTTCCCCCCTTTTCTTCTTCTTTCTAATGATATTTTTTCATAATCCCTTTTTTTTTTATAGGATCTGAGAAAATCCTTCACCTTTGAAGTTAGTGAGCGCCCTTCCCTCCCCCGTGTTTTCGTTATGTTTCTCGAGAAGGAGTTCTACGTGAACTTTTTGGAGGATAGCCCTTTTAAGCATCTGATAAATTTCTTATTTAAGTCACGACCCTTCCCTTTCTCTGGGGCTTCCCCTCCGTTAACGTTCCCGCAGTATATAAACCCACGGACTCGGAACGTCCCCTCTTTCCTGCCCGATGCTATTCTTTCTCTGATCTGGCCGGGTGGTGCTCCGTGAACGATTTTCCCCTCTTCCAGAGAGATCCTTCCCGACCCTAATTTCCGAGCGGCCACGTTTTTTCCTTCCCCTAGCTTTAATGACCCTCTATTCTCCTTCGCGAAGTTTCCTTGCGTTGACCCAACGGTCTGGATGTCTCTCTCTCCCCCTTTTATGAATGCCGGTTCCTTCCTCTTTTTTCCCAATGACCCTTGAGAATAAGCGGCGAACCTTCTTTTTGCTCGCTCGGTGTTTTCCGAGGCTCCTCCCTTCTCCGAGAGGAGTAACCTTGTCATCGACGCAGCACACTGGACTCGTACGCTTCTTAAGTACCTCTCATGGTGGTCTTCGGGCCGCGGCCCTTCTCCTTCCCCCCTCCAGGGATAAGAATTATTTTTTATGGCGGTCTTTGCGTCAGTCCTCTCCCTTTTTCTTCCCGTTGGTTAATGCCCTTTTGGCGCGTCGCCGGCTTTGTCTCTCTCTTTGGTAGGATTGGCCTCTTGCTCCTTACTTGGGCTGTATTCGTCGACTCGCTATTGAGAAAATTTCAGTATCGGTTGACGGCCTTTTTATTTTCTGCGGCTTTTTTTGGTTTTTTCGAGAGAGTCTCTCTTTCTCTTCGGAAGACTTCTGTATGCTTCACTTCATGGTGTCTGTCCCATCTCGCCTCTCTGTCCGAGAGCTGGTCGTCGGCCGATCAGACCCGCTTAACTGGGAGCCTGGCTCCCCTTTTTTTCTCAGTTTATGGTAAATCCTCCCCACCGCGGAGCCCCTTCTTTTTTACTGGATCCTGATTCCTTCTCCGATTCATGGAATTCTTTTTTTTTTGTTTGGGCTTGCCCTCGCTGCTTATGGGGCACCCTTTTTTTCTTCTCTCTCATGAAGGATTTACCTTCCCCTCTCATGATTTTTTTTGACTTCGGTAAGTAAGATGTTTCTCGTGAGACTTTGGTTATGGAGAATGCTCCTTGCGTTTTTTTTGTGTTTTAGTAGTCTGGAGAAGAATGCTTTTTTTACCACGCGAGAGGACCCCTTTCTATTTTCTAGGTCGTGAGCTTCGTTTCCTGCATGAGATTGGGCTCAGATGAAGTCAGAGGCGGCTTTTTCCTCTTATGTTTTTAAGTTCTCTTTTTCCCTTACATGAGCGGGGCGACAATTGCTCGTGTCCTTTTCGTCCCCGACAAGAGAGTAGAGGGATCCCTAGACGGTCTGCGTAAACTTCACCCTTTGAAGATCCCCCTCGCAGGATAGAAATATGGCCGATCGGCTCTCCCGGCATATGGCCCCCTCTTCAACCCCCCCGCGTAATCCGAGGTGTCTGAATTTGGCTTCTTGAAATAGATTGAGATGCGCGCAAGTCTCCCCTTTTCCCCTCCTAACTCCTGATCGTTAATTTTTTTTTTTTACCCACAGCTATCTTCGCGGCCCTTCTTCTTGGCGACTATAACGTACAACCTCCCTTAGACAGCAAAACGACACCATAACCCACGCCTCCCCCAAACTTTTTTTTCTGAAGAGATGTAAGTACGGCCCTCTCTCCCCTTGCGTCATACGACCCTTTCCCTCCTGTCTGTCATGAAGCAGGCGACGCTCGCCATCCGCGCCCCCTTTCCCCTCTGCCATAGCGAACGATACCTCCTTTCACTCTTCTTGGGACTACGCCGCTTGCTCGTTTCCCGATCGAGGAAATGACGCGGGCCTTCCCCTCTTCCGCGTTAGTAGGCCAGCATCCCTCTTGAGTCAAGACTGAGGAATCATCTCTCCCTTCTCTCCTTGAAGGTTACCCCCCCTCACTTTTGAGTTCCGTACAGGGTGTTGAGCGCCCACACTGTCCCTGACCCCGATCGTCGGACCTCTTTGAAAGGCCTTTATTTGACTCCAGCGCTCCGACCCTCTTTCCTTTCTCCTGGGTCTGAGAAGTACGGTATATGTTTTCTCTCTATTTTCATAATACATACGTTGTTTTATCTCTTCGCCCAGAGACCCTTTTTCTTTTTTGCCGAACCCTTTGAAAATTCCTTCTGGGATGGAAGAAGATTGCAGTGACCATCCGAGGCCGGTCAGTGTGTCTGCCCTCCCGAATCGGCTTAGTAACTGGGTGATCCCTCTCCTTTTTTCCCTCTTTTCTTTCCGCGCACCCCCCGTTTTGGGGTTTTTTCAACAGGCATTGTAGTCAGACCTCTTTCTTCTTCCTCATGCGGTAATAAATACTGCAATCTTTAAATATGCAAGTTCCGTTCCCTCCTTTCACCCCAGATATGCATGTCTCCGACGCCCATAAAAGATCGTCGTATTCCCCTCTCCTTTCTTTTTTCCCGGATTGGATAGTGTTATGTCCTGAGCGTGACCTGACGGAGGATGGATAAGCGTTCGATGATCCCCCCCTCCCCAAGGCTTTTTGCCAGATTTTTTTGAGCCGTCATGTCATGTGATTCTGCCCCTCCATTTAAGGAACCGTTTTCTCCTGCTGAGTTTTATTGGCGGTAGACATTTGACCCTTTTGGACGCTTAATAGCTTCCTCTCACTACAGATAGGCCTGCGGATCTTTTTTCCTTGACCCTTCGAAACGGCTTCGTATTTTCCTGAGCGCCTAGCCTTTAGTTCTGCCTCTCCAAGTCCGAATTCGTTATTAGCCGCCTTGGGGGGCTCTTCTTCCAGATCCGTTTGACTGAACATCTCTCGCTCCTCCCCTCCTGTGTCGTACGGTATCCCGTGTGTTCCCTTCCTTTACTGCAGAAAGTCTCTTAATCCCCCCCATCACATAGCTTTTTGAAGGTTTCCAAGATCTTTTTTCCCCCCTAAAATTCCCCCCGGCTAAGATAAGCCCCATATGCCCTCCGACATAATCCCCCCTCCCTCTTACTCCTCTTCTTTCATAATTTTTTCGATTTCCCAGTCAAGGCGACAAGCTCCCCTATTTGCATTAGCCCCTCGTATCGATACGCGTTTCAGCAGCGATTTCCCTCGACAGAGTCCCCCCGCCCATGGAGAACGAACCCACTTTCTCCATCCCCGCCTGCCTTCCCGACAACAGCACAAGCAGCTGCGCTTACAGCCTTTTCTTTAGAGCAAGGTTTGTAAACACCTCCTCCATCGCTACCTCGGGCCAGAACGGAATCTTCTCCCGTTCCCCTTCCCTATGTGCCCGCGATGTTGTCGGACTGCCATCAATATCGTACACTCGTTTCCTTTGCGTCAACGATGCGAGTTAGCATGCGCTTGCTCTTCACCGACATGTTTGGCCGCTCGTCCCTAGAAACGACACATGATCCCCTCCCCTTCCCTCCGGTTGACCCTCTCCTTTCCTCCGATTAGCGCCGGTCCCCCCATAGAGAGCTCCTCCCGCCTCTTCCGGGCGCAGAAGCGACTGACGGCAGCCCTTAGGTCTCAATAGCCCTCCCACTTCCTCTACGCTTACTCTCCTCTTTTTCTAATACAGAGCATGCAGCACCAGTGCTCTCCCCTTCCCTCCCTTTAACCCATTAACGCCCTTAATAGCCCCCCTCCCTCCAGCTCCTTCTTCCCGCTCCGCCAACTCGGCTACCAGTCAGGCCAGTTCGCGTCTTTTCCCCCCTCTACACTGTTTTCCTTGCGACGTTTAGCTCCATCTTGCACGCACCCCTTGTCCACTAAAGGTAATAGCTTTTGATCCTTTTCCCTCTTAGCGCTTTAACTTCAGGCAGTACTCGTGATCTCCTGCAAGTCCTCCCCTCTTTGAACCCCAGTGTCGAGTCGTAGACGATGTTCTCCTTCATTTTCTGATCGTGTCCGACCCTTGAGCAGATCGTCCCCTTTTTTTCCCTTTCGGTTAAACTGCGAGTCAGCGTGTCCAGTTTTCACACATCGTTCAGTCTTCCCCCAACCCCGGCTTTTTACGCGTCAAGCCTCTCACCCTCGGAGCCTCTCGATACAGGTTTCCTTCCCCTTCCAGGTGCACTTCGAGTTCTTCTTTCGTGCCTCTCCCCTTCCCCGAACCAACAGCTCCCCAAGCGTCGGGTAGTTTTCCCACTGAATACCCGTTCATCCTTTCCTAAGGAGAGTCGCGAGTCTCTCAGAACCCCCCTGTGAGTTTCTTTCGAACCTCATCTCCTTTTTTCCCCCCATTTCCGAGCCGTTTATTGACCTGCCCACCTCCCCCTGTCCATGATGACGGCCTACCCCCCCTCTCTTTTTCTCCCTCTTTGTTGTTTGAGCTATATGACCCTGCCATGGACATAGAATTTCCCAGGTGGCCTTCATCCCCTTTTCTCCTTAGTTGTTGAGCTTACTTATATGAGTTTATACTTTGTCCTCGGATAGACGCCCTTCCCTTATCCCCCTTCAAGTTATTCCCGGTTTATTTCATTTCCCCTCTGTGATCTGGGTTTTCGTCAAGATATAACTGGCAATACGCCTCGGCCTGAACCCTGATAGGCCCGGTTTTTTTCCTGATAGTATCGCTTCAGATTTCTGCGCTCTCCCCTTCTTCCCGGGTTCTCTGGTTTTTTTGCCAGCCTTTCCCCCCTCTTTTTGTGCCCCACTTTTCTCCAGGCGCCTCAGTTCCAGAACGAGGTACGTCTTTCCCCAGTTGTGAGCCCCCGAGCCAGCTCATGCTACGTATCTCTGATCCTTGAAGGCCCTTATGCCAAATGCTGTCTTTTCTCAGGCGATACTTTCTTCGATGGAGGAGTCGAAGCGCCGATACTTCCCCTTTCCGAATCAGCGGCGAGTCACTGGCGGGCGCGATTTTTTCTCTATTCCTTAACTTCTTTTGCCCTCTCTGTTCGCCCCGGGCAGAGATCCCTTTTAAATGCCGCTTTCCCTCCTAGTAACTGGTGGCGTTATTGCCGTTTCTTAGCTGCCGACTGATTATGATCCTTTTGAGGAGGGGTTTTCGATGCGTTCATGATGCCCGCGTGGTTCTCTCGGGCTTCTTGTCCGAAGTGTTCCCTTTAGCTTTCTTTGTCTGGGGTCTCTTGATACCATAATGGTGACGTATTCTTCCCTCTTCCCCCTGATGAAGTTTCCTGGCGACCGTTGGAGGGATCTTTAGGCCTTGACTCCTCTCTCCTCTACCCGTTCATTTTCTCTTGGGAGGGACCTTCATGGTGTAGGTTGCTACCTTCCCTTTGCCAGCCGCTGCTGGATGGATTTTTGTTTTCCATCCTGCTGAGAGAGAAAGGGCTGCCGTCTTCCCCCTTCTTGGACCCCCGAAGTGTTGAATCCGCCACACCGCGGTGCCTTTTTTCCCACTGAGCATTTTCCTGTCGTGACTCCCCCCCCTCTTTCCTCTTGGGCTCGAGGTCCCTTCTTTTCACCCCGCGTCTAACTCTCCTGAAGGGCCCCCTTCTCTCGTTTGTGCTGTTTTTACCTTGTCTGAAGAGTTGTATCTTTCGCAGGTTGCTGTTCGCGCCTTCGTCTCGGTTGTGCTTTAGGGCGACGAACCGGTTTGTCTCCCTCTATCCTGAACATTGGGCGGTCTCTCTTTTCTGCCCTGCCTCTCCGGGATGCAAGATCCGGATGCACGACGCTCCGTCGCGGCTTTCTTTTTCCCTTTTCTTTTGAAGTTCGACGGCGTCCGGACCTCTTCTCCCCTTCTTTCTCGTAGGCCCCAGTCCGCGCTCTCATTGTCTAGTCATGAGACTTCCTTTCCCCTTTCCGGCCAAAACGTTCCCTGGTTGACTTCTTGAACAGGAGATCATGCTCGTCCTTTCCCCGGCTGAAGTCAAAGGCTCTGCTTACACACGTCCCTCCCCGCTTTTTGAGTACGTGGTAGACTTCCAATCTGCGGCCCGAGCTCTCCTTCCCTAAGAAGACGTTCATTGGTCCCCTCCAGACAGCCTGGGCTCGGCGGTAGGCTTCAGAAGTACTGGCTACTCCCTTCCTCCCACGCACACATTCTTTGATGTCATTTAAACCGCCACCCTACACCCCCGCTACGCCCCCATTCCCCGGGTTATGAAGCTGCCCCGACGGCCAGCGGATTTGGCTGCCTCAATCCTTAACAGTAAGACTTATTGTATGTCAAAAAGCTCCCCTCGCCAAGATCTCAGTCGTCCATTGCAGCGACATATCGATCAGAGCCTTTCTTTCCCCCGACGCAGGAGTTGCTGTTTCCTTTTTTCCTTTTTCCGCCCGATAGATTCAAATGAAGCAGCCGCGGTTTCCCCTTTCCCGATCCGAGCGATGGCCTCCTTCCTCTTATGAGTCCCTTCTTAGGCATCATGCCCACCTTCTCCGACGACTATCTTCTCTTTCCTTGACTGACGATGAACTCCTTGACTTACTACAATTGTACTCTGGCTCTGCTCCCTCGAACGGCCCTTATTTTTTAACTTTTTCAGCGCTGCCGCCACTTTTCTGGTCGCCGGGCTGTCAAGTACATGGGATAATGGCGCTTTCACTTCTTTTTTTTTCCTTTCCCTTGTTTTTGAGAGAGATCAACGAGCAGTAATTAGAAGAACCCCTTCGACTCCTATTTTGAGGGAAGGCTCTTTCCGTTGCAAATAAGTTGAGTTCAGGTGTATGACAGAGTCTCAAGCGTCATGAGATACAGCTCAGGTCCTTGGCCTGGCTCCCCTGAGCCCCTTCTGGAACCTTTTCCTCAGTAGATTGTTTCCTTCTTACTAGTCCCCGGTAATCCCCCCTGCTTTTGCATCGTTCCCTTTCCCTACGGAATTGTTTTCCGATTTCCGTCCTCGATCCTTCCTTCCAGACGAGCAATCACGAAGCCGCGCCCCGAGAAGCTTCCCCGTTCCTTTGATCTTCGACTTATCAATATAGCTTTTCCTCTCCTTGGCTGCGTTAGGTCGCCTGCTTAACAAATCACCTGCTCTCTTTAGGGCGTATTACTTATTTTTCCGTCTGCTTTTCTGAGAAAACCTGTTGGAATGCTCTTACTTTTCGGTTTTGAAGTTTTGGCCCTAAGACCTTGGTTCTTTTTTTCCCTTGTTATCGGATTCGGCAGAGAATACCCCCTTGACTTCCTTTCGCTTTTGTAGAGTGTACTTCCCGTTTTCGTAGGCCGGAGAGAATAGCTACAGTCTCTCTCCCCATTACTCGTATTCGCCCTAGTGTGAAGCGGTGCAGATCCTTCTCCTCAGATAGCCCCTATGCGCTTCGCTGCTTCAGGGATAGTAAAAAGGCTCAATTTTTTTTCCCCCCTGACTTGTCCTCCCATCACTTTTCAGATTCTGATCCCCTTCTTCTTAGAGGGAGAATTTGCTTGGCAACGAGCCTCGTAGAAAATCATTTATCCCCCCCTCCCCCTGCCCCTGTAAAGACCCTCACTCGATACAAATTCCCATCCGCCGCCCGGAATAGTCTCCTTCAAGCATCAATTCAGCCCCCTATTGAACCTTCTGAAGAGCCATACCTATCTGTCAACCGGTGGAAGGATCTCGGGTGACTCACCGTAGGTAGGCTCTTCCTTTTAACTTCTCTCCCCTCCTAGACCAATAGACAGACAGTTGCCCCACTCAAAACATTTCTGCCTTCTCCACGACTTGAGCTCCCCCCCTTGACCAAAGCAGGAGGAGATTTCCCCCTTCTTCATGTCTTTTCGATAAGGTTGCCCCAGCTCCCCTCTTAACGGAGGTCATGTCCTTTCTTCACGACCGGATCTTTTTCGCCACGACTATTGATCTTTTGTGGCGGATGTCCCTCACCCTTATAAAACTCCGTTTCGCCTTTCCCCTTTCCTGAAGCAGGTTTTTTCCGTTTCCGACAACTCTTTTTCTTTCGGCGTCGTCTTTCTCCCTCCCCCCTCCTGTTACCCAGAAAGTGAAAGCTCGCCTTCCTCTAGCGTCTTCTCTGCCGCTTTTTTCTTTTTCCCCTTCCCGATAGCCGCTTTTTTTTTAGCCTCCTGATTTTACAAGACACCGGATCATCGTGCCCTCTGAACCATCTCTCCTCCCCCCCTAGGAGACGCTTTGCACTCGCTGCAAGCCTCGCGACATTTCCTTTCTTCCAAGTTCTCCTTTCGCCCCAAGATAACGTAATTATTCGTTCCCCCGGTCAGATCAGTAAAGGCCCGTCCCTCCAAAGTAATCGGGGCAACAATGAAGGAACTTTTCTCTCTTATCCAGCTGCAGACCCCAACCCACACCCAACCCAAAGTGCTCCCGTCTCGTCCTAGTGAGAGTACGAAGAATGAACGCCCCTTCCCTTTCCCTCGCTGTTCTTTTTCCCCCGTATCGGTGACCGCGTTCCCAGCACCATTCCCCTCAGTTTCGTGATATAATGCAGCAGCCCTCCTTTGCCATTCAGGGTCGCTGCTCGCGACGTTTTTTTTTCTACGGATGATCCTTAGCGGGTCCGCCCACCTTTTCCTTCCCAGTCGGGATGGAATGATCGCATGGCGTGGTAGCTTTTTTTCCCCCCTTCGTTCACGGGCAACCGTAGTCCAGAGATTTCTTTCCATGCATCTGAAACGTTTAGTCCCCTCTCCTATTCCATTCCGGATCGACGCGGTGCATCCCCAGCTTCTTCAGTGCCCGCAGTGTACCCTACAAACCAGAGAATCCCCTTGCGTGAACTTGAAAGACTGAAGAAGATTATTCACTCCTTCCCTGTTCGTTCCTCCGACACAAGAGTTAACCGTAGAACATACTTCGCGCTTTACAAAGAGCCACTTTATGTACCATTTCCACTCTACCTTCATCTTCTCTTTCC
>Ga0179593_1514938_pt1 | contig 15612 bp, 22 predicted proteins | sample CZODoug2_1_08_16_FD_185931 | JGI IMG/M metagenome (GOLD analysis project Ga0179593, IMG submission 185931) | Vadose zone soil fungal communities from Angelo Coast Range Reserve, California, USA - CZODoug2_1_08_16fungal (PacBio error correction) | ecosystem: Environmental > Terrestrial > Soil >... | reverse complement strand
TTTCTCTCCTTTCCCTTTTTGGTTTCCTGGAGTCTGAGGTTTGGGCGTGCCTCCCCTTTTGCTTTGTCGTTTCTCCCCCACTTCTCCCTTAGTCCTTTCCCCCCTCCCTACGCGACCCAAATGGCCAGCCCCCCAATCGTTTACCGAGCAACTCCCTCGCCCCCCCCTCTTTGCTTCTTTTCTCCATCCGTTCTTCCAACCGCTCCCCCCCAGACCTATTTTTCGCCTCAATCCCCCCCTTGCTCGCAGAGGTCTTTCAGCTGCCTATTGTTTGTTTTCGGACAGCGCCTTAACCTCCCCCCGGCCTGCGTTCGCCCCGAAACGTTCTTTTCTACCTCGCACCCGTCCCCTTACCGGAAAGATTGGTTTTTCCCTCCCTCTCTTTTCCTTGGCCGTTTTTCTTGTCTCTCGCCCCCCTCTCCTTCAAGGTTTTTAAAATTTTCATCGACATTCTTTCGATCAGAGTTTTTTCCCCTCCTTTACCTGCCGTTTTACGTTTTTTCTACCAGCGGCCTAAAAATATGCGGCTCATTCTCCCCCCCGCCGCTCCTCTTGTTTTTATCTTGAAACCCTGATCTGAAGATTCGTTTCATGCTTCCTACCCCCCACCCCTTTTTTAATAAACGGTTTCCTAAGAATTTTGGTATAACTTCCACTTGTCCCTTCCTCTCCTCCCCGTGGCCCCCGATTTCTCTCTAAATTTTGCGGCCGCAGCGGGTCTTTTTCCCAAAACCCTCCCGTTTGCGGCTATGCTCCTTTCTTTGAGCTCTTCCGTTGACATATCGCCAGCGTCCGGCGCGGTTCCCGTTCCTCATCGTCGCTAAAACCTTAAGCTGCGATTACGCGATTGACTTTCTCTTTCTTTTTCTCTCTTTGCCTCCCCTTTTTGAGAGTTTCCCCTCCGGTCAAGTCCAAGCGTTGTAATCCGCTGCTTGTTTTACGATTCCTGCGCGACCTCTTTTTCTACTGCCCGGCACTCCTCGAGTGGCCCGAAAGATTTTCCGCGGACTCCCCCCAATGCGACCACCTGTTCTCTATTGTAGCCTTCTTTTTTTTGCCTTGTAGTCCTTTTTTGCCCGAGGCAAGTTCCCTAAAAATTTAGAGCGTCATCCCCAACCTCCCCTTAATCTTTTTTGTGACCCCGTTGGCTCTCGCCCCCTCTTTGCTGAGAAACCCTTCCCCTCCCCAGGTCTCTTTTTTTCACGTCCTCGATCGAACTCAGACTTTTAAAGTCGCCTGCAAGGCATAGCGTCCTCCCCGCACGTCTCCTGTTCTTCTCTCTTAGACCCCACAGCCTTTCCTTAGTGCTCTCCCCCCCCCACTGATCGATCGAAATGTAGATGCATTACCTTCCCCTTTCTATCTTTCCCCCGATTCTTTTCCAAAATGCACCCCCCCCTGCATCTTGCGTATTCCCAAGCGTTATACTTTCTTTTTGCACGTTCCCTTTTTTGGTCAATACGCACCTCGTTTTCGTACCGAAAAGCACGAGCCGTTGTTCTTTCTAACGTGTTCCCCCCCCCAGATCATTTTTTTCCCCACCCCCATCTGTTTCCTCCGTTGACCCTTGATTCCCGAAAAAGATTTTTTTTTGAAGACTTCTAGCCCCCCCTCCCCCCTTGGAAGAAAGAACTTCCCATCCCGGTTTCCAGTTGCGTTTTTTTTGGACCGGACCACTTTATATGTTCGAAGGTCGCGTTGATTTCCCTTCATCCTTGCTCAATATTTTCTTCCCGACGACTCCTTTCTCAAAGTTGCCTTGTTTTCCCCTCCCCTCCTTCTCTAAGCTCCCCGCAAAACATCCACACTGTTCGATCTTCCCTCCTATCTTTTCTTAATCCTTAGTTCAGGATTGGGCAATCTTACTTTTGCCCTTGCCCCCCAGGCCCTTGCCCTCAGACTTTCTCCTTTTTTCCAACTAGGCTTAACTTCTCAGGATGATCCTGCCCCCCCTCTCTTGCCTTTTTCACCTATTCCCCCCCTATTCTGATCCCCAGCCAGCTTTTCAGTCGGGAGCTTCTCACTCCTCTTTCGTGCTCTCCCCGAAACATTCCCACCCCTCCCTTCCTTTTCCCACCTGGACAACCTCAGCAAGCCAGACCAGGTTGAGTTGTCTTCACTGCCCTCCTTTCCTCTGTTCCCCCCTACCTGGTTTCCTTCCCACCCAAGCCCCTTTTGGCCTCCTCGTTCCTCTTTCTCCTTTTTTTCCCCCAGACCTTCTCTCCTCTTTTCCTGAAATGCCCATTTTCGCCTAGGCCTTTTTCTACCAGTAGGCCATTACCCCTAACTGTCTTCGCTGCCAGTCTTTTTTACCCCCATTTCTTTTATATTTTTTCCCCCCCCCCCGCGCCCGCTTTACTAAGAAACGGGTTTTTTTTTCGCTTCTTCTTCCTTCCACCCGTACTTCTTGCTTTTGATGCTCTATAAGTTGGCATCTCGCTTCTCACGAGGTCTTTGAACGATTTTTTAGTTCCCCCAGTCTTCCCTCCGTGGCTATACGATGTTCCTTGTTTCGCGCCCTGACCATGATTGGCATCCCTTTCCCTCCGTGCACTTTACATGCAACGGCTTTTCAACACTGTCCCTTTTCCTCCTGCTGTTCTTTCCACCTCTCGGAACCTCGCTCTCCAAGCAACGCCCCCTCTCCCCTACGTCTCCGGAGCATCACCCTTGGTCATTTTTTGTTCCTATCGTTGCTACTCCCTTCTGAAATTTGCAAGGACAACAAAATCCATCCGTTTTTTTTCTTTTCTCTTTCCTACGCAATTTAACCTGCTTGCTTGCGACCGTGCGCAAGCGTTCCCCTCCCTAACCACTTCTCCTACTGGGGTCCTGATTCATACTCATTGCCTCCGCCCTTCTTCCATGTTTTTTTTTTAACTTTATCTGGATGGACAAAACTCCTCCTCTCGCCGCCCCTCGTTGACCTTTTCTCTTTATGGACTGGTATCTTCGGTTCCTCTTCCCCCCCCCCCCTCTTGATTTTTTTTGTCACTTTGAATGCCTTTGATAATGGTTCGGGGAGTGTTGGCTCCCCTCCCTTCTTTTTTCTTTGTCCACTCCCTTTTCCCCTCCTTTGAGGCGGTCTTCTTTAATTGGCACCTTCCCTTGCCGTAACGCTTTCAGTTTCATCGCTGTTTCGTCAAAGGAGAATGCACGAGCTCCCCCTCCTTGTTCGCCGTCCTGGTTTTTTCTGTCTTCAACCCACCTGAAATCCCAGATGAAGATCTTGGCCCTTTTTTTTTACTTCCCTTCTCCAGACTTGTTTTGGGATTTGTTTTTTTTCCTTGTCTCGCCTTGCGATCCGTCTTTTCGTGACATTCCATTCCCCTTTTTCCCCCCCGGTTTCGTTCTGTCGCCCCATTTCTTTCTGTCTTTCTCAACGCGACCCCCTCTCGAGACCCTTTTTTTTCCGCCATTTTCGCGTGCCTCCTCCTCGCAATTTCTACTTAGCTCGTTTTTAATACCCGGACCCTTGGGTCCCCCTCTTTTCACCCCTCTTCACTTTCGCTTGTATCCTTTTTCCCTGGAGTCCCGATGGAATGGCCTCTTCCCCTTTTTTTTCTTCACCCTACTCGCCATCCCACAGACCGTCGTTTTTAACTCCTTTGTCGGAGCTCCCCAGCGAATTGTCCCCTCCTTGCTCCTTACTCTTCTTCCATGGGTGTGTGCCCTTGACATGTTGGCTCTTCGCCCCCCACCGTCATTACGTTTTTCCTTCATAGGCCGACCCGCATCAGAGTTTGTTTTCATGCCTTTTTCCTTTTGACGTTTAAGGTGTTTCATAAGAGCCGGAACCTCCCCTTTTTTCTCGACTTTCCAGCGCTTCTCCCCTGTGCCCCTTGCTCTGCCTATTCGCCTTCTTCTCTTCACTCCGCACCGAAAAGTGGGTTCTCCACTTTCTGCAGCAAGAATTTTCTCCCTTCATCTCCCAGGTTTCCCCAGGTGCCCCCTCTTTTCCCTTGCGGATGGTTTTTCCTTTTTTCTACCCATTTCGGCCTTCCTCTTTCCTCTCGTCACCCCCCCAAACTCCCCAGTTTTTGGTGCTCCTCGACGTCCCGGGAATAATTTTTTCTCAAATTTTTTTGCGTTTTGCTTTCCTTGCTTTCCTCCGCGTTCCTTTTTTCAACCCGCGCTCTTGATCCGAGAGGCAAAAGGGTATCTGTTTCCCCCCCTCCCCCCTCCTTGTCTTTTCCCTTGCCTTTTCAGTCAGCGCATTTCTCGATGTTTCCCCTTTTCTTTTTGCGTTTTTTTCACGCTCGCCACTGCGTAGAGTCGCAATCCTCTCCCTCTGGCTCATTTGCCTTCCTGTGACTTCCGAAGGATCCCGCCCTGCAAATTTCCTTTTTGCTGTCGTTCCCTCCTCCCCCCCTTACGCACCCCTTTAGGCTTCATCGAAAGCCCCCCCCATGTACCCTTTCACTGGCGACCCTGATATAGTTTGTTTTTTGAACCTTCCCGCCCGAAACCCCCCCACTTTTTTTCTGTGGGTACGGGGAGAGCGGTACTTCATATTCTTCCGATCTTCCTCCCGGAACTCCGTGAAGCCGCTCCTCCTTCGGTTTCTACCCCCCCCCTTCAACGTTCCTCCTTTCCATAGATGCTCCGAGGACACTTTTCTTCTACCATTTTTTTTTGAAAACTCTCTGCTGTCTTTTCCCCTGAACCCACCCTTTCAAAGCTTCCTTTTCCTCGGTCAAGGCTACCCCAGTATGTTCGCGTTTTCCTCTTGGTTTCTTCTGCCCCTTGCGTTCTTTCCCCGCAAAGAAAGAGACGGTGATGTTGAGGACCCCCGTGTTAGTGGCAACCGATCAGGCCTATTACAGTCATTTTTTTTTTAGAACTCCTTTTCCAGCCGCGATTTTCTTTCTTTTTGCCGCTTTGTGCTTGACCCTTCCAAAGGTCTGGGCTTGAAGATCGGCGGTTGCTGCTCCTTTCGAGTACGTTGTTTTTTTTTTTTTGGCCACCGCCCCCCTTCTCTTCTCGGTGTTGTCCCGGATAAATGCTCCCCTCCGAAGACATCGCTTTCCGCCCCCTTTTTTTTTTTGTCTCCGCCGGCTCTACGCTTACGACACCCCAAAACCCACCCCTTCCTTCTTCCCCCCTATCTTTTTTTCTTTCATTTTGGAATACCCCCAGCCGCCATCTTCCTTGACCCGTCTCTTTACCCGCCCTCTAGTGTCGAAGTCTCCCTTTTGCGACATTCTTTCAATCTAATTCCCCTTGTACTTCCCTGAACCTTTTCAGCAGATAGAGAAAATTTTCCCCTGGTCCAATCTAAACTGTGATTTCGCCCCCTCCAAACCACCCATACAGTCTTCCTTTTCCCTTCACCCTACCTTTTTCCCTGGTGAGTGAATAGCATGCAGCTTCCCGATTCTTCCCATAGGGTATTACCCCCCATCCCTGGCTCCCCGCTTTTTTGAACATCTCCTCCTTCTTAGAATGGAAAAAAATAGCCATCGTCTTGCCTTTTTCATGCCTTCGCCCCCTTTAGCCTGTGTCCCTCGTCCCCCTGCTCCGCTTCCATTTCTTGTTTCTCCCCTCTATAGGTTTTCCTGCGTCGTCCAAACTGCTAAGAAAGGAGATGTGGCTTTTTTTCGCTTCATAGCCTTAAACTTCTCATGTCACATGCCCCCGTTGTTGCGTCCTGTTTTCCCCTCCTTTTTTTTTCCCCTAGCTCCTGTGGAGCGATTGTCCCTGAAGCACTCGAAGATCTGGCCTTTTTGCGTCGCTCTTTTCTGGTTCGCGCCGGCCTTTCTGTCTTCTTCCCTTTTTGTGTTTCTTTCCCCCAATTTTTTCCAAAACTGCTCGAGCCAACACGCTCTTTCCCTTCCCTCACGGTTTTTTTTTTTTTCCTCTTTGTCCCCTTTTCTTAAGGGAATTCCAAGCCGGAGCCTTTTTGTCCCTCCAGCCTTTTGACATTTAGTAGGAGCAGACCTTTTTTCCCTTTTTTGTTTTACGGCCGAGAAGCCTTTTTCCCCTTCCCAGTCCTTTTGCGACTTTTCCTTTTTCCCCCCGAAGAAACTGGGAGTCTAAACCCGAATGGCAAGGCGGAAGCTTCCCCTTCTCTGTTTCTCCCTGGGAGCGAATTCCATGCAATGCCCGCGCCGTCCGCTCTGCCAATTTGTCCGCTGTTTTTTCCTTGCCCGATCCAGATTGTTTCCCAAATTGCTGATTTTTTTTGGTCCCTTTCTTTTTTCTTTTTTTCATCATCGTCGAAATTCCTCTGTTCAGATTCAAACCCGGTTTTTTCGCTTGCTCGAACTTCTGGTGTCTAATGGTTTCGTTGTCTCCAGCCCTATCTTTTCTTCTAGCTGATGCGTTAGGGGCCGCGTCTTGAACTCTTCCCTTTTTTACCTTTTTTATCCTATGGTCCTTTTTCCGTGCAAGTTTTTTTCCCCAGTTCGAACTTGGAACCCACGATTCATCCTGTGATTTTCTTTTCCAAAGGAGCGGCTTCCAATCTGAACTCACGGAGGTGACTTGTAGTTTCCGCTGGAACTTTTTCTTTGTTGCGGTATCTTGAGATTCGCTTGTCCACCGTTCAGCCCGGCGCAGGAGTTTTCGAAACTATGAGTCTGAACTTTTCTTGCCCCCTTCGCGTCCCAAGTCCTTTTCTGGCCCCCAGCCAACCCATTTTCCTCGACCCCTGTTTCCTTGCTCGTTTTTTTCTCTTCAGCACCTCTCCTTTTCAGGCGCTAACCTCGTCAAAGACATAGTTTTCGTAGCCTTTTTCCCCTTTTTAGCATTTTTTCCATCTCCCTCTTCCGGTGGTGCCCCTGAACCTGATTACTAGTTCCACTTTTTGCCGTTTTCGAGCCGACCTCGTTTGATATATTTCGGAGCGCCCCCCTCTACCTAAGTCTTCTTTGGTCATAATGGGCCTTGGGTTTTTCCCTTTTTTCCTTTCTTATTTTTTTTTTCCCCAGACTACTAAAGTGCAACTTTCCAGCGACATGGCTCTTTCCCCTTTTAGAGCCTCTAAGCCCCGATAGATTTTTGGTTACGTCGGCAAGACCTTCTGATCTGGTTCGAAATTGCGCGCTATACTTCTTGGCTTTACAGTCTTTCTATTCCTCTCCTTTCGTTGACCACCAGCGCACCGAACTTTTTCATCACTTTCTCCTCCAGTTTTTCACCTAACTCTTCGCAACCTTCGTTATTTCCCTAAATTGCTTTTCGATGACCTCCCTATTTTTTTGTTGCTTCCTGTCAACCAAATCAAGGTCGGGCTTACCCCGACGCACTGAATTGTTTTTCCATTTTCTCCGTTCTTCCCTCCTTTTTGTTCGAGTGATCAGTGAGAATACGCCGGTCGCCCTCCAGTTTCCCCGCCAGCTGCCCTGCCTTCTCTTGACCCGGAGGGCCAAGGAGATTTTCTCTTTTGGCCCCCCCTTTTCTCCAGTCCAGAGCAAAGAAAGTCGTACCTCTGATTTTTTTTTCCCTCACCTTTCGCCCTCCCTAGTCTCATGCACACGCCGGACGCATTCTCTGGTCTGCTCCAATTTCTTCTTCGTTCGTTTGAGCAGCCCCGCGCGAGGTTTGAGTTCCTCCCGCCGCCCCTCGTTTCTCAGAAGTTTTTTTTTTTTTCCTTCCCCCCACTCAATCCCGGTAATGACTGTTATTTTTGGTATCAAACGGACTTGACCATCCTATGTTTTTCTTGCGCTGTTTTTTTCCAAGGTCCTATCTCCCTCGATCCTTTTTCCCCCCGTATCGCCTTTAGCCGGCGCGATCGCGACGGCCATCCCTTAGATTTTTTTTTCCCTTTGCCCTTACACCCACACCTCAACTAGCCTCGTCGTGCTCTTTTTTTCCCCAACTTCTCCTCTTTCGTCCTTGTCGATTTGAACCCCTCCTTTATCTGATTCACGCATCAGACCCCTTTCTCCTGAACACCCTTTCCCCGTCAGGCAAAAAGAGATTCCTAAGTCTCTTTCTTTCTAGTTTTTCATCCGCATCTTGGTTTTGGTCTCTTTAACTTGTGTCTCCTTGCTTTTCACCGTGGGCACCCACTGAAGGCAGATTTCCCCCCCTTCCAATTGCTAGCGAACCAGATGTATGTTATTCCCCCTTTCATTCCCTGCCCTTCCCCTTCTTTTTCAGAGCTACCTTTCCCCCCTCCGGTTGCGCTTATGCACGTTGCGGTAATGGGCTGGCCATCCCTTATCTTGTTTTATGAGGGCCGACGAAATGCGGCTACTGATCCTTTCGCTACCTCCTTCGTCATTTTTCCTCCCCAAAATATAGAATGGATTCTCTGACGCCCCCCCCCCCCCCCCTTTCGATTTTCTTTTTTCTCTTAACTCGGCCACACCTATCCCTAGTTCCTCAGTTTCTTACGGCCGCGCTGTACAACTCAAGGCTGATCTTTGACTTCTCGTTTTTTTCTTTTCCTTTTTTCAACAGTTCGTCAAATTCTCAGATTTCTTTTTGTTACGAGACCTTTTTCCCCCTTGTCCCCTCTAGTAGATGGAGCGCCATGGAGTGCGGCAATTCCTCCCTCCAGCTTTTTCCCCGAAACCCAGAAACTTACAAAACTTTCCCCCCCCGACAACCTTTCCTTCATTGACTTCCCTTAGCTGATGTACCAGAACCTAAATAAGGAGTTACTTAAACACTTTTGGAGTCCCCTCTTCTTTCTTTTTTTTTCCTTTCCTGATCCTATTTAGCCTCGGAAATGGTCCCCCTTCCTGAGCTTCGGAGATCATGATTATGGACCTCTCCTTTTTACCTATTCAACTGCTTTCTACTGAAATTGTATAGTGTCCCTCCCTCCTGTTTTTCTCTTTCTTATACCAATCCAGCCTTTTCTTTTTGTGTGGAGCTTGAATTATAGACGATTCATCCCCCCTGAGCCCTGGACAATGGTGAGTACTTCCTGCCCCCCCAATCTGGCGGCCCTCGGATCTGATTGGCTGATTTCCCTTTTTTCTTTAGATATGACCTCCTGCTTCTTCCCCGGGAGTTTTGATCGAGCCGTTCCCTCTTTACAACCTTCTTCTTTTCCTTCCAAGAAGTGTGGTGTTGGAGAGTATATTTTCCCCCACTTTTTCACTGTCCCTGGCGCGCCAATTTCACCTATCACGATCTTTCTTAAGATTGACACTCAATTCAGGGAAAGGGAAATTCCTCCCCCAGCCTTTTCCTCTCGCTAGTGCCACCCGTGGATAGCCACGGGGTTTTTACCCTGAGACTTTTCACGTCCCCGCATTGTTCCTGCATCCACCCCAAACCTCCCCCATTGCTCTCCCTTTCGCTTCTGTCTCGCTACCGATAGAACATGATGGGAGGGCCAAGTCTCCTTTCCTTCTCCTTTCATTTCTTTCCTTTTACAGGACTCCTGGTGAGCGACCGTAACAACCCTTTCCGTTCCGCTTAAATTGCCCCCCCCCCCCTGTCCTTTTTACCATGTCGAATGCGGCTCGCTGGCTCCCTTTGCTTGTATTTCGTTTTGACATAAGCGATCCTCTGCAGCAGTCAGATCAACCCTGTGTATTGCTTCGGCCTTTTCATGCCACTTCTTTTGGATAATGGTTTCGGGGAGGCAGCCTTTTCTTGGCCCCTCCGTGCTTCCAATGCTTTACTCTTCTGCTGCTAGTGCCTCTTGCTGCAACATTACGCTTTCAGGTATCATATGAGGTTTATCTCTGTGAGACTTCTTCCCCCCCCCCCACCAGCTCCAAAGATCAGCGCTGTTTTACTTCCTGGTTTCAGGAAGAAGATTGCTGTATGCCCAACTCAATTTCCTTTCGTTTTTTTCTTTGGATCAAGATCTCCCCTGACCAGGTTCTTTTTTCGTCTCCTAGTTTACCAACCAGGCAATTTTCTGCCCCCTTCGACTTTTTTTTCATGCTCCCTTTGCCCTGCCCTAAACTCTTCCCCTTACGAAATGGGCTGGCCTCCCTGACCCGCTCACCCCTGCAGCCCACCGCTTTTTCTTGCTTTCATCCTTTGTTCACCGCTTCAAATCTATTTTTCGCTGTATCTTTCCCATTTCTTTCCATATGGCCCCCTCTGATTTTTTGCCACTGTGACCCCCTTCCATAACTTCCTCCCCACCGGCTCTTGCCCGGTCCTTGAGCTTCACGATATATCGGAGCGCACCGTCCTTCCTTATCGTGCCTTGACCGAGATATGGTTGTTTCTTTTCTCATCTGCTTTTGAACCAACCTCCTGAACGTTTTTTTTTCTTCCCCTCTAGTGACCCCTCGTTTTTTCCGAGCACCGCCCGGAGAAGTTTTACTTTTGGGTATAAGAGCTCATCCACTCTTCTCTTCTCAGGGACGCGCTATTAGAAGGTCCAGGCGCTCTGAATGTCTTTTCGAGCGAGGCCTCTCCCAGTACATTCACAGAACCCTTTTTTGTTTGTTCAGCCCGACAGGTGGTTGATACCTATTGCCCCACAACGGGTTCTGTCCCAGTTAAGGTTGGATACGTCTAATTTTGCGGCCTTGCAGCTTGGCTTCTTCGTCAACCCCCCAACCTTCTTCATGACTCCCCGACGTCCACTCATCCCAGGTGGTTCATTTTTACCCGCTTCTCTTGTCTCCTCCGTTTTCTTTTTTTCAAGACGTTCCTTGTCGCGCCGCTTCTTCAAAACACCGCTGACGACTCCTCTTTTACGCACCAGGTTCCCATCCTACTCAGTTGTTGTTTTCCTGGATGACCCTTCCCCCTTCCCCCCCTGCGTTAGCAAGATGTGCTTTTCCGCATCCTGGCGCGCTTTCGTCTTTCCCTCCCCTCGGTTTTTTTTTCGATGGCATCCCCTCTTTTGCTCCAAAATTTCCAGTCTTTTCCGTCCCTTGTCTTTTTCCTCCCGTTTCCTGCGCAACCTTAGTCGCGTCCATCGAAAGCAAGCAGCCTTTCCTCTGCTGGGTGGGATATCGTTTTCCTCTAATAGGACTTCGACTAGCGAAATTGGAAAATTTTCGTGGGCTGGGTTCATGGGCGCCCGCAGTCCCTCCAGACCCCCTCTCGACTTCAAAGGATAGCTCTCCTTCGACCTTTCCGTTCTTGAAGCTCCCCTTTTTAACCGTCCCTCCGAATTAGTGCTATTCGGGCAAACCCCCCCCTCTGCTTTTTGCCATTTAATATCCCCCCTATCCGGTCTTTGTCACGAAGCTGACCACGATGATCCCAAATTCCGTCCTCAGGAGCCAAACCTTTTCCTTTTCCATTTTGTTTTCCATAGACTAGGCTCGCCCCTTTCACAGCAACGTGATTTTTTTTTTTTTTTTTTTTTTGCTCTTTTCTGCCCGGCTTTCCCGGCATTTCAGGCAGATTTTCTCCCCCCATTGATTCCACACAGGGATTCCACCCTGTCTTTTGGATCGCCCTTCTGATCGGTGAGGGAACCAGCTAACGTCCGTCCTTTGCTGGCTAGGTCTCGCCCCGATTGGGCTTCACCATTTCTCTGAGTGGTCGCGTTCTCTCAGAAAGAATTCGTAGTTTGACCTTAGCCGTGCGCACTTTTTCTTTTCCCTCCCCCCCTCTCGCAATTCCCCTTACGATGAGCCCCACAACCCAACTGCCCTTCCTTCTTTCCCGGATCTGTTCAGATTGTCCTAAGACGAGCAGATTCCCGGACGTCCGATGTGTCTTGCTCTCTTTTCCCTAGTCTTCCCTTTGCTCCCCTCCCCCGGCGTACTTTCTCAGATGATACAGCCTTCCGATTCCCCTCGCCCTATCCGTCTCTCGCTAACCTCTGTTCGTAGTTTCCCCCCCATCAATCCTTTCCGTGAGGCCCTTCCGAACTTCCTCCGAATCGGCCCCTTGGACACGAAGGAAAGATCACAATGGTTGAGTTGACTTTTCTGCCTTTCCTCGATGATGTCCAAGCCCCCTAAGACGTTCCGCTTGGCGGGCATAAGAATTCTTTTAGACCCCTCGGTCTTCTTTTCTCGGACCTTTCTTACAGAGCGTTCTTCCTTTTTTTAGGATCTTCACTTCTTCCTTATGTACCTCTCTTTCCCACGCTTTTTTTTCAAATACAGGTTCTTCTGGGATGATGATGAAGGAGCAAGTTTTCCCTACTCCCTTTTCTGAGGTGGGGGGCTCTTTCCCTTTTTTTTTTTTTCTGTTCCCCCGGAGCACTAGAGACAAGGAAAAACAGGTTGCTGTGCATCCTGAGAACTTTCCGTCTTGGATCCGCACTCGAGGTCCTCCTGCTAGCTTTATCAAGTCCCCTCTCCAGCCGTGGATATTACCTTTCGATCCTTTGCTTCGTTGGCCTGTTTCTTGGCCCTTTTTTTTCCCCCCTACTCTTGTTGTTTTGTATATCTTTCACCGGCTTCAAATTGAACTCGATTCCCTACGAGCCCTTTCTGGCTCTTTTTCCCCCTACGAAATCCCTCTCCAAGCAGTTTTAATCCCTCTCTCCCTAGTTGCAATTTTTTTCCGGCTCCTCCCACCTCCTGCAGCCCCGGTCGTGCCCGACACACCCCCCCACTTGTCTTCAGCTGTTCGACGTCTAAGACCGATTTAGACCGTCCCAGAAGAGTCGGAAGCAGTTCATGTGAAAATAATTGTTCACGGCTTCTTTTCCCGTTCCCCATAAGCCATGACAGCGCCTGACCTGGCCGAAAATTTTCCTTCTCCTTAAAATTTCGTCAGGATTTTCGCCGAATGGGAGGCGAACGGGCCTTTTTTCCTTTGTTCTTGATCTTTTAAGGCCAGCTTTTCCCTGCCGTCATCACCTCTCTTTCTTCTTTTCCCTTTTTTTGTTGGCTATGGGTTTCGGGGAGTTTTTACTCACCTATGATTTTTCGACACTTCGGGCTTCCCAAGTTCCCCCCCTCTTTGACGTGGTTCTAGGCCGACGTTCCAGACCCCCTGTGGAATGATAAGAGAAGTTGATTTCCCGCTGTTTTGCACCTTTTTGACTGAGCACCTGAATCAGCCTGTGATTTCAAACGATTTGATTAAAGAAGATTTTCTCTCTGCTCTTTATGATCTAGCTTTTCCTTCTAGAAGCCAGCTAACTGGACCCGTTTGAGTCAGAGTCATCATTGAGAGATTGTCCCCAGATAAAGGTGAGCTTCCTCCTTGCTTTTCCTCGAAATTCATTCTTATCAACCTCCATAACCGGCCAATGTTTTCAATACAACGGCGGCAATCGAATTCTAGCACCCCCGCGTTTTCCTGTCTTCTCTCACCGTCTCCCGTTTCCACGTGTCCCTCCATCTTTTTTCGCTGTATCAATGTCCTTGCGGGAATAAGTCTTCGGAATCTGCTGGGTTGTTTCCCCACCCAGTTTCCCTCTTTAGTTCCTCACCTTCCTCTTTTCTTCGTTCCCTTACGAACGCTGTCTTGATGCGCACCGCGCCTAAGGAAAATTGCATCGGCGAGTGCCTTTGTTTGTAGTCTTTAAGGTGTGATCTTCGTGAACCCCCAGACTACCGTTCCCCAATACTTTTCATCCATGTCATGTCCCCTCGTTTGGTGTGAAAGTAAGGTTTCCTTCTCTCTAGGAGGAGACTTCCTTGGGTCTACTTCACATATTCGAAGGTCGAACTTCGCTTAGGCCGGCTCAGGCGTTCTCAGGGATATTACGCTCGAATTCGCTCTCCTGCAACTCTCTAACAACCCGATGGCATATGAAGCAAGAAGGTTTTATCTATGCCAAACCGCTATCCTTGGTTGGTGACAGAGATTTCTGTTTCGATGACGCTTTCTAACACTTTTTTCGAACTTGCAGCGCTGAGTCAGGACAAACGACCGGTTTTTTTTTTCCTACGAACCTTCAAATTTGGAGACTCTCCTTCTTGGTCCGCATCCATTCGACTATCTTCTTCTCCTTGACCGGTGCAGTCCTTCCGACTTTACGCTCTTGACTTTGAGGATTTCCTTTGGTATCTCTCTTTTCCCCCCCTCTTGGAGAGCTGCCATCCAGGAACATTCCTCTCGTAAGTCGCCTCTTTTTTTTATCCTCCGGCTCATTTCCCCTGAGCCTGCCTACGAGGGCCGCAAGGATCTTCCCCCCAATTTTTAGAAATTTCTTCTGAAGTCTAGTCAGACGCCCCCCCCTTTCCTGTTGCAGTAGTCCCTCTACTCCCCTTTGAAAGGTCCGCCCAATTTATGCGCCCCGCCCATAAGTCACCCTGATTCTTCCCTGAGGCCCCCCCGCTAAATTATATTTGGGAAGATGGTATCCCCCTTTCTCCCTTCCCAGACAATGAGAAACTTTTTAGTTGGTAAAAGGACTTCTGAGCAAGTTCTTTTTGACTCATATTTCCAGCTTTTTTTTTTTTTTTTTTTTTCAATGTCGCTGACTATTCGGTACATTTAGCCGTCTACCTCATCCTTTTTGCACCCTCTATTAGGACCACTTAAACGTCAATAGGGCATTCTTGCTATTCGGGCCCCACCCCCATGTCTTTTCCAACCTTCTTGTTAAACTTCTATGGCCCTCAAACTCTTCAACCCCAGCCTTGTAAGGTCAGTATTGACCCCCCTCAGGTAACCCTTTCGTAGCTCGTGCCTCCCCGTCGAGCGTTTTCCTCCTCCCAGCTGTGAGGACGTAAAGTATTTTTTCAATTTTACCAAAGATAATTGCCGATTACACTCCTCTGATGCCCCCGTGGTTGATTACCCGCGAAAAAGCCTTCTTTTTTCCTTTTCCTTCCCTGGGAGGACGTTTACGGTTTCTTCTCGCCGCGGGACCTCGTATATGTTTTTTTTTTTTTCTTGGCCTTTTTCATTTTATATTCTTTCCTTTCTGTTATTTGCAGTTGCCCTAATGCTACTACTGGTGCGCACTTGAATGGTATGGGAAGCCACCCTCTCCCCTGTTCTCGATTCTACCAAGAAAACCCTTTTCCCCCGTTATATCTGCCATTCCCCCCCCCTGATCTTCGTTGCCTGATTGGGTACGCCGTATCATAAGTACAGTTACCAGGCCGGCTCACCTTCCCGTCTGATTTTTTTTTGCCATTCGAATTCTTTTTCTCCACACGTGCAGAACTTCTCATCCTGCTCCTACTTGAATGTTTGACAAGCAACGAGGACCTCCCTAATTCAGATCGCGTTCCCTGGGACTCCCTTCTTTTCCCAATTTTCCCAGAGTGAGTGTCTTTTTCCCTTTTCCACCCCCTTATCCCCACCCCTCATTCACCCCTGACAACGAAGCAGATCAGACGGGTTGAGTTTTTTCCTATGAACGTCTTCCGCTCGCTCCCAGACATCCCTTTCCCCCCACCCAGGCTTGTGCCGCATTCTCTTTTCTTCCCTCTCGCCTTATTAGTATCGGATTGCACTTTATGTTTAGTCGGCGCTTCATCACTTCGTCACCCTTAGTACGATTTCCCTTCCCTTCCTTAGGAAAATTCAGCCTTGCATTCTTTTTCCTCCCTCCCCTTTGATTTCTTCCCCGTCCAAGATTCCCCCTAACTGATGTGTGGTGTTTTTCCCTTTCTCGCAGAGAAAAGACTCGAAGGCTCCCTCCCCCTTTTCGCTCCTGCTACGTGGCCCTCTTTTCTTTTCTGGCGCCCGAGGCCTGCGAGCTTTTTCTTTTTTTTTCTTCGTTTTTCCCCCCAGAGAAGATCTGTCTCAAAGAAGGGTTCTTGAACCGGATCGCGTTCCTTTTTTTTCGTTGGCCTTTGGCCATCT
>Ga0179593_1480791_pt1 | contig 15612 bp, 16 predicted proteins | sample CZODoug2_1_08_16_FD_185931 | JGI IMG/M metagenome (GOLD analysis project Ga0179593, IMG submission 185931) | Vadose zone soil fungal communities from Angelo Coast Range Reserve, California, USA - CZODoug2_1_08_16fungal (PacBio error correction) | ecosystem: Environmental > Terrestrial > Soil >... | reverse complement strand
TCAAGTTGTCCTTTTTCTTTTTTTCCCTTTTAAACCGTTCTTTTTGCGGCTTCACATCTTTTTTCATGGATCTTTCGGTTTGAGACCCGCTCCCTTTTCCTCCCCCTTTGCCGCTTGGTGGAGAACGGTTTTCTAGGGACGGGTCGAGTATTGATTTTTTCGATCTAGGGACGCACCCCTCCTTTTGTTTTTTTTTTTTCTTCCGAGGATCCTGGTCCCGCCAAGTTTTTTTTGGCGACAAAGTTCTCTCTGCGGGTGTCCTTTTCCTTGTTTCTGACAACAGATTTTCCCTCTGGCATGACCAACGCTCCTCCTTTTCCCCTTTATCGCGAGGAGGCCCTTTTTTTTTGCCCTTGCTGTCGTTCTTTTTCCCGTAAAAGACCGCTAACCACCTGGTCCCTCCCCTTTTTTTTGTGGCGAACGCATACGGAGGAACGATGAGGGCTCTCCCAGCCCCCCTCTTCCGTGCGGTTTTTCCATTTCCCCTTTTTCTTTTTCTGAAGCGCTAGAACTTCCCGTATTACTGCTGACTTTGGCCATGCGCGCCTTCCCCTCTCCCTTCCGTAACCCACTTTTTTAGATCGGGGCGAACCACCTGATTAAGGATTTGTTTTTTAGAAACATCTTACGGCGTAATGTGGCTGCTGGCGCGCTACCCTTTCCTCTAGAATTTACCGACCATTCCATTTCTTTCTGAAAACTTCGGCTGTGGCCGACTTACTCTTTTCTCCTTTGGACTCGATCCTGATGGGGTTTCCGGGTCCCCTTCTCCTTCCGCGTTCACCCTTTTTCCCCCAGTAGATAGGAGTACTTTTACTCTCTCGTTTGCGGTACAAGTAGAGAGAGCTTTTTTTCTTTACCCTCTGGTTTTTTTCCTCCTGGTAGGAAGAATCTTTTTCCCTGCTGGGCCGGTAGGGATTCCTTTCCTTTTACTTGAGGATTTGTCTGAACTCCTTCCCTTTGCCGCCTGATTTTTTTTTTCCAGAGATGAAGTTCTACGGGAATCGGTCACCAGGGGAGCGAAGTTTGTTGCCTCTTCTTTTGAATTTTCTTACGGTGGACCCCACCAGTATATTCACGGTTTTTTTTCCCCTAGTATACAGATATCGAGCTCTTCTAGAGTCTCGTAGGTCCCTTCCTACGTTTGAATCGGCGCCTCCTTCCCCCCCCTCGGAGCTCCGGGAGCGGCTTTTGCTGCCCGTCTCTGTTGTTTTTTTTTTTTTTTTTCTTCTGGTATCTTAGTTCTGTGACGAAGTTTTCTGGCAGACAAGTCTTTGACGTCGGGCTTCACCCCCTTAAACCCCGGCCGGTATCTTTCCCTAGTTGTGAGCCATTTGCCCGTCTCATCATTTTTTTCTTTGTCGACTGGGGACGCGCTTGACGTTTTCCAGATCATGAGTGAGAGGTCTCTTGCGCCCCTCTTTCCATTTCATTCTCTTTTGTTTTTTTCTCTCTAGATTTTTTTCTGAGTTCCGAGGAAACTAGAAGACCCCTTTTCCCCTGAAAGTTTAAGAGAGACAGTTTTGTCTCGGACCCCGCTCGTTAGTTGTGACCTGTTCCCGCACCCTGGAATTCATGCATGTTTCTTTCCCGTCAGAACAGGCCGGGAGGCTTTCCCCATCCGACCAGATTCAATTTCTTTCGTCTCCCAGAACAGAAGAGCCCTTCACCCTCTCTCCTCCCTACTGTTTCCCGAATCCATTTTTTTCTCCTTCTCTCTTTTCCCCGGCGGCGAAGCCTCGCTTTTGGCCAGGCGTACTCGAGATGCCCCGTTTGACCTCAAACAGATATCCTTCCTTTTTAGCTATAGACCAGCTTGCGCCAAGTCCCTTTCTCCGGTTTTTCGGGATCCCAGTGGAGTTTCTCTCTCCCCCCCCGGGTCCAGTCCCCTACGACCCCTACCCAGCTTTCTTTTTTTCGGCGATTCGGCCTTTCTCTCATCGATCAGTCCCGCCGGTTCCCGTCTCTTTTCGGAAGGAATCCCTATTCTCTCCCCCTCTCCTTTTCTACCTGTTCTGTAATGCCCCGCATAGTTCATACTTTTCTTTTTTCCACGCCAAAGGAGTGGAGGCACCCCTCCTCTAGCTCGCTTCGTATTTCCCCGAAGCCTTAGGGAGCCCCCGTTTCCCGTCTCTTCCTTGATATCCGGCATTTCTTTGGTGAGACATCGCCCCAGTCTTTTCCCTCTTCCGCGGACAAGGGGAATTCTTGCTTTTCGTGGATAGTTGCGGACGTGGGCCTTTTCGTCATTGATTTTTTCATATCTCCCGACCGGGGTTCTCTAGTATCACGCCCCTGTCCCCGCAGAGAGTTTTTCCTCTTTTTACCCCACCCCCCAAGTCTTCCTACGTTAGTCTCCGTCACGCGGGACGGTGGTTCCCCTTTCCCTTCATATTCCCTTTTTTTGTTTAATTCCAAAGCCTGCAGGAAGTTGGTTCTTCTGACCGCGGCCTTTTCGTTAATCGCGGCCTGTTTTAAGTGCTCCTTTCTCCCTTTTTTCTTACAGCCCGCCCAGTGCAGAAGGATAGTGCTTCGCCCTTCCCCTTCGGAACCGTTCCCGACAGGTGACGGTCTTCCGGCGCTGTTTCCCACTTGCGGGAGAAGCCGGCTGGCGTTTTCTTCCCAAATTTTCGCCAGGATGATTTTTTCTTTTCGAGTTCCCCTCAGACTGCCTTTGACGCCTGGACGCCCGCAGGATTCCACTTTCAGCTTATTGATGGCGGACCCCAGACTGACTTCCTTGTCTCCCCCCCGGCCACTTCCGGATTCTTTTTTAGCGTCATCTTCGACGTACCAATCTCGTAAGCGTCCCCCCGAGGCGCCTACTCCTCCTTTTCACATGTTGCTCCCTTTGCGTACACACCCCAGTCTCACTGTTTTTTTCGGGAGCGCTTTTACCACGTTCCCCTTTTGTCCCGGAAATTCGACGGGCTCCTTTTTCTTCCTTTTCCTCTTCTGTGTTGTGCGCTTCCCCTTCTTTTCCCTTCCATTGGTTCTCTGCTGTCCTTTTTCTTACTGTTGCGGCGACTCCTTGATTTTTTTTTCCCGAATGAGAGCCCTTTTTGTAAATCCTTGCGTTTGCTCTCTTTCGGTCCTATAACGCTGATGGTATACGTCGCTGCGCTTTCTTTTCCTACCCCCTCCTCCGGATTTCTTTTTTTTTCTTTTTCCCACGGTACGTTTCTCACTGGCTTTTTTTTCCCCCTCTTTCGACTACGGGGTCAAGGCTCCCCTGGCGGGCTGGATCGCCACCAGCCCTTTTCAGACCGCCGAAATCCTGGCGTTGGGACTCTTCTTCCCATCGCGGAGCCGGCGCTCTTTTTTTTTTTTCCCCGCGACGGAATCTCGTCACTTGTTCCCTTTTCTTTGGGAAGCGAAGGAGGACGCTCTTTTTTGAGCCCGATACTTCTCCCGTTTCCGGTCCATTTTCCATGGAGATGCCGCTTTCTCTTTTCAATGACACTATTCCTGCCGTGATTTTTCTCCCCCGTGAGGAAAGATCTCCCGGTGCACGTTTTCCCTTCGCGAGAGCTTTCATTTCGAAAATCAGTTTTCCTTACCGCTTTGTGTGGGTATACGCCTTTCTTTCATTTGTATGATCGTTATTTGTTTCCTGAGCCTTTTTCATGACTCCGATTGTTCTTCTGTTTCCCTTCCTGCGAATTTCCCGCCCCGCCACTTGTAGAGGGGGATTTTTCTTTTTTTCTCCCAGTCTATCAACCCGGTGAGATTACCCTGTCTCTTTTTTCCCCCAGTTGGGCCGATTCGTGTTTTTCCTTCGTGCGAGCTTGCTCGTTCGTTCCCCTTCTTTTTTTCGCGTGGGCTGCTTTCCCCCCCCGGCGGCTCCTGCTTTGAGTCCCTTAGGAGCAACGCTACGCTCCCTTTTTTTCTTAATTCCGTCTCCCTTTTTTTTCCTTCCCTTCGGTTCCTTCTCGATACTCTGTACTGAGAATCGGGCGATGCTGTGTTTTAGGCCGGTGGCTGGCGCGCTGGCCCCTCTTTCTAGTTCTAATTCTTTCTCGTCCAAAAACCTTTCACCACCTTTTTTTGACGAGTTTCTTCTTCGATATCTGTTGGTCTTCTCTCAGATAACGAGCTCTGGCCTCGAATTGGCCGCAGCCGGCTGAGTTCGTCTCTTTGGCGCAAACTGGATGATTCCCTTTCCGATGTGCTGGTCTCGTATCGGCAGCAAGCTTTCTTTTTTTTTTTTTGAGCCCGCCTCCGGCCGGTTACTCACTTGCTTACGAGTTCTCCCTTCCTTTTTCCGAAATAATACCCCCCCTGTGTCGGATGTTTGCTCCTTTTTCCTATGACATCATTTCCGATGAGTTTCTTAAAACCTCTCTCTCTCCCTCTTTTTGTGAGATGTGGCTTTCTTGATAAAGTTTCCCTTCCCCTTTTCTGTTTTCTGAAATCAGCAGCGCCCTTTTCGGTCCATAAGGTTTCCAAGCGCCGTTTTCCCGGTTCGCTCCCCATCATGCCTCTTCCCCGGAAGTGTGAGGAAAGAGACCGGCCTTTATTCTCCGCCCCCCACGTTTTCTTGCTGTCTTTTTTCAACGACGGTTTCCCCTTTAACAAGAAAGTCGCATTCCCCTCCTTCCCCCTTGACGAATCTTCTCCTTTGCGCCGACCTTACCCCCCGTCTTCCGGTTTAGGATGAACGAATAGTCCCCCCCAGCTCCTCAGTGACGCCTTCTTGTGCCCCCCTGCCCGTCCCTCTTTCTTCCCTTTTTTTGGGGTTCCACCGATTGCTTTTACGTTATCATTATTCTCTTCCACCGGACTCCGCCGAACGGCCTGAGACGGCCTTCCTCCCCCTCGTCTGCTCTTCCTTTCTTGGTCGAAGGCTGGACCTCGTTCCCGTTCCGGAGTTTGATACTTCGTCCGCAAATTTCCTGCGTTTCTTCCAGAAAAGAGCTGCCCTTCTTTGAGCGGCAAGCAGTTTTTTGCTTATCCTGTCACCGTCCAGTTCAACCTCTCATTGACGGTTTGTAAAGCGCCTCGGATCCCAAGGGTGCGCTTTTTTTTCCCAGCGACCCGCGGAAGTTTCCCTTTGCCAGGCGGCACTGGTCTTTGCAGGGCCCGTTTCCTTTCCCTACCTTTCCCCTTCGTCATGTGCATGGGCGGTTCTTAGTCTCTTTTTTTCAGAGAGCTCCTACTCATTTTTCTTGTTTTCCTTTGGAGGATCCCCCCCCCCCCCCCCTCGAGAAGACGCCCCTCTTTGCCGCGGCTTCGAGCGTGTCAAGGAACCGCGTGTTTTCAGCCAAAGCCGTTAGTTTTTCCACTTTTTTTTGTGCGGCGACTTTCCTTCCAGGAAGACCTTTCCTCGCCGGCGGTAACTCGCTCTCTGGCCGCAGCTTAGGGATAGAGTTCTCCCCGCGTCCGGCCCACCCTTTTTCTGTGAGGCTTCCCGGCCCCTCTTCCCCCCCTTCCATCAGCCGGCGAACATCCGCTTCGTCGCCTCCACTTTTTGCCAGGATGAGTTCTTCTTTTCGGTTAGATTTTTCGGTCTCCGTTTCTTTAACCGTCATTTTCCCGCAGCTTTTTCCCTTTTTTTTGGACCAGGCGGAAGCTCGGTCCCGCGCGCAGTCGGATCTCGGCCTGCCCCCCCCGGTAGATTTCTCGCGTAGTTTCTTCGATCTTTTTTAAGTTCACATTTTTGCGCCGAGTTTCCCTTTTCACATGGCGCCTAATTGGCCTCTCTGGTATCCCCACCCGAAACTCCTATTCAGCCGATGGTTGTTTCCGCCCTTGGTCTTTCGGTTTACCAAGTTTCAGTTCCTTTTTTTTCCCCCCATGTCGTTTTGAACCCTGCTGGTTTTGTTGAGAGTCTGATTCCATCCCCTTCGTTTAACTTTTTTTTTCACGTTAAACCGCCGCTCATGAGGTTCGTTCCTCCCTCCCGAATGGATCTTTTTTGTTTTTCCACGGCGAATGATGTCCCTTTTCCCCTCTTTGCTGGTTTTTGCGGACCTTTTTCGTCGTTTCCGATTCGAGAGTGGTAGTCTGCCGATGAAGCTTCTTCTTCCGACCATTTTTTGGCGTTCCCTCTCGGCTCCGATGGTCCCCCCAATACAAGCTGCGTCCTGAGGCTTCCAAGGCCTTTTTTTTCGATGCTGAGCCCCCCCCCCCCCCCTTTTTTTTTATTTCCAGAATGACGCCGATCTGCGCTCTGTTTTTCCCTTCCTTTCTTGGCGGCTCGCGACGATGATGGTGGTCTTTTCCCCAGCTCCGGAAGCGCTCGACACCCTTGAGTTTTCTTCCGTGGAGTCCCGCGATCCGTAGGAATCGTGGGCTTTTTCTCTTTGCGCTGTAAAAACTGTTTCCTTTTCTTTATTCCGAGTCTGTTCGACTCCCCCCCCACTTTTCCTGCAGGATTTGGACATGAGACAGTTTTGAACGGTCACGGTGCACTGTTCCCCCACCCCCCCCCGTAGATCGAGGAAGTCGAACTGTCTTCATCCTTTTGGGTGGGTACATTCCCCATAGGTCGTCTTTTTTTTTTGCCTGCGCGCAGAAGTTGACCCCACCCTTTTTCTCCTCGAATGAAGCGCTTCGACATGCTCCCGGACGTAGCCCCCCCTGTTTTTTTTCCTCTCCGGCCCGTCTTTGAGTGGTTTCTATGCGGGGATGGTCCGCTGGTTTATCCTCGCGCAGCGCTAACCGTGGCTCTTCATTCGTTTGGACAAAGTTGCGGCGATTTTTTTTGTAAACGTCGCCTCCCTTATTCTTTAGTGCAGGACCCCTGATGTTTTTTTTTTCTCTTTTCTGATTAGGAAGTCCCTCGCCTGCTGTGCGGACGGTCGGGGACCTTTTGCTGGTAGGGACCCTTGCCTAGACGCTACTTTACCGTTTTTTCGCTAGAGCTTGCCTTCCGATTCTCAAGGTTCTTTATGGCGCGCTTTTGCTGATCCTCTTTTCCCTACCTTTCTTCCTTACGAAGTACGGGTGGCTCCCTTTATTCTGGGGATTTCTTGCAGCTTTCCTCTTCCTGCTGGCCTACTTCTCGCTTTTTTTAGGTAATCTTGTGAGCGAACTTTGTTGTAGCTGCCGTGCTGCTTCGTTCTTTTTGAAGCTCATCGGCATCCTCTTTTGACCGGGCGGGCGGTTGAGCACAGTCCACCTTTTTCCCCTGTACGATGCGTTCGTCTTTTTTTTCCAACCTCTTGTCTTCTGTCCCTCTGCTGATTTCGGGCATCATTGGACGTTTTCTTTTTCCCCCCTCGCGCCAACCCATACTCTTTTCTTCTCTTTGTGTTGATCTTTCGTTGTTTTATTTTGAAACTCTTTTTCTTGACAAGACGTCAGCGCGCCGGGTTTCCTCCTGACCACTTCCCCCTGTTTGATATGTTTTTTATGTCGGAAGTGGAGGGACAGATATTTGCCTTTTTTTTTCTCCCGTCCCTGACCCCCCCTCTGATTCCTTTTCTTCCTCTGCTCCCACGGCACTAGAACCGGATCCTTTCAGCACTGGGCGACAGCCCCCTTTTCCGTCGATCGCATCTTTCTTCCTTCCGAATAGGCGTTCTGGCTTTTTCGCGGAGCTGCCCAGACGAGACTTTCCCCCCATATCCTGTCTTTAGAGAGATAGAAGCGTTGCGCCCCCCTTTCCTTTCCTTTGGTGCCTGGCCCCAGATAGGATCTTCGCACCCCCCTTTTTTTCCAGACCGGGGCCTCAGACTTTTCCCCAGCTCTTCTTCCCCTGCAAGAATCATGGCCTCTTTGCTCTCGGTTCCCCGAAAGAACTGAGCGTCTCCTCCCGGCCATTCCGGAGGCTTCAGTCCACTCCCGCTCGCACCGCCAGCCGGTTTTCCCTTTCGAAGGAAAGCTCTGGCTCTTTCCAGCCACTCAGATCCCGAGTTTCCCCCCCCTTTGTCAGAAGATCAGCGGCCTTTGATTTTGTAGCCCTCCTCTGAGGATTTAAAACCGGGAACTCCCTTTTCCGAGTACCTCTACAAGGACGCGTGACCCCCTGGTCCTCCTTTTGAGGAGAAGCTCGGGACTTTTTTCTGGCTTTTTTTCCTACTTCTTCGAGAGCCTCATCCCACCCTTCGTCGCTTCGCTTCTCCCCACAAAGGGTTAATACGCTTTTTTTTCGCTAGCGAGCCTGTTACCTACCGTTCCGCCCTGGTTTTTTTCAGTTCCCTTTGGTCCGCTGTTTTATCTCCCTTTCCCGGGTGAGCCCGTCAATTCGCTCCTTCTCAGCCGAAGAAGGTTCTTGGTTTTCCCAGCTTTTCGACGGATCCTCCCAGCCTGAGGACGTCATTTTTCGCCTTTTTTGGGCGCTTCCTGCTTCCCCCTCACCCGGCCCCGGCCGACTTTGCCCGCTTCTCCCAGAGCCCAGGATTTTTTTCTTTTCTCTTTTTTACCTTTTGCCTCCAGCCCGCCCTTTTCCTGTCCCTTTTTTTTTCTGCCATGCCCCTGCTTGACGATGGAGGAACAGCGATAGCCTCCTTTTTCTTCACGCCGGAGTTTGTCGTTGTTCTTTTCGTCGACTTAGCCCCTTTCCTAGTACTCGATTGCGATCCGTCATTACCTGCCACTGGTTTCGCCTCATGCTCTCTTATAACTATCCCATTCTCCGCGGGCTCCTTCTGTTAAACTTTTCCAAGCCCCCACTTGATTTTTTTCCTCCGCGTTGTTGTTGTTTTTTCTCTAGTCTCATGGTTCCGCTTTTGACCTGTTTCTCCCCTTCCTTCTTTTCAACAGCGGGTGAATGGATCTTTCGGTGTTCCGTCTTCAATTTTCCTCCCAATTTTTTCGTCTTTTTTTCCCCATCCGCCCGCTCGAGTGGACTGTCTCTTCCTTTTTTCTCCCTATGGTCTCTTTAGTCCCTTCCTCAGATCCTGCGCGTGGGTAGCCAGAGGTCTTTTTTTCTCGGCAGCTCGACAAAGACTGTCCTACAGATTTTCCCGTTGCACAGGTGGTATCCCCTAGAAGATGGCCAGACTTTTTTAACCCCTCGTGACTCTCTTTGGTCTTCTCTCCGCTCTCGCGCCTCCTGATGGTTTCTTGTCTCAGACTCTCGGACAACTGTCTAACCTGTTCTTCGCTCAAGCTATCTTTTCTTCCTTCTCTCCGGTAGAAGATCCGGTTTAGGTTTTCCCTTCGGAGCTTCCATGCCAGATTGATCACCATGTCCCTTTGTTATGAGAAGGGCGGCACGGTCATACCTTGAATTTCCTCCCTCGAGCTGCCTCCCTTCAGCCTTACCGACCGTTTTTTTTCCTAGCGACCCCTCCATGTGTGTCTTTTCTTCCGCCTCAACCGTTTCTCCTTCAGGGGTTCCGTCCCCTCAAGTTCTTTCTCCCATTCTGCCCGACCTCTTTCCTCTGTAATCTTTCCTTTTGAGTCTACCGAAGCCTCGATAAAACCCCGTTTGAATTTCCCTCAGACCGTCTCCCCTTTGGCCTCGATCTCGGGCTGTTTCACTTAAGCTATCTTTCTCTCTGAAGTAGCAATTGATGGAGTTTCTCGTTATGATGTTAGTTAAGCCTTAGTGACTGGGCCTACGGTCTTTCATCCTCTACTGTAGAGGACTCCCGACGATACTAACTGCTGTCCTTCTGATCTATCTTCTTTTGACTGCCAGACTTTTGTGGTAAAGGAGGAGTCCTGTGTCCTTTCGACCACGACGCTTTTTAAGTTCTTTCCTTTTTCCCGACACCTGTCCTTATGATACGTTCTATCTCTTCGAGTCTATTTCTTTTTTCTTCCTGGCTCTCCAAGATGACTTTCTCTGAATTAGTTTACTACGGAACTGACTTCTCACTTTCGCTTCTGTACAGTATGCTTGGCTTTTTTTTTTATGTGATTCGCTCACGGTAATCCATCTTTTGGACCGTTCGGTCGGGAGGGATCCACCATCTCCCCCTTCAGTCTCCAGTCTTCCGATCATCCGCTGACTCCTCCTCCACAGTTGGTACGTGACCCTGTTCCCTTCTCTTTCCTTTTGAATAGGGACGTGATTAGTTTCCTTCCCCAACCATCTTCTTCTTTCCTTTTTTGAGAGATGTTGTGTTGGATTAAAAATTCCTATGCTCTGGACCGCCTCCCTCCTCATCGGTCTTCGGACCAAGCGCCGTTTGGGATTTTCCTCTCGCCAGGTCTCTCTCGGCTTGAGGGAAATACCCCTTGGCTTTTTGTCTCCCCGGTCCAAGTCATTGTTCCATTCTTTTTCTTCTCAGAGACCAGAGCCCCATTCCTCTCCACCGCAGTATTCATCCCCTGGCGCTCCGGAGCGACCCCTCGTCTAATCTCGGAACTTCGGTATGGGAGTGCCGAGCCCATCCTAGTATAGATCGTTCTGATTTTCCAACGCAATCTTTTCGGGTGCGGCTTACTTCTTCTTCATACCCCGGAGATCCGAATCGCCATTCCCACCGCCCGAGTCTTCCTGCAGTCTATCGTTACTCTTTCCTTCGCCCCTTAGTAGCGTGACTCTTACCGCACCGCTGCCTGATCGTGATCCCTTCTCACACGTTCTCATGCCGAAGCTGGATACATCAGTACCCCCTCCCCTCCCTGTTCTCTGCCCTGAGAAAGCTCGCGTGCGATTTTGACCTTCTTGCCTCTTAGCCAACCTTAGAGTCCATTGACTCCGTGTTTACCTCCACGGTGCCGCGTGGAAACCATCTCCCTCCTTATCCCCCCTCTCCGTTGTCGCAGGGCCGATAGGGGGCGTCCTTCTGTTTTTTCTTGGAATTTTCCCTCTCGACTAGGGGGTCTTCGTCATCCTTTTTCTCCCCCACCTGAGTAGGTAGGCTGCTTACCAAAATATTCTACTCCGATCCCGTCTTTCCGAGCTCTATTTTACGGCACCTATCCTCCCTTAGCCCATCCAACGGCAGGGGAATTTTTGTGATTTCTAAGCGCGAATTCCTTTCTCAAATTTCGACCTTTTTTCCGTTTTCTGCCTCCATCGGATAGGTTTTTTCCTCTACTTCCTCAGGATCTCTTTCGCTACTATTTCCGCTTTTCTTCGCGCTGCCCCTCTTTTTGCCCTAAGCCTTCTCTTTCCCCCCTGAGCGCCAGTGTGTCTGCTGTTCTTCCCACTGAGGTTTATATCCATCTTGCTGACTGACGTTAGGCTCAAGTTTCCTCCTTTTCTTGACCCCCCCCAGGCGGAGCATCGTGGTGTCCTTCCCCCCCCTTCCTTATCCGGCTGCCTTTCTTTTCTCCGCTGCATCGTCGACGTATTCCTGCTACGACGAGCTCGCCTTCTTTCCCCGCCACCTAGCCCAGTGGGCGCCTGCGATCGGGTTCCAAGACCCTGATCCATTCACGACGCGGCGCGCTTTCTTTTTCGGTTTACCGTTTCCAGCAGCTTTCCCCCCCTTTCGAGCTCTCTGAATCTCTCTCCCTCCTCCCTCGCTTAAATTCCCGTCGAAATGGTTCCTCTGTTTGGAACCGCCGTTTCCTAGGTTGGCTACCCCCGCTCTTTAATGATCCTTCTTTTTTTTCCCCGCCGCGCAATGAGCCCGCGCTTTGGCGGAAATCTCCCTCCGGTACGGGATTACGTAGATTTTTCTCCTTCGCTGGGTCACGCGACTCCCGGAGGCCCTCTTTTTGTTGACGGGGAAGCCGAGTTGGACGCCATTTCCCTTGCGGACTCTGCTCTTTCCCTGTACGTTTTGGAGATTTTGGCACGTGGCTGGATCGCCCCCCTCGTCCCATACGACCCCGGCCGCCGCTTGGTCCGCGTGTCCTTCGTCTCTGCTTTTGTGCGCCGGTTCCTGCGCAGCGACACCTGGGTCGAATTCCCGGCGGCTGGGGAGAACGTCCCCCTTAGGTGCTGGTTGACGGCAGCCTCCTCCAAGTTCCCCCCCACTGTTCTTTTCGGCCTTTCGGAGATGCGCCCCCCCTTCGATCACTGCACGCATGCTTGTGCCATGCGCCAGCGTCCATCTCTTCTCTTCCGGTCACACCGGCCGCGGGCTTTTTCCATCGAAATACAGGCGTTTCCCTCCTTGGTGGTATCGCCTACCTCCCGGCTTTAATCTGATCGCACCGTACAAGGTCTTCCTAGAAGTCCAGCCCAATGTTTCTCCTCGGCTGCAATCTCTTCTCGGCCATGCGACGACTTTTTCGTCTACTCGTAATTGTGGGGATGGCGAGTTTCCTCCCCCCGGTGATCAACTTCATGATCGGCGGACAGTGGCCCGGAATTTTTTTTTCACGTCGCCGAGCTTGTTTTCTTTTGTGCCGCGCACCCTGCTGGCAGGTTCTTGGGTGATTCGGCAGCCTTTTTTCCCATGCTGGCTGTTCCCCCGTTGCTGTTCTGACTGCTCGCACGTCTACTTTCCTCCCCCTTCTGATTTGAGCGTTTTTTTTTTAGTCCCTCTCCTCCCCGGGCAGTGTTTTCACACCTGTTGGCTTGGCGCGGTGGCGCTTCCGATACCCTGTGACATCAGTCCCGGATCCGGGCTGGATCATTCTCCCCATCTCGAGCTATATCCTTTTCGTCTTTGGCAGCTTCCGTGGATGACGGGCAGTCGCCGTGCGTAGTTCGCTATCCGGGAGGCCCTTTGCTGACAGTCTGCTGGTTTTTTCGTGCTCCATGGATTCTTTCGTTCTGCAGCCGCTCCTTCGGCGCACTGACTGGGCGGGCGGCTTCCCACCTTCTACGTTTATGTAATCCCTTGAGGCGATGACATCGGCCATTTCCCCCGGCGCTTTGATGGACCTCCTTTTTTCTTTTTCCCAGAATTTCTTCCCGTCTTCTTTTTCCCGTATCCCCCCACATCTATTCTTCTCCTCCGTTGTTTGTTTCGTCTGATTTGTGACGGTAACTCATTCACGTCAATTGATGGTCTCCCCATCCCAGCAGAGAAGGGTCCTTCCCGGCCCACTCTCCCCGTTTGGTCTCGTCCGCCCCCTTTCTAGCCCCCAGAAGGGCAATTACCGGCCGGGAGTTGTGTACCGCCAGCCCGCTGTTCTGAGTTCGCCTCCCTCTCCCAGGCAGAATTTTCTCGCCCAGCAGAGTCAGGGCATCGGGAGATTTTTTCCGTTGCCTCGGAGCCGGAATTCTCTTAGGCCCAGACACTTTATTCCCGACGAGCACTACCCCCCCCGAGTTTTCGAGAGATTCCTGAGCCCCAGCGAATAACCCGGGGTGCGGCCCGGAGCGCCCTGATCCTCGCCACGGGCGAGCGCCAGCCTCCTCCCCATTGACGCAGCGGCCGAGGTAGTATCTATCACTGATTCGTTTCGACGTCTTCTCTTCTCTCAAGGCTTTTTTTCCTCCGGAGGCCGAGGTGATAACTTCCCAGTCCTCTCCCCTCCCACTGACAGGTCCGAACCAGTAGCCGAGACCCACTCCTATGTGCTGCGTTCACGAAGGCAAGCTAGCCTTCCTTGACCACGCACGAAGAGATCCCCTCTTTGCTCCGTGTCTTTAACGCTTGCGGACCTTTTCTTCCCTGGGTGTTCTCGCGGCGGTTAGAACCCTTCCTCCAATTCGGACTAGACACGGGTTCGTCCGCAGGCCGATAGTCTCCTCCCCCTTTCGGTCATGAATGGGCGTCTCTTCAGAGGTCTGTTCTTGCGCACGTAATAGAAAAATGTCGAAGGGCGGCGGAGTCCTAACCGGTCGACGCAGTAGTTCGAATGCTCCTTCTTTCGGACTGTTTGTTCCTTCCAGATGACGTGCAGCCCTGCGTCTGGCCAAAGCGGCACAGGAAAGCGGTGCTGGATTATCGGTCTCTAGGAGCCCCCCGCGCCGGAACCCCTAGCCCCGGTTATCGGGTTGCAGCTCTACCTCTTTTAGGATCGCGTTAGCCCCGCGCGAGCCCCCCTCCTTTCGATTTTCGGAGCTTTTTTTTGCAACTGCGGCGCCCAGGCGCCGCCTCCATATCCCCTTTTTTTTTTGATGTGCGGTCATATTTGATCGGCGTGGTGGTTTCGATCAAGACAGACGTTTTCCTCTCCCCTACGCGGGGACGCATGCTTTTCCCCCCCCGCTGTCTTTCAGGCGGAGACCTCTTTTATTTCTTCAAAAAGAAGACCGGTTTCGTCGGCGGGTTATCCGTCCTGCCATCGTCTAGGGTCGACAATCTTAATCTTTTCTCCTCGAGTTGCGAGCAGATTTCCGCCCCCCCCCTTTTTTCGCCCTGGGAGCCTTTTCCTTTTTTCGACCGACGATCCATAAATCTTTGGCTTGTCGCGCCCGGGAGCGGCGGTTCCCTTTCGAGCATTCGGAACCATCTTTCTCTTGTGCATCTCTCCTTTTCCTGCCTTCGTTGTTTTTTTTCTTTTCCCTCCGTACCTTTTTTTTCCTCCTATTTCCCTTTTTTCCCCGTCCCTGAGGGGGCGAAAAGCCAGGGATTTGGTTGTGATACGAGCGCAATGAGGCGCCCAATTGGCTGGTGTTTTTTTTCCCTTCTTTTCGTGGGAACGGTCGCTCGCGATTTTCAGGATGGAGGTCGTTTCGACCGCAGAGATCCCCCGTTCTATTTGTAGGGGCCCCTTAGGTCCTTTGCCTTTGAAATTCTGTGGACAAATGGCCGTAATGAAGGGCGCCCTTGGCACGGGGGTCCACCTAGTTTTTTCGATGGCCGAAGTCCCCTTCCCCTTTCTTTCTTGGAGATCGCGCGCGCTGCGTCTCCCTTTGCAGAGTGTCGGGCAGCGCCGGAAGAGTCCCTTAACCTTTGAGGTCCTAGAGCGGGTTCTGCAATCTCTTCTCCTGATGGCTCTTAGCCCCGATACCGTTCTTCCATTTCCTGCGATTTCTTATTGAGATGAAGCGATTCTCTCCCCTTCCCGATTAGCACCTTCTTGGCCATTCCTCCCCTTCGGCACGGTTTCCTCAAAACGGACTGGCTACGCGTCCCTGACTATTTTCTTAGACCGTGTTTGGGTCGACGCCTACTTTTTTTTTTCTCGGCGCTGAGCAGTCCCGGTAGTCTAGCAGTCTCTCACGCCCTAGGCTGCGCCGTGTCCCCCGCAATTCGCTGTCCTTTTTGCGGGAAATCGTCCTGCTGGGGATTTTCTTTTTGTTTTCTCTCCCATGCCGAGTTCATTCTCCGATCGGCGGGGACAAGTCTGAGTCTTCTTTCCTTTTCCCTCGCGCGTGCTTGATCTTTTTTTGCCTCAACTGCTGGCCTTTGGGCTTGTTCTGGCATCATCGGAGGAATCGACCGGCAGTTCTTTCTGAGTCTTCGATGAGGGTTTTGATCGCCCTCACGTTACCTTGGCCTGAAGAGTCTCTGCGACTGCTAGGTGCGCTGGTCAAGGCGTCTTCTGGTTTCTCTTCCCGTGTCTTTTTTCCCTTCACGTGATAAATAAAACCCTTCAGTCTTTTTAGTATCAGCTATAGAGTATCTTTGGTGTATTATTTAGTAGGGTTCACCCTTCTCACCGTAGCGTCGGCGACTCTTCGAGCCTCTCTCTTTGAGATCAGATGCTTTTAATTCAGATGGGGCTCGCTTCTTTTATCTTTTCCTTGACCGAAGTAATCGGGCTGACGTTTCTTTGAGGGGCCCCCTCCCCGGTTTCTCTTTCCTCCGCCCTTCGATGAAATTGACTTTCTTACCCGGCGATTGGTCGGACTCCCTTCCCTTTCGATCTGTAGTTCCCAGAATTGTTGACTTCTGAGTTTCCTTCTCCCCTCTC
>Ga0179593_1393960_pt1 | contig 15612 bp, 21 predicted proteins | sample CZODoug2_1_08_16_FD_185931 | JGI IMG/M metagenome (GOLD analysis project Ga0179593, IMG submission 185931) | Vadose zone soil fungal communities from Angelo Coast Range Reserve, California, USA - CZODoug2_1_08_16fungal (PacBio error correction) | ecosystem: Environmental > Terrestrial > Soil >... | reverse complement strand
GATGGATTAGTCCCAATTTTTTCTCCCTTTACGAAAACCGCGATCCGCTCCTCTCCCCTTCGTCCTTGTTTTTGCGATATAGACGCCGTGTCTGCCGTCGAAACTTTTTTCGGTTATTTCCCTCCGCGATGTTCCGTTCCTTTTCCCCCTCCCTCAAGCTCCCACCTTCTATTTGTTCCTAGCAAACCCCTCCTTTGGCAAGCGTGGGCCGGTTCCTCCCCCTCACCCCCCCGTTTTGTTTCAGCCTCTTTTTTCTTTAAAGGGGAAGGAAATTCGTACCCAAGCTTCTATCAAACCCTGGTCCTTTACTTATACTGATACTGTGATTCCTCCCGGGCGATAGCTATCCGACCCTAACTCTTTTCTCCTTATTAGCGACCCCAAACATAGGTGAAGTCTTTCCCTTCTTAAGACGGACGACCTTTTTTGATTGGTTGTGTTTCGTTGGGGCCATCGTTTCCCCCTTCCCTTTCTGTTCCTTCCGCCCCAATTCCATTTTTTGCTTGCCTGAAATTGCTTTCCCCTTTTTGCTCTGCCCTTTTTTTCCCAACGGTTACATAGGACCTATTCTCGTTTAAAGTGCTTTTTTTAACTTTTTGCCGTTTGTTTTTATACAGCTTTTCTCTTTTTTGAATAATCGAGAAATTGAGATTGTTTCTCACTTTGCGTTTGCACACCCCAAAGTCTTACGTCTATTTTTTGCCCACACTTTGGATCTCCCCCTTTCTTACTAATATTAAGATCTTCGATTCCCTCTGGAGCTTTAGTTTTGGGAAGTTTCGTAACATTCCTTTTAACTTCTATTCAGTTTCTAAGCCCCTTCTTCTGTTTTGGCGGGTTTGAGATGACTATATCACTTTCAATGAAGGCTCTTAATGTGAGAGACCTGGAAAAAACGGTCCGACTCCCTGGTCCCCCTCTTTGACTCTTCATGTAGCTTGATCGCAGGGTTCCTTTATCCCCTCGGGCACGATTAATGAGGAGTTTGGGGGGGTGCCCCTCAAAAGGTTGCTTCCCTTAGAGTTCAATTCTCCCCCGTTTTATTCCACCCATCGACACGCCGATCAGAGAAAACTAAGAGCTTTTCTTATCGCCCATTCACGCGCTCGCTCTATACCGTCTGGAACCCACCTTTTCAGTTCCGTTTTTTTTCACTTAAGGGACTGACCCAACCCACACCCCCCAACGGATCTGTCCTTTTTTTACAGAAAGTTTTCGGCCCCCTCTTTCGCCCCCAGACCTAACAAAAATAACCTATTTCCGGAGGCTTTAGGGAGCACCAGCCATTTTTTTTCCCTCCGTTTTTTGAAGATCTTGTCTGACGTCTCGACCGGGTCCACGTTACCCCCATTGTAACCCTCCCCGTAACTCCCTTTTTTGAAGGACTCTTTTTAGGTTTTTTGACGCCCCCTGTTTTACCCCTTTTGTTACCTTTTTCTGCCCGGATATGAAAACGGTGGGTCCGCTTTTTTATTTTCACCGCAAGACCTCCTGTCCCAAATCTTCCTTTTTTTACGGTCCCCTAGTTAAGCCTCTGTTATCTGCCTGATTATTTGTAATCGACCCTACTCCTGTTTCGTGCCGCCTCCGTTAGACTTCCTGCACTTCTTCACTCGAGTCGCCTCCCCTTCCCGCCCTCTTCTCTGTTCTCGCTTTTTCGTCTTTGGTTTAACCCAATTTCACCTTTCCAGTCTCATCTGTCTGGTCCTCTGCTCCGCCTTTTGGACTCTTTTCTTCGATCCTTTTTCCATATTTTCCTTTTTTTTTTGAATAAACTCCTGGTTTCCCACATGTCATTCTTTCGTTTTGCCTAGTAACAGCCTGCACTCGCCCCCTTCCCTTCTACGCCCCCCATTCTTCTGGCCCTTTGTTGCCCCCCTTTTCCTCCCCGAGCTGCTTTTTTGAACCCCTTTCGGTATTGTCCATCCTTGGATTGTTTACCTCGCTCTACCTTCCCTTCCTGCAAAAAAGTCTCTGTCGGTTTCTTCCGTTGTACAATTTCCAATTCACTATCTCACTGTTCTACTTTTCCCTCCCCAATTCCATGGAGCAGTTCTTGCATCCCCCTCCCATCAATCGATGGTGGTTTTCCCGATCCCTTTTCCCCTCTTTTCCCACTCGCACTGGGTAGCTTTTTAAAAGAGCAACGTATGCCTGAAGTTACAACTTTTCTCGTTTTTCTCTGCCCCTGTAACCAATCATTTTTTTTTTTTGTTTCCCCTTTCCTTTTTTCACTTCTCTTGTTAGAGTTCCGAGGGATTTTTTTTAATGATCGCCCTCTTCGCAGCGTTCCAACAATTTCACTGGCTTTTTGGAGACCCACGATTCTTTTTCGTCGAACCCCTTTTGTCCGTCTTTAAATCAGTTTTGTGACTTCTGCGACAAGGGACTGGTTTTCTTGAATGTTTCCTGATGGTTTTGCCCCCCCGTCATTCGAGCGACTTACGGTTTTTTATCCCCCCTCTTTCGTTTTTCCCCGGAACATCCGAGTTACAGGACCTCTTTTCACTTCCCCGTCTGTATCTAAATTGGATTAGATTTGTTTCAAGCCACCCGAAGTCGTTTTTTTTGGATTTTTTCTAAACTGCTTTTCCGCTAAGTCGACCTGTCTCCTCCGCGTTTGTCCTTTTTTTGCACTGTCCCATTTTCCCTTGACGTTTTTTTTTTCTTTTTCTTTTGAACAGTTGTCCCTCTCGTAGAGAGGAGCTCCCCTCGATTATCACATTCCATTCTTTTCCTCCCTCTCTCCAGTATTTTCCTTTCCTATTTTGGTCCCCCTCCCCTTTGCATTCTGTTTTCTGATCTTTCTTTTTGACCCGTATCTTCTGTCCGTCTGATTGATGAATCGGTTCTATTTTTGCTTTTCACTATTCCGACGTTGTATGAAACAGCTCTCCTTGATGACTCTTGCGTTTGATTATCTCATTCATTCCCCCCCCCCCCCTCCGGCTTTCCCTTTCCTGAGCTCTTTTCCTTTATCCCTTTTCTGGCGACGCGAAAGTTGCTCTTGGTCCATTTCCCAACCGCAAACCGGTCTATTCCCCTGAGCTGACTGTTCCCTCTTCTTTTCTTGATAGATCCCCCCTCTTTTCTTTGCTCTGTTGAAAAGTATCTTCCCCTCTCGTTGTTTTTTTTCTATCTTCTTTTCCCCGCTTTTGATAGCAACGAATTCATTTTCTTATCGAGAATCCGAGCGTCGCAGGTCTTCTTTCGCCCCCATGCCACACTCTCCCCCGTGTCGTTATAATCTGGGCCTACTCTCTCCATGACCTTTTTTTTTCTTCAGCGTTGTGTTGTCCTTTCTCGCGGGTCCCCCCCCCTCCTCTCTCACTTCTCGCGTCTTTTTCTCGGCGGCAGCTTTTTGTCCTCACTTCTTGCATTCCATTGTCCCCGGTCCGCGTTTATATCACCCGAATCCTTGTCTCCCCCCTCCAATATCTGCTTCCCCTTGAGCGTACACCCTTTTTTTTTTCCTTGATTTCTGCTACAGTGTTTCGCTGCGAAATTTTCTCATTCAGGCCCTTCCCCCGCAATGGATGGGACACGTGCCACCCCTAGACACAGTCCCCCTTCGTCGGATCAGATCAGGTTCTACTCGGCTTTATTCTTTTTTCCGACGTGCGATGTTTTCTTCCTACACTCGAATTTTTTTTGACCGATGATTATTTTCGTTTTCCATAAGGTGGTCCCGTCTTTCCCCTTTTCCGCGACCGCCTTTTGCATGGTGATCCCCCTTCCTTATCGGGATTTTTTCGTCTCCCCCCCCCTGCTGGATCCCATTTTTGAAACACCTCAACATGTTCTTTTTAAATCTTGTCCTGCCTGGGACAACTTTTTTCTCCCCCCTCCCAGAGTTTTCCCCCCCCTTCTCTTCAATTCTTTTGCATCGCGAGTCCTTCTTCCCGATTCCCCCTCTCCCGCTGCCTCTTTCTGCGCTTTTGTCCCTGGACAAAAAGTCAGATGTCCCCGATTCCCGACGTATCCCCTACTACACGTGGTAACTGCCCTTGGGCGTCGGACCTTTTCCGGTTGCGCTACCCAATCAGCGTGCTCTTGTTAACGACGATCTTCTCTCCGCAATTTCATTTTTTCTTTTTCTGGATTCGGAGCTGTCTGGTTATTTTTTTTCCAGGCTCCTGGTTTTTCCAGGATTTTGTTCTTTAGAGCGACTTCAGTGCCATAGAACTCTCATATGAATTTTTTTTTCCCTTTTTCACGACTTTTCTACTTTTCCGCCTTCATTTCTTCCCATCCCGCCCCTTCCTCCCTCGCTCTCCCGTGATAAAAGGCCCAACTTGTGGAAAATACGCTCGAGGAGTTTGAACTCCCTAGCCTTTGACGATGCTCTTTTTTCCCCCCCCCCCCTACACTGACCTGTTTTTTTTACCCCGGTGCTTTCCCCCTTCTTATGGAACTTTCCCCTCCCTCCTGACTCCCCTCTAACCGTTCTCAGTTTTGATGACAAGATTTGTGGATCTCGGAATTTTTTGCCACCCCCATGCATTCCCCTCAACATATCCCTCAAGTGCATTCCAGCGTTTCTTCCGCCCTCGTTCCTTTTTTCCGTGAATCCGGGGGATATTTCCCCATTTCAAGTTGTACGATTCCCAGTTCAAGATCCTCCTCCCCCCCTTTTCCCCCCTCATTACTTTTTCCGTCGTTTTTTTACCCTCACAGTGAAATGGTCGCCTTCTTGGTTTTTTTTCCGGTTCCCAAAAAATCCGGCTTTTTACGATTCCACCCTTCCCCCCTCTGTAAGGGTCAGACGACAACATATTTCGATTCCCCCAACGATCGATTCCCCATTTTACTTTAAGTATACCTTGGTTTGCAACTTCACCCTGTCGATAGACCGTACGAAACGCTTTTTTGAGATTTTGCAAACCTGGCGGTCCCCCCCTCCTTTAAAGCATCAGGCCCCCGGAAATCCCCCCAATTTTATTTTGGTTGATGTTGTTTTTTCGCAAGCGTTCCCTTCTGGTGCTTCTCCTTTGCCATTGCCCTCATTGCGTGACTTCTGTCTCGCCTTCCCCCGGGACATAGTACTACATCGCGACAAGGTGTTTATCCTTAACTGTCTGAGTTTCTTTACGATTCCGGAGAGGTTTTTTTTTTTTCTAGAGAATTTCCCATTTTTCGGTCCCCCTTTTTCTTTTCCACCACCACCAGCTCTGACAGTTTGCCACTTTTTTATCGTCCATTTTCCCCCCCTCGCCCAAGCGAATGAATGGATTTCCCTCTTGACCGCGGTCAGCTTTGTTTGGTGCTTTTTCTGATTGCCACCTTGAAGACGGCAGATTTGTGTTTCTCATCTCTTCTTCCCCTCCTCCGTTGTTTTTTTTTCTCGATTCTTCTTAGCCCACCCGACATTCGCTTTTTTTCTTCGCTCCCAAACGTTTCGCGGAAATCGTTTCCCTTGCTGCCGGTTGTGACGTGGAAGCTTTGTAACCTCCTTCCCCCTATCTCATTTTGAGTTTTTTTTTTCCCCCTCCAAGTCTTACACATTGCGCGGCCCATTCGATTATTCAACCAATTCCTGACTCCTCTTACAACTTTCTTTGTTCGGCTACTCCTCCCCCCGCGCGCGTTATTTCGTTTTGGAAACAATCGCCTAGCTTAACGCAATTCATCAACTTACTTCTTTTTTCCCCTTTTTCATCCCTCGCCCGTGCCAGGTCCGCTTTCCCCCCGCCCCACATTTCAAACCCCAAATCCTTCCCAAGGAGTTCTTTTCCGTTAGGCTTTGGCCCCCGCCTTTTTTTTTTGATAGTACCTTGTTCCCTTTTTCCTTTTTACCTTATCGTATCGATTGGAACTCATTCTCTCCCCCCTTCCCAGTCCCAGTTTTGACCTGTATCGTTTTTTCTTCTTTTAGTATTACATGTCCCCTCCTTTTGATGCATCTGGATTCCCCCGGTTTTTTTATTGATTTTTGAGTAACCCCTTCCTGCGCCTCTTTGAACAGGTTTGTCGGGACCGTCATTTGCTTTTTATCGTTTATTCGGGTAATCGAACCTAACGCTTTCTTTCCTCTCCGAACTTCGGCAAACGTCGTGACTTCTCATACAATTTCTTTCCCTCTTGCTTCGGATTTTTCGTCAATCTGTTTTTACAATTTCCATTTTCCGACATTTTAACCGCTGTATGTTTCCTCCTTGTATCATTTTTTCGATGCTTCTGTTCCCAAATTTCCTTTAATCAAAGCCTGGTCCCCCCCCCCCTTCTTCGGTTCCGGTGGGATCCCTTCCCAGAACCCTTGTTTCCCGCTTTCTTGACAGGATCCCCCCTTCCCCTTGCTTATTTAATTTCCCACTTTGTGCCTTTCTTCGACTCCCGTTCCTTGGGCCTGGGCTCTTCTTCTGTCCCCCCTATTTTTTGACCGGTCTTCAACAAAAGTCTCATTTTTTTCCGTTCGCTCCCTTTTCCAAAACACTAACGTCTCGCTAACCTTTCTGCCTTCAAACTCCCAGCGCATTCTCCTTCCTCCCTCAAATCACGCTTTTTCGCTCCCCCCAGCCCACCCGATCCTTCCTTTTCTCGTTTTGGTAAAGCTCATTCCTGCGACTTGCCGTAACTTTTTTTGATCTCCCCTGTGCCTCTTTAACAATCCCTTTCAATTTCTTTTTTCCCATGCCCTTCCGTGCGGAATTTTCCGGCGCCCGGGGATGCGTGACCTTGACGATGAAGCTTCCAGTCTTCCCTACCCCCCCCTTTATGGTGGGCCCCCAAAGAGACTTGTAGCCCCCCTTTGTCTAAGAGGAAATACTTCCCTCTCGACTGACCCTTTTTTTCACTCTTGCGTTTTCTCTCGATGGTTTTCCTTTCTTGCTGCTGATTGGATCGACCGTCATCCTGACGCGAAGGACGGTTTTCACCCCATATTATTTCTGTAAGTCCCAGTTCCTTAGTCCCCCCTTATCTCTTCAGATGTATTCCCCCCCCCTCGCATTAGAGTTTCCCCTTTTATTTTGAAACCCACCCCCTCCTTTCTGTTTCCGTTGACGGCGGATCAGCGCCTATTTTTTGACCATTCTCCCTCCCTACTTCTTTTTTCCTTTTCGTTCTGCAATTTCCTCCCACCTGTTTTTCGGTTTGCGCTGATTTTTATTCCAACCTTTTTCTCCTGCTCTCTCGGATAGTTACGCGCGGCCTCAATGTCACCGTGTGATCGATCTCTTTAATTAGATTTCTTTCAGGGCCCCTCCTTCCTTTTTTTTTCCTCCGAGACTCCTTGCCCGGTTTCCTTAGATTTCGGCGGACTCTTTTAGTACCATCAGCTTGCCGTATAACTTTATAGTTTTCTCGGCTGCTCTCTTCCCTTTCAAAACACACCTCTGCCCTCATTTTTTTCCTTCTTCACTGGGGAAAGCTTCTCCTGACCCTGTTTTTTTTCCCCTGGTCACCGTGCTGAGGAACGAAGTTACCCGATTTCCTCGCTCCTGACTCGTTTGTCAGCCCGCGTGACCTCTCTTCTCCCTTTTCCTTCTCTTGGTGTTGAGTCTCTTCCCCCTCTTGATTCGCCACGAAGCATCTTGTTTTTTTTTCTCGATCTCTCGGCCTTCTTCTCAGCCTTTCCCCCCTCCCAGCCACAAGTCCCCGTTTGCCTTTTTTCCTCCTCGATACTCCAAATCCTGATGTAGCGGAGGGTGTTTCATTGTTTGAATTCGAGGGACAGCACACGCCGATCTCCTTGCCTGCTTGGTTCCATTTTTCATGACTTTGAGAGGCCTCGCCCCGTCAGCTCTTCCCCCCCCCCTAGGAACATTGGTACAGGCGTTCGCGATCTCACATCTTTTGAGTCCGAACCATCTGACGTCTGAACAATTTGCGCTCAGATTCAAACGGTTTCCCTTTCTGCCGACTTTTCCCCGAGCTTGCTCTCACCTCCATCATTCTCCCCCCCTCCACGTCAGTGATGGAACGTGCAAACATCTTTCCCTTCACTCCCTTCGTCGTATGAGTGATTTGCGGCCTTTGACTTCCATTCATCCGGCACCCTACCCGGACTTTTTCTGTTTTTCACATACCCCCTCACCGGAATTGAGCCTCTTTCCGTCTTCCTTTGTCTTAATTTGAGGTCTTTTCAGTTCGAGCCGCTCATAGTGTGAATCACCCTCCTTTCGCTTTTATGTTTGCCCCGGTTTTTTTTCTACATAAGCTCACCAGATCCCCCCCGGTCATACCTAAACGCCCCCGTTCTTTTAATCGGTCTTTTTTTTTTCGGACAAATTTTTTTCTCCCTCCTCCTCCACATGCCATTTTTTTTTTTACTTTTTGAAGCTTACGATCGTCCGTCGCTTTGCGTTTTGAGCGTTTTTCCCTGTCCACCCCAATAATTCCTTTCCTGTCCGCCGTTATCTCAATAATTTTTGTGTCGAATGACCCTTGACCTTACCCCACGCAGAAGTTCTCCGGTGTAAAAGCTTTTAGTTTTGACTCTTTTCCCTCCCTCTCGGTCCTGTTTATTCTTTCCGGTGCGCTTTTTTCTTTGCACTGCTACGGGTCGCGCGCCCTTGAGCAGTTCCTGATGAATTCTTTCTGTGCGGAAGTGTTTTTTTTTTGCCTTAGCCCTTTCTCCCCCCCTTCTCCTTTTTCCCTCCTTCAGAATGTACAATCGCTTCGTTCAAGCTCTTCCGGTGGAACGGCCCAAAGTGGTTCACAATTACCGGTCAGATTTTTTTGCGTTTTCCTTAAGGTCGATTCCCTTTGTTCTCCTTTCCCACCGACCGACTTACATTTTTTTTTCCCCCGGATTTTTTATTCCCCCCAGTTTTAATTATGGAAAGGTGTTTGTCCTTGTCCATCGCATTGCTGCTGCTCATGATTCTGTATTTTCTTTTCGTTAATGGCACTCATGGTCGCCTTTTCGCCCGCTCCCGGTTTTGGATTCTATCTCCCTTCCTCTTTCTTTTTAATAAGGGTCGGCAATTTCAGTTTTTAGTTCCCCCCTTCCCGGAGAGAGTCCTTCCAATATCACCTCTTAACTTTTTCTTTTACTTCCCTGGACATTTTTTGTGAAGGCTTTCTTTTTGGTTTCCCCCCCCCCCCCCCCTTTTTCGATCACCAGTCTTACCTTGTATAATACTTTACCTATACTGTATCCCCCCCTTTGACTGCAAGTTACCGATCTACAGTGGTCAACTTCTCGATCGCGACATTCCATTTCAACATGCCGCAGATCCTCAAAATTCGTTTTTTTTTTTTCTAAAGCCTCTCTTCAAAGTTTTTCTAATTTTTTTTTTGTGTTAGTTTGGCTTTTTTTTTGTCCGGGTTTTTTCCCCTCTGTTCCATACCTTGAATTGCCTTTCCCCTTGTTGGCTCGCACTTGGTTTCCCCCTTGGACCTATGCCTCTTCCTCTTCAGTTGCCGTTCCCCCTCACTGCCTGAGTGGAGAGATTCGGATTTTTTTCAACCCCGAGCCATTGCCCTTTCCCCCCCCATTTTATGCGGACATTTTTTTTCAAAACCCCCAGCTCGGTCGATAGGGAAATTGGGGTGTCTTTCCCCCGCAGAGTACTGCGAATTCCCTCTTCCCTTATCTTGATCTTTTTTTGAGACGGCTGGCTGTCCTCCACATACGACTGTTTTAGTTGCTCTTTTCCTCCTGGTTTGTTGTGAGACCTTTCTTTAATTCGCCCAACCCTTTCAATACGCATCTTTCCTTTTTTTTCTTAGTACCGTCCCAACAGCGCTCCCCGGTTCCCCCCGAATCCTCCCTTCTCCCTGCTTTATCAGCTTTTTCCAGCCGGACTAACAGCGTCATCTCTTTCTTTTTTTTTTTTCCCCATTCCATTTTTTGCAGCCCCTTTGCTTCCATTCCGATTTACTTTCCCCAACCGCCTCGAATCAACTCTTAGTTCGACTCTCAACTGTATTATATTCCCCTTTTTTTTTTTTTTTGCCAATTGCGAGCCCTACTGTTTCGTTCATCCATTTGGCCCCCTTTGTTGGCAGTTTGAGCAGCCCGTGCTTTCCGCTAGCCAAACGAAACATCCACAATTAAATATGTTTTCCGTCTTCTTCTTTCTTGATGAAACATTTTTTCCCCCTTTTTACCCTTCGGCATCCCCCATTCCCATAGATATCGACCGTAAGTTCCCCCATGTAATTCGCTTCCTAGTCCAGTTGATGATTTTTGGTTCCTTCTATCTTTGTTCTTTCCCATGCCATACTGGTGTTTCCGATCCACCTTTGGTCTTTTTCGTTGATTTTGGGAACCGGCCCCAGATTCCTTTTGAACAAACCTGTCCGTTCTCTTCCTGTTGTTCCAGTTTACGTGATGGTTTTTTCTGCCTTCGATCTTCCGTGGTCTTTGACCCCCCCGCGTTTGCATTACCCTTATGCTTCGGCAGCCTTCAGTAATATCGCCCCCTGCTCCTTGTCTGCTGTTTATCTGTCTTCTTGCTTTTTCGTCGGTCTTTGTTTTTTCACTTTTCCCACCTTTCCCCCCCTACCCGACCCATCCTTTTCCTTTGTTCCTTGGTCTCCCTCTTAGTGTCTTTATTCCTTTTCCGTCGATTTCCATTGCATTTCCCTGGTTGGTTAAAAACCGCCCGGTCCACCCACCCCATGTCAGTTGGGCGGTTGTTTCTCGACCTCTTTTACTGGACGCTTTCGTCCTCGCCCCTCCTTTAGGGCCGGTACCTTTTTCATTTTTTGCTTCCTTTCCTCCTGCTGCCCTTTCCGGTCGGGATTGATTAATGCGGTCGTTACCGCGCTTCTTCCTTTTCTCCCATGCAAAACGTCTCCCCGGACGTTCTCGTCGCTACAGTTTTCCCACATAACTCCCCCCGAACTTCTCGGCGCTCCTACTTCGTTTTCTAACCTCTCAGCGCCCCTTCTCCCCAAAATCCACCGCTTTAGGGATATCCCAGTCTAAAGGATTTTTTCCCTGACCCACCTTTGTTTTTGAGGGTCGCGCAACCGTCATTCGATATTTCCCCCCTTTTCTTTCCCGAGTTTCTCCCGCGGGCTCCTGGCACCTCTCCCTTTTCATGGGCCCTCTTTTTTTTTTCTCCGACGTTTGTCGTTTTCGGTGCGGCCTTTCGATCGGTTCATTTCTTCCCAGCCTTCCATCGCCGTGGGAACCTTTTATGCTGGCCTCCCCCTTTTTCGCGATGGAAATCCTTCTATTTTTAGAAAAAGCTTTGGTTTTCTATACTCATGTTTTGTTTTTCTTTTTTGTTACTCGCCCGTAGCAGTGCAGCGAAGTTTTTTTTGGATCCCCCTTCTTTCTTCCGCTGTTCCCGACACTGAGCCCTTGAGCGAAACTTTATGCTGCTCATCCTTCTTGACCGAGTTTGTCTTTGGCCCAACTGGTCCCGACCACCCTCCGTCTTTTTGCGTTTTGTTGATCCCCCAATTAAGCTCGTGCTCATGTGGCCTTTTTCGAATAAGTAAAATCTTAGTTGGACTTTTACTGTTGGCCATTTCCCATTACATATTGTTGGTCCGTCTCCTTTTTTCCCCTTGTGAGTCTATCGGACCTTTTGCTTTATCCTTCCCGGAATTGTCACTTGCAGTTGATTTTTTTTTCGCCACCCTGCTTTGAATTCTACCCCTTTTCCGCTTCCAACGACCGGTCACTTCTTTTGAGATTGTCCGACTTTCCCTTTTTCAGATTATGCCTCGTTTTGACGAATTGTTTGAGTCACCAAGCTGCTTTCTTATGTCCTACGCGCTTTTTTGTCGCTGGGTTTTCCTTCTTACACCCACTGTGCTTCTCTGATTTAAGTACCAGATTTCCATTTTGAAAGGTTTACTGGTTCGTTTTTTTGGAAGACGGCGTGAACAGAGTTGATCTTTTCCTAGAGTTTTTTTTGCTTTTCGCGCTCTCGTTTACTCGTTTTTTGGACCTCTTTCCCCTCTCTGTCCTCTCGGTTGATTGTTGACTCTTACGCTCAGCAACGCCTTTCCTTTCTCGATATCGAACTCCTGGAGACCCTTTTTCGTTTTTCCTGGTACCTGAAAATTTTTCTAACTTTTTCCCCTTCTTCCTCTCTCTTACTGTTTTTAACTCGCTCATTTTAGGTTTTTGGTTTATTTTTTTATTTCCTCACCCAGCTCGATCACTGCCCGCGCGGGATTCAACCCTCGGCGGTTCCTTTTTCCTCGCACACCATTCTCCCCCTTCGATTCACCTTTGAACGGGTCCGCCCCCGTCTGATCGAACAAAGTACCCGTTTTTCTTTGCCAGAACGATAGTTCCTTTCAAGCCCTTTTCGCTCCGATCCAACGGGTCCCCCATTTCTGCGCTCGAGGGAGACTAGTCGAGCTCGCATTTTTCTCATCCTTCGCCCCAACGCCGTCAGGACGTCCCCAACCTGCGACATTTCCCCCTCCGGTAGTCGTCTACTTGGTCGACTCGCGGTTTCATTCTACTCCGCATTTTCCCGGCAGACTTGTTCCTACCTCGAACGCGATTTCGCTTGACTTCTGTTAAGGTCGCTAACTCCCTCGTTTTTGTGAGCTTTTACTGTTGTGATTTCCCCGCCCTTCGTTGGATGGGTCTTCCATCAGCTCAATCCCCCCCCGTTATAAAGTTTTCAAAGAAGTTCCTTTTTGTATCCTCTTTAACTCTTCCTCGGCCGACAAAGTGGTCGCACTCTTTTTTCCCACCAGATCTTCCTTGTCCTCGTTGCATGCTACGATAGTCTTCCTTTATTTGGCGCCTCGCGATGCGCGGCCATGGAACCCAACCTTTTTCCATTCTTTTACATGTTACCCGGACTCTCCCGAACCCCCCCTCCGCCGGTCGTCGAAATTGCGTTGTTTCCCCCTATCCCAGTGTCTCTGCTTCCCCCCCCTGTCTTTTTTATCTGGATCTCCCGGCGAGTTTTTCTGTGTGTTGAGGCAACTGAGTTTTTTTTCTTGTGGATTTTTAGCAGGCGACGTAGCCTTTGCGCCTTTGTCCCTTCCCATTTAGCGAGATTTTTACCCTCCTGGAACGAGAACCCTTTTGCCTTAGACTTTTTTCTTTCCGGACATTCCTCTCGCGTCCCGTAGTAACTCCTTTAAATCCAGCCGTCGCAGTTGATTCGAATTCTGCCCCTCCCCCATTTGAAACTGTCTTCTCGGAGTTTCTTAATGTTTTTTTTGGTCTCCTCCCCCCCCCGCCCGAATTCCATGTGGGGGGTTACACATGGTCCTTTTTTCATTAACCTTGGCCCCCCTGGGTAAATTGCTGACTTCCACGTCCCCTGGATAGCCGGGTCCTACGATGATGGCTTCCGGCACCCCTCTTTCCTCTCCCCCCCAACTCTCTTCCAACAAAAGCGTTTTTTTTTTGTCTTCTCCCTTCAATGCTGTAGGCGCCGCGTCCGTCCCGTGTCTCCGTCGCCCCTTTTTTTGCCCTTCAACTTGACGCGTACGGACTCTCGTTTTTAAGGCAAAAGTCTTACATCGGTTCCTTGCATTTCCCCCATGGGTACTCTGTTTTCTGTTTTTCTCCCCCCCCATTAATCCACCTTGATGTTGCAGATTGTATTCATAACCCCAGTCTTAACAGGTTTTTTTTGATCCCTTCTATCTTTTCCCAAAACTGGGACCCTGTCCGGTTTCATACATGTTGGTTTTTTCCAGGTCGTCATCGATTTCGTACAAGAAAACCCCTCTTTTAGCCGCAAGGCTTTTTTTTTTGACTTGCAGCCAAGAATGGGAACGGCCCCCCTACCCAATTTCTGATTTTTTTTTGCATTTTGGTTAAGCTGGGCCCTTTGCCGGTTTTTCTCGATTGACCAAGAGTGTTTCCATTTTCCTGTCGTTTTTTCTTTCAAATTGTTTCCCCACCGCGGCTGTCCTCCGTTGACGTTCTGTTTTCCCGTTTCGTTTGCGAGGTTTTATAATCGCCCACCTTTGCATTCCCCCTTGTATGAGTTTTGGTGGGCAAACCCAAGCCTGCAGTGCACATGGTACTTCTCTTCTCTCAGCTTTCTTTCTTCGACGCTCGCTTCCCTTAGGGTTGCTTTTTTTTTTCCTGCCGATGCACCCTTTGACTAGTTTTTTCTCGCTGATATCTTTCTCGTGTGGTTTTCTTCAGTAGATTTCACATATCTTTCTTCCTGCTGTCCCCCCCAAACCGCCGTTTTTGGGAACAGACTTTCCTCTTTTTTCCGCTGTGGTATTCCTATACCACCTCCGTTTACATATAATATTTTTTTTTTTTGCCCCTGCCAATCCGCAGCCACCTGCGCGGATTTGCCTTAAACCCCCTGCATTAGAATATCACTTGTTCTGCGCCTCTCTCTGTTATTAACGGTTTGGGAACCCCTGTTTTTTAGCATTTGCCCTCCGGTCAAACTTAATGCCCCATTTTGTTTGCAGCGTTTCAGACATGCTGCCCGCTTCGCCACCCGTGCCCCCAATAAGGGAAAACCTTTTCCCGGTTCTTCCTTTCTGCCTTCACGCATTTTGACTTGTTTTTCTCCTTCCTAATTCATTGGACTGAGCTTTTACTCGTTAAACCACCCTTTAATTAGGATTCCCACAAGTTTTGATCCTTCCCTTTCCTGTTTCCGTTATTTGTCCCATGTACCTGTGTTCCCTTCTTCCCGGTGATTACGTGTCGGTTTATACCCCCATCGCCTTCGACCCCCCTTTTGAATTTACTGGCCAATGTAATCCCGTGTTTTTTTCCTTTTTCTTTCTGGTCCTCCCCTCCTCTGTCTACCAGTTTTCCCCGTCCTGACTTGCCTAATCTGGCCCCTCCCCTCTTCTCCATACATTCGGGTTTTGGGTTGCTTTATAGTGTTTGTTGCCCCCCCTTGTAACTTTTTTCTGAACTAATCCTTTGTCCGGGTCTCGCTTCGTTTTGGCGATTTTCAACTCTGCTTTTTCCCTTCCTCTTCTTTTCTTAATACCCAACCAGCACTTCCACCACCTTCTGGTCGGTTTGGAATTGCGACCCTTTCCTGAGGAATTTTCTAACTTCTTGACCGTCCATTTTCCACCTTTTGACTTTCCGACGCTGCTCACTTCGGCGGGATTTCTTAATTTTCGGCTAGGAACGCCTCTCCGTCCACTGTTTCTTTCAGAAAACAAAGTAACCCCTTATGGCTCTCAGTTATTCGTTCCCTCACTTTTTCCAAATTCCGTTTCCAGTCTCCCGGTGCTCCCCCTTGCCTTTTGAATCCCTCCCCTTCTCCTGAGCAGGTCACACTCCCTGGCGGTCGACCACAGTCCTTAGCCGAACACTGGGTCTGCGTCTGTTCTTAACTGGCACCGTCAATTTTTTTACTGCCCGTTCCCTTCACTTTCGGTTCTTCGGTTCTGTTGAACAATTTATTCAATGTGAAAGGCGCGTTGTTCTCCTTTGTATTCGGGACAGTTTCCCTCTTACTTTCGCGATTCTCCCCTGCCTCGCATGTTTTTTTTCCAAAAAAAACGATTTCGAGGTATCACACGTGTTGCGTGTGGAACTCAGTTCTTATCTGAGACAAGTTTCACTTTTCTTTCTCCGATGGGTTTCCTCTTGACCTCTTTGACCTCCCTCCCCCGTCCATCCCCTGAGAAGTTTTTTTCCACCCCTTTCTCCTGACTGAGTGCCTGAAACTCGATGTAGACACTGATTTCTTTCCCCTCTGGCTCATCTAATTCTTTTTTTTCGATTTTTTT
>Ga0179593_1596488_pt1 | contig 15613 bp, 17 predicted proteins | sample CZODoug2_1_08_16_FD_185931 | JGI IMG/M metagenome (GOLD analysis project Ga0179593, IMG submission 185931) | Vadose zone soil fungal communities from Angelo Coast Range Reserve, California, USA - CZODoug2_1_08_16fungal (PacBio error correction) | ecosystem: Environmental > Terrestrial > Soil >... | reverse complement strand
ACCCGTCAGGATGAATCCGTCATTTCCATCTCGAACGAGGTCGCTTTTTTCCTCACGTCGGCCCTTTGGCACGATTGACTTTCCCCTCATGGCCTCCTTTTACCTGACATCCTTTTGCGTCTTCCGCTCCCTTTGTCGATCGGCATCGGCGGGCCCATCTGGCGAAAGGCGTCTTTTTGCTGTGGCTTTTTTATACTTTCCTTGTTAAATCTTCCGATAGGATGGTTAGTTTTTCGGCGACCTCTTTTCAATTGGCTCACTTTTGAGCGGTGATGGCCTTGCCTGCTTTCTTCTTCTTTAGTTTCTCGTCTTTTGCTCTCCCCCGATCGCCTGCTTTTCGTCGGGCGAAGATTTCGAGCCCTGCCCCCCCTTCTCGCTGTTATGATGTAGCTTTCTCCAGTTTTCTGTCTTTTTTTTCTGAAAGTCATCTGAGCACAGATGGCCACAATAATTTTACTTTTTCTAGCAATCTTGTCGAGATCCCTTTCGATAGGTTTCACTTCAGTTCCCCGCCTCTGGTTGTACTGAGCGTTGCATCTTTTTTTTTCGATTCACCTTCCCCCATTTTCTTGAGGCAGCACGCTCGCGGTGTCTTTTCCCCCTGACTGCTTTTTCTCCCCTCCTTATTAGGCGTTCGTGGCCTTTCTGGAAACCTTTGGAATCTTTCGCTCCCTGCGTGTTTTTCCCCATTGACTTGGTGTCTTTTTTCATTTCTGAGATAGTCTTTTCGAAACAGGCATCCGCTTACTGGCCGTTGGACTCTTGTATAAAATTAGAGTTTGAGGTCCGTTGTTTTTTCCCCATCAGATTTCCCCGCGGATCGGTGAGGCCGACTCATTATCAGTTTTTCCAAATAGAGTCCCATCCCCCTTTCCCTTATGCTCTACGCTCCGTTTTGACCATGGCAAGGCTTCGTGTGGACGACCCAGAAGGTGAATCTTTTGAAATCTTCTCTCTTTTCCTTCCTCCCCTTATTCGAACCTTTTTTTTCACCGCTTCCCCTTTTCTAGCCGTATTGGGCTCTCATCCCTAAGTTTTGTGACCGAAGATTTTTGCTGAGTATTCCCACCGAGCCTCTTTCGGAAAAAGACGGAGGGATTCGTCCCACGCGAGGGGGAACCTTTTCTTTTCTTCCCTTCCGCGGACTCTACTTTTTTTTCTACATCTCGATCCCTTTCGTAAAACCAAGTCCCTTTTCGAGCCCACCACTCCCGGGTTCCCTCCTAGAAAAACCGTGATCGTCCCCCTTTTATGACATTACGTAGTGTCCCGCACACAACCACACCCCCCCCCCCCCCCCCCCTTCCCGTTGGTCAGCATGGGGTTGCAATCAATTCCGCTTGACACGAGCGAGTCGCTAATGGTGGGCTTGGACCCCCCCGCGCAGGAGGGTGCCTAAGAGTTCTTCAAGTTTTCCACCCAGGACCTTCCTGATAGACCTTTTCCCCCCCACCCCCCCCCCCCCCCCCCGATGGGTGCCCCTTCCTTAAATTTCCTTTGCATGATGTGAGGTGGCGCAGACGTATATGTGCAAATCTTGCGGACCACCTTCCTTTATGCCCCTCCCTCCCTTTCTATTTTGGTGTGGTATATCATCCGGCCGGAAAATCAAATAAATTTTCTTTCGCTTCTTCGCAAGGACTCCTTTGACTCTATCCTTTTGGAGATGCTATCTGATCCTCGGCCCAGGCAACAAGGCGCCTTTCGAGTGCCATCAGCTACCGTCCCCGCCTCCGCGACTCGCTTCCCACATTTTTTTCCCCTCCCCACCCTCCCACGTTCGTCCAATTTACTCTCCCTGACAGCGATGACCTTTCCGAGAAGAAGGACGCCATTTGTTTCTTCAATAGGACAAAAGGTGCTCCCCCTCTCTTCCCTCCGTAGTGGTTTCTCCCTTGACAGCTTTCCCCTCTTTCTTTCTCAGTTTCTCGGCTCTCAGTCCTGTGAGGGCGCCGGAAAAAAATTCCTCTGCGACTTCCCCCTAGCTCGCGAATGTTGCGTGCTTCTAAGCCTCGCAGTCCATCTCTCCTTCCCAAAATCACCTTTCTGCTGGCCGTCCAATGATTGCTCCTTGATTTTTATCGTTGCCAAAATAAGGTCTCTTTTTCCACCGCAGCCCCTCAGTCACTGTCCGGATCCGCCGGCTAACCCTTCACGTCTGCCGAGGTGGTCTTTACTGCCCCCTGCTCCTTAGAGATGATCAGACTGCCTGGACTCTTATAGCCTTTTTTCCCCCCACCGAGATTCTTCCCCCTGGCTTTTTTTGTCCCCTTCTAACCATAATACTTTAGAACCGCTCGCTCTTTTCGAGACTCTAATCCCCCCTTGTCTCGACCACTTCTTTTGTGCGTGTTTTCTTACTTTTCTGATACCGAGAGACCCAAGAAGGAGTTAAAACCCGTTCGTTCCGCGGGCGAGGTAATCCCCTTCCGTCCTTCAGGATCTCCCTTGTCACTCTCCCCAAACTCTTTTTGTTTACAGACCTTTTCCCCCGCGGGTAAAGTCAGAATTCGGACGCTCCCAGGTAGAGCAGCCGAGTCGGCGCCTATACTTTTTATCCAGATCCACCGGCAGCTCGTCGTCTCTCTTTATACCCCCCACTGCAACCCAGCGCGGAAGATTCCCTGAAGCGCCTTTTGTGATCTCCTCGGTGCTCGAGAAGCTCGGTTCCTCTCTTGATCGTCCCCTCTGCGCACTCCCTCTTCCTCTCGACTTTTTTTCTTGCGACCCCCTTTCTATGCGGATGTCATTTTTCCGGTTCCTCCCTTGGCTTAGAAATTCCCCTTTTCTTTCTGGGATAGAAGTCTGAAACTCGACTCCCTTTTTCCTTAACCATGTCTTCTCTTTATTTTAATGAAACAGAAGTCCTTTATCTAGGAGGCTCCGGCGTCTCTATCGTCGAGTTTCAGGGATACTTTGTCACCCTTCCCCCTCTCTTCTTTTCTGTAGGCGAAGTATCTTTTCGTGCTGTGTGATTCTGTTTAGCCTCCGCACGGTTCCGGTCACTTAACTCAACCTTCATAACAGTTCCTCCCTCTTTTTAATATGGTTGGTTTCTTCTATCATCGGACCACGTTACAGTTCTCAGCCTTTTCTGTCGGTCGTGCGGACGCTGAACCAGAGAGCCTTTCTCTTCCGCCCACATGATTCCCAAGGTCGGCGAACTTTAGTGACAACCTATTTCCCTTCCGGTGAATCCTTGCATATTTTCCCTCGTTGATTTTGATAATACCTTCCTACTGCGGTTACTCAGGAGACCGTTCTCATGTAGGACGTTGACTTCCTCTGGTCATAGACTCTTGAGATAACTGGTGTTTTAAGAAAGGGAGATCTGGGCTCGTCACACCCCTCAACACGTTACCATCCGTGTCTGTTAAACTTTCAAGTGGTTTATTTCTAGAGTACAATCGCTTTGATGAGGGTTCCCCTCTATCAAAGTAGGCCCTTCCAAAAGGCTTGTGCTTCGAGTTTCGCGTTTTTTGCGGTTTTTTCGCGGTGCCCTCCTTAGACTGCTTTTGATATGATGCCCACTCCAGATTTTTTTTTTACCTTGTCTCTCTCCTCAGATCACTGCAGCGATGGTCCTCCCCGAGGTCACCCCTGAGAAAATGTTTTCCTTCCTTCTTTTTCTGCATCGTCGTTTTTAACTGGGGGTCCGTTTTTCCTTTGTTGACCCCATCTTTTTCTTATTGTTCCATCAAGGTAGCATGCTTCTTTACCGCCTCCAGTCCTTCCTTCGCATTGGATCGTGTTCTGCCCCTTTGTTCGAAGATTTCCCTTGACGGAGACGGGGCGTCCTCCTCGATCTTATTGAGGAGGCTTGGACTCCCGGACGGAAACCTTCTCTTGGTCAACAAGACCTCCTAGCGTGTTTTACCCTAGCTGAAGGAGCTCCCCAACTATTGTTTGCGTTCCGCCCCGCTCTTCAAGAGTCCTCTCCGGGATTTTGCCAATTTTCGCGGTGCTTCTTTATTTGCAGGACATCGAGCATAGACGCAGACTTCGCGCCCTCCATGACTGTTCCCTTCGATTTTCTATCATTTGAGTACGTACACTGTTCCTATCGAATATCCAAATGTCTTAGTCTCTTTATTTTGGCATGCACGCCCATTGTTTACGGCGACCGTCACCTTTATTAACCCCTCCATTGCCTTCCCTTAGACTCCTCGAACGACTTCTCAGATTCATCCTAGTTTTTTTGAACTTTCCGATTGAAGGTCACCTGGAGTAATTCTTTCCCTCTCCTCGAGAGTTTCTTTTTCTCTAATAGGACTCTCCAGACTGATGGCTCAGTGAGTGTTTTCTGGTGGAGGACACCTGTTGGCATCTAATGTCTGGACCCTTTCGTGGGCGGGGAAGGGTAGCAAAACGATGGTCTTTTTCTCACACGAAGGAACCTATCTTTTTTGCCGAGGATCCCTGCTATATTTCATTGTATTTTCTCCTCCCTCTCGGCGGAGAACTCCTCCGCCTTCTAGTAGCGAAGATGTTTGTCCGCGAGGTTCCTTACAGGGTCCCCTTCTCTTGTTTTTTCCTTCGGACGCGTTCTTCCTTCCCAGCTTGCACCTACGTTTGCAACCTGGCAGGATGGGTGGGTCCGTTTCCCTCTTGGCCGCTCTTTGCCACACTCTGGAACGGAGGCGATCGGATGCCCCTTTTGTATTTTTCCGTACTTTTTGGCACCACGACTGGAGGCTCCCCTTCCCGGCCCACCATGCTATGCTTTTTTCCTTTGTCGAGGAAGGTTTTTGGCCCCACTTGCTAGGACGACGTCAAGTCGTTGGTCCTTTCTTCCCCCCCTGGATCCCTTGTATTCCCGTTCAAAACTTTGTTTCCTTTTTTTTTCGACTGATTGAAAACCCTTTTTTTGACGATTCCCGCGGGCCCATCTCATCGAGACCCCCAGGCCGCGTTTGCCCTCTTATTAATCCCGTGTACCTTCTCGTTTGGCTTTCCCCCTCCGCTTGTTCCCGAATTGGATCGGAGCCTCCTTCTTTTTCTCGAGCGCGCCCTTTGACGCCACTTCTGCTTCTTGCTTCTTTGATCCCCCTGTCAGAAGCTTGGGGACTCCAAGAAGTCTTCTTTTCCCTCGTTTTTCTGAGAGAGATTCATTCTGCACCCTTCTGTTTTCCCCTCCTTGCTGTCATGGGCTCTTTTTTGGCCTCAAGTCTGACTTTTTTTTGCTGAACTGATGTCCGGCCTTCCCTGAGCCGCTGGTGGTTTTTCCTTTGGCTGAAAACCCACGCCCCTCCCGGGGATACTGGATTCTCAAGGCCCTTGTGATAGGACAACTCCGGCCTTTGTCCCATCTTCGTGTTTTTCGCCTACGTCTTCACGTTCGTAGAGAAACCACCCTCCTTGTTTCATTACCCCCTCATGCACGGTTTTACAGGCACGGCCACCTCTCAGGACGTCCCTTTCCGGAGGAGAACTCCTTTCGGTGTCAAAATCCCCGCGAGCGATGTTTTTTCTTCTTTGGTGGTTGTTGGACTCGAAATCTGGTTCATACTCCAAATCTCCCTTACAACCAGTTGTGCGGCAAGCGTGTCTTCAGACTGTCAGAGCTATCCCTATTCGCAAAAGTGACAGCCTTCATGGGCTTGTATGGGAGGCGGTTTTCTCTTGCAAATCTGTGCCTCCTTTTTCTTGGCATTCCCTTGCGAAATAACGAGATTTGGCCGGGAGTTAGGAGGCAACGCATCTTTCCTCCTTTCCACGTCGAGAGCTCTTCAGGATCTCACCCTCACGCTACTCTGAAGACTAATCGTCCTTTCCCTCCTTTTTTGGAATGAGGTGAGAATTTCTCGACGCTCTCCCGCCCCCTCTATTTCGACCCGAGACAGTATTTTCTCCCACAGCAAACTCACGCATCTCCCTCCCCGCAGAGTTCGCGCCCGTCTCTTCCGCTCGAGAATGCTCCGGTGAAGAAATGCCTATGTCCCCGTGTGTACGATCTGAATACGCCGACGTGGCCTTCCCTTCCCCGAGTTAGAGGATGCGAGTTACCCTTGCAATCTTTCCCGGAGTTTCCTGAAGTGCGGCGGGCACCCACCCCGCCGGCTCCCCCATCGTGCGAGATAGCGTCTCCGAGCATTCCCCCTCCCTTCTTTTTTGGTACTCGACCCTGTCCCACCACTCTCGGCAACCTCCTCTCAATGGCTTTTCTCGTCTTTTAGCCTGACGATGGCCTTCCACCATCAGGTGCTCCCTTTTGCCGTAAATTCGGCAACCGGACGTCCCCGCTAGGACTCTCCCCGGCGGCGGCTGCGGTTGGTGGGGCCCTTCCCTTTTTTTCATTACGTTGTCGAGATTTTGATCCGCGCGCAGTGGTCTGGGGTTTCCGATCGTGCATGTCCTCCTCTTTCCATAGACGCTACCTTCCAGTCCTTTTCCTCGCCGCCATCCCCCCGCGCCTTAGATCAGGGGCTCGACCCGCTCGGAGAAGGTTGGCTTTAGTCTTTCCCCCTCACTTCGGACCTTTTAAGAGGACACTCTTTTTCTATCGGGCCACCTTACCATTCTTCTTGCCCCCAAGCCCCTCTTGCCCCCTTTTATTTCTCCCTCCATGGCCTCAAAACATTCTGACTGAAGGTGTTTGTACGCGAAGCTGATGGTCCCCTCTCCTCGAAGATCGTATCCCCTCCGTTATAAATGAGCCGTCTTAGACATCTGGCTCGTCTCAGACCCGCCGTCCTGTCCTTTCCGTGCCCCGCCCCCCCCTCCCGCCAAACTCCTTGACGTTGCAATCGACGCGTGTCCAACGGTGTTCCTCCAAATGGGCCGGCCTTTTTTAAACCCCCCTCAATAGAGCTCAGAGATTTTTTTTCATGCCAAGAACGTAGTGCAGTTCCCCCTTGCCGATTTTCCCCCCGGAGAGAAGGTCCGGCTCTAAATCACCCTGTAAGGGGGCCGAGGCATTTCCTTCTGAAAAGCGAGTGAAGGACCCCAGACATTGCCAGGTTTTTTTGGAGACAATGGCCACCCTTCTCGACACGGAGCTCTCTCGTCGCGAGCTTTTTTCTCAGGAACTCGCTGCTCGTCCCCTTCCTATGGTCGGAGAGAGTATAGAGCCTTGCGCTTTGTGACGCAGCTTCCCTCCAAGAAAGACTCACACTTTCAATAAATTTTTAACCCTCTCTATTATATTTGCATCTGATAATCTCTTTCAGGAATGGTTTTCTGCCGCATTGGTCTTATTATTGCTTTCTTTCGGCTTCCTCACCCCAAGTCCCCCCTGTTTCCCCCCCCTCTTCCAGCTTCGCCTGACAAGATGCCTTTTTCGTCTATTCACCCCCACCCATTGAAGGTGAGCTAGCTGTCATTCTCTTTGGACGATAGCTTTTCGGAATGCGTTCTTTCCACTCCCGTCGACTGGACGGTGAGACAGTACCTGGGTCCTTTCTACCGAAGGCCCCTTTTCAGTACGAATTTCTCGCCCGGGAGCGAGGTTCATAGCCGAAGAGTGTTCACCTCCTTTGGTTAAACTGACAAAGAAGTCGGTTCCTTCTCTCCACTACGCTTGCCCTGCTTTGTGTGAAAGATATAGTTTGGGAAAATTGGCCGTATCTTCTACGTTGGTCTTTAGTTACTATCGTCTAGTAACTTATCTGCTTGTTGAGGTGTTGTGCCCTTTACCTAGAATGCGGCTGCTTTTGTTTTCACGATCCCTATTTCGCCGACCCGGAGTCCTCCCGTCGGCGCTCCAAAGATAACTGCAGCTGGCTTATCCCTCCCCCTTCCTGATGCCCTTACCCCACTTCAGTTCTTGTCGATTGCTGTTCTTCTAATGACTAGTTGAGCTTTCATAGAACGCAGGAACTGGTTCTTTTTTTTTTTCCAGGACCCTCCCCTACCCTTTCTTATTAGTCCGATGTCAGTAGGACGGCTATTGCCTTGGCTATTGTGACCATTGTTAGACGTCCTGAGAGGATTTTTCGTCATTTTTATTTTTGGTCATTTCTTCCCTTCGCTCGGTTCTGACGATCTCGTTGACCAGACCTTTCCGCTTAATGCGCGATGATCACTTTCCCAGATTGAGACTGCTCCAAACCTCGTGCCTCCCCCCTTATTTTTCCCGTTTCACCGTCGAGAGTGAATTCTTTTCCCCGAATTTCTTCGAGCTGATGGGCATATGGCCTATCCTCTTAACATACATTTCCTTTTTTATAACCGGCTTACGTCCCCGATTCAGGCGAGTTTCCTCCCCCTCCGAAAAAGGCTTCTGTCTCGTCTTCTAGTCCACATATCTTCGCCGTTCTCATGATCTCAGGCGACCGTCAGGTATGACCTAGTATTGCAGTGCCCTCGACTCTTCTTTCCCCCGGGTCTCTTCTTCTTTGACTAACTGGGGACTACTCGAGTGAGTGCGAGTCTTTTCTAGACCACTTCGCGAGCGGTTTTCCCCTCATTTTTTTCTTTCACGTCGGTGTAGACCGGAGTAGTGTTGCTGTGGCGGATGGAATTATCATGTATGGCATATTCTTTCGTTGGGGTTTTGAAGTACCTCTTTCGACTTTTAAGGACCAATATTTTAGGGGTGTGTGTTTGCTCTTAGTATCTTTTAGTATTCTCTTTCATCTCCCCTTTCCAGCAATGAACAGCGTCTGAGAAGATGCAGTTGCCCCAGGAGTCTCCCCCCGGGCAACCTTTGATTTCGCCGTGTCCGTTAACCTTTGATTGTTTTCCCTTTTTGCCCTCGTCATCCATCAGGTCCATTTGTTTTGTAACGTTTGGAGAGCATTTCTTGTTATCTGCCCATATGGTTTTCTTGTTGCCGAACTTCCATTTTTTGTGCTTTGACCCTAGGTAACTTCTCTCGGCCGGTAGATTAACATGTTATGAAGTCCCCAGAAAAGAGCGCGTTGGTCGGTGGATTGGAAGCTCCTCCTCATAAGGCCCTTTTCTTTTTTAGATACGTAGGACCACATTGCTTCTTCTCAGAAGATTCACCTTTTTTTATTGTTGAGACGCTTCCCCTATTTTCTTGTGGTTCCCTATAATCTCTCTTCCTCCCCCCAATTCTCAACCGTTTGATTTCCTATTCCATTCTTTTTCGTTTTTTCCTTCCCCTCCCCTCCGAACCAACAAGCGGATCGGTTTTCCTCATCTCCCTCTTCTTCTCGCATCCCCCCCCCCAATTATTTTCTGTTTTCGAGATCTGGCTCCCTGTGGATCCCCCCCTGAAGGTGCAGAATGAAATCCTTTGTTGTTGAAGAGATTTCTTTTCCTTGGCGTCAAACAGAGGCTTGTGCCATCTCTCTCTCTCTCGACGGATCCCCTTGCTCTTTCTTCCGCCCTACTTGCTGCCGGACTTCCCCGATCAGCTGTTTCAACAAGCGTGAGTGATTAACGCGAAGGGAGATACCTTCCCCTGCAGAAAGCTCTTGGTGCCTCCCCTGCTCTCTTCTTTCTGCGACAACATGTTCCATTTAGTCGAGAACAAGCTTTTCAGCTTCCCTCGAGCACAAAAGATCCCCCTCCATTTTTTCCAGAACGGCATTTGTCCGAGGCGGATTGGCTCCTGTCCTACATCCGGTCGACCTCTTCTTCTTCGCTGTACTAGTCTCTTATCGACCGTCATCAGTTTCTCAGGCAACGCCTCAAGTACCCCCCTCTCCTCTCTCCTCGTTCCAGTCTCTGCCCTCTCATTCGCTGCCTTTTCCTGCAGAGGATGAGAGTTTTTTGCCAGACCCATCACTCCTTCTCCGTTCTGTTCGGCCCCCCTTTCTCCCGGTCGTTTGTTCCTTTTTTGCAACCCCTGCATAGTCGTCCGATACAAAGTCTGGCCGAAGATTTCAGAGGCACGTCTCTCTCCCTAATATGACTTCCACAGGAATAGGGGCAAGGAGGGGCGAACTCCGATTTAGCGGGATACTTCCCCCCTCCTTTCCGATCCCCTCTTTCCCTACCGTCTAAATGGGGTCAGCCTCCCCCAATCAAGCCCTTTCCGATCTCCCTCCGCCAGGCGCTCAGGTCCTACGAGAATTATGTGTCCCTTCCCTTCCTTGTGCTCAACGTTCTGTCATCCGCCGACGTGGCTTCTGAGGACCGCTCCTATTGTCAACCTCCCTTCTTCGCCGGCAACAATTTTTTCCTTTTCCCGGCGCCGACTCCGCGAATGTGCTTTTTGATTTTTTTGGTTTGTTTGGGCAAAAAGGGGGGTCCCTTTCTTTTCTTTAAGGATTTTTGAGAACCTTCTCCAATATCGGCACTCCTTTCATGGCTTTTCCCCGTTCCCCCTTTTCGAGACGTCCTCAGGCTCGCGGTTGGACCTCGAAATTCGGCACCCTATTTTCACTTTCCCATAGTTCGTTCCGGCGCCCCTCTTTTGTTTCACGATCCCTTCTCCCTTTTTCTTCAGGATGATCTTTCTAAGCTTATTTTTGCCCCCAACGAAAGAATCGTTCAGGCTCTTCTGGTTCCTCTCCTTTCCCTGAAGCAATCTCCGATACGACTTTCCTTGTTTTTTCTTAGTTAGCGATCGAAGCGTACTGTTCCTTCCTGCCCGAGTCCAATTTTGCTGGAGGCTTTTTCCTCCCTTCGGCGCCCGCTTTCGAAGGATTTTTCTTTGGAAAAAACCTTTTTTTGTTCCGCGGGAGATGAAGAAAAGCCTCCCTCCTCTTCAGGAGCTTTCTCCGACAACCTTTTTCCCTTCATCGACTCTTTCCTTTCATCGCGGGTCATTGTCCGACTCTCTTCCTCCGTAATCAAGGTAGAGCCTGCGGCCCTACCTCTGTCTCCTTTGTGAAATCATCCCCCCGGAGACGGGTCCTTCGACAAAAGCGGCCTTTTCTTCTGAAAGCGCTCTCCCCCTCCTCTAGTCAAAGGGTCCCCCTACGTTTTAACACCGCATCCGCGGCTTTCTATTTCCTCTGGTAAATGACTTCCCACACTCCTCTTTTCTATTCTGCTCATTGCGGACAGACGAGCTCAAGGGCTTCCTACTGGGCTCGTAGCTTTTCTGTAGATGACACGCGCTTCTCACCCTGCCGGCCGAGGAGTTTTTTACGTCTACCTTCACCGCAGTACTTTGCCTGTCACGCGCGCCTTATTTTTTGAGCAGCACCGTTCCAGTTATTGTTGTCATTGATGCTCTTTGCTAGCCCAGGCCGGCGCGGTGTTTTCCGACGACCTACCCTCAGCCAATGAGGAGCTGAAATTTCCCCTTCCCTCCTTTTATGCTCTCTAGTCTCTTTTTTGAGAGCTATCATTTTTTGTCGCAGCGCCAGTGTTCTTTTCTTCGTCGTTTCGCGAACACTTTCGTCACACAGCGCAGCCCCCCCTAGGAAGATCCCCCCGTTGACCCCTCGGTTTCATTTTTCGTGAAAATTGCCTCCTTTGACTAGGCGCCTCCCTCTCCGAATAGAGGCCTTTTCCCGGTTGTTTCGCTCAGTCAATGTCGGTGTGCGAAGGACTTTAGCAGGCGATGCAGTAGAGGTGATGTACGAATTCTTGCGTATCTCAGCTTCGCTTTCGTGTTCCACTGCACGATTCGTCAATTAGGAGCCTTTCCCCCTCCCTTCCCGCGCGGGATGTAGGTTTTCGATTCAGCAGTCGGCCCATATTGTCTTCCTGCTCCCGGCTGGGCTTTCGAGAGTTCATTGCCGCCTTTTTTTTTTTGTTTGGGGATAGGTGAGTTTCCCTTGGCCCCATTAGACTGCTTCCCCTGATAGCACGTTCTTCCCTTAGTTTTCAGACGGCGGATCCCTTCCAGTCTTTGCCGAAGTCGTTTTCCCCCAGTCTTCCCCCTTCTGGGACAGCGATGAAGTTGCGATGTTCACAAAATGAATTTTTTTCTAACCCATGTTTTTTCCGAATTCGCCTTTTTTCTTATAGGAAGAGGAACCTTGTTTTTTGAGTTTTTAAAGAAGGAGTCGCCCCACTCCTTTCTTTTTAAGAGATAGCTAGGCAAGAAGTAGGAAGCCTTCAGGTTGGTATTATATTGTTTTAGCAGTTAGATCCCCACCCCCCCCCCCCCCCCCCCCCCCCCCCCCCCCCCCCCCCCCCCCCCCCCCCCCCCCCCCCCCCCCCCCCCCCCCCCCCCCCCCCCCCCCCCCCCCCCCCCCCCCCCCCCCCTCGATAGGAGTCCTCTCTTGTTTCCGGAGTGCCCCGGGACCCCTCCTTGACCGTCTTTGAACGATGCGATAAGATTACTGCTTTTCTTTTTTCCTCTTTACGGCATTTCTTCAGGCGCTCCCCCGGCCCTTGCTTCCCGGCCGACCGGAACTCGAGCGTTCCTTTGGACGAATTTAGAGGTGTCCCTATTAGGGCATCCCAAGGTCTTCTTCTACCGCACCCTCCTTCCCCGGCACGACCTCTTTTGACGAGATTTTCCAGATAGAGTACATACTGGCTCACCGGCCCTTTTTGCTTCGAAAGCATGCGTATGTCTCTCCTTTCGCTCGATGAAAAGGATGACCGGGTATTGAAGTGTAGTCCCTTTCCTAGAATCCCTTCAGATCTCCCCGTCTTTCTTAGTGTTAACCTTTTCCTCTGAAGGTCCCCTTTTTCATTCTTCTCGTACCCAGACATTAGAGGAGCGTCTTCCCCTACCCGGACTGGCGGCGAATTCCTGTTGAGTGTTGCTCCCATAATGGTTTCCTTCAATTTCTTTCGTCAGGCGGGGGGTTATCTTGTTTCTAAGCTGGATCGACCTTCCGCTAGTTCAGGTGGTATGGCCTTGCAGAGTACCTTTATTCCTTCTTGTACCTTTATTGTTCTCTGCGTAGGTTTTGAAGTTCGCTAGTAACCGTGCCCCGCCGATGTACCGGCCCCCAAGACGACCTCTTGAAGAAGCCTTATCCTCTTTTTTCGTGATGGGAGGCAAGCTTGCCTCGCCCTCTCCGCTGCACAAAAGTCCTTTTAGAGACTTTTTGCTTTCTTCAATGCCTTTCTTGCGATCGTCTTGAAGATCTTTTTTTCCCTTTCTCCTTTCGCAAAAGCCTGGAGAGGTAGATTTTACCCCCCCCACCCTTCTCTCGTCTTCTGCGGTTTTTTGCTTCTTTTTCCCTCACCTTGGCAGCTCTCCTCTGCCGTTTTCTTCTGTGCTAGATATTTTTCTTCTGAACAAGGGCGTTGTCTTTCCGCCTCTTTCACCTTGACGTTCAGCGCCCCACTTCTCGACAAAACTTTGGCTTTCCTTCCCATAGCTTCTCTCTTTATCCCCCCCCCCCTTTTCGAGTTTGGGTCAATAAATCAGCTTGTCACCCCCTTTCCTCGGTGGGCTTCCTGCGAGCCTCGGCTTATCCTTATCTAAGTCAGGTAGATCTTCCCCCCCTTGCCAAGACGAGTTTTCCCTAACTCCCTTTCTTTTCATAATCGTTGTGTTTTTTTATCTATATTTCCATTCTCAAATTCTGTGTTTTTTGAACAGGGACTCGCCTCTCTTATCTGAGTTAGCAGAAGAAGTTTCCTCGCTCGAGACTATCCTTTGAATAAACGAGAAGCTTGTGTCCTTTTTTCCCCAGCGGAGGTCACTCCCAAACGCGAATTTGTTCTCAGAAGATGGACCTCCCCTCTCGTGGTGCTTCCTATGCCTCCCCCCCGCAATTCGTCGAGAAAAGAAAAACTCTTTTTTCTCCTTTTCTCTCAGATAGATTTCTCAAGGTGGTTACCCATCCTCCCGTCCGACGTCGAGTGACGGTTTCCCAGTTCCTGGACCCTCCTACAAGAGAGCGTGGATGCGACTCGATACAATGTCATCGACCTGCCCCCTCTAGAACGAAAAAAACAATTGAGCGGATGACAGTCTAAAGATGGTGAAGGATATGAAGAAAAGATGCTTTTTCCACTCAAGTGATTCGCGAAGCTGTATGACCTTGTTTTGGTTTTGGTTGGGTTTTTTTTTTTTTTTTTTTGGTGGTTGGTTGGTTTGGTGGGTTTTTGGTTTTGGGGGGGTTTTCGTTTTGTGTTGGTTTTTGGGTTGTGTGGTTGGTTGTGGTTGGTTTTGGGGGGGGTGGGGGGTTTTTTTTTGTTTTTTGTGGGTTTGGTTTTTTTTGAAGGTTTTTGTTTGGGGTGGGTTTTTTTTTCTTTTTTGGGGGGGGTTGGGTTTTTTTTGTTTTTTTTGTTGGTGTTTTTTTTGGGGGTGGTGTGGGGGTGTGTTTTTTTTGTGTGTTCTTTTTTTTTTTCCTTTGGTGGGGGTTTGTTTGTGTGGGGTGTTTTTTTTTTCGAACCCTTTTCACTCTTCCCTTCTCGTGGACCATCCTTCTTTCCGACGGTTGCGTGGGGCGGTTTTCCCACGTCCCCTGTCTCCGTCCCCTTCGAGAGGATTTCTTCCCGTCCCTCTATCATACTGTATCAGATGCGTACCTTCTCCAACCGATCTGGTTCCTTCGGTGTAGAAAATTCCCTTGCGTCGCTCCCCGTTGCATACGCCGAATAGCCCCTATCTTTCAAGAAGGATTCTTCCATGAGTGTCCGCCACCCGCAACCCTTTTCCTCCTCGAGCATTCGCCGAAGATTTTTTCCTGTAAGCTCATCTTCTTCGCCATCGACTATTTCCCCTTCCATAGGCCCCTTCTGAATACTCCTACTTTTTTGCCCTTTCAGCTTCCTCACCAATGAAGAGGAGTCCGGGCTCCCTTCTATCTCCTGAGCGCCCCACCGCGAGGGCTTCTGTTCGAAGCACTGACGTTTCGGGAGGAGTTCTTCCCTCCGACCCTTTGATCGCGTCTTCCCCATTTTTTTTGCTCTTTTTTTTTTCGAGACCCCTCTTGACCGTAGGCTCGCGGGGGGGACACTTCACTTTCGGCCCCTCCGGACACTTGGGCTTGGGGAACGCAACCTTCTGCCGGTTGTTCTCCAGGGTCGCGCACCCTCCTCCTTTTTGCTTCTTTCAGGATCTTATTTTTAGATCGCTCCCTGTTCCGATCTGACCGTCCCTAGCCCCTCTAAATAATTTTTCTAGAACGCTCCTCTCCGTCGTTTTACGTAGGCGCCCCCTTGCTCGACACGAGCCTCTGGAGGCTTCCCGGCTCTGCGCGGAGCTTTCCCAGAAGGACTTTGGTGAAAACCTCCCCTTTGCGATGCAGCACGCTTTCGTCCCCGGATGAGACATCCATGGCCATTCCACATTTTCTCCGGCTTTTCCTTTTTTCCCTCGTTTTCCCAGCGCTGCAGTTGATTTTTTTTGGAACGCGCCCCTGTTAGAGCTCCTGAGAACTCTGTTCTCTTGATTTCCCTCAGCCGCCCTCCAGGATCGAAAACGCAATCCCCCCCCACAGGGCCCCCATTTGGCTATGAACTCGTCCCTCTTTCCCAGACTGTGCTCGAGAGCTCCTTGCTGATACGTTACCACCCCTTTGCAAGCGATGAACCTCCCTTTTCCGAAGTCGTTTCTTTATGCGGACCATTAGGTCAGCTTTTGCGGACGCGAGCTCCTTTTCCTCGTTCCTTTCCTTTCGCATCTTTTTTATGCGATGACCCGCGCTTCCTCTGCACGTTTGTGGCGGACCCCTCCGCCTTATTTTTCTCGCCGCGCCTGCGCCCTCCCTTTTTGTTTGTCACGACCTCTTCTCTCGGCTTTTGGGCGGGATCGTTTTTCTCCATTGTTTTTTTCCGCGAAGTTTTTTTCCCGCACAGACCGAAAGCTCCAGCCCCCTTGGAAGGAAACAGT
>Ga0179593_1468400_pt1 | contig 15613 bp, 28 predicted proteins | sample CZODoug2_1_08_16_FD_185931 | JGI IMG/M metagenome (GOLD analysis project Ga0179593, IMG submission 185931) | Vadose zone soil fungal communities from Angelo Coast Range Reserve, California, USA - CZODoug2_1_08_16fungal (PacBio error correction) | ecosystem: Environmental > Terrestrial > Soil >... | reverse complement strand
TCGCCCCAAGAGTTGGGGTTGTTACGGCGGTTCTTACTGTGATGCCAATATTATTAACGTTTCTTTCTTATGACCTTTTTAACGCGCCTTCCCCTTTTTCCTTCCTGCCTTTTTCCTGATACGTTCAGAACTTCTTTACCCTTGGATTTCACCCTCTCCTTTTTCCTTTTTTTTTTTGCCTCTGGTTTCTCCCCTTCCCGAACGAACATGTCCGCCGGTCAAGTGAGTTATGGGCATTGATCCCCACTTTCCCCCCCCGCTCCCCTGAGCTCCTTTTTTGGTGGAACCCCTTTTTTCCCCCACGCTTCCTTCCCAGTACCATTCTCCTGTGCGGGTACCCTTTTGGGACCTTTTTGAGCCTGATTGTTGGACCCCTTGTTGACTTCCGTTCCTCTTTTCTTATGTCCGAATGAGTGTTGTCTCCCCCTTCTTTTCACGCACGATTTCAAAGATTCTTTCGTTTTTTCACACTGAGATTCTATGCAGTTTTTTTATGCACAGTTAGAGGTCTTCCCCCCTTTTCTTTCCTTTGACACATTTTTTCCTTTGTTGTCCCCCCCCCCCCCCTCTTCTTCTCTCCTTTTTCTCTTTGTTTTGAGAGAAGAAGCCAGCGAAATTTTTTTTTTTACCCTTCCGTTTCTCCTGCCTTCCCTTCCTGTTTTGATTGGCCCCTCAACCTTATCGCCGATTGGTGCAAAAGAAAGGGGCCCCTGACCCTTTGAGTTTTCTTTTCCTCTTTTTTTCCCACTCATGCGCTTATGCCCCCTCCCCCTCATTTTTCACGCTGTCAAGTGTTCCCTAGTCAAGTTTTTAACCCCCTTTCATTTTGTCCGTTTCTTTTTTTTTTGCAGCGACGAATTGAAATGAAGTGGGCGTCAAACCAAGTCGTCTTCCCCCCCCCTTTGCTGTTTTTTTTTTTTTTTTTTCGGTCCAATCTCCCCACCTTCCGGGTCGGCCAATAAATCGTCCAAACTGCGTTTCTGTTAGTGCCCAACTCCCCCCCCCCCCAAGAACCAATCAATTCCCCTGATAGGGGTATTGGGCTTTAAATGCGCGTTGGTTTATTTCTTTGTCCTTTTCATACCGCGGCAGCGTTTTTGATTTTCTTGCGCGTTCCATCCCCCTCCATCTGTCTTTTAGATTTTTAAGCGTGTTTCCCCCAGGTATTTGTGCCCCTCTATCCCCTGCCCTTGCTTGTGGCGTGCCTCGGTCTCCAGGGTGTATCTTGAAAATGACTGGGTCGTTTTCTTCATTTTAGCCAATTCTTAATAGACCCTTTCTGGTATTTAACACGTGTTTGCCGCGGTTATCACCAGGTTCAACCTTTTTCACCCACCCCCCCCCCAGCATTTGAATTTACCTCCCAACCACTTTTCCATAAGTAGATAAATTGTGTGCCATTTTTCCCTTAATTAGTTTCTTTTTTTTTCTTTTTCCTTCCTCATGTTGTTTTTTGGTCATCCTTTCCAATCCTTTTTTCTTGCCTATGGCGTGACTGAGATTGGGCGATATTTGGGTGTAGCCCCCGCTTTACCCCCCTTTACACCATGTTGTCGCTTCCCCCGTGAGAAACGGGGACTCCTCCGGTTTCTGGGCAAAAAGACCCCCCCTCGTCGATGTTTTGGACATTTGGATTTATGTCTTCTTTTGACCCACCTTAGTCTTTCTCCCCGGGTATTTTTCTTTTCTTTTCTTCAAACAGTTTGCCATTCGACGCGGCAGGCGGACCGAAGTTTTTTTCAACCCAGCACCCAATTCGCCCTCATGGTCTGATCCCCTTCTACCGTACGGTATTTTTTCCCCCCCAGCTTTTGCCTTTTCAAAGAGTACCCCCTGGCCATTTTTTTCCCTTCGTCCTCATTTTTTTCCTTTTCTTTTTCCACCCCGTTGGGCCAAAAACCTGCTTGTTTTTGTTATCCATTTATACATCATACTTTTTTGTTGTTTTGACCCTCCATGGGTTTTGACCCCCTCCTCCTTGGAAAGCGCGTTAGGAGTCGTGGTCCCCGGGATTTAAATGGGTTCCTTTTTGGCGCGGCACCGTTGCCCCCCTGGGCGTTCACACTCCATTTTGTTATAACGGAGCCGATGGCAAGTTCCGTTCGGGGACGCAGCCCCCTAATGTCCTCTTTTTTTTATCGTTCCGGCACCGTTTCTGGTCTGTTTTTTTTCCCCCTTTGGATTTTGGAGTGTAACGAGAGGTGCCTGATCCGTCCCCCTCGTCCTTTTCCAAACAGGTTTACGGCGTCCGCCTTTTTCCCGAAAATCAGGTCTTGATCTTTCCCCCGCCCATGTTGTTTCCGGGCCCGCGGGTTTGTAAATTTCCGAGCCCTTCCCGTTTTTTTTTTTCTTTTTTTCTGTGTCCCCCAAACCCCCCCCCCGCCCCCCCGCCAATTTTACAGTCCTTCTTTGCCCGTTTTCATGTCTTGCACACTCCCCCCCCCCCCATTGTCCCCCGTGGCTGCCACATTTTTTGTTTCCTCAACCGCCACTAGTTCAGTCTTTTCTTTCCTTCTTTTGGTGAGCTGTTTGTTGTCTCTGAAAGGCGTCGGATTTTATCCCGCATTTCAGCCATGGGAGCTTTTCGCACCCCGGCCTCCTTTTTAGGGCCATTTTCGCCACCATCGCTGGAATTCTACTTGCGGTAGGCTTTGCGGACCACGCTTTACATCGGCACGTCTTTTTTGGAATGCCCCCGGGCATTTTCATTGCCTGCAGGTATGTTTGACACGTTGTCCAAAGACCCCTTTTTTCCCGCGGCTTCTCCATCCCTCTTGTGTGGCCCTTGTTTTTGGGCGTTCATTCCTACTCTTTATGTCTTTTTGCCCCTTGTGTGAATGTGCTCTTAAGGGACGTTTTGATCACCCCTCCCCCCCGCTTTTTTTTTTTTTTTCCCATTTGTTTGAAAACCCTCCCCAACTGGACTGGCCTTCAGACCCCTTTTTTTTTCCCCCCAATAACTGGGTACCCCCCGTTTCCACCATCATTTCGACCGGTTAAAGTCGGGGCCCCTTGACTTCTCTGGACTCTGTTCCCTTTTCTTCTGAGGTCTCCTCTCCCCCAACGTCTCAACCTTTGACTGTACGTTTCTTTTTGGACATAGACCTGATGTCACCCCTTGTTTTTCCTTTTTTTCCCATTCTCTGTTTTTCCCCCCGGACAGATACTGTTTTACTTTTTTTGTTCACGCTCTTTTTCTCCCTCAGAGAGGATCCCTAAGTTTTTTTTTTTCGTTCTGAGAGAAATGACCTCCGTTTTACTTCCCCCTTGGGTTCACTTCCCTGTATCGCTTTTGATTTGGCCAGCCAAACCAAGTAAATAGAATCCTTCTTTCATGTTTCCCCCCCCCCTCATTTCCAGTTTGGGCCCCCTCCCTTGTGGCGTTGTTTCATATGTGAAACAACTCGCCTCAGTGTTTTTTTTCCCCCCTGTCACCCCGCCCCACTTGAAGCGTGCTGAGAACTGTCTTTCTCAGTTTTCCCCCTGAAGGATTTTTACCCCAACTTTTGGGACGTTTTTTCTTTTTTGAATGCCCATGTCGGTTACCCCCCCCGTTTTTCCCGCTCCCATTTTGTGTTTTTGGGTTGGCCTTTCCCACCCCTATAAAACCTCCCCGGTCGGGACACAATTCGTTTCTCATTTCCTTCCAGATTCGCAAAAAAATCCAGTTACCCCTGGCTAGTGGGTGAATGAGGATTGATGTTTCACCCCGTTTTTTTTTCGTATCCCCTGTACGGGCATTCCCCCTGCGAGTGCTGATTGAACCTTTTCCAGCACTTAGGTTTTTCTTTTTGAAGTTTTCCCTCCTTTTTCTAAACTTCCCCCCCCTGATTTTGTCCGATTTGGGTCCTATTGTCTCGCCGTAGGACTCAATCCTGGTCTTGTTTCGCCTCGCTACCCAGGGACTCGTGAACCAACGGCTGTTTGAATTTCCTCCACAGTGGTTCCGTTTTAATCCGGCCCCCCCCAGGGGTTAACGCCCCCAAACCCGCCCTGCCCCCGCCACAACCCCCCTCATACCTAAAACTCCTCTGACGCTTTTTTTTTTCGTCTTAGCCTGAAGGTGGAACTTCCACGTTTTTTTTCTCCCCTTTCGTGTTCTTTCCGGCTTTCCCAATCTATGTTTTTTTTGTATGGGTTTTTGATTTTTTGTTTTTGAGCATTCTTGGCGTCCTTTTTTTTTGACCACACCCCCCCCTTGTCTTATGGATTCCTGGTGCCCCGCTACCCCTTGTGCTTCCAGTACAGGCGTCTTTTTTCCGTGGGCAGTAAAATTGCGACCCCTCATTTTCAGGCCACCCTTTTTTTTTTATTCTCGGGGCTTTCCCCGTCTTCCTTGGAATTGCCCACTCTTCCGTGTGCCACTCATTCGAGCGAGTCAACCTTGGTGTCCTTTTCCCGCCTGAACCTCCCCCCAAACTGGTTTTTTTTTTCTTGTAGATCACCACCCCCGGCTCTTTTCCCTGTTTTTTCCGTTTTTTCCGCGTTTCTGACCGGAAACCCAGGGGCTTCCATCGACCGCCCCCCCTTTGGCGTCACCTTGGACGTTTTTTACCCAGTTTCATTTTTTTCCCCCCCCCTTTCTCTCTTTGTCCTTGTGTTTTTGTTTTTTCCTCTGTCGACCAAGCGTTTCCCCCCCTTTTCCAGGTTTTTGTTTGACCCAAGCGTTTTCGTCTGGGGAAGTTCCTTTTTTTCCCTGGGTTCCGTTCCCTTTTTTTCCGCCCCCGTCCCACCCTTTTCCGGCTCCAAAGAGTTTGTTGATATAACTTTGTCCAGGCCGTGGGTTTGGTCCCTTTTCCCCCGGGAGTTGCACCAGTATGTTCTATTCTTATTGGCGGGCTGGGGATGGTTTCCACTGCTGGCCTCTTCGTGCCAAGGGTTCTTTTCGACCCTTCGAATTCCCCCCGTTTTGCCGTTCCCCCTCGGCCCGCAATTTTTCCGCTTTTGAATCCTCAACTTGGGTTTCCCTTTACGTGCAAGCGTTTTTTCCCCGCGAGGCAGCCCCCCCCCCCCCTTGAGTGTTCTTCTGCGTGATGCGCCCCCTTCCTCCCCTCACTTTAGCCATTACCATTGGACTTATGCTAAAGCCCTCCCTAGGCGTCACCCGTGGACTTGCCCAAGAACTTCCCCTTGGTCCTCCTTTTGCCACACTCCCTTTTTTCTGATTTTTTATTCTTTTTCATTTCGTTTTTTCCGATTTTCTCGCCTTGTTGTTTTTGAGGGTTTTTTGGCATAATGACCCCCTTCCCACCCTGTTTTGGCATTGGTCTCATAAGACCTCTTTCGATTTTTTTTTTGCCGCGTCCGGACCTCATTCGATCCTGTTCCTGGGTCTACGGTCAATGCCACAATAGCTCTTTCACGGGCCGGAGACCCCAACGCTTTGCCTAACCGATGCCAATTTCCTCGGCCTACCTTCTGCCCTTCTATCCTTCCGGGTTCCGTCCGTTAGGTCCAAACCCAGGGTTTTTATTCACCCCGAGCCTGTTTTTATGCTCTTTTTTCCTTTCCTCGACCACCAATGTCCGACCCTTGTGCCTTGCGTGGGTCGTTCCCACGTCCCCCCCAGTTTTTTGTAGCGACACTTTGTTGTCAAAGCCCTGGACCTTTCCTCTTCCCAGTCCCCCCCTTTTTTTGACAAATCTTTTACCTTCGCTTGACGCTCAGCTGGGCCCCCCCCCGGTTCGAAGGGGCCAGTATTTTGCCTCTTTTTTGTAACCATTCCCCTTTCTCAGCCTATGTCCTCCCCTTTTGCAATTTTTTTTCTGTTGTCTTTGATTTCCCGGGTTTCTTGCGCCCCCAGTCTCATACGCCTTAGTTGTACTGTTCAAAAACCTTCTTCTTCTCTTCTTTCCCTCGTTTTGTTTTGGTTGGCGTTTTTCTTGGCCAGCCGAATTAGAGAAAGTTTTTTTTCCCCCCTTAAAGGATCATGCCTTTCGCTCTGTCACTTGCCCCCCCTCCCCATGTCCTCTTGGCACCTACGAGAAATTGAATTGACACTTCTTTTCTTTTTTTTTTTGACTATAGCGGACACCCCGCTTCTTCCAGTTACTGCCCCCCTTGCCCCCCGCTGTTTGAAACCCAGGTAGGGGAATTCTGAAGTTTTTGGTAAACCCGCCCCTTTTGGCGACCCCTTTGTTGACGTAGGCAATGCTCTTCCCCCTTTTTTTTTTGTTTACACCAGTTTGTCGCTTCCCCTTGGTCGATGTGTGGTTTCGTGGGAATCTTTTCCCCTTCCAAAAATACTGCATTCCAATGGGTCGTTTCCATTCAATTTTAGTGTACTCCCATAGGGGTCCCAATTCAACCCCCCCATTGAGAGTTGGATGTAGCAATTGCTTTGTCCCCCTTTTTTTTTTTTTAACGTATTATGCCCCTCATTGCATTTCCCCTTGTCCTTGCTCGGGGACAATTTTCCCCGCACCCATTTTTCGTATTAGTTGGCCCCCCCCCAATCGCGTTGGTCTTTCCGAACCGCGGGCCCACGGTTATTCCCCGACCTGTCTCGTTTTGTCGTGATGTTTCCTCCCTGGGTTTCCCCATCTTTCTGCGCTCGGGCCTTCCCTGAAATCTGGCCACCCCCCACACTCCCGTTTTTCTGTATCCTCCCTTGCCCCGTTTCTTTCCGCCACACGGGGCCGTACCCCCCAAACAGTTCCAGAATACCTGCCCCCAACGACATCAATCCCCTCCCTTTTTCTAACACCCCACCAAAAATTCCTTTTTCCCCCTTTTTCCTCGCGATTTGCGGGTAGATTTCCTTCTTGTTTTCCCCCCCCCCCCCCCACTAATTCCCCCCCGTTTTCAAGTTTCCTCTTCCCCCCCCCTCTATTTATTTGCTTGGCCTATGGAGACTAGTTCGGTTTGGCGTCATCTTTTTTTTTCCCGTGGCCTTCCCAAACACACCCCTTGTTTCTTCCGCCTTCCCCCCGTTGGAGAGGACCCCCCATTTTCCGTTTCCCCCCAGATCAGTTTTCGGCTTTTTCGGGAAATTCTCCCTCCTTCAATGACCTTTGACGATAATAGGTTAGGTAGTATATTTAAAACTCGTCGCGGCGAATCATCCCGTTCCATTACCAATCCCTCCGTTTGGTCATATCTCTTCTCCCCTTCCCCCCCTGCCTTCCCCTTCCTGGGTCAACCTTTTTAACAGGTTCGCCTTTTGTTCCTAGACCCCTACAAGTTTCTTTTTTTTTTTCTCCCCGGTTGTCCTCCCGGGTCTGTTCCTGTCAAAGGGTTTTTCCCCCTTTAACCCCCAGTTCCACGTCCACGAAATCGTTTTTAAGAGTCTCTAGCCCCCCTCCCCTCCAAGGTGCACACACGCTTGTATCTTTTCCCTCTTCCCTCGTTGTTTTGTTTCTCTCGATTACCCTTTGTGACCATTGAATTGGTTTTTGGGTGGAAGAACACAACCTTTTTTGTTGCGCCCGTCTTGATTGTTACTTTTCCTTTTTCCCCCTCTGACCGGTGGGTCCCCTTCTCCACCTGTTTGCCGGCTTTCAACCTTTTGGAAAGGGTTTCTCCCCCCTTCCCCCCTTTTTTTTCGGTGGGTCCCCTCAGTCTGTGGCCAGCCCGTATTGTGGTCGCGTCCCTCCTATCTGGAGGGGAAAGTTTTTCTTTGGGTTTCCGCTCTGATCACCGACTGGGCATTTCGTCAAGTCGCCCTTCGCCAAAATGTCTTTCCCCAAGGCTGCGCCTTTTTTTTCTTTTGCCCCTAAATCGGGCTTGCATCTTTCCCGCAACAGGTTCTGCATGGTTGGAGTTGGCCTGCAAGCCCACCCCTTTTTCTTGTTTTCGCCTTGTTGCCCAACCCCTTGGTCGTTTTGGCTCACTTTCAGGGCAGCCCCTTTTTGCAGCATGTCCAAAGGACGAACATAGGACCCTTTTTTTCTTTTTAAACAGTTCCTTATTTGTCCCCCCTTGCCTTCACTTCAATCGTCTCGCAGTTTATTGTTAGTTTTGTTCGTGTAGATTCTCCTTCCTTGTTTGTTGCCTTTTTGTGTGATTCTTCACGTGGTGCCGTCTTCTTCGTTGGGTTCGCTCGATTTCCTTTTGGATTGCGAGCCGATCCCCAGTCTTGTCCTTTTTTTAGCACTTTTACCCCCCCCCACGGCTTTTTTCTTTAAGGGGCTTTTTTTGATGCCACTTTTGTTGCACTCTGACGAGGGCGTTGTTTTAAATGGTTTAAGGCTCTGTCCTCATTATGCCCTGCCGGTGCACGGTCACTGCCGCGTTTTTAGTAGCTTCTTTTTCTCCGTTTTAAGATGGGGCATTTTTTTGTTCCCCTCTGTTTTGTTCACTGCGACCTTGCTTGTGGACGAACATTGGTGAATGTTTCTTTTTCCAGTTTCCCCAACGCACACTCCCCGCCCTTTTTTTTGCTTCTTGTTTTGGTCCCGCCCCCATGTTTTTTTTTCTTTTTCTTCCCCTCTGGACCCCTTCTCAAATTCATTTGTAAAAGTCGGTTGACCCAGACCTGTTTTTTCTTCCCCTCGGGTTTGCCCCCCAATCGTCCTTGGGTGCAGTATTTATACCCGTCATTTTTTTTTTTCTCTGGAATACCTGCTTACTATGGCTTGCATTTTTGATTCGGTTCGGTTCTGGCCCATCGTAGATCTGCTTGCCTTCTTTTTGTCCCTTTCCTGATGCGATTACGTTGACTCAAGTAAAGTTTTTGTCCCCACCCCCCAACATTTTATCTTCTTTTCATTTTCTCTTTTTTTTCTCCTGTGTTTTTTTGCAGAGGCTGATGAAACTTTACAAAAAAGAAGTTCAAGTTTTTTGTTCACCCCACATTTCGTGATTTCTTCCTTGTACTCTCTTCGCCTTTTTGGCCAAAGATTTTCTCCAAGACCTTTCACAGAGATGGTAAACCCCCTTCCGTATCCAGTTGGCACTGACTTTTCGTTTTCCTTTTCCCAGGTCTATGGTTTTCACCTTTCCGTCGACAGCTCCGACTCCCTTTTTTCCAACTTTCTGGGCCCCCGATTAGTTGTTCCCCCTCGTCACCCCAGGGTTCACCCTGGAGAATGGTTCTTTTCCTAGGTTTAACTCTGCTTACCCCTTTGTTTTTTTCCCACCAACAACTTTTTCTCTTCATGGGCTTTCCGTGTTCCCCCCCCTTTTGTCCACCTTTCCAAGTGGACCACTAAATTCGTGCGTTCAGTTGCACCCTCCCCTGTGGCACAATTTTGCCCCCTTCTTCTCTGATGGATCCTTTTCCGGTGTGTTACTTTTTTTCTTTGACCTTTTTAGATACGGCAGTTGCCGTTTGTTGCGACGCGGCATTTCATTTTTCCTTTCCCATCTGTATTTGACACAAAGTTTTTTTGGTCCCCGACTTTTTTCCCCACCCTCTCCTTTTCCCCTCCCCATGTTTTTCCTTTTTTTGTCCTCTCCGCCGGGTTCTTTGAACTCCGTTGTCGGGCTTCTACCTTTTTCCCATTCCACCGCGTCTGATATACGCCCCTTTTCTTTTTTACCCTCCGTGGCCGACCCCAGAATTGCCGCCCCAACCACACTTACCCAAGTTCCTTTTTCCCATCTTTGCCTGCGACTTATTTCCACTAACAATTCCCTTCGTTTTCTAATGATCTTATTTACGTTCATTTTTTTTTCCATTTTTGGCTTGCCTTGCTCTTCTCTGACCCCTTCTTTGTGCTTTTTTTTTTTTCATTGAAACCCAAAACAAATTGTGGGTCTTTGCTTTTTTGAACTTACCTTTCCCGCTTTAACTTTGGGGGGCTGTGGACCCCCCTTCTCATTCCGGACTGTTGGTTTTTTCAAATGAGTCCTCAGGGACCTTTTTTTCTCCTCTCCTTGCAACGTTTCCCCCCCTGCGGGATATCATCTTGCCCCCAACCCTCCCCCCCAAAGTTGACCTCCCACATTTTTTTTCTTTGTTATGTGGGTGGGGCCCATATTTTTCTGCGGTTCCAGGTCCACCAGTGCAAAACCCCCTTCCGGCCTCTTTTTTGAGCCCACAGTCTTTGTCTCCTCCCCCTTTTGCGCGTTTCGTCAAAAGCACGTTTTTTTTGTTTGCCAACCCAGGTCCATTCTCCCGATAGATCTTTCTATTTTTTTTTGCTTTTTTTTCCCCCCCCCTCCCCCATTGTTTTTAACCCACTGCTTGTCTTCCTGTTCATCCTTTCCCTGTTTTGTTTCGTCATTACCCTCGCCCCCTTTTTTACCCATTGGGTCAGTTTTCAAAACATATTTTTTTTTGCCTAGATTAGGGGAACCCTGGCCTTGGGGTGCAACCGGCCCTCCACCATTTTTTTTTTTTTTTGGCGACCCCCAAAGTGGTCTTTCTCTATTTTTGCAGGTTTCCCCGTTTTTTTCCGTCTTGTTTACGTGCCTTTGGCTCCTCGGGTCGTATTTGACTTTTGTTTTTTTCGCTTGCCTTCTTTGTCCCTCCGCTATTGGTTTTTCAGACCGTAGAATCCTCTCCTAAATCTGCCACAATTTCTGGCGAAATCGGCGTTTCTCCCTTTCCCGCACTGTTTTCCGGGTTTTTCCCACCGTTGTGTCCCCTTCCTGCCCCAGTTCCCCAGTTGGTTTTTTTTTTTTCGCTGCCCCCGCCCCCCCGCCCACGCCTCCCTAGTGAGCCCCGAATGGAAATTTTCATGAACCCGGTCCCCAAAGAACTTTTTCTACAATCGGCTTTCCGTGGTCTTCACACTACTTCTTCCAGGCTCCTTCGGCACACCCCCTTTCACCCCCCCCCGCTTTTTCCCCCTGTTTTACTATTTTCGTTTTGGGCGATTTTTTGTTTTTTTTGTGTTGGATTTTTTTGTGAACACTGGGTTAGTTTTGTCCCAGACCGCTGTCGATTTTTTTCCTGTTGACCCCGAGCGTCCTACCAGGATTTTTTTTTCCTTCCCTGGCTGAGTCCCCAAAAGTTTCCACCGGGCTTGCCTGCTTAGCTTGTCGAACACTTTTGCTGCCCTCTCCCCGATGGTATTGACGAAATGGCCGGGCTATGTCCGGAAGCCCAATTTTTTCCTCTGCTGCAGAAAAACGGTAGGAAACCAGCCTTTCCGAGCATGTCATCTTTTGCCTTCTTTTTCTTCCTGACGACTATTTGGGGCTTGTCAGCCCAATTGTTTTTACTTTTTGCTGGGCAGCCTCCTCTTGCCACCCCCCCCGTGCGCCGACCCTTCAACCGACAACTGTTTTCACTTCCCTTTCGCAGCAGGTAATGGAACTTTTTACCCCCCCCCTTTTTCCTGGATGGAAGCCCCTCTTTTCAGCTTTTCCCCCCGGAAGGCGGATTTTTCTTCCCCAGCATTAGTTGTCTGGATACGCTACACGATTCAGTTGTTCCCCGGATCGGTTCTTGTTTTTTCCCCCCCATCGTTAGAGCCAGGTGTTGTATGTCACAGTCAGAGGCCCACCCAGTCCTGGATTCGTTAATTTTTTTCCCAACCCACATTAGTTTTGCTTCTCTTTTCCTTCCCCTTTTTTTTTTTAGTGAGCTCAGGAGATTTTTTTCCGCTGCAACTGAGAATTTTTTTTTTTTTGGACACCCTTTTCCCCCTTTGTGCTGTTTTTACTTTTCTTTGGCCCCCCCAAGTTACCCCCCCTAGTCCCCCCCTGGCATCCCGATGTTGACCCTTCACCTGATTCCATTTGGGCTGTCGTGAATGAGCTGAGCAATAGGAGAACCACACCACCCCTTTTCTCCCCATTTCCTAGACCCAGATTCCTGACCCCTTCCCCCCTTTTAACTGCAATAACGGCCTTTTCCTTTAGGGTACCTTACTGGAGAAGGTTTTCTTTCCCCAGGACCCGGCTTTGTGTTGTTTCAAGTGTCGCAGGGGCGGGGCTTTTTCTCCGGGATAGCCATTCCCCCCATTCCCCCATCCCAGTTAGGCCTTCACCTTCGTCGCATAGTGAAGCACCAAACAACTTCCACCTTGCAAACATGGATTATTTCTCCCCTCTTTGCTTCCCCCCCTCGATTTGACCCTTTCTTTGCCCGTATTCGACCCCCCGTAGGGAAATTGGATTTGCCCTCCCTTTTTTTAATTACCCCCAGGCCCTTTTTCCATAGTGGCTCTTTGGCCCATAATTTTACTTCCCCAGCGCCCCTGGAAACTCCTCCGAGTGGAGCTTGTTATCATCAGCCCCTTTCTAGGCATCCTTATGTGCTGCTAACCTTGCATCTCCATGGGACCGTTTCCCAACCAGAGTTTATTATATCCCTTCCCCAGAGTTCAGTTTTCCATCCCTCCCCCCCACTGCACCACGAGGTGCATTCGCCGCCCCTCCCACCATTACAGACTCACACTTTTCCGTAATCTGTCATTTTTTCCCTATTTGAGCTGTCCTTTTTTTGACCCCCTCTCAAGTTTCGCCTCTTTAAGTTTTTTTCCGGTAATTATTTCAATCTTTTTATTTCCTTCCCCTATTTTGGCGGGACTTGAGTGCTTCGCGGTGGGTTGGTCCTTTGTTTTTCGAATCGCAAATGCCAACACCCCTGGGCGCGGCCTTTCCCCCGGTGCTTGTGACCCTTGTCGGCAAGATCATTTGTTTTTCTTCTCTTTTTTTCTTGAAGAAGACCCCTCTCCCCCCGCAGGAAACCCCCTTTTGTCCGATTTTCCCTCCTCTGACCCCCTTCCTTCTCTGCCCCCCCCTGTCTTCTTTTTCGTCATTTTCTCATTTAGTTCCTCTTGAAACCATCCCCCCTTTAAGTTGTTTGCCCCCTTTAGTACTCCTCTGCCATATTGGCGAGTTTTCCGCTGCCGGTGGTTTTACATGCCAACCCATCCTCCGTTGTTTTTGCAACCGTTTTTTTTGTAGACCCAGTGTGGATGGGAAGTATGTTTTCCCAGCCGTCACAGGGGGCCTCTCTTAAATCTGACCCGATTCCCCGTTTTTTTGTTTTTCGGATTTTCCAACTCCCACCTTTGTTAAACATTTTCCCTTTCTTTTTTTTTTTCATCCTCCTTTTTTTTTGGTGTTGACACACCTGTTTTGCCCCCCATTTCCTTTTTTGTGTGGGGTACCACGGTTTTTTTAGTTTCCCGTCATTTTTTTTCTGGGACTTTTTTTTACTGGGGTTCCTTTTTCCTCGTGCCCGCGCCAACCCTCCAAAAGTTTTTTTCTCTAAATTTTTCGCTTTTTGGGTCAGTTTTTTCCCGGGGATTGCACAGTCACCGTTATCGGTTTTCCTTTCGATAGGGACGTTCGGAGTTTGGTTGTCCCTATGCTCCCCCTTACGGGACTTCCTTTCCCCCCCTCTCGCCAATTCATGCGTTTGTTGCGTTCTGTTCCGAACTTTTGTCTTTTGAGTTCCTACCTTTTTATCGGTGACTTGGGACTGTGCGGCCTTTGGTTTTTTTGCTTCGCGCGAAACACCCCCCTCGTCCCCCTTTCCCCTTCTTGTTCATCTACGGAAGCCTGCCGCCTGAAGAGCGCCCTGTTGGGACCTTGTCCACCAAGGACTTTTGTTACCAATTTGACACCCCTTCCAGTTATTCCCGTCAGTTAACTTTTCCTTGTCTCGTGCGCTTTTTTCTCTTTTTGGGTGTGGCGTTGGTGAGGTGGAACTGTTTTCTGATACGTTTGGTCCTCTGTCGCCCCCCCCTTGTCCAGAATTGTCCTCAGTTTCTATTAACAGTTTGCGATTGGTGGTCCCCTCGGCCCCCCGGACTCGACCCCCAACTTCTCTGTCTGAACACTGGAGCCCCCGGCTGGCACTCTCACCCGTAAGTTCTTACTTTGCCGGGCTCCGGTGCATCGTCCTGCCTGCATCTCTACTTTACGGTCCAACAGTCTTACAGCCTGCTTTTATCCCCCGACATGGTGTTTATTATATTCTTTCTTTCCCCGACGCCATTAATTCTGAAAGGTTTCTTCGAATTGGGACTTTCCCCTCTCCCACGCACACTTCGCCATTTTTTGGGTCTCCCATTTGGTTCCCCAAACCTCCCAACTTTTCAGGCCTTCTGCCTGCACCCTTTTTCCAACCCCCTAGGGTTACCCCCCATGCCTTTTTCCTGCTGGAACTTTCTTTTTTTTTAAGGGGCAGTTCTCGGTCGGCCGTCACTGAGGGTCCTTATGAAACCCGTTCCCCATTTCAGGGGCCACCCTTTATCGGTCTCAAAAGAGAGCCTGGCTTCCCAGTGGTTTTCTTTTGTTAAAGTCTTGCGTATACTGATCCTTCAAGGTTTTTCCCCCACTTCCTTTCTTTTTCATAGATAGCGGTATTCCCCCTCCCCTTTTGTTGGTTTTTTGTTTTGAGGATTTAAAGGTTTTTTTGTGGTAAGGAGAAGTTTGACCCCACATACGGGATCTTGCCCCTGTGGGCTCTGGGGGGCCAATCCCCTGGCATCTACCTCCTCCCGTATGGTTTACCCCCCCAACCCTCCAGAATCCCATTCATGGCCATATGTTTCTTCCATCTTCGACCCTCATCACCCCCCCATCTACTGCCCCCCTCCCCCGTTTTTTTCCCACTTTGCCCCGCTGATGACTCTGGCCGAAGGTATTTTTTCCCCTTTGGAGAAACTGGGCCATGCTTCCATTTCGTTTTTCCACACCCAAAGCCTGGTCGTCCCTTTAAGGGGAGCGGCGTATCGGTCCTCCTTTCAAATCATCCAAGGTTTTACAACCACTTCCCCCCCCCTTTCTTCTTCAGTTTGGACAGACCACTTTTTATTTTCACCCCCACCCAATTGCCCCCCCCTCGGTGCCTGGGTAGAAGCGCTTTTTGGTTCTCAGTTCGAAAGTCCCTATGATTTAACCCTTCCCAGTTCTTAGTTTGACCGGGCGGCCGGCTCCATTTTTGGTCGTTTTTCCCACGTTTTGGCATCCCTTTCCTAAAGTGGCTCACTTCATTTCCCGTTCCCTCTGTTTTTCCATTGTTTAGCAGCCCGTTCCATTTTTCTAATGTTCCTTTCTCTATCCCCCCCCCATCTCCAGGACTCGTGGAGTATTCCCCCTGTTTCCCAGTGCCTCGCCACCACCTTGCACACCCCCCCCCCCCCCACAGGTTCAGGATCCCATCGCAGAACCCACCAAAAAACGGCCCCACTTGCCCTTCATCTGACCTCTTTGCGATTGCTTGCATTCGTGTTGTGTTTTTTTCCCCTATTCCCCCGTTAGTACTATTTAATTCTCGTTTTCATTCTTTCACATTTTTAGGGAGTTTCTATTCCCTGATGTGGTTTTCCTCTTTGGTAGTTTTCCAAACTAAACCACCCTGGTGCTTTGTCCTCTTCCCTCTTGCCTGAGACCCATTCCTTTTCCGGTTTTTCACCACCTTTTTTTCCGTCCGATTCTTCGGTAGAAAGAACCAAATGCGCCGTCCCCTTTCCCGGGACCTTTTTGCCTCCTCTCCTTTTATTTCACGTTTCTGGGATTAAAGTTTGTTCAATATGTCTACTGAACCCCCCCCCCCCCCCGTTGCCTCAATATCCCGTTCCGGTTTCCCCCCCCTCCGGGCTATTAAGTGCAACCCAGGAAAACCCCGTCTCTTTCAAGAGACGTCTTTGCTCTCCCCCTTTGTTTGCTTGTTAGCCTTTTGTTTTACCGGCGTAAAAGGGTTCAGTCCAAGGGCTCCCTTCCATCGACGCCTTCTTTTTCCTCAGTTTTGGCCCCCCCCACG
>Ga0179593_1352976_pt1 | contig 15613 bp, 17 predicted proteins | sample CZODoug2_1_08_16_FD_185931 | JGI IMG/M metagenome (GOLD analysis project Ga0179593, IMG submission 185931) | Vadose zone soil fungal communities from Angelo Coast Range Reserve, California, USA - CZODoug2_1_08_16fungal (PacBio error correction) | ecosystem: Environmental > Terrestrial > Soil >... | reverse complement strand
TTCCTTTTTTTTTCCTCCGAAGACTGGCTTTTTTTCTTTTTAAACGCCCACATTAATGAATTCCAGAGGCACAATTCCTCCCTTCTTAGTTGCGGCCCCAGAAATCGTACCTTTTCTCTCCAGCTCCCGTCTAAAACGGGCGTCTTTTCTCTCTCCCCCCCTCCCTACCCCCTTTCGACTCATCTCTCTGTACTGTTTTCTCGACCCAATTGAGTGTTCCTTCTTTCTACGCCTTCCCCTCTCCAGGGTGGTACCCCCTTATCCTTTATTTTGGCGATCAGACGGAGAATAGGTCCCATCCCTTTCCGTGTCATGGCACCAGCAACCCCCAACCCCCGGCACTGCATTCTTTTTTTTTTTCTCTTCTTAAACTCTCCGGCCCTTTTGTCCCCGCATTTGTCAAACGAAACCAGGCCCAGCTTTTCTCTTGTCATGTCTTTGCGGGGCGCTGATTTGGCCTTCATTTTTCTGCACTTCCCCTTCCCATGCGATCTCTATTTCAGAGTTTTTTGGTTGTGCTTTATCAAAAGCACCGGATTTTCTTTCTAGTCTTACTTAGTCTAAAGTCACGTGTCTTTTTTTTTTTTTCCAAAATTTAGCGCGCCCTTGGTCTCTCCCCACCAAGTTCATAAGCGCCATTCTCGCCACGTTTGACTGATGTTTTCCCCCCCCCTTTTTCACCTCCTTCCAAAGCTCGCTTGCTGCAAAGGTCTCTTCTTCCTTCCTTTTCACCGCAATCGAGCGACCCCGTTCAGGGTTCTCCCCTACCTCTATAGGACGGAGTCTCCCCCTCTTGGTGTGAAGATCTCTTTTTTTCTTTTTCTTTTTCCCTGAGTTTTTACGAGGGCCCTGGTCAAACCACTTCTTTTCAGGGGCAGGTTTTTTTTTTTCCTCGGTTCTGGTGGCCGTTTCACCCCCTCTTCTTACCCTCACTCCCCCTCTCTTGCGAGCGTCCTCCCCCATCTTTTTCTCAGAGTCCTCAAATAGCTTTTTCATACGGCTCAAGATTTTTGAATCGCTTGGTTGCGTCACCAGTCCCCCTTTTTTTTCTATGCACTCGTTTGCCCCACCTTTCCATGTCACAACGTTCTTCCATACTAGTTTTTTGATGCTCTGAGCCGCTCTTTCCTCCCTTCCCCCCTCCACCTCATCATTGCCGAATTCTCCTGAATCACTCTGCAGCGCGCACTTGAGAGCTTGCCCTCTCCTTTCTCCAGTCTGCTACTCCCCCCATGTCTTCGCTAAAACGCTCCTTCACTCAATCGATGGCTCTTTATGCATGACCACGTTTGTCGGGAAGGACTGACAGTCTTTTTCAACAAGAATCCCGTGTCCTTTTTTTTGCAGGGCCCCCTTTCTGACACCACTCCCAAAAGTCCGAAGCCAGACGGTGCTTTGAATTTTGTTTTCCCAAGCCGTGACTCCCGTTTTTGGCTAGCCGCCACGCTTGATCGATCGCTCACCCTGCAAATCTACGCTGACCCTCCGCTTTCCCTCCCATCCGATTGGTACTGTTCCCCCTTGCTGTCGACTGGAAGTTGGACTTTCGTCGGTGGGTTACCCCCCCCCCGACGAATAGATGTGGGGAGCCGGCCAATTTTTTTCCCCTTTTTTCCTTTGGCGAGATCAATCTGAGGCAGAACCTAGTTCCTTTTCCCTCCGCTCGTAACCGTTCTTTCCCACCTGGTCGACCGAATGTCGCGCATGCCTTCCCCCCTTTTCTCTTCGATTTTTTCCACCTAGGTACCCGTTCCCTCTCTTTTTCCGATCGTACTCCCGTCCTCCCCTTCTCCCCCCCTCCCGGTCCGATAATCTACCGCTCTTTTCTTCCACGAGTGATCGGATTTATGTTCCCCCTCTTTTTTTATGACGATTTGCAGGCTGCCCTCGCTCCGCCTAACGGTGATCTTTTTTTTCCCCCCTCCGGTCTTCTTCTCATCTCCCTTTCTTTCCGATCTCTTTTTTTTTTTGTTGATCTCTCTTCTAATTTTTTCTTAGTCGGAGAGTTAGGCGTCGCGTTTTCCCCTTTCTTAATTAAGCTCTCACACCGTCAATCCCTAGATGACACCGCCGAGAACATCATGGTGCTTTCCTTCTCCAGTTGAATGATAAGTTATCGACTTGGGTGCACTCAGGTGTGGTTTTTGGTTTGTTTTTGTTTTGGTTTTGTGTGGTGTGGTTTTTGGTCTCGGTGCGTCTTCTTTTGAACCCGGCCTTCGTTTTGCCTCACTTTTTTTTTGCGGCCATCTTTTCTCTCGGTGGTCCACGCTTTGGTGAAATGATGAGGTTTCCTTTCCCCCTTTTCACGAATTTTTTTATTCAACAGGCACTACTCGGTTCTGCCAAGGAGTCAATTGTCCCTTCCCTTTACTTGAAGTTTTTGGAGAAAGATCCCCCCTCCTCAACCTTTCCCCTTTTTTCTCCCCAGGTTGGTCGATTACTCGGATTACAGATAGCGGGTAAGCAGTACATAAATTCTTCCTCGCATGAGCTTCAAAGCTACCCATCTGGCTACGTTTTGCCTTGCCGCACATGTTTCGTCTTGATTGTCGGTGCGGTCTGGGTTGTGGTCGCACGTTTACTTTTTGTTTTGTTTTTTTATTTTTTTCCCCTTCCCTGTCAGGAATAAGGAGAAAAGTTCCTTCCATTTTCCCTTTGAGTCTCCCAAAAGACGATTTGTATCGCAGACTTCCATTCAAGGCATTCTTTCCAATCCTTCTTCTTTCCTCGATGCTGTGCTCCCCTCCAGTAAGTATGGGAGAATTTTCCCCTTCCACCTTTCCCACCCAACCTCCCGGAAGGGACTAAACGGGGGTCTTTTTTGGGGGGCAACGAGTCAGCCTTCAACCCCATTGGGCCCTCCCCCAACAGCTCTTTTCACCCCCTCACATCCAGCGATTTGACTGAAGATCAGCGCGTTTTTTTGAGGCTTTGCAGGTTTTTTTTGTCCTTTTTCTTCCTTGATCAGGCCACCCCCCGATTCCCCCGTCCCATTTCTGCTTTCCAATACGCGGTTTCCCCCCCCTATCTCTCCCCACGACCCTTTTCAAAACCCCCCCCCTTTTTTGTTAGACCAAAATGCCTCTCTTTTTTCTGTAGACTACGTGAACGGTTGTCCGAGGTTTTTTTCCTCTTGGCTTTCCATGACCTTCCCTTTCAAGCGTGATGAGGGAACCCAACGGATCATTTCTCTGCCCCTTGCTTTTCCCGCTGGTTATTTTTTTGTTTCGTGAGTTTTTTTTCCTTCCCTTCTGGCTCGACCCAACCGGTCTCTTTTTTTAACTTTCCCGTCCTTCAGTTTGTGCCTTTGCAAATTTGAGTTATGCCTTCAGCACAATCCTGCTGTCAACCGCTTTCTCTACTCTGCCAAACTCTCTGGCATACTCTTCTGTCTTTCTATCCCCAACGAGGAAGTCAAACTCAGCGTTGAATCGACCTGGCTGCAGCCCCGCCCGAAATTTCTTCGTACGTTTTCCCTTTTTTTTCGGTGTCTGCCGGTTACAAAGTTTTTTCCCCCCCTCTTTTTCTCGGAGCTTTTCCCCTGTGCGCGTTTGCTCTTTTGCCCCCCATTTTCCCAATGATTTTATGAGCTACGAACTAAAGGATTGACCTCTTTCCTGTTTTGCCTTTCGGCGTAGTTTACTCCTTGAGAAATTTTTTCTTCGTAGTTCGCTCTTTTTTCGATCTCCTTTCACTGGTTTAACCCCTTTTGACGGATGGGAGCTTTCTCTTTACTTGACGCCACAACGTGCTCCTCTTCGTGCATTTTGTCTGCTTTTGATTTCCTTTTTTTTCCCTGACAGACCCTTCGCTTCAAGTAAGATAGGCCTATCTCCACATTCCTGTTGGAAGTCCTGATCGGGACTGCAAAGTGCCTTTCTCAGTGTGCGTACCGGCCCCTTGAAGCCCCTTAACTGTTGCTTTTCTCTAGCGTATGCTCTTTCGCTTTTCCCTCCCCGAGGGCCCCCCCCCCACGGTCCAATAAAACGATTCCTTTTCCGCACAGCATCGAATCTACAACACGTCTTCTCGCTCTGACGCTGTTTCTCTCCCAAGTTGTAAGTAATTTTTTTTATCTCCCCTGCCCCCTAGGTTCCCCTTCCCTTCCTAGTTCCATACGGTCTCGGGCATCCCCTTAAGGTTAACCTTTCCCAGAGGTAACTCCACGAGCAACTTTTGGAGTTTTCCGCCCGCTAACTGCAAGTTTTTAAACCCGTTTGCTCTTACGCACCGCTCCGCAACACGGACAGCTATCACCCCTATTTCTTTTCTTTTCCTCGTCTACGGGGCGCAAGTCTTTCTCCTTCCCAATCGTTGTCGCCGGAAGACCGAGTTTCCTCGTCTTCCCTTCTTCAGCTGATCCTTTCTAGGGTGCAGTCCCTCTTTCTCTAGTTTACCGCGTGTAACATTTTCTTCCCGGGCCAAGTTCTTCTTTTCTTCCCGGTTGCGCGCCAACTTGGTCGCTTGGCCCGAATTTTTCTTTTTCCCTTCCTCGCCGTCTTGGAAAAGAAAAGGGCCTCAAGTCCCTCATTTACCTGGGTTCCTTCTACTGTCGGCAAGGTGATTCCTGGAGTGGATCCTACACCTTAATAAGACCCGTTCCACGTAGGGTCGACATCCCCTTCTATAAGACAGTGCATTTTTTTTTCATCCTCCCGATTTTGTCTTCCCCCGATCGATAGTGCTAGAGTGGTGAGGTTTTTTGGGCCTGAGGTAAAAACTCTTCCTCCCTTTTGCGTTGGCCTTGCTGATTTTTGTCCTTTTTCCCCCTCTCTAAAATTCCCTCCTTCCCTATGGATCGTGTCAAGCCCTTTTCCCCTCTTTTATCGATCGATCATCCCTTTGTATAATGCGAGGTTAGGACCAGAGTTTGTTGACTCTGTTGCATTCCCCCCCCCCTCCTTTTTTGAGCGGCCTCTTGACCCCCTTTGTCACTTCCTTTCAACCACCTTTTTTAACTTTTACTGACTACGCTCCCCTATCTTGACGTCCCTTTTCCCCCTAATGACTGATTCTCTGCCGCACCCCCAGCTGCGACAGTTTCTTTTTTTTCAAAGCCATATCGGCTTGACCTTTTCTTTCTCCCCAAATTCTTGTGCTTCCCTCACCTTCAAGACAGCGATGTATTATTCTGCTTCTTCAACGGTGCGGGTCGGACTGAAACGTTACCAGCAGCAGGCCGCTCTTGCCCCTCCTAGTTCCAACCCTCCGAGCAGCGGTTTCACTCGTTCCTTTGGGAGGCAACCGTCTCCTCTTTCTTCTCTACGCTTGATCGATTCAGATTTTTTTTTTTCCAATTTCCTCTTTCACCCCCCGCTATGGTCCATCTTTTTTCCCCGTTGGACAACCTGGATGATTGGTCGCCTTCTTCTGGGCCTTCTTTCTCTGATCGTTGGTCTTTTTCAATTTCTCCCTGGTTCCCCTTTTCGCAGTTGCACACCTCCTTATATCCCTTTGTGCCATCCTGACTTCCCCCCCTGTGATTCCCAAACGCATAGAGGTTTTTTCACTTTCCTTTTTTCACCGCTTAGTTTTGTCTACTGAGGTGTCCACGAATTTCCTTTTTTGTTCGACTCGAATCGTCGTCGCGACCCCCTTTTTCTCCCCTCAAAAAATTCGTTTCCCTCTCAGGGGACTAAATCGAAGATGAAATGATGCTTTTTTCTTCTCGCTTGCCAGTCTTTGTTCTGAATTGCTGCCACAAGCGCCGAGTCGTGACGCCGAACACGACTCCCCCCCTCCTTCGGTCGTAGGTCCTCTCTCTCTTTTTTCCTCCCCCTGTGTTTTTTTTTTTTCTTTTATTCCCTAGTCGGCTTGTCCTTTTTTTTCGGCTTGGTGTTCGTTCCCCCTCTAACGTGCGCTTCCTTTCCTCTCCTTTTGAATTACCGAACTTTGAATCTGAGTCCATGACAGATTGAGCAACATCATGGTATTCTTGCTTTCTTCCCCGTTGTTGTTTGTGTTTTCAATTCTAAAGATTTTAATTTTTTTTTTTTTTCCTGGTGAGTGTCGACGACCTCTTAAACCTTCTTCGTTGTTGATTCTGACCTTACAGTGCCGGCATCTGGAGCTTCCCCCCTCCTTTCAGAACCGTTGGGAATCACGTTTGTTCCATGCTTTTTTCCCTCTTCCCTTCAAACGTTATTACGCAGTTATTCCCACAAGCTCGACACGCGGTTTGCCATGGATTCGCGTTTCCCCAGCCTTCTTGAAGTTTGCTTTTAGCCACCGACGATTCAAAGTCCTTCTCCCCTTTGTCACAACGATTACCACACTCTATTCCACGATTTGTGTTCCGCGATCTATTGGCTGTTAATCACGATCAAGCGTACCCGACTTTTCTCCGTTGTTGACTATGGATCGCGATTTCCGTCCCGGGTTTCGACGACTTCTTGATTTTGTTGGACTGGTTGCTTTTGCTTGCCGCTTGGGATGATTCCCCTTTTCTTTTCCTTTTGTCATTGCCTTTTTTCCTGTAATTTTGCAAGCAAGGTTATCCTGATCCCCCCATCGCGTCTGCGTTTCGAGAGTTTCTTTTTTGCACCCCAAGACTATTTTATCATTCTTCCCTTCAGCATTCCTTCAACTCCCCCCCGGTGTCGATCTTTTGATACTCGATTGAGGGTATGGGCCGATTTCTCTTCGTTGCGCTCGAATCGCCCATCCAGGATTTCCTCCCTTTTGTGATTTGAACTGTTTTTTTCCAAAGCGTCGCACCCCAACTTCCTTTGTCTTCAGAGCCAAATAGTTTGAGACCTCTGGACGCTTTCCTTCCCTTCCATAATGAGACGATTTTGTGGCCTCGTCCGTCAGTTTTTTTGTTTTTTTCCTTTCATGGGACGAACAGGACAGGCTTCTACCCCCCCAATCTTCCGTCATCCCGAGTGTATGGCCTCTCAACCTTACCCGGAGGGGGTGTCACCGTCCCTCTGATCTTTCTTGTGTTAGTCTTCAAATTAGCTCTCCTTGGTTGGACGAGCGTGTGGATTTTTTTTTCTTTGATTTCACGGGGAGAATCTTATCGACTCCGCCGATCACCTTTGTCCGGCAAATCGATTTTCTTTTTTTTACCCCGGAAAACGAGGGTACCACTTTGCCCTTCTTTTCTTTCCCAAGATTTTGATTTTTTCAGGCCACTGGAGCTCGCCAACCCCATCTTTCTTTTTAGAAATTTAGACGGGGGACCCTTTTACGACGATTGTTATGACATCTACCCCTCCCCCTTGATCACCCCCCTCTATACGCTAACCCCCTTTCCTCTTTGAATACCCCGTCTTTCTTTCCCTTTCAAGATTGTGCAGAGACCCAACTGATTCTTCTTTCAAAGCCTTTGACCGACCTACCTTTTACAGTGATGATGGGTGATTTTCCCCCTCTTGGGATTACTCGGCTGTGCGGTCTGTCCGTTAACCCTTTTTAAGGCTTCAAGAGCCCAGTGCGAGGTCTTCCTTTTCTTTTCTTCACCCTAAGATTGCCTCTATGCTCGTTTGCACGACTACAGGAGCGGCTTGGTGCCTTCTCGGGGGGCCGCTACTCTGCCGAACCTTTTTTCCCGAAGGATCCTATCGTTTTCTTTAGCCGAATGAATCTGGTTTTAATCTTGGACCGAGCTGTAGTGCGCTTTCTCTGGGACGCAACTCCTCTTCCCTAGATGATATTGGCCTTTTTCTGGCCACCTTACTTTTCTTTCCCAGGTTGGGTCCTTTTTAATTTCTAAAGTCCTCTCAGTTCCCCCTTTTTTTTTTCCCTACGTTTTGTTGTGAGAGATTCGTATCGGACTTGAAAGTAGACTTTTTTTTGCGTCGGACAGGTTCGCCCGCACCACAAGCCCCCTTTCCCTTTGTCCAAGAGGACACGAAGCGAATCCCCAGCTTTGCGTAAAATAGTCCCTCCTCAGGCGCCCCCTCTTCAACCTTTTCCGATTTTACACCCTCTTAACGATCTTAAAAATCCTCAGACCCTTTTCCCCTTTCTCGATTCGGTTTCTTCCAGTTCTTCATCTACCTAGATTCCCTCTCAAATTTTACCCCCAGGTATCGTACTTTAGTTTCGTCGCTCAGAGGAGACCTCCTTTCATCCTTGTGTGTCATTAACCTTGACAAAAAGCCCGGCGCACTGGCCATTCGTCCTCTCTTAAAATCGGCCGGGCCCAAACTTTTTCTTCCTCACGACGTCGTCCCCCCCACACGGCAAGCTCGCAATCCATCTTTCCTTCCCCTTCCTTGTGCCCGTCTCCCGGTCGATCCCGGTTCGTCCCATTTTTCTGCCCAATTTTTTCCTTTCAGCACAGCGGTTCCTGCCCGCTATTTTGGTCTCCTTCTTCTCGCCTTTGGCAAGCAAACCTCGTCTTCCCTACAGAATACGTCGTAACTCTTCCTTGCCCAAGGGGCTTTTTCCCCTTTTTTCGAGCGCCCACTTGGTCTATTTCGGTCATTCTACTCTTTTTTCTTCTCTGCATCAGATCGAACAAGTCTTTGCCCCCGACCCTTCCTGGACCCCTGTTCCTTTATTTCTTGGGGTCCAAGCACTATCTTTCCTCCATTTGAATCTGGGTCGACTCACTTTTCTCCCTTTCCTAGACTAAGTTTCCCTTTCTTGCGTCCTCAGCCTACCCGGGCGATTTGGCCGTTTCCAGTTTGCAGACATCGCCTTTCTGTTCTTGTTTCATGCAGAGTTGGGAGTCCCCCCCTTTTAGGTATCACATCGTCTTCCTGCATTTTTTTCTTTATAGCCTGGCGCCTGTTCAGCTTCAGTCACCGCGCAAAGCCTTCCTTGTTTCTTCTTTTTCCTCCAATCGGCTCCAGTCAATCCGCGGTCATCGTATCTTCCCCCAGTTTTTGCTAGTGGCTTGCGACAACCAGAATGTGTCTTTTTCCCTCTGTGACACCCCTTTTTCATTCTCCAAAAACGTTAGTCACTCCTTGTCTGTTCTTTTTCTCTTCTCAGATCTTGTCCCTAATATGCCCATACCTCATTCCCTTCTTTCACGGCAAGATGAGGACATTTTTTGATTTTCCACGACTTTTTTTTTTCCTCCCATGATTAAATTACCCTTTTTTTTTTTCACCTCTATGAACGTTCCAGACCAGGCGATGCTACTTCGAGGATTTCCCAATGACAGTTTTCCGGTGCAGGCATGACCGTTTCCGAAATGTGACGCACCGCTTCCCCTTCCGCAAAGCCTCCCTCCGTCCCAGTGGAACCTTGACCCCCGGTTTTATTTCAAGCCCTCTCCAGTGCTCTTCCTTTTTTGACCGAGTCCAGCTCTCTTTGCGTATTGATCCTACCGGACCCGCCTATGTATCCCCTTCTCTTTTGGTAATTTCGTTCTTTCCTTTATTTGACTGATCGCGTTGCACCCTGCCTTGTAAGTCAATTTTTTGCGGTGGGGGAGCCCCCTTCCCCTTCTGCAGAACACGTTCCCTATTCTTTTTGCTCCCTCTTGGATTTTTTTTTCCTTCAGCTTGACCGAAAGCCTTTTCCCCCAGTTCCCCCCAACGCGAGGTATGACATCCTTTCTTTACCTTGGCATTTTTTCCAGTCTCCCAACGAAGGTACCCTCGCTCTTTTTTGTAGGACGACCGCACCAAGCCCAGGTGATAATCTCTTGTTATAAATAGAAGCTGACACTTTTTGTCTCCTGTGGTCTCCTGAATGCTTCATAGTCCTTCCCAGCGAACGAGTGCGCCGCCTCGCTTCCCTCCCTCCCCCTGCCGTAGGATATATCTCTCTCTTTTCTCAAGTTTTTTTTTTTCTCTGCCTTGATGAATCACTCAGATGTCCGGTACAGGTTGGAGTAGTCGGTTTTTTCCAGTAGTTTCTTTTCCGCTGAAGCCGATGTAAGTCAACGACTCTGGTCCCTCGCGACATCAAGACTCAACCTCAGCACGCGCACCCCCCCTTCCCCCCCCCCCGCCCCCCCCCTCCCCCCCCGCAGACACCACCCCCCACCCCCCCCCCCCCCCCCGCCCTTCGCCCCCCTCCCCCCCCGCCCCGCCACCGGTCCCCCCCTCTTCCCCGACGACCTTGGGCTGGATAAGGTTTTCTTTACGCTCCTATGAATTTCAGCAGTGGTTCATATTTCCAGCCGAATTTTGCCCCCCCCTTCCCTTCTACATTCGGTCAGCTCTCTGCGGTTTGGATCCCGCTTTTGACACCCCTTTTTTCTTGCCTTTCAATTTCTCGTTTTGAGCAACAGCATCCGACATTTTGTTCTCCTTGAAATTGGACCGTCCCACTAAGTCTTCCCTGAAGTCTGTTTGAGATCCCCCCTCTTAGTAGTAGATCCAGGTTGTCCCATCGTACCCCCCCCTGATGGAATTCCAGCTGTTTTTTCAGGTAGAGAAAGTGACGTCTGATTCCTTTTTTATAGTCCTTCCCTCAAATCTGGCGCCGGCTGCCTTAGCCTCCACAGTTCCTCTTTCACGCTGGCAGGATGGGTGGTCTTTGTATGTTTTTTTTGCTGGCCGTTTCTGTCTATGGTTCTTTCACTGTCCTTCAAAATGGCATACTAGGCGAGCGTCTGTCTTGCCGTTCGAGAGTTTGCTCTCCTTGGGATTTGTTCGCCTCCGGTACAAGCCTTATTTTTTCTTTTTCTCCTCCCACTCAGCCTTTTTTCTTGCAGTCGTCAGTCATGAGTTAGTTTTCTTTGAGTCTGCCGCCGTCCCTCAATATGACTTTGCCTTTCCCTTGACGGGGGTTCCGATTTCCCCTCCTCAAAAGTATCTGGTGTTTACCCTCCCCCCACAGGGCTACCCACATTTTTCGAGAAAGTTTTTGACGCGATTTGACTTTCTCTATCTCTCTATGTTGCGCCCTATATCCTCCCTTCTTGAGGGACGTTTCCTTGAAGAACAAACCTTTCACCGCACCCTGGAGTTTTCGTCTTGAGGGCCTCCTTCTGAAGAACGAAAAGGAGATCGATCCTGTTTCCCACCCCTTTTTTTAGTCAACACCTTCGCCCGGTTCTCTCTTGGCTAGCTCCCTACGTGGAAGGGTCGCCTTTTTCCCTTTTTTCTCCATTTTTGGGCCGACTCCGCGATTCCCTTGGCCGGTCCTTCTTTTTTTCCCCAAGGAAATTTCTATTCCTTGGCAGGCTTTATTTCACCCTCTTTTTTTCGGTTTTTGAGCCGATTCGGCCCCTTTTTTTCCCAACACTTGGCGCGCGATCCCCTTCCTCCCAGTGGCGATTTGGCTTCATACGAAGAGCGTTATGACTACTAAATTTTCCGTCTATCCGCTTCCACACTCGTTCTGTGTCCGGCTCCCCCGATGGGCCCTCATGGGCCTCCAGCGTGATTCTCTTTTAGGTCACCGACCCGTTTTACCGCATGTGATGATGAGTGCTTTCGTTTGCTTGGGAAGTACCTTTCTGTCGCGGTTAAAACAAATTGCTGCTTTTTATCGTATCTTGCTTTATTCCTAGGTCTTTTTTTTTTCTCTTTAATTAAGGATTTTGACCGTTCCTGTTTTTTTTTTTTGACAAGCCACTCAGGTAGACGATGTGGATTTTTCCCATTTCTCTTGGCCGCGACGTCCCTCCCTTGGGAGGAACCGAATCGAGAGCGATTCTCTTCTCTTTTTGTAGATCCGAAGTGTTTTTCTGGTGTAACCCCTTCCGGTTTTTGATCCTGGTTTGTGATTCTCCTTCGATTTTTCGCCCTCAGAGGCTCGATATCTTTTTTTTTCCCTTCTCTTCTGCCCGGTTTCTGTCTTCCTCCTGTCCGGGCCTCCGTCTTTCCGTCTACGGAAATCACTTCTTTCCTTTTTGTGTTTAGTCGAGACCATTCCGGATCGTCCAGTACTTAGGCCGGGGCGTCCGGCATTTCCCTCCCCCCGTCAACTCAGACCAGAGGCAAAATCTTTCTCTTTCTTTATTTTCACAGTCCATCTTTTTTAAGAGCCCATTCGGTCACATACCTTGCTTCTTCCCCCCGATCCCAATCGACTACTTCTTCGCTCTGGATCTCCGTTTTTCCTCCCCCCCCCCAGTTGCGTTAACGCTATCGCGGGGAACCTTCCGGTTTCCACACTTCTATGGAGCTTCGATCTGTTTTCACTTTTTTGGCCCCCAATAATTCATGTCCCAAGCAACTGACTTCTCCTTCGTTCAGGCCTCCTCTCACGAACCTCTGCAGGCAACTTTGTAAATTTTCAGACTCCCCCCAGATGCCTTCACAGCAACGTTGACTTTTTCTAACTCCTCATTTTAGTTTTTGGTACGGTCTCGGTACGACCCTCTTTCTCCCTTTTTCACAATCTTTGGTCGCCTTAGCTGAATTTTCTTCCCAGAGAGTTTATTTTCCTTTTTGACATCAAAGGATTTTCTGTTGCTCCCTTGCCCTTCGTCCACCCCCAAACTTAAAGTAGACGGTCCCCCCCTTTCCTCTTCCTAAAGGTTCGCGCCGCCACTTATATTCCCCTTTTACGAGGATCCCGACCTCATCGACAAAGGCTTGCCCCCCTTCCCCCTCGTTCCATTCCGCTCTTCTTTGGGTTTCCGAAGCAATCGCTTGGAACCCTCTTCGATCCAAGATTTCTCACCGTGTAAATCCATCCCTCTGGCCGCTAGGGGCCGCCCTCTTATCCTTCTTGGATACCCGCCAACGTTGTTTGAAAAGATCCTTCTAGTTTTCTTATTCTATTATGGTAGAGGCCTCTCCGGAGGTAAAATTCGTAGACATGTTTTTCCTTTTTCTTTTTGTTGGACTGTCACGAGATAACGTCCCCCAACTCCTCTGTTTCCGCACATAGCTCTTCTCGAGAAGATTCCTGCGGTCATTCTTCTCGTCCCTTCTGTTTTGATTGTTTGATTCCCCCCCCAAGCTCCGTTTATGAGTCTTTTTCCCACGGTCACTGTTATGCCCAAAAACTAGTACCCCTTCTTTTTTTTCGATTAGACCTCATCCTTACTATCATGACTGAAGTGCTTTCTTTCCTCTTCAGATGAGACCACATTGGGTATGCTTGTCGCCTTTTTATGGAGGATACCTTATGTTTTTCCCCTCCACAAAGATTCTTTTTTCCGCTCAAAATCCCTGCCTTCAATACACTGAACTTTCTTGAATCAATGAACACGTTTTCGGATTATTCTTCCCCCAGTCATCAGTTTCAGGAACATCCCCGTCCACCATCCCGTTTCCCCCATAGAGCCAGGCCCTCTCCCCCCTTTTCTGATGAGGCAAGCCGTCTCCTTGTTCTAAGCAGATTTCCTCTCGGTGCCCACTCTTTTCCCTTCCCTGCACGACTCTGGAATCCCTTTTGGTCAATCGGTTTGGCCCTGTTTCTCCTGTACTGAATGTCGGTTGAGTTCTTTCTCCCCCCACAATTAAATTTTTTCCCGAACGCTGTGGGAGCCGGCCCTTCCCCTTTCTCACCCGTTTTGATGTTGCCGTACCCCTTGGCCCCAGTCTTGCCCTAAGAATTACCCTCTTTTGCTTTTTCCCTTAGTGAGGTTTCCCGAATGGTTCGCTTCCCCTTAAACGTTCCGGGCTTTACTTCCTTGTCCCAAAGAGGTCCTTTTTCTTTCCATTTCCGGCGACCTTTATTCCCCAAGTGTCGCTATTGCTTCTTTTCCCTCGACGCTGACATGAGTTGCTTGGATCTCTGATACCAGATTTGTTTCTTCCTTTCTTCCGCCTAATCAGCGACACGTTTTCGCTTCCTTAACCGAAACATCCTCAGTTGAGGATGTATCTCTCTCTTTTTGTTGCGAGAGATTGACTCCTCCCAGGATTTTCTTTTTTTGGTCTCGCTTTCTTTTTTCCTTTTGAGATGCCGGATAGTCGCAATTCCCCCTTACCTTTCCTGGACCTCTGCTGACATTCATAAAACCCCTCCCTGGTTCGCGTCGATGGAGCCCCATATCTTTCCTTCGTTTCTGCTGTTGCTGGCTAATGGTTTTTGGTCGCACTTTTTGCTCTTCGACCAGGTACCTTCGTTTTCACCTGCCAGCCCCTTAAAGATTTTGCCGGCATCGTCTCGGACTTTCTCTTTCGTGGTAATTTTCCCTCCCTTTTTTTGCTTTCGCCAAGCTGCTTCCGGTTCCAGTTGCCAACAGCCTAACGCTTCCTGGGAGAAATTGGCCGCTCCCCACCCGTAATAATATTGTTGGAGCTCCCCCCCCGACCCAAAGTCTCGACATCATACCTGTTGGTCCTTCCCAAGGATGGATTCAGCTCGCGGTGTCAGTTTCAATTCTTTAATCTCTCAAGCGTCTCCGGTGCTTTTCAGAAAGCTGGAGAAGGCTTGCCTTTCTCATTTTTTTCTTCTGGCTCGTTTTTATTTGTGGGACTGGCTCGGGTTGGTCTGCTGATTTGTGTCTTTTCCTTTTTCCCTTCATTTCCACCGGCAACGTGTCATTGGCGGAGCCCTTTCTCTGTTTTGCAGTTCGAGTTTGAGCTTCCCCGATTATTTCGCAAGACGGTATCTTTTTTGTCCTTTTTTTTTTTTTTTGTTTCCAAGCTCTCCAAAGGGTCTCCCTTTGTTCTGTCGCACTTCGTTCCCATGAGGATCTTTTCATCGCTCTCGATCGCAATACCCTCGAGTTACCTTTTTTTTCTTGCCAGTGGCTGGTGGTTTCTTTTCCGCCCATCAAAACGATATGGTTTACCCTTACTCTCTCAAACCCTCCGTCCGAGATCCCGCGATTTTCCTGCACATTCATTCTCCTCTCCCGCGCTGTTGCTAGGAACGGAGTCAGATTTTTTTCTCCTTCGGGATCAGTTTTCCTCCCCGGCCTCCGTGCAGATCCCACGTTCCAACTGCTGCTCCGTTAAACGAATGGCCTCTCCCACTCCATCGGGCAACAGCCCCCCAAAAGGTATCGATCTGGTAACCTTCTTTTAGATACCAACTTCTTTAGAGTCTGGCGAGCGACTTTTTTCCCTTGTTTTTCTTTTACCATTTTTTCAAATCGTGGTCCAGCGATTTTGCCGCACCGATTTGTCCCTTTTTCCAAAGGCCATCCGAGGTACACGGCCGGCCCCCATTTTTTTTTTCCAAAGGATTTTGTTTTTTTTTTCCCTCGATTCGTAAGGCCTTTTTTTCTTGTCCCCAAAAGTTTGCGCAGCGACTCCGCGTACCCGTTGTCCGGGACTCTCCTTTCCCCTTTAGGTCTCTCCGACCATCCTTTAATTTTTCCCGTCCCCAAACTCTTTTTTTCCCTTGCGTGTTTTAACCCGATGGCTCCCTTCGACCCTTGATACGTCCCGCAAATTTTTTTTTTGTCTTTTTTGTGTGGACTTCCGCGGCTGCGTCTTGTTACAAAAGGCAGGCTTTTCCTCTCTTTTGCGAAGGGCTTTGCGCTGTTTCTTTTGACTTTCAAATTAAGGATTGGCCATGACTCTTTCCTTCGACGAATCAAGGAGGCTCCCTTTTTTTTTTCCCCATTGATCGGGGCCGTCCCCTCTCCTCCCTTGGTTCGACGAAGCGATCGATCTTTCTTTGCGGATTTTTCGATCGAATGTTTTTTGCCCCCTACCCCCTTCCTTTCTTCCGAATGGGGGAGGCGAGCTTTTTTTTTTCCCGACCGAAGAGGCATCCGTATTTTTTCTTTCGGTTATTTTTTCGTACCTTTGCTTTCCTCCCCTTCTCGGACTTTTCTCTCCTTGCC
>Ga0179593_1558729_pt1 | contig 15614 bp, 17 predicted proteins | sample CZODoug2_1_08_16_FD_185931 | JGI IMG/M metagenome (GOLD analysis project Ga0179593, IMG submission 185931) | Vadose zone soil fungal communities from Angelo Coast Range Reserve, California, USA - CZODoug2_1_08_16fungal (PacBio error correction) | ecosystem: Environmental > Terrestrial > Soil >... | reverse complement strand
CCGGAATTCAGCCGGTGATGGGATTCTCCACAGACGAGCGGTGTTCTTTTACTTCCTTTGCCGTTTTTTTTTCCTTAAATGCCCCCTGCTGCTCTTGTTCTCGATAAGGATACTTCTTTTCATACATAAGTTGTTGTTCTCGATTAGTCCCCCTCTTTTCGCGCACTATTCATGCACGCGTTTTTTCTTCCCAGTTGAACATAACTTGCTCATCCCCCGGCACACCCCCCTCCTTAGGCCTTTTTCAGCCTCCATCCCCCTGGCTCGAATCGGCCCCAATTTTCGCGATCTCTGTTGAACCCTGCGAAAATGCCCCTTTTTTTTGTTGACCCTTAACTATTAGACTCGCTGCCGGCCTCGCCTCATGGGGCTTCCTACAAACCAAGGACCCTCCCGGAACCAATGGCGGCTCGAATTGACTCTAGTAGATTCCGGCAATGTCCCCTTTGTTCGTCAGCCAAACAACCTGTGTCGTCACCCTCGGTAGATGGCGGTCCCCCCGCCATTTCACGATCGAGCTCCTCTTTGGTCCAGGTTTTTTAGTTCCCTCGTCTGAATCCCGTTCTTGTGCGCTGCCTGGCGAGACTTCCTTTCTTTGATTCTTTTTCCTTGCCGTCTCTCCATTTGTCCAAAGCGCACATGAGACCCCCATATGTAGGAATTTGTTAAGAAAGCCTTTTCTCCCAGGAGGCTCTTTTCTTCCCCCATGGACAAATTGGCCCCTTTTCCTCCTGACTTTGTTCAGCCCATCTCTGTTGATGGATAGGAAAATCTCTTTGATCTCTTTTTACTCGCGACGGCTTTTCTTTTTCAATACCTTCCCCTTGTTTCCTCTTTGAGTCGATTTTACTTTTCGATGTCGATAACCGCGTCCCCGACTCCCAACGCTGTAATCCCCTAACGAGGATTTTTGTGCCTTTGTATCCTTCTCCGAGAACCTTTACTTCCCAGTAAGTCGTCTTAAGGCCATCAGCTCTTGTAAGAGAAAAAGATAATGGCGCAGTTGGTATTGCTGGTCGGTTCCCTCCCTTCTTTTTTTTCCGGACGAGTTTCTTTTTCGCCCCCCTCCGGTTTTTTCCCCTGTCGCCCAAAATTTCTCGACCTGCGATTCGCTTTGTTAGGGAGCTAGTAAGCGGCCACCCCCTTGGCAAGTGCCGCTTCCCCGGCGCGAGTTTCTTTCTTTTTTCTTTCTCCCCCCACGCTGGTATTCAGGTCCCTTTTCCCGCTCTCCCCTTTTTTTCCTTGATGGAGATTCGGAGCCTGTTGCCCCCTTGGCCGTTTCCTTTCAGACCCTGAGTGTCGCCGCTTTCCCGGTCAAATTATGGAAGGTTTTTCTTTCTCAGCTCTGCCGATCTCCCTTTGCTCAGGAAGAGAAAATTTGCCCCCTCCACTCTTTTCGTCAGTATGTTGTTTATTAGCCTTCCGATTGACACGCTTTCACATCCGCGGATCAAGGATGGTCCCCTTCTTACGCTCCCTCGCTGGCCATTTTCCTTAACGTCTCCCCTCCTCGGCCATCTATCTCTTTTTTGTTAGCGAGTGGTCTTCTCTTTATCACGTTGTCGCTTTTTCCCCCCTTTGTTCTTTCGGCCGCTCGTGAATGGAACGCTCCTCCCGTGGCTTTGAGGGCGAATGGGAAGGTTTTTTCCTTTTCCAAACAACACGACTCCGCCTCCTTTCATTAGGGACTCACGTTCCCTTCCGCCCCCCCTTCCCTCTTGGCGCGACCCCCCTTTGGAGTCCATAAAACATTCTTAACCCCCTCTCCCTTTTCTATTTCTTTTTTCCGAAAATGTCAGGAATGGGCGCAGCCCCTGCAGCAGGATTCCCCTTCCCCAGTATCCTTGCGCTTTTTTTTACCCTCTTCTTCGGACCCTCTGATGTCCTCCCTTTCAGCTTTCCGGCGGAAACTTCTTCCCGGCCGTGGTTTCGTTCTGAGCTAAGAGAGAAACCATTCCCTTTCTCGCGTGATCGAAGATCTCTTCCTTTTCTTTATTCGATGACCTCTTCCCGGTTCTTTTTCCCCTGGTGTTGTTGTGTATTACATATCGTCCCGCCCCGAAATCGAAGGGCGTTTCCGGTCTCTTCCTCGGCTGCTGATCTCTTTAAAGCAGGTTTCCTCTAGTTTTTTTTATCCGGAATGTTCATGGCCACTCTAGTTTTCCTTCAGACATTTCCCGTAACTTTCGCCTCGGTGGTTCCTTTTTTAGAGCAGGGAGACATGCACTATGTACACCGAGGGACCGTTTCCCCTTGTCTGTCTCTCAGGGACGAAGCCCTTTTTCGAGTCCTTTCCCCACTCATGCGATGACCCCGCCCTCCCCCCCTTTTCCCCCTCCCGGCTTGTGAAATTTGATTTTTTATTCAGCGCTTGTTGTCACCCTCTTCGGTGTTCAATGCGACATCTGGTATTATATTCTGTCCTTAGCCACTAGTCCTGCATCTCGCCCACTCAGAGACTCCCATTTTCCAATAGGCTAGCCGTAACTGAACAGCCCCATAAGATGCAGCGCCTCCTCGAATGTGCCTCCTGACGCGCCTGCTGGGTAAATGGGTGATTTTGCCCCCCCCCCCCGTCTGGTCTAGAAAGACTCCCCTTAAGAACTTGGGTGTTTTGTTTTTCGTCGTGTACCAATGATCTTGTTTTTTTTTGCCTGGTCGTCCGACTGGCTTGCTTTGGGTTGGTGGGGGATCCCTTTTCTTTTTTCGTTCTATTCGGACGGTGTTTTTGCCCCTTGCGCCTCTCCTCTCTAGCACCTCTCGATATCTGGGTCCGGGAATTTAGAGGGTCCCTTTCCCATATCGCGACAAATGGTATGGGCGCTGCCCCCTTTTTCCCTTTGATGGCTGCGCAACAGTTCACGGGCGGTTGTTAGGGCATCCGGGATTTTTCCGCCTTTGGTTGTCATTTGGTTGCCTACGGGCTATATTTTATTCCCCCGTTTTTTTTTTGAGTCGAGATATCTACCTTTCTTTGAAGCCGGGAAGTTCATTTTGAACGGCCCCCAAGGTCCTTCCTGCGTCCCGCCCCCCAACGCCTAAGTTCTTTTCCTCCTAAATAAAATTGACCAATTCCGGCTTGACAAGCCATTGTTCTAGCTGTTCCCCTCGGCAGTAGGCACCCGTTTTGATTTTTGGATCAGATCTCTCCAGGCTCGAATCTTGTTTTGGGCGATCCTCAAGACCCCTCCACTCCCGAAAATCACCGCGGAGTGTCCCTATTCGTTTTTTTGTCCCGCGACCCAGGCGTTAGCCCGCCTTTTTCCCGCCGATCAAACGTTCGTACGTGAAACAGCTGTATGGCGGTCCCCCGGCCCGGTACTCTCGTCCGCTCTTCTTCTTTGAAAGCCTTTGGATTTCGCTTGATGTCCTCTTTGGTGAGGATGGCATTTTCGTGATTTTTTGTGCTTCTCGCATTTGGCAGAGCCGTAATGGCAACCGCCCCCAATTCGCTTCAATTTCTCCTTTTTGTTCATGCCCCCTACTTCTTGACGCCAGAGGCTTCCTTCCTCGGCCTTTTCAACGTTTTTTTTTTCTTTTTTGCGTCCGCCATCTTTCGACTACGGTTGTGACCCTTACCGAGAAGGCCGTTTCTTGAGCTTCCCCAGGTGCCCCTTCCCTTGGAGGACCTTGGTCAGTTTTGCCCCTTTGTTTTCTAATTTCGACGATGGCCTCACTCTCACCCCCTAACTATGGCTATGATTAGTGGATATGGGATGTCCCTATCGTGGATCAAATGTATTTTGACCTCTCTCCCACTGAACCCCCTCCTTTTTCCTTCCCCCCCTTTCGCTTAAGCTTCAGTCCCTCCCTGTTCGGAAGACCTGCGCCGGCGAGTTTTTCCCGGCGTTCGGACAATTGTTATCTGAGGCGTTGGTTCAGACGTCTCTCTCAAAATGTCTCAGGCCCCTTCCCTGCCCTTTTTCGTCGGACAAAGGTCTCGCTTCTCCTTTTTCAGTCATGATTTTCTTCTCTTCGTCGTCTGCTTACTTTGGGCCAGGGAAGCTATCCCTCTCGGAGGAGAGGGATGACTTGGTAAATTTTTATCTCGTTAACCTTTAGACTTCTGGTCTCGCTCCCCTTCCCTCTTGCTGGCTTGACCCCTTCTTACATTTTCTTTCCGTTTTCACGTCCCTCCCACGGTCAACCGGGACACTGTTTTTTTTTTCTCCTCTCTTGTCTCCTAAGCCTAGTCCTCTTTTCGACCCCCTTAGTTTCTTTCCGGAAGGATAAGGATTTGACCCCTTTCCCTTCAACAGGTTTAGTTCTCTTTGCTGATGAACTCCTCCTTCCCTTCTCCCTAAATCCGCGGTCCCGGCCCTTTTCTCCCGGTCTCACAATTTTTCTGCAATGGTTTTTTTGAGTCCCCCCCGTTTTATCCCGCCCTTCCTTCCTATCTTTCCCACTTTTTTTCCCGAGATGGACTTTTTTTTCTCATTTCGGCTGTCCATGCCAGCTTTTAGTGTGACCGCTCCTTCTTCCCGAGTCTTTTTCGAATGTTGAAGGGTCGGTCTCTTCCTCACACCCCCCCCCGTCCCTCCTCCCTCCTCGGTTTTAGTCTTCCTTTCCCAGCAAACATAAAGATTTCCTAGCGGAGGAGTAACAATCCCCCCCTTTCCAGAATGTTTCAGAGGAGTCAGTTCGTCAGGTCTGCCTCCGGTCGAATCCGCAGTTTATTTTCTTTCCCTCTACATCAATTATATCCCTTGCTATCGTTTCTCCCCAGGTAAACTAGGATTCCTGAGATCATCCCGCCTCCGGGGAAAGAAGCGAGCTTCCCTTTTTACGTTGAGGCCTATCTTCCTCCTAGTCCCCTCGCCACTTCCTCATTTCCCGCCGTTCTAGTTCTTTTTTTGACCATGATGAGGAGGCCCCTCCCCCCGAAGATTTTCTCGAACCTCTCTCCCACGCAGTCAGACACAGCACCTCCGACCGGCACGCCTTTCCCTTTGCTATCCCGGCTGAGCCTTACTGTCAAGACGTTCGTAATAGAGTGTCGGGGGTTTTGCCCCCCTGATGTGATTCCCCCCCTTATACATCCTCTCCCTAACTACGGGAGGTCCTACTCGTTTGAGGTCGGAGGGAAGCTTTTTTCTCCCGTCACTGCGACTTCCCAAGTCCTACCCAGTTCGTTTTTGCCACGTTTGTCCCGTTCCGCCGGCCGCCTTTCCCTGTTCTTATCGACCCCTGACTTTTTCCCCCCCTGAGACCCTGCCCCCGATGGTTTTGCCACCGCAATTGTGAATCCACTTTTGTCCCTCCGGCCCCCATATCTTAAGCTTTTTTTCGTATTTCCCCTTGTATTGAAAAAATGCGAACTCGCTTCCTTCGCTTTTGCAGGAATCCCTCTACCTCCCTCCGACAAACGTTTTTTCCCACATACTCGTCTCGATGCCTTCCCCCCCTTGATCAAACCTGCCTGAAGCCTTCCGAACTGATAGACTTTGAACGTTGCCCTGGCAAGGGGACGGGGAGCCCCCCCCCAGGGGCTCCCGCCCCCACTCTTTGGTTGGCCTTACGGTTTTTTTGCAGACCATGAGAAGGGGAGCCGCCCGAGCCCCACCTCCCTATCCCGCAGTCCGCCTTACGATTTGAGTTTCGTTTTGATAGTAGGAGCTTTCCACTTCCCCATACGTCGTCTTTTTTCTCGAGATCGTCGGGAATATCATCATAGGCTGGTGTTCTCCTGTTCACCAGCATTGTGAAAATTTCCGGAGTAGAGCCGTTTCTTTTTAGCTTTCCCCGCCCGTACTGGTTTGTTTAGAACGCTTCCCTCCGTTATTTGCCTCCCCCTTGCGTTCATGAATCTTCCTTCCTTTCTATCTCTCTACTCCCCCCTTTTTTTCTCAGACCTCTCGATCACATAATTTCCTGTGGCCGGACCCCCGTCAAACCAGGTCTCCCCTCTTCTTGCTGACCCAATCCTTAGGAGGTTGAAGCTACCCCACCTGCTCCGAATTCCGGATCTCCCAGCCATTTAGCGCCTTTTTGTTTTCCCCTCGCATGACGGAGGCCTCTCCAGAGCCCGTCCTCTCAGGCAGCCTCGATCTTTCCGAGGCGCTCCCCCCCCTACCCCCCCCCCGAAAAGCCGGAATTCTTCTTAGCCTTGAAGCTCTTTTGTTAGTCCCGCGCAGGCGGCGCTATGGTCGATTTTTTAAGTTACACCCCACCCTTGCGGACCGTTATTGTTTAACCCCCTGCACTTCGTCACTACGATCGAGCGCTACCTTCCAGTTGGGAGCTCTTGTGCAGTTTCTTCTCCTCCTGCGTGGAAGGCTTTATCTTGAAGGTCCTCTTTTTTGGGTGCAATGGGAGATGGGTCTTTCCCCACCCTCAATGAGTGATATACATACTGTTTCTTTGTCGACCAAGTCCCCTTTTCATTCTGAGATGACCATTTTTTTAATGAAAAATTTTGCAGTTAACGATTTCAATGAGTACCTTGGGTGCTTATTCTCACTTTTTTCCTCTTTCCTTTCTAGAAGGATTCATACCCTAATATCCTGGTCCCCCCGGGTCCCCCCCTCTACTTTTTTTAGGTTTCGACACGATGACGGCTAAGAGTCCTTTGCTGAATCACCCTAAAAGTCCACTATTCTTCCTTTCGAGGGCTTTCCCTTCTTGTCCCATGAAATCCTATCTTCCAGTCACTCCCCATTGTAACGGAGTTATCCGTCCAGAAGAGACCAGAGCACCCCTTTTCCAGTTCTTTGTAGGCGAAGCGTAACTCCCTTTCCCCTCTGTTTAGTTGGTTCCCGTTACGATTTTCATGCGAAAACTTTTTTCAAAATCGTTCCTCGAATCTTCTTCTTTCATTACAGGTCTATACGGAGTTCCCGCGCCTAGTTGCTCGCTTAGCTCCCTCTCAATCCAGGTTTTTCCCTTCCTGACCTCCTTCTTTCTTCCTTCTAGGTTATGATTTCTCCGACCCTGTTTTTAAGGTCAGGGGAGTCCAAGCCTCCTCCGTTTTTTGTGAGTGCCCTTGAGACCCCCCTTTCCGGTGATGGAATTCCTTACATTGGATCTCACCCTTCCCCCCTTCGGTACCAATGATTACCGGTGTTCTCTTATCTCTCTTTGACTCCTCCGCTCTCCGATACATTTAGGGGGCAGGCTTATCAAATTGAGGCCCTTCCCACCTTTCGTGAGTTAGTCTAGTTGTGTTTCTTCCACGAAATCCGACCCTTACCATTATAGTATCAAATCCTCCCCGGCAGCTGGTCCACAGTCGGCTACCTCCATGATCTGTCCGTGCAACCTGAATCTTCAAATATATTCTTATTTTCAATACTTCCTTTTTTTTTCTCTGATGCTTCCCTTTTATCTCGCCATTCAGCTCATTGAGGGAGAAGATATTGCTCTCTACTTTTCTTGATTGGTTCTACCTGGGAGGTTTATTCATTTCCTTCCTTACACCACCAACTCGTCCATCGTTTATTATTCCCCCGAAAGTGTTCCTAAAAGTCCCCTACTCTTTTCCCAGAGGTCTTTCTAGGATGATCATAACCATAGATCCGAGACACCCCCCGCCTCGGTCCTTTCTCGTCTCACCTTGTTCCCTATGGTTACTCCAGCCCTGACCCCCCTTGAATCTCCCCATATCCCTTCCCTGGCGTTTACGCCGTCCTTTCCCCTTTCACCCTGGATGTCTCAGTCTCCTCTCCTCCGGGGCAAGAAGGTAGAGTTTCACTTTTTTTTCTGAATTCCCTCTTCGTAGCGGACCCCTCCACTTTGCCTAGCTTAGAGAATTTTTCATGTTCAATCCGATTCGAGGCATCGAGATTCGCATTCGGACCCGCCCAACGCCTTTCATTTTTCAAGTCTTTTAGATTTCGACCTCAATTGTGACCCGTTCTTTTCCCGGCTGATGAAAATCTCCTTACCTGACAGGGACTTCCCCAGGTCTCCCCCCCCCATTTTTTGATCTTTTTTCCCCGATAGAATTCCTCAATATCAAGTCACTGGATGAGGCGTTTCGTCTTGAGGGTTCCCCTTCCTCTTTTTCCATTAAACTTTTTTTCCCCCCCCTTTTTCTTGCCTGGGACAGGAGAGAACCTTTGTCAATGCCTGTGTCGTCTTTTCCCTACTCCTACCTGCGTCTGATTCCCCCCCCCCCGCCGCAATTGCCCTCCCGAGTTACCCTTCTTCCAATTCCTAGGAAGATGTCTGTCCTTTGGATGACCTCTTTTTTTTCAATTAATCTTTGAGCCTTCTTTCCCGGACTCAAACCTCCCCCTCTCCCTCACCCCTACCTATCCATAAAATGAGTCTAGAATTCCCCGATAGATTGATGCTTCATCCAGGATCGACTGGACCAGGTCCGTAGATTATTTCCATGGTTCGTTTTTCCCCGCCCATCAAAGAGGTTCCGGGACTCAACGGGGTGTGGATCTTGCGTTCAGGTTCGAGGTCCTCCCTGGTTGAGTGAGTCTACACTCCTGGTCCCCCCTTGATATCCCAGCCCGACTTTCCGTTGCCTTTCGGTTATTTCTTTCCTTTCGTTCTGCCCCATATAGAGGCTCGCCTTCCTTATGGTCGTCTCATCTTCGAATCCTTTTATCTAACCTATTCTCTGTCCCAATTTTTTCAGATCAACTTCTCAGTTCTTTTGGTGGAGCCTCCCCTCCGTACTTCGTTTGTTTTCCGGAGGTCGTGGAACTGCCCGGCGTGTCAAATATTCTCTAATAAGGCTATCTATCCCTCCCTACTTTTTATCTCGATTCGACGCCGACCATTTCAAGTGGGAGGCCCCCCCCCGGAACCCATAGGACTTTCATAACCACTCCCCTTCCTTCGGTTTTTTACCCCCCGGCTCGAGGATCCCCCCTGAAAATTTGTTCAAATCTCCCGCCTTGTCTCCCCGCTTTCCTCGTCTCAGACTCTTTTCTCCTTCTTCTCATGGGGCAGTTCACCCTGATACTAACCCGCACCCCCGGTAACTTTTACCCTCCTCTCAGTAGTTGGCTCCTCTCACTCGGGGCGAAATTTTCTCCTTATAAACCCCAACACTTTGGAGGTATGATGGCTGTCCTCCTTCCCTGTCAATTCCCACTCAGAGCTACGCCCCGGCGTACTGCTTCCCGGATCATAATTTCTTTGCTATCGCCCTTGTCCTTCAGTGAGTCTGATGATGGCTCCGTTTGGGAGGAGATTTGACCTTCTATGGCGTTTCCTGGCAACGGCGCACCCTGATATTTACTTACAATAGGTAGAATTGTCTAAATGCTTCTGCCTTGCTCCCCCTCGGCACCTCTTATTTCCCCCCCCCCTTTGCCCGCTTAGGTGGAGACCGTTTGCTATCAAGTTGATTTTTCTATTAGCTCCGATTTCCTTTCCTAGTCCTTTTTCCCATACTTCCAATTTCTTCAAGGTTCTCGAAGGTTTCCCTAATACTCTTCCACCTCTTTCACCGCCAGGCCTTATTCTTGGATCGGCTGTAACTGGGATCACCCCTTGACATCCCTCTTCCCTCTCGTCCATCCCCCATTTTCCTTCTTCTAGATTAAGGCAGCACTTTCTGAGCACACTCGCCCGGCGTTGGTCCGGACGAAGAGGTCAGTCGATCTATTAACGGCGTTTTTTCCTCCCTCTTTTCCCTTCTGAAAATCGTCGTCGCACTCTCTTCCTGGAAAGGTAGAGCCCTTTGCAGTGGTGCAGATTTCTTTTTGGGCCAGGACCTCCCCCCTTTTGAATCCGCAGTGCTACCTCCCTTTCCCCTTGAGTCTGGTCTTTTTTTTCGCGTCTCCTCCCTCTTTCATGTCCTGTTAAAATCCCCCCTTCGCCAGATCGCTGGACTTTCAGATTTTGCTTTCTTCCGGGGGCCGGACATTTCTCAGGTCCCTGCGCTGTTTTCCCCCTCTGAGATTGTTATATATGATTGTCCTCCTCGCAAATAGTTAGGGTGGATTGACCCTTCATTAGCCGGCGGTCAATCTAACTCTTCGTTGTTTTGCATTTTAAGAATGAAGCCGGGACCCTACCATTATTCGACCTAAATTCCGCTGATAACGTCCTCCTCTTTAACCCATGCTTCTCTTCCCTTTTAAATGAGTCTCCCCAACTTGCCCCATCCCTCCCTTTCAGGACTTCTTTTGCCTCCCCGTTTGTTGTTGAGCTGTTCCCCCGTTTCTCTGTCCCAGGTCCATTCCTTTTATTTGAGCCCTGAATAGTAGTCTGCCCGTCTCTCGTATGAGGGAGAATGGGAAGTTCGCCTCCCTTTTCCAACACCCCAAAAGCGACACCGCCCCCCAGGTGAGGAGGGCCCTCCATTTTCTCCTTCTTTGTGGTGACTCGTCCTAGCGCCCATACCCCCCCCTATCAGAGAACCCTAATAAGGCCTGTCGTTCCTGATCCCATTAAGAATAATTCCAAGTTCTGCTCAATCTCCCGCACTTCTTCTTCGTCGAGGCGTTTACCGCCCTGAATTCCCTTGGTACCCTCATCACTCTCAAGACGGGGAGTTTGAGAAATTGCCGCTGGGTTCCCTTAGATTCCGCCTTTCACTCGTTCTTCTCCTCAGTTGAAATTTGACTTACGACTGATCTCCTTTCCCCCATCAGAATGTAACCCTTTCCCTCGGACAACCGCGTTAGACCTGTACCGCTCCCTACTTCACATTCCGGTTATCACGTTATTTCTGCTCCATTACCCAGTGCAATTTCTGTACCGAAGTGCAATCTTTTTAATGTTATCCCCCCTCCTCGACCTCCTAAAGAATACTCTCCTTTTGATTTTTGCACTCGGACTTTCCTTGTTTCTTCCCGTCCATCGGGAAACCATGACAAGTATTTCACCTGTTGCCTGAGATTAACACGACTTTCCTCGCCAGGAGACTGCGTCTCCCTCCCGAGTGTAGAGGCCCCTCCCCCCCGCCTTTATTGCCCCCCGTCCTGTCCACCTCTTCCAATTCCGGCCACCCCGTGGTCCCTTCCCCTCCCCTGAATCTTCCTTTTGCCCCACATGTCGCTTTATTATATCATAATTTTCCTGCCCCCCATAGCCAAATGATCCCGCCGCCCAAACAAGAACGAGTAATTCCTAGTCCGGATTAACGAACAGAGATCAAATCTTTCCTCCTCCGACGATCGCTTCAGTCTTCTCCGCTCTCCCCCTCTTTTAAATGGAGGTACGGTTTCACAATTTCCCCCTTTGGAAGCCCTTGGTGTGGATTCCTGATTCAGGGGCGCTTTGGATCGGGACACAACCTATAGCCGCATCCTCGGATTCCCGGGAGGTTCGGGCCGGTCTTTGACGATTCAGATTTCGAGCTCCGAAACCTTGGCTCGTCCGGGTACCTTAACTCCTTGTAACCCCACCCTTCCACATGGATGTGCTCTCTTTTAATCCCCCTCCGCCGTTTTTGAGACTGCACGCCGTAAGGCGGGTGTTTAGTGCATCCCTTGGCGTCTGTTCCCGGTTTGCCCCTCCTGAGTGCATATTCCTCTTTTTTCCATATACCTTTTCATCCCTCCCTTGTTGAGAGAGAATGCCTGTATCGACAATATTCTTCAGAGGATCCCCCACGCAGCCCTCCTGTCTGAAACCACCCCTCATCTTCCCGGTTTCCTCCCCCCCCCCCAAAGTATAAATTACGGAGTCCCAATTTGTTCGCCTGTCTCGAACAGATCCCCGTCTGGCCCAGAGTTTACCTTCGACCGCGCTTCCTCGCCGATCTGGGGCAGCTCGTACCATCAAGAAACCCAGTCACGAACCCCCCTGGGAGATCCTTCCATAGTTTTTGGAAAGCGCCATGCGGCCCCATTCCTTTTAATGTTCGCCCGATCCCTTGTAGTAAGATTTGCTCGGAGAGAAACATTCCCTGGTAGTTGGACCCCGGCGTCCATGAGTCGTACGGCTCTGCATTTTTTCTCTCTTATCGGCCTAGCCCCCAGATTCGATTTCTTGGGCTTCTGATTGTCGTTTTTTGCGGCCATTTGCTTGGTTTTGGCAACCCTTATCCTAAAACGTCGAATTTCTTTTTCCCTCGTGACTCACAAAGCTCGTCCTTCTTTTTTCCCTTGACCCAACGTGGCAGTTTTCCGCCTTTGTCGGCACTCCCCCCTTCTTGCCCCTGGGCCTACCCTTGATTGTCTTTCCTTCTTTCGGATTATTCTTGCCTTAAATCGAATTTCCCCCCCCTGTGCTTTGGGACCTTGGGAGGTCGCATCCGGGCGCTACACCGCGTTTACCTCCGACCACGCTTTTCTTCCCTTTCCCGAGGACCGATTTTGTGGCGGGATGCTTCGGGATAACATTCAAATCCTCCCACCTGAAACCTCTATTTCCTTGATCCGGAGATTCCAGACTCTCCGTCCCCTGCGAGCCCTTTCTCAGTTTGGTTGAATTTTTTTCAATTGTTTTGCCCTTGGTTTTCTTGGTTGACTCTTCACTTTCAGGCCCCCTCGAATCTCTTCGTCCTTCCCCGGTTCTACTCGCTAATTTATCTTTCTAGATAGTCCCCTCCCCTCTCACGCCGGTTTCCCTGGAGGCCGATTATGATCCCCATCGAGGGTACCTGGTACTGCTTAACTCTTTCGCCCGTCTATCATTTGATTTCTCTGCCTTCCCTTTCTTTTCCAAAGTCTGAAGTCTATTTTCTAGCTCACGCTTCGGTCAAATTCTGTACCTGAATTGTTAGCCTACGCCCGATCGCCCCCCCTTACTTTTTTTTTTAGTCAGGTCTCAAGAGGGATCCTTGTCGCGTTTTCTTCTCCTTTTTCTCCACTTTTCTGAACCTGAGCTCCCCCAAATCTTTTTTCATTCTCCGAGGTCCTTCGCTGGCCATGGTCCCGGCTACCCGCTTCGTTCCTCTACTACTAATAGTTTTTTGTTGAGATTTTCGATCTTTCGCGGATTTTCCTCTCCTGACCTGTTCTCTTGAGTGAGCCTTGCAGTTATCGCGGATTTGATGAATTTTCCCGGGTCGGTCTTTCAGTCCCCACACTGCCCCCTAAATAGGTGATTCTCCTTTTCGGCAATTTTCCGGTCACTCCCTAACGTTTATTTCGTCGGCCCCCTCTTTCCCGGGTAATTCACAATAAGAGCCCCCCCTCCCTCATTTGCCCGGTCCTCCCTTCCGACACCCTGCCTTCTTTTGCGTCAGCTGTCTTCCTACAAAATCTCCCGTCCCTATTGGCCTTTTACTAGTTCACTCACCTGCCTTACCAGGCACTTTATGTCGCTGCCGATCATCCCTTCCGGGGCCTGCCTTTTTTTTCTCTTTTCCTTAGGCTCGAGAGACCCTCTGAATTCTTCATAGCCGTCTCTCCCTTTAGTACCCCTTTTCGCTCGACTATTTTCGAACTTTCCCCGGGGTGACCGAGTCCCCCAATCTGTCCCTGACGCAAACTTTGCTCGTGCCCTCCTTTTGCTTGCTTCCTTTCTCCGGAAGCAGCTTGGGAGTTGATCGTGATTTAATGTGACTACTGTCTCCAAGTCCAGACCCCCCCGTTCCGGGCCGCGTTGAGTCATAGGGCGGCTTTTTTCCCGGCCCAGTCATCGCGCTGCCCACGCCCCCTGACGGCCATTGAGAATGGGGCCTTTTTTCCCCGAAGGAGATTCCTCTTCAAATCGAAATCATTTGTCTATTACCCAGCCTCCCCCCCTCCCGTGCCCCCGACCAAGGCGTGACCGTTGCCCCATTCTTCACATCGCTCAGTGCGTCTTCTATATCAGGGCTGAACCTCCACCATTATTTTCTCTCTGCCCTTTCTTCCAGGAAGCCCATCCGCCCATCATTCATCGACGTCACTAACTTCGTTTTCTCCCAGAAGATCCCAAACTTGAGCAGTCTACGTACGCGGAGAGCCTCTCCATTTTCCCGGGCCGGCCGCCTACCCACACTCGTTGATAAGGACAGGGGTGTCTTTCTATGCATGGCTTTCTTACTGCAGTTATCCCAACGAACTGGCCCCTTTTTGTCCCTCGGTTTGATTTTTTAGTCTTTTCGCCTTCTGTTCCCTGATGACCCCTCCCGAGTCTGATGCCTGAGCCCCCACCCCCCCTATCCCTGGGCCGATATCCTCGGTTTTTCCTACGGCATTTTTCCCCCCCGCTGTTCCCCATTCACGTCGATCTTTTCCTTAGCTGCCGGTATGGGGATTACCCCTCCCGTACTCGGGTTCGTGCCGGCTGCGCCGTTATGTTTTTCTGGCCTTCGGTTATGACCATTGCTCGCCTTATCTCTACTTTTCATCCTCCTTTTGTTTCTGATTTTCCCTTATGATTTTTTACTTCATTTAAATGCCGGGGACGAAAGGCAAAACCTTTTTGCCATAATTCTTCACCACCGCCCCCTCTATTTTTTTGTTGGCCCCCCCCCCCATGTTGAATGAAGGACGGGTCCCTCCCTTTTTTTCTCTTATAGTGCAATCAGAGAATGCCTCCCCCCTCTGATATACTAGCCCGGGTCTCAGAATTTTTTCTCTAGATCTGTTCCCTCCCCCCCTTCACAGACCACAGAAAAGAACCTGGACACTTGAGGAGCCTTGACGAAATAGTGTGGAGTCCAGCGGACAGACCCCTCTTTTGCAAGCTAAACCTTCCTCCGTAAAAGAGTTTATTTTTTTCCGTTTTTTGTTTCAAGCAAGGTTCCGTCCTCCTGATTGTCCCTCTGTTGTGCACAGAGATTCGGCCCCCCGCTGCCACCTCAGGCGGTGTGCTCGGCCGGCGAGGACCTGGCTTCTTTTTCAGTCGATGCGTTTTGGCTGTTTTCCGAGCTTTTCTCTGTCTCCTGTTTGTCACTGCAAGACTCATACTCAATCCTCTAGCAAGACCATGATATTATGCGTGACGAGCGGCTTCGGCGGAAAATGGCCCCCCACTGGTTTAAGGTTACTTTCTTCTTTAGAACTCCCCTCTGTTGAGGATGTTCTCGACCTCCTTTTTCAGTATTTACCTCCGGCTTTAGGTCTTCTCCATTACTGGCTTGTGTCCAGTAAGTGGTCTTACGGTTTCCACTTCCTTTTTTCAGGGCGGCAACCGCGTCCTCCTATTTCAACTGCTTGTTTCCTCCTTTTTTATTCTCTTGGTCACTCTCCCGACTGACCCCGAGATTAACCCCTCCACCCCCTTATACGATTTCATGCATCTAGGGTCAAGATCCCCCTATATTTCGGGCCCCTTGAGGGTCGATGCGGTTCTGAACGTCGTGGTTCCGCGTTGTTTTAAACTTAGTCTGCCTCGAACTCTGGCAAATTTTACTGAGAGGCGCTTCTGCTCGCCTATCTCCGCGGACCTCCGCGTTGCATCACTTATCAAGAGGGAGATTTATTTGTCGCGCGTTTTTTCTTCCCTTTTTTTAAGGGGCGGGTAACGTCCTTCCCTATCTTTCCTTTTTATTGCGGAGCTTTTGTTCGACCCCGGAGCGTCCCCTTTCGCCTTCTTACGCGTGTCCGCCATCTGTTTTCTAGTATGTTTATCCCCCCCCCTCACGAGGCCAGATCGCCAGTTTAGTTGTGCATTGATTGAAGGATAAACCTTTTTTTCCAAACTCTTTTTTTGAGTAGTCGCGTTTTGCCTTGAATTCCCTTGCCCGCACTTTCCAATTCCTTCCTCAAATTGACCCGGTTTAATTGCTCAGCTCCCCCCCTTTTGGTCGAGCGACGCTTTTCCCC
>Ga0179593_1484081_pt1 | contig 15614 bp, 13 predicted proteins | sample CZODoug2_1_08_16_FD_185931 | JGI IMG/M metagenome (GOLD analysis project Ga0179593, IMG submission 185931) | Vadose zone soil fungal communities from Angelo Coast Range Reserve, California, USA - CZODoug2_1_08_16fungal (PacBio error correction) | ecosystem: Environmental > Terrestrial > Soil >... | reverse complement strand
CCGTGAAAAAGCCGCCGCCTTCATAGCCTTCAAATTGATGCAACGGTGTGTTCCGTCAGAGGAGGTCCCTTTCTTTTTTTCACTCAGCCTCCTCATTAGATCTCGCCCCCCTTTTGGTCGTCCTCCTTCCGTCCCTTCTTCTTTCACGAGTCCCCAGAAAGGTTTATCTCCCTTTCCGCGCACGTTGGTTCATTCGAGTATGTTAGACTCCTCCATGTTAGCTTTTCTTCCCCATTGCCGCTGTTTGACATGGCATATCCTCGTCGATTTGCATGCGATCCCGCTGAGTCTTTTCATCTGTTCTCGTTTACCCCCTCCGCTGGTACGCTTTTCTTCCCTTTTCCGGTAGCTCCCAAAAGGCCCGTCTATCGGATATGTCGGGCTTTCAATCGGTCTTCTCTACAGTGCAGTTCGGCGAACGCGCTCACCTTTGCTCCCCCCCCTATGCCCGACGAAATTCAGGACCCTTTGAAGCTTACCAGTCCAGAGCCCTGAAGCTATTAGATTCCGTTGCCGACATATATTTCCCTATTGTTGGCTCTGATCAAATCCTTTTTGCGTTCCTTTCTTCTGGATGGAAGCTCTCCCCAATTTTCTTAAATCTATTTTCTTGCTGTCTTCTGGATGTATAGAAAGTCCCCCAACGGCTTCTGATAGTAATTGTACGCTTTCGGTTGAACTTGTTGCGCTGCCCAGTCTCCTCCCTTTTTAGATGTTCAGCAGCCGACCCTTTCTTGTCTTTTCTATGAACGACCCCTTTTGATATCGGGTTTACCTCCCCGATCTTTTTCCGACGTCCTGATGCCTCGCCTTCGGTAGTTGATGGTTTCCCCATTTTCTTCCTCCACCGTGCTTAACGCTTCTCAAACTTACCCGCCATATCCTCCCGTAGCGAGTTATTTCCTGCGGCAACACTCCTTTCTTCAATTTACCGTCGAGCTTTGCTTCGCAGCGCTGTTGCCCCTCCCAGTACGCCTCCAGGCCGGCCAACGCGCTCTTTATCGAAGGAAAAACTACCCAGGGCACTGGACTCTTGCCCCGCACCGAATTCTTCATGACGAAAAGCCTTCCAAGCTGTACTTTCCACGTTTGTAAGAGGTTCCTCCTCCCACTTTGTCCAACGCCTCTCGGTTGTTTTGATGTTGGAATAGACGTCCAATACCGTCAGCCGTGAAGTCGTCATTCCCGTTGAGACAAACACCCAGTAAGAACAGCCCGTAGGAAACTCTCCGACTTTTGGCCGTTATACAGTGGTCTGTCCTGCTTGTAGGTATCGGTCGCCTTCGCGGTTTTAACAGTTACCAATCCACTTATCCCTGGGCCATTACGCACTGATCTGACGGGACGTATTTTTCCCTGAGGAGGCAACCAGTTCCCGGCGTGTCCGCAGCCCAGATTTTCAGTCCCTCACACTCTAAGGTCGCGTATGTCGAGTTTTGATTTTAACCTACAAATCTCTTTTATTTCTCTGACCCCCTGCTCTCCTGTCCTTTGTTTTTCCATAAACGTTAGTGACAGAAGATGATTTTTTTATTTTTTTTCCCCCCCCACTATATTGGCCGTTCTTTCGGATTGAGCGATTCGGCCACTTCCCCTTCCACTCAACCATACTTAGGGCCCTAATTCTGTGGTCCCCGACCATTACGTGTTGACACTTTTTTCCCTACGAGCCTGGGATCTTAATCCTTCCCCCCTCTTGAGAAGAAAGTTCCCACAGAGCAAATTCGACGCTGACCTTTCCTCCCGGTCTTATTTCTTTTCCCTGCCGGGTTCTGTCCTTGGCGCCCAGTTTTTCCCGAATTTACGGACAATGACTTGCTCTCTTTTTTCTTGCTGATGGGTGTCTTTCTTGCTGCACAAGGGTTTTGGGTCAGCAGCGGATTACCTTCCAAGACCTAGTCCCTTTTCATCACCTTCCGGGGATCCGGAGGACAATTTCCGAATTGAAGAGTCCCTCGAGGTCGTGGCAATCAATTTTGATTCATTATATTCCTCCCTACTTTTGTATCAGATTGTCTCGAACGGATGCTGTCCTGTTCATCGGTTTCGTTGTCCCCTCTCTCCGATTTTTGATCGATTTTTTTCCCGGCCCGTCAACTTGCGACCCCCATCGGCCACCTGATCGCCCCCCCGTCTTTTAAACTACTGTATCCTGGGCCTCCTTGACAGCGTTTTCCCCCCTTTGGGTCGGAGTCTTTTGTTTTTTCGAGTACCGGCCCCCAAGAAAAAACGGCTTTGGTTGACGTTCTTACACTCGAATACTTCGCGCCAAAACTCACCACTACATGAGCCACACTTGGAAGATCTTTTTTGACTTTTTCCGTTTTAACTCTTCCGCTTTTTAGCGCGTTTCTAGACGGCTTTAGTTATGGGATTGAACTTGAAACCAACTTTCTTCCCGTCTGCAATCGTCCGTTCCCGTTTAATCCTTGTATCGGTTGCGTCTTCGGCCTCCGCACCTTTCTTCTCTTCTTCTGTTGGTGCCCTCTCGGAGCGTTAGGAAGAGTGCTTTCATTCCTTGCCCTTGCCCTGCAAGGCACCGCCTTTTCGTTCTAATCTGATGAGACTGCTCTGCAGGGTCGGCGCCGTTCAATGTCTTTTCTAACTTGTTCTAGACTTATCCCGTAGTTTCATCCCTCTCGCGCGATCGTTTCCCTTCTGGCATGCTACTTCAGACTCCGTTTTCGGTTCTATTGTGTTGGCGCGTACTAGAGGAGATGTATCTCCTTCCGACGCCTTTCTTTTTCGGGGGATAGGCCCACCAGCTCTTCGGTCGTAAGTTCCACTAGATTCAGGCTCATCCGAGACCTTGCACATCAGTTCTCGTAGTATGAGGACCATTTTTCTTTACCCGCTTTTGTCCCAGCCAACCTGCGTCTGGTTGCCCCTTTTGTTTCCCCATCATCAAAGATCTCTCCTGAGAAGCCCCCGGATGGAACGAGCCATTTCCCTCCGGTTCGACGCCCGCTTTCATGTCGAGTACTCGTCCTCTTAGTGTCACGGATGACCTAGAAGCGGTTTTCCCACCCCTTTTTTTCCTTCCCTGGGGATTTCCTTCCTCTTACCGTCGTATCACTTTTGTGCATGAGCTTTTCTGCCATGTATCGCTTAGACCTCAACCTTTTGGAATAGTCTAGAAGATGAGACACCAAGTCCCTTCAACTAGACGGTCAGACAGGGTACACAGGGTGGCTTCTGGGAGTGGGGGGTCGGGGTGTGTTTTTCGGGCTGCAAGGTCTCGGCCTTCAGGGTAGGTCTAAACTCACCCCCCTAGCCTTTTTCCCAGGCCTGATAAAAGCCGCTTTTCCCATCTCCCTGCGTAGTCTTGTCTTTGAGTGGTTTCACTTTCTTGTTTATTCGGTCCCTTTCTGTCCCAACATCCAGCGCTTACTTTGCGTTGTCCAGTCCACCCTTCACGTGACTGTTACGAACCCCAATCCACCTGAGTTCCTTTTTTCCAGTTTCATCTCTCCTCACTACCCCTATTTCTTTCACTGAGTTTTTTTCCTAAACCCACCCACACATCTGTGAACCTCTTTTTATGCTTTATGGACCCAGCGGCCCATGATAGTTCCTTTCAGCCACCTGACTCCCCCTTTCCTTACCTAACTCTCCCACAGTTGGGGAGTGTGAACGAGCAGGCGATATTTTTTTCTTCTACTGCTGAGTTCCCCCGCGGATAAGCTCGCCGTGACCCGAACCTGCAGTCTTGTGCGATAAGACCTCCCACTTCATGACTATCTGAGTTGAATTGCCCTCGAACGGCGCGTCGGGCTCCCTTACGCCTTAATAAAAGGACACCCCGTACTGGCCTTGATGTCGCTCTCGCTATGGATACGCTTTTTCTTTTTTTCAAGGGCGGCACTGTTCTTTTCCCAGTCACGCTTTATTTTCCGTCGATCAAGAAAAACTCACCCCCACTCCCCTTGCGACGTTGTCTTTAAGGTGTTTGGCGCCTCATATCCTGGGTTTCCTTTTCTGTTTTTGATTTAGAGAAGGCCTCTTTTCGGTGCCTGAGTCCCTGTGAGGCGGCTTGGTATTTTTTTCTATGGATCGCCATCTCTTCGAGTGAGGGCTTTCTGTCCCAGCTTGTAGTGCGTCCGGTTTTTCCTGATTTCCTTAGCTAGCGGAGTTTGTCAGACCTCCCCTACCAGATCCTGGAAGACTGATCTTCCCAGTCTGGTTTTAGACTTCCTTGGCGCATTCTAGATTTTCTTCTGAGTGTCTTCTTGTTTGAACATCCCCCCGGTTTCGGCCCCCACTCTCCCTTGCCGGACTCCTTCGTAGTCGTACCCTCTTCGCCCAAAGGTTTCATGCCTATTCAATGTTTGCTGCCTTCCCAACACCTAGGCACGTGGATTAACTCGACGTTGCCTCCCCGCATTCACCGGGAAATCTGGTAATGTTTCTCTTCCTCAGAGCCAGTTTAATCCCCCAGACCTCTCGCCTATTGCCAATGATTGCCATTTTCGGGCCATAACTACGTCTGCAACTGCCAGTGATGCGCGTCTTCTCCCTTAACCCCCCTTCTTCTTTGTCGGGATACCTTTTCCTGGACTAATTCTGTCATTCTCCCCCAAGGTCGGCTTTCGTAGTTCATATGGTGCTGGTGTGTTGGCGCGTTTTTGCTTCCGCCAAGCAAAGTTCTGCTCTCTTACTGACCTCCCCCAATTCTCAATATTGACTACGACTTGTTTTTAGTGCGGTGTACAAGCAGCTGATCTAGGAAGGAATACTCAGCCCCTTTCCCTCCCCATTGCGAAAGTTTGACTTCCGTGATTATTCCACCGCATGACACGCCGCGCCATGTCCACTCGCCAGAGGATTCTCAAGGCGCCTACCGGCTAGCCCATCCCATATGCTCCGTGCACCCGGCGAAAAACTGGTTTTTGATCGCTTAAAGGCCGTCCTGATTTTTTCGCCAACTTCCCTCTCGGATATCTCTGTGCTCTGGCAATTCCCAGCCGTTCTTCACGCTGTAACTCTCTGCACCTCCCCCTACCTGTGCCGCCTCTATGTCATTCTTCTACCTGTTGGCCGTTTTTTCAATCTCTCTCTGGTCAATAATCTCCTGGTTTTTTGTTTTGAGATCCCCGATTGGAAACAAACCGACGCCGCCTTGCAATATCCTCCACTACTTCCTTCACGCGTTCCGTTTGAAGAGTGCTGGAGTTAATCTCTTTTACGAAATCCGGACGCTCGATCCCCCCCCCACGTAGCGATTGAGTTCTGCCCGCGAACGCTTCCCCTGCCGCCAGTTTTCTGACATGGCCGCTCGCCGTGCAGCTATTCATTTCTCCTCCCTAGCCAGGATGCTCGCCCCGTCCTGCTTAAGACAGTTTCTTCCGCTGTCGTATGAACTGTTCCTTTCATGCAGAGATTCTCTGGCAACCTCTGCGCGATTCTGTTTTTTTCTCTGAAGGACCGGAAGGGGAAGTTCGCTCTCTGGCACCGCCTTACCACGGTTTTATACCCTTGGCCCCTCTTGCACCGACTCACTTAGAAGAACATCCCCCTGGTTTGCCGTTCTGAGCCGGTTATTCTGACACCCTCGCACATATGCAAACCCCTTTGTTCCTCTTTCATGTCCGAGAGCTGAATATCGCATGTTTAGCACGCGTGAGACTTCTTTGGCTTCTTGTCACTCTCAGTCGGGGCGGACCTGCCCTGCCTTTCTGGATGGAGCCCTACGCCCTTTTCAATTAGGGAAATCATAGTTTTTGCTTTATGCAGTGTCTGCGAGAGGTAATCCCCGGAGCCATGAAACTATGGTCTTCTTCATCAGCCCCATTTCCTGTTAAGGGCCTTGAGAAGGCATCTTAGAGGGCATCAGATTTGAAATCGTCCCCTTCGGGCTTCGTCACTGAAATAATCCCCGTTCTTCATTCTTGCCTGCGATAGTCCTTTCCTGACACTGGCTTACACGGTGATGTTCCACCAAGCTTCCTGACATCACGCTTTTCCCACGCTTTTCGCGTAAGCCAGCAGCGACCCCCCCCCCAAATCGATCGCCTCCCCCTTCGGCCTTTTCTCATCGTTATGAGGACCAACCAACTCCTTGCCTCCGACACTCTCTCACCGTCTTACTTTGCACATGCGCACGCTTGCCGATAACGTTTACTCGCCTTCGCTCCCTTTGTGAGAATCGACCTACCTACCGTACGAGTTTTTTCTCCCCCCGTTCGGGAGGCCCAGTGCCGCCCCCCCCGACCAAGCGGTCCTTGCCCTGCATAACGATTGGTCCCGCGCCACCCGTGAACAATCGTCGTCCTGCCCGGAGTGGGGAGGTGTGGGTCAGAGATTCTCCCCTATCCTGGACGGAGTGAGGCGTTTCCACCCCTTCCGTGAGGCCATTGCACCACCGCTGTCCCCTCGACAGCCCTGTTCCCCAGATTTTGCGGGTTAAAATCAGTTCCCCTCTCGTAATGGGCCCATTCCTTGCGTTCCCGGACCTGCCCGCTCCCCCGGTGAAAGGGTCTCTTTGCCAAGTCCAACCCTCTCGGTGCCTTCTCTTTTCAGTGATCGACCCAAGGATTCCGGGACCGCCCCCCTTATGTCGTGAAGCTACAAGCTTGAACTTCCCGTATTCTCCCAGCATTTGATTTCCCGTCACAATCCTCCCCTTCAGGGTCACCCTCCCCTGTGTCCTAGTTCCTCCCTTTCCCCTCTTGACATGACTCTCTCGCCCCCGCTGTGTTCCCTAACGCGTAGCAGTTCTGCTCTCGCATTAGTGTTTTGTCACCCTTTTTTCACCATTGTGGGTCCCCTTTCCCAAACTCCAGTACTTTTCGAGTTCCCAGTGGCTCGACCCATTACGCTTATGCCTTACACTTTACCGCTATCTCTGGTCGGTTTCCCCCACTTGGCTACCAGGAACCCCCCCCCCCCCCCCCCCCAGTATTTGATCTCCCTCTCCAATATGCATCATCTACCTAGGGAGAAAGTCTTCCCCTCAGCCTTTCAGTGAGTAGTTATTGGCCTGCGTCCTGATAGGGCACCCCTTTTTTCGTTCCCCCTTTAAAGAATGCGGCCCCCCCCCCTGAACTGCGTTTTCGGTGGTGTTTTCTCTTTATCCCCCTATGCAACCAAGGGTTCGGTCCGTCCTCCGCCTTCACCCCACTCACAGTCAGTACCCCTGTAACCTTTTTCGAAAAGATTCCGGTCCTAAGGAACATCCACCATTTCCTAGTCCCATTTGCAGGTTTTGTGCAATCCACTAACGCTTCTATTTCTTGAGCACCCGTTCGGCCTCCCCCCATGCGCGTATTCGAACGGCGTCCCTCATTTTTTCAGCACTTTTCTCTTTTCGCTGAGAGTCGATGTCCCGTTCCTACGAATGTCACGTCCAAGTTCGGGCCACAAATATGATCGCAATTATTTCAAGACTAAGGTTCCCGCGTGTCCTACTCGGACGATGGCCCGCTCTTGCCAACCTTTCGCGACGTTCCCTATGGTGTACTACCTGGTCCCCCCAGAAAAAAAAGGTTTTTTGACGTTCTCTTAATCGCTCTTTTACCACTACACATACCTGAGACCCTCTGGCCTTCGACGGCAATTTTGCCTTAAATCTCCTCTTATTTTGGAGGCTCCGGTTATTCCTTCCTTCCTCCACCGGAGGGGATTGTCCCTTTGCAAAATGTGGCTCTGCCCCCCCTAATCGCCCAGGTCTTTATCTCCTTTCAGAACCTAGACCCCCCAAGGTGCAAGGCCTTGCGCCCTTCTTAAAAAAAGGACCCCTTATCCTGCTCTTTGTGTTTGAGATGATTTTAGGTCATTGCTCCCCTCTTTGCCTGGACCTTGCATAGTCAGGTTATCTGCTTCTCGGGGCGCCCCTCGATTCAGTTCCTCAAATTTTTTTCATGTTCCCGCCTTAAGACGTTAGTCTTTTCTCCCTTTCCTCCTTTTTGAAAGCTTGCCGTCTTGGCCCGTCTTAAGTATTTTTTCGATTGTGTTTGTGCTCGGCCCAAGGCGATGATAGTTCCTTCAGGCGGTTTTTCTTTTTTCCGTTTACCTCCTCTGGGTCTTGTCTCAATGTGGCAACTCCGCTTCCAGCGATCCGATTTAGTCAAGTTGTTAGGTTGTCCTCCCTGATCTGCTCTTCCTTTTGAAGCAAATTGGTCTGCTTGTCATCGTAGCGCTTTCTCTCCCCCAAGCGATCGAGTCGTCCCGCATGTCCCGGTTACTGTAGATCTTACGCCGTTTTTCTCCGTTTGCATGTATGCGTCCCTCATGCACGCACCATAGTCCCCTCTCCAGCGTTCTTTCGCCCAAATGCGTCTTTTCAATGCGGGATTCTGTTAGTCGGTCCCTTGAGCCCCTGTCTGGACCCCCCTACCCTTTGTTACATGTAGTTCTTGCCCTTTAACCCCTTTTTTCCCTAAAGGCTGACCCACCCTCCAAACTTGCTTTTGCGTATTTCGTTTAACCGGGCGAAGTCAGCTCCCCCGTGAGTCAGTTCCCTTAGGGCCCCTCCGCTCCTTGACTTTTTTTTGTCATACTCCTCGTTAGTAGGATTTCTCTTGTCGATGGACTCAAATCTGGTTGATTCGATGTAAGCCCCCAGTTTTCTGTGAAAACTTAATCGCTATACTCTTACCAGGTTTCAAGTGCCAGCCTGTCCTTTATCTGTACCACAAATTTGGCCCCAAATTCTGTCTTCCGCTTGCGTGCCCTCCTACTACCCTTGGACGCCAAGAGCGTTTTTCCTCCCAAACAACACACTAAACGCTAGCTTTTGGAACCGCCTCCCACAAGAGGATCCTTCTGTTCGTCAGGCCATCAATGGCGTTTCCCCAGAACTCGACACCTGGTTGGTTTTTTGACCTCTGACGTATGTGACGGACTGATGCTGGGGGGCCGTCTGTACTTTTTTAGCTTCCACTCACCTCCGGTTCCCTACCCAGAGTAAGTGTCAGTTCTTAGTAGGGATTCAGTTTAGATTTCTTGTACTTTTCCTTCCTTTTTCCCCGGAGAGGACTCCCCTTCAATTCCCCTGACATGACCTGGCGCGTTGGTCTCCGGACTATGGTCCTACCTTTCCTGTCGCTTGGCAAGCGGTGTTCGGCCTCAATTTTCGGCCCTCTGCTACTGCAACTCCGGGATGTGCCCGTCCTTTGCTCATTCCCAGAAGTTTCGTTACGGTGGGTCCTGCTTTTCTGCCCGTCTTTTCCAGGTTTGTTCTGAGCACGGCCGCACTTTTCTGGCAGAGCCCCATGCACGGTGAGGCCTGTTCTTCCCTTTCCCCTGATTCGAGCAGCTAGAGAGTGATTTCTTTTTCTTTTCGTTATCGGCGGGCGGCCTGCGGCCCGTCCGACTGCTTAACGTTCTCGCGGATTTGTCTCCCTCTAGAATGCCCTTAAGACGTCGTTTCGTCCGCTGTGTCCTGTTCTCTCTTCGCGAAGCCCTTCCTCCGCGTGATTAGCGTGGAGGCCTTGTTTTCCATCACTAAGATTTCTTAGGCGGCCTATCGACTTTCCTTCGTCGCTACCACCCGCTTTCTCTTTTCAGCTCATCCCGGTAAGGTCTTGACCCCACATCGGCAACTTGTGCATAGACGATTCCTTCGATCACCGGACCGGAGATCAGGACGATCCTCCTTTTTTCATTTTGAGGAATCCACGCCCCCTCCCGCACCCTTAGGGACAGTCTTGCCTTGAGTAGGCTTCAATTCCCCTCGATTGTGCAGTCCTTCAGCATGGATTGATCCAGAAGCCCAGTCATTTTGGGTTTTACGCGTCTTTCTTCCATCTTTGCACTGGTTTCTGATTTTCGTCCTTTCATATGGTTCGTAGGCGATGAAGTCTTCTTTCCCAGCGGCACACTTAAATTTTTAGCTTCTTGTGATCTGGGAAAAAGAAACTTGATATTTTTCCTTTTACCGCCTTGTTTTTAGCTTTCTGTGTACATGACGGCGAGCCCCGACGTCTCCCCGCGACCACTATGGCTCCCTTTGTATCCCGCATGTTCCCCCCACCTACCTGACGAGATGCGACCAGCGTTAATTTCTTAAAGGCTCGCCCACCTGTGTAGCCCGTCTCTACCCTGAACGCGAAGTTCCCCCCGCCTCGGACCTGGTCTCCACTGGGCTTTTCTCGATCCGTGCGCCGATGCCCGATTTTTTCCTTTCTTTTTATCCGACAATCGATTATTCTGAGTACATCCAGCCCGTTCGAACGCTACACCCGTCCGCTCTCCCAGAACGTTTTTTTTTTCAGCTTCAGGATATTGAGGTGGTTCTTTTCCTCTCTCTTTCTTCTTGTTTTTGAGTTCCTGATTGAAAACCCCAAAAGTCCCCAACTCCTCACCTTCTGAGCGACCCTTTCGTTTTTCTGCAGAAGTTAGTCCTCCCTTGAGAAGATTTCCCTTCCGTGCCCCCATAGGCTAGGTCGATCTCTATCCCCCCCGTCGAAGAGGGAACCAGTAGTTCGAAACTTACTGGCATGGAATAGCCCCCCATCTGCCCGTTCACTCGTGTGTTTCTGTCGATTTTGATCGACTTGGGCTTCTTTGTAATCCCTCCCTGCCTTTCGGTGTGGGTCCATCGCCAGGCGATTTTCCTGCCGCTTTACTCTTCCAAATTGAGAGGTTTCTCTGCAGTTGACGTTTGGCCTCCTCTCTTCCCCTGCCTAGGTTGGTGTAAACCCTCCCTTCCCCCCCCCCCCAAGGTCGGTATAGGTTGATCCTTTTCCTTTCTTCCCACCCTCACGGACCAATCCTCACTCGAAGGCGTTGCTTAATTTCCTCTGGCTGAGCTCCCACTTCTCAGCCCCTACAAATGAGAAATGACATTGTCCTCTTCCCTCCTGCATTGAGTATATTCCTCTTTCGCCAGACGTAACAAGAGAGTGTGGTATTTTGTTTCAATCTCTCTAGTTCGTATTGTCCCCTTTCCCTTTCCAGGTGATTCCGCAATTCAATCCCTTTCCCCTTCGCGTCCTCGAGCGTTGCCCCGTCCTGTGGATAGTCTTTCCAGTGCCTTCTTTTATGATTCGTCTTCCTTGATTGTTCCTTTTTCACTCCCCGGTGCTTTCCGAGTGGCAGCCCCCTGTTGCCAAGGTATCTTACCATTTCTGGCTTGAATCCCCAATGGGGCTCGTGTTACCCTCAGTCGATTATCCCCTTAAGACTGATGGTTGTCCTCTGCGGATTTCACGCGTCTTCGCTCCTCCTTCTTTTCCCACGCGTTCTCCTTATTTTCTCGCCGCCCCCTGACATAGACCAGTGATTCGCCGACGTCTTCAATGGGCATCGTGATCTCGGTCGGCCATCGAATCTCGTTCGTCTTGATTGCAGAAGAGGCCTTTTGCCGCGTACGAGCCGTCCTCCCTCCGCATGCTCGCACATTTTTCTCCCCCGACTACACTCAAGCCGTTCTGACGCTGTCCGCAGTGCGCGTGCGACAGAAACGGTCCGCCTGCTCACGATGGCCTCAGGGCAAATGGTCATTCCCGATTGTTCTGATTTTTTGCTCGACTTCCCAATGGCCAGGTGCTTTCGCGATTACCATCCCGTTGCCGAAACACCCTCGCGACAGCCTTTTCCCCTTTTCGCATGATATCGGGGACCACTAAGGCCTGGTTTTTTCCGTTTATTTCTTTTTTTATTTCGAGCCTTTCCATTTCGCTTCAATCTCCGTTTTCTCCCGACGACTTAAAAACCTGACGTTTATCGCCCCTGCTGTCGGTTGGCACAGCTTCACTCGGAGTCCCGCAGGCTTTTACCTTCCACAATAGCCTTCACTACCTCTTTTTTTTTTTTTCTGCACCTTCGACTTGCTTTTCCTCCTCGACTCCCCGCTGATTAGCGTTCCACCTGCTATCGATTTATTGTGTTTTTGTCTTCTAACCAAACTATTTTGCGACAATATGGAATGGCCGCGATGCTCCCCGTGAACTCCAAATTGGGGCTCGATAACCATACTTGGCCTTGCTTGACAACGGCTTACGCTTTTTCTATATCCTAGTTTTACCCATAACTTCTTTCTTCACATCGAACCCCAACCCTCGCACGCCATCTCAACCTCAATCCCCCTCTCTTATCATTTTGTCGACTGCTGTCATCTCTTTCAGGCGAGTCGCTTTTTTTTTTTGTTTTCCATTGCAGTCACTCCTGTTCCGCTTGACCTTTTTTCCCCAGTTCACTCAAGAAGGCGGCAATGACTTTTTTTTCGTGTCGCTGGGCTCGACGCTGTTAGTTCGAAGGCACTACCTTCCCTCATCCCGTAATAGTCCTCCTTGGGGACGAAGTTGGACCTCCATTTCCTGCATCGGGGTGTGGCACAATTCCCAAGAAGATTATATTTTCTCGTGTCCTCTCCCCCCTACTGGATTCTTTGAGGAAGGACCCTCCGGTGCTTCCGCACTTCTGAGTGATTTTTTCTCAGTCCTGGTCCCGGATTCGCCTCTTTTTTTTTCTTTCCTTTTCGCGCGATGTCCTCGACTTCCTGTTTTTGTCCCAATTGGCGACCACCTTGCGGGACACCCATCGGCATCGCCCGTCCTCAGCCCTTCCCCCAGGACCGCGAGGTTGGCCTCGGCTTTCGCATGCTAGATGGCAACTTTGGCTTCTCTAAAATATCTGGTTTTTTGTTAGTACCTGCACCCAACACAGGAGTTTGACTTTCTCCCATCCTCCGATATTGCAGCTCCAACCCATCGTCACAACGTCGTCCCAAATTTATGGTACTCCGATCATTTGCCCCAAGTTGTTGCCGTTGCGAGAGGTCCGTAGACTGCGCTCCTTTTCTCAAGGCTTTCGCCACGGCGGTTTTGTCCTTGAAACAGGCGGAAAGACCTTCTTCGGCGCCAGTCCCCTTCTCCTTGGCCTCCCCCCTCGGGCCTTCTTTTCAACATGGCCAGGGCATAGTCCTCAACCTTTCTCTTCTCTTTTCCTCCCTTCCTTCGTTGTGTTCAGCCTTTTCTTCTGATTTGTGCTTTTGACTTTCCATTGATAATGAGAGCAGTTTTTTCTTTCTGCCCCGTATGACGTTTACCTGCGCTGCCCTTTGTTAGCCCGGTTCCTTCCCCCCGGCTTTTGCCGTCTAGAACCCTTTTTTTCCTTTGCCGTTAATACATCGTCGGTTCTTTTTTCCGTTCCCGGTTGCAACGAGAGGCTCAAGGCCCGAGATCTTTTTCGGATTGTTGTTGTCTAGCTTAAAGATCGATATGTGAGTCTCCTTCCGGACGGCCCCTGGTGCCTGGTACTCCTGCACACACTGCGGTCCGCGCAAACTTTTTTCCAATGTGCGTAAACGATCGGTCCCCCCCCGCCTTGTAGCGCTTCCCCCTCTTTTTCTATGCCCTGCAAGTTTCGGGTCACTTTGTCATCGTGTCCGCATAGATCAAATTTTAGGCCCCCGACTGCCTGACCGACCTATTCAAGACGCAGTTCGAGCCTCCTCCCTTTCTGTTACCTAAGCTCACGATCCCAAGAAGAGTTACGTTTATGCCCAACAAAATTTTTCTTGCTTCACTTTCGGGATTTTCCTTCATTCGTCCCGTTTCTCTTGCGTTCCGGTTCTTGACGATTTCTTCCTTTGTAGCGCTCTTCCAACGAACGTGGTTTTTCCTATGCTAGAATCGTGAGACAACTAAGTTCTCTTTCCAAGCGGTTCTTCTTTTTCCGTATTCCGTGGCGCAAATCTTCTCAATCTTTCTGCAGGGCCCATCCCAGAAAAGAGCCCAAAGGCCTGATGACAGCATTGCCGGGCACCCCGAGTTTATGCTTTGTCTGAATTGGTTTACGATGTTGTTGATTTCTCTTCAGACCTTTTGCCACATAATCGATTCGCGGCTTAATTTTCCCTTTGTATTCACGCTTAATTTATCGTGAGAACACAGCTTTGCTCAATTCTGGCATTTGTGGCGGTATCACGCATCCTTCTATCACCCCGTCTCCGAGTTTTTTTTTCCAACCCCACACCCCCCTTTCTAGGTGAACGCCTCCGTTCTTGGACCAATTCCTTACGGGAACCTCCCCCCCCTTCCTGAAACTGAAATGAAGCCATTTCAGGTTTACACTCCCAAGGCAATCAGAAAAGGGAGTGACCGATTAATTCTGCTTTGGTAGTGAGGCCCGCTGCGGAGGTCCCCTGATTCGTTTCCTTTTGGCTAGCACGAACCGCCGGTTTCGACTTTTTCCCAGCCGTCATGAGTGAATTGTATAGCCTCGCAGAACCCTCTTTCTCGAGATTCGACTTTCCTTGCCCTGACCGATACGCGACTAGTGCACGAGTCTCCCACGCCTCCTACGCGGCCCCCCTTTCCCCCGGAGGTACAGCAATCTTTATGGTCCCCGAGTGTCGTTTCACTCTTTTGTTCGGAAAGTAATGTTCTTGGAAACTGGACTATTAAGGATTGGTCATTTCTTAAATGTATACCAACCAATTGAAGTGGACACTTTATCTTCACGTGGGATCATTGAAATAGTATTCCTGGATGCAAGTTGACGGGTGTTTTCTCAGGTCCTGATTCTTTTTCCTGATCTTCCTTTATCCCCCTGGAAGTTCGTTCTATTCTGTATTTCGCCAGCTCCTCGCGTCTGAGGCGCGATTACCCGGACCTTTCTCTCGTCCGTCATCCTTCTCCGATTCGTTTTAGTCCGGCGGTTTGTCGACCTCGATAACATGCCTGACTTTCCTGTAGGGGACATCGGATTTTATTTTCATTCCGCGACCTATCTCGACTCGTTCGACCCCTTTTTGATTCTGTTTGGTAAGATGGTGACCGTTTCAACTCTTAGGCCCATCATTAGGCGGACCCATAGACTTCGTCGTTTTCAAGATATCACCCCCCTTGCAGTGTCTTTTAGTTTCCGGCAGCCGTTGATTTTTTTGCTTCTTGACCCCCCAAAAATCCCGGCCCGCATCCCCCCGATTCCCCTTCATCCGCCCTCAACCGTCCCGATCCTTTCTAAGGGATTTCCGATCCTTTCCCTCTTTCCTCCTTGGGATCTCTCCCCCTGCCGCGCGGCAGAACACGCGACGATTTGTCATTCCTTTTTCCTGCCCCCATCCAGAAGTGCTTTACGCCCCTCCGCTTATCTTGGCACGTCCCAGCCTCTTTATCGGTCGGCTGGCTCCGCTTCTCGGTTTTTATAGCTTTCAAGCAATTCTGGATCCCCAAGTGCTTCTTTCCAATTGTCTTGGCTTGTCGTAATGCTGTGCATTCCCCACTGCAAAGGTTCTTCAGTTCTGAACCTCCAATCGCAATATTCCTCTACGTGTTTTTTTTTTCTCCTTTTGACCTCCTCCTATTGAGCGAGCTGCCCTGCTCGCGACACCTATCGCTTGGCCTGATTTCTTCCCCTTGCAATCTCCGCCGCGCGCCATTCACTCCGTCCAGTCCTTTTCTTAGGTCCTTTTTTCGCCCCCCTCCCCGACGCGAGCTTTCACACCAGCGCCTGCCTGGTAAACCTCTCTTTTGTGCTATTTCCTGGCCGTACTGTTCCCACCCTTTTTACCGTTTCGGTTTGCATCGTGACGACCCCTTATCAGATGTTTACAAGCAGGACGTCCTTTCCGTTCCCCCTCCTTTTTTCTTCACCGACGCGTGCCATGACCCCCCACCCCCCCGCCCCCGCCCAATCGTTCTTTTAAGGATATTGCAGGCCGGCGG
>Ga0179593_1240840_pt1 | contig 15614 bp, 15 predicted proteins | sample CZODoug2_1_08_16_FD_185931 | JGI IMG/M metagenome (GOLD analysis project Ga0179593, IMG submission 185931) | Vadose zone soil fungal communities from Angelo Coast Range Reserve, California, USA - CZODoug2_1_08_16fungal (PacBio error correction) | ecosystem: Environmental > Terrestrial > Soil >... | reverse complement strand
CCCTGTGACGTTGACCCTCCTTCGCCGCATCGCCACTCCGTCCCCCGGTGTGATACGTTCTTTCGATCTTCTTTTTTTTTCCTGGGTCATGCAGGTCGTCCGCGCCGGCTTTTTCTCGACTCCTGATGAGGAATTTCGGAGAGACCGCTTTTTCTTGCCTTTTTGTTTGCATGTCCCGTGCCTCGTCGCTTTGAACCTGACCCTTCACGGCCGCCCCACGCCGGTTTTTTTCTTTCTCTTTAGGACCACGGGCCCGAGCTTATCTCTTCCTCGAACAGCTATCTGCTTTTTTCGAGCGTTCGAAGTCAATCCTCGTGAGTTCGTATTGGTTTTTCCCTTTTCTCCTTTCCCAGCAAGGCGCAGTAGTCCCATCCCCCGTCTTTGTCCGGTTCATGCCCTCCGTCAACGCCCACTTGATACCCACGGGTCGAGATTGCGTTTTTCCACCAGACATAGTACCAGTCCGATCCGGCGGACGCCTGCAAGTTCCCGTCCTTTAGTTGCAGCGTCCCTTTTTCCGAACAGGAAACTGCCGGCCTGTCCAACTTTTTGAGCGGGAGCTGTAGACCTTTCTGTCCCCCCCATTCGTGAGGAGGTTTCGTGAGTTAAGCTTTTTCCCCCCTGCTCTTTTTCTTTCTGCTCTGGGAGTTATGGCATTTCGCTGCTCACCTTCCGTCCGGCGGTCCAGGCGGCATCCCAGATCAATTATCTGCATTTCTGGCACTCATGACGGCATGTGGAAGACTCGGCTGACTGGTGCTGTCCCTTGACTGCCCAAGTTCTTCATCCACAGTCGTTTCCCAGGCCGAGGCTGTCGGCACCACGGCTCTTTGAGGCGTGAGCCTCCGCCCGACCAGTCCTGCTCTTCTATCCCTGTGCTCCCAATTTGCCCAAGTCGAGCAACCGAACTAGAGCGGCCGAGTCGACTTCGACCAGTCGCCCTTTTCTCTTATCCTCCGGCCTTCCAACTTTTCCGGCTTATTCCTCATCAGCGTCCACAATGCCCCCACCTTTTATCACCCGGACAGTCTCTCGTGCCCCCTTTACCACCGGTCCTTTGATCGTGAGAGTACCTCTCCCCTGCTTGCTCCTTGATGTCACAACGGTTCTTACCATTTCTACCATGTTTTCCCGCCGGTCCGCCACCAATTCCCTTTACTCTGTCTTTCTGTTTCGCAAACTGCTGCCGTCTTTCCGGGACCCTCGTGTTTTCCCTTTTGATTATGGATGTCCCGGTTGCCCCCATAAGTCTGTCGGTTTCGTCGCGCTTATATCGGCGCGCTCTTGCGTCTGCACTTTTGATGCAGTACAAAGGGCCTCCTATTTGTGCTCGATATATCTATTCTCCTTTTTTACCTCCAGAAAGGGTCTGGCATTTGCTTTCGAAAAGATGGTCGCCTGCTTACCCTCCTGTTCCCCGGTGCGGGAACGATCCTTAGTCTGCCCCCCCCCCTCCTCTTTACTGCCTATACCCTTTGACTTCTCCATTTCGCTTGGATCGGTCAGCGCATGTGCCTCCCCTCCCATCCTTGGAACTCGATCTTTTGGAACACATCTTTCCTTTCCTTCATCTCGAGCAAACTGTCTTTCGGTTCGTTGTCGAGACAAGATTTTTTATTTTTTCAAATTTGGGGGTTAAAAAATGTTTGGAGGTGTTGGTTTCCCTTTTTGGTTTGTGGGGTTCTTTTGTTTTTTTTTCGTTTTTCTCACCCCTCTTTCGCTCACGGTTACAGACGGCCCCCCGCGGTGTTTTCCGCTTCAAGGATTACGGTTGCTGAGCTTCACAGCATGCAGGGCGGCACTTACGTCCGCGGTGCTTTGCGGTCCCTTCTTCTTCTAATGGTTGGTTGGTTGTTCAACTGGAATTCTTGCCTTCGACTCCACACTCAAATTACGCCCGAGTACTTCAAATTTTTTCACGCGTATCGATTCGTTCGAGCCCTTTTTCGTACTATCTTCAACTTTCTCGTGCCGTGCCTGAGGCTACTACTTCGCGTATGGTATTCTGTGTCCGCCGCATCTTTCTGGCCTGTTTTTGAACGGCGAAATATCGTTTTTTCGTTTTTTTCTTTTCCTGCGTGTTTGTGCGGCCCAGTTTCATTGTTTCTTTCCCTACAATTTCGCCGCGCTTTCTCTTGCTGAGTCCGCGTCCTCATAAGAGGTAGTATTCTTTTTTTTTCCCTATAGTAGCACCAAGCCTACCGGTACGGCGGCCTTCGTGCGCCCCGCTTTTCCTTTTCTCAATCGGAGCTATTGATTCTTTTGCCGTGCATTTTCCTGCAACAGTCACCACTTAAGGGCCCCGAGCGGCATTCTCGGGTGACTTCGTACTGAGAAAATTGCTCGATCGTATTTTCCGTGTCCTTCGTGCCCTTTCCCTCGCTCCCACCCCCGCCGAACTTGTTCCGATTGGTTTCCGCATTCGAGGATGCAAGCAGTTTTTTTTCCCCCGTTTCGTGATAATTACCTGCGCGTTTGCAATGCTTTCCATCGCCGGTCTACTTCCGAACTAGCGCATGGCTCTTCTTTTCGGTATTCCAGACGGTCGGTTACGAAGTGAGTACTCCCCCTTCCATCTTCCCGTCACGCCCGGTTCCTCTTCGGTGTCCTTAATCCCTCTCCCCTTGTTTGTTGTTTGAGATCGTTCTTTTCCCCCCTGTTGTCCCCCCTCTCTTTTCTCTGAGTCCAGCCTTTGCGAACCGGGGTCCTACTGATAGTAGGAGTATGACATTCGCTTTCGTTCTTTGCCCCTCGGCGATGAAAGCCCTTGTTTCTCCCTTTTTTTTTTTTATTCCTCCCTTGCACAGACGAGTCGGCTTTGCCCGCCTGAATGCGGGCCTCCCCTCATCTTGGTTTTCCGATTTTGGAGCCCCTTTTTTTTCTTTCCTTTCATTTTCCGATCGATACTTTTTCTTTCCTTTAGAAAGTCCTTCCGCTCGGGCAGGCTTTTTGTACTGTTGTCGGCGTCAAGAGTGTTTCACGTTGCAGCCTTGCACCCTACTCATCTACTGTATGTGTTTGATGCGGTTGTTTTTTTTGCGGCCTCTGAGATGTTTCAACTTTTTTTTTCCGGGGCTGGCTTTGAAGCAGAAATGAGTTTGCATTCTTAGTACTTCGTAGGAGTCCGGCGCATTTTGGCTCGCATCAGTGCGCGATTGCTCCCTTCTCCTCTCCCTGGTCGACCAAGTTACGAGCTTCTCGCAGTCTAGATCGAGCGCCTTTTTCGCCCTCGCCGACACTGCTGGGGATCATTTCTCCTCACGTGCTCCCCTTTGTCGCATCGGTATCCCGCGGTAATATTGGAAATCACTTTTCTCGCCCTTCCCCTAGGAAAAAGAAGCGCTCGGCTGCCGCCTTTCCTTGGGCGTTGGTGTTGCTTAGCCTTGCACTTTTGGCCGTTATTACAAACCCACCTTGTATCGCAGTTCATCCTACGAGTTTTTACCTCGCGGTAACGAGTTCCGCCTGAAGCTTTTCTTCGACCCCTCTTCGTAGTAATCTGGGCCGTTCTTTCAACCCCTCTTTATTTCTTGTTTTCTAGATCTTATAGCCTCCCCCTAAAAAACCGGGATTTTCGAAGTATCGACGATTCATCCCCTTCCCTTGCTGTCTCCATATACTGAGTCCCTAGATGGAGTCGCAACATTTGCGCGGTTCCGATACACCGCTTGCTTCCTTCAGAATAAAGGTCTATTCACTAGGGCCTTTGTGTCAGACCGCTTCTTCCCCTCCGCGCGCTAGGTGAGGCAGAATGCCCTATCTTTTCACCGTCGCCATTTGCAGGCAGTCCTTTATTTCTTTCCTCTCCATAGAGAGTCTCTCTCCCCCATCTCGAGTTCCCCGTTGTCCGAACAGAACTTCCATACTTCCGGAAGGACGCCGCGCGAGCTCTTCACGCGACGAAACCGCCACAGCTGTCGGTTTTTTTTCCGCTCTCATAGCCCTCAAAAGCATCTCCCCTGATGCCCGCTTCCCCGCCCGCCTCAGTCGAACTTTGTTTCTTCCACGTTTTTTTTCTCTTGTTTCACTTTTCCTGTTTTTTCCCTTCGGTGACCTTGGTCTCCCATATCCGTTCCGCACTTTGCACTTTTTTTCTTTTGGGTTCCTCTCCAGATTTTCTCTGACTTCTTGGGTACGGACTTCTTCGGCGCCACGGTAGGTTGCTACGGTCCGGGGCATTTTGGTCTCCTCTTTTTTGTGGTTTTCAAGCCGGAAAAATTGTTTGAAGGACGTATTTTTTTCTTTTCGCCTTTTTCTCGGCGTCACGTCAGCTGTCTTCGTTTTTTTTCTCGTCTTGGCCCCTGTTGCGTTTTTTAGTCGATCGGCCGGCGGTTCGGAGAGCTCGCCTCAGCCCCTTTTGTTCCCCTCTCGGCAATCGGTCAGCTGATTTTTTGAGTTTTCTTGGTTGAGTCAGCTTTTTTCTGTTTGTCCCCACCTGCCGAATCGGGCCGGTGACCCGTTTTAGAATTGCTCGATCCTTCTTCCTCCCCTTTTTTGAGCCTTTCCCTGCTTGCCCTCACTACCCCGTTTGCCCCCCAGGAGAAGAGCCTTGTCGACACCTTTTCTCGCCTGACTCCCTCCGCACCCTCGTTCCAGACCTCGCGTTTTCTATTGCCGCCTTTTTTGGCGACACTTCCCCCCCCCGGCAGTTCCTGTCGGCACCCGTGCACGTCGGAAGTTACCCCAGGATCGCCGGATTCGTAGCTTTTCCCCTCGGCATTTGCCCCTCCGATACGTAATTTGTGTTTTGGGGCGTCATTGCACGGTTGACTACTGCAGCTGCTTCTTTGGCTTCCGCATTCTGGCTTTGCTCATGGTTCAGTTCCCCTCGACGCTCTGACTTTTTCCGTCGGGCGGCAGCAGTCGTCTAACTGCCCGTATTTTTTAGTCTTTTTTCCCTCTCCCTATCGGGCCATTTCTCCTGCCACTATGGTCGACGCCCGCAAGCCCCTGCTTTCTTCCGGCCGTGAAGGTTCAGGCGACGTTATTCCTTTCTTCCTCGCTGGGAGCTCCGTGCCGGCGTTTGATCGACGAAATTCCCCGCTGCGGTTTCCCTTTTTCTTCTGCTCTTTTCCGTTTCTCGACAGGACCTGCCGTGGGCGAGTGAGTCCCACTCCTTTGCCTCTCGTATTCACCCCCGGGTGGCCAGATATTGGCATGTTTTGCATGGCTTTTGTTTCCGGTTCATGTCATTTCTATCTATCTCTGTGAGAATCCCTTTTTTTTCTTGTTCTCTGACCCCCCTTACCTTCCCCCAAGCCATTCGCTATTGAAAATTTTTACATTTGTTTCCGGCTGAGCTGTCTTCCTCTGTTTCTCGCCCCGGGTTTTCGTTCGCGTCACTGCCATCGCGCCGAACGCACACTGACTCTTTTTCTTTCTGTCTTTCGTCGAGCCCTCCTGGCCTGCGCTAATTTCTATTTTGGGGACTGTCATTTTTTCGTTTTGTCCCCTTCCCTTCCCTCATCCGGCAGGGTTTTTGCTTGGCGTCGACGGGAGACACGTTCCCCGAGCGGCCCTATTTAATCCACCCGCTGCTACTTGGCTTTAGAAGCCTGCTGCCCGCCCGCTAATGTAAGCGGCGTCGCTTCGTCGTGGACTGCGCGAAAACATCCTTTTTTCTTCTTTCCCACCTAGACTTTATAAAGCCCATTTCCTTTCCATCCGCCCCCTTCTCCCACTGTTCTCCGTCGGAGGTGCAAAGTACCCGTCAGCCTTTTCTCTTAAGCGCTGACTGGATTTTAAAGTACCCCGATCGGGCAGCGGCCCTTTGCTCGTCAACCCAGTTAAATGCTTTAATGTAACTGCAGGCTTTTATTTCCCTGAGTTCTTACACTCGTTGCTGGGGGTTGCGTTAGCGCAGACCGATTTTCCCCCTTCTCTTCTTTCTTTTTTGAGGGCCTGCGCTGGGGCTTGTTCCATCTTTGGAGAACCATCGGCGGGGTTGTTCATCGAGCACTTATCCCCCCCTGCGATGAAGGACTGTTGGAAGACCTCGGCTCGCCGGTGCTTCCTGATTGTTTCTTTCCCAAGAGTCCATGACGGATGCCGTTACTTTGCCCCCCCGAGGAGCTGGAGGCGGAGAGTCCGACGACGTCTTGGCCGATCGAGCTGCCCTGCCCCCCCAAGGTTGCAATTCGCTCCCAAACGGAAATCCACTTCTCCCTTTCTTTTTTCCTCCTTCTGCGAGATACGATTCTACTTACCTTCCACTTTTTTTTCTGCCTGCATAACTTTTTTAAGTCCCCTTCCCCCCCGTAACCCCGTCTCACCATGTTCGCGCCGAATAAGGTTTCCGTACAGTCCGTCTTTCTCCGCTGACCAGAGCCCCCCCTTAGTGGAAAGAGCTGTCAAAACTGTAGCTGCCTGCTAAACAAGGGCCCCACTCCCGTTTCCTTCCCATCTGTGAGATGACGCGTTCGTTAGCAATCGCCGTTTTTTTTTTACGTTTTTTCCCTGGAATAGTCTTTGCGGGTATTTCGTTCCTATGGCTGCGCTGGGTCCCTTCCTTGCCCCCGGTTTCGTCGCGATGCTTTCTCGCTTGTTTCCCTCTTTCTCGTTATTCCAAGTTCTGGGGCGTCCACACGTCCCCTCTCTTTTCCCCCCCCCCCGATATATATCGATGTATCTGCGGCTCTTTATAGAAATGGTTCTTCGTTTTTTCGTACACGTCTGATGTCTTTTCCTTTGTGTAGGTTCCTTGAATTCTCCTGCGGTCGCCACACCCTGGCCAGCTTGTGACCCGGCGTCCTTTATTCTCCAATGGACCAGCTTTTGCTTTTCCCGCGCCATTTTGGTGCTTTACTTCTTCCATCTTCCACGCGCTTCTTTGTCCTCACAACATTTGCGGTGATTTTATTATTGCTTAGAACCCTTTTTTCCTAGCCCCTCGTTTCTGCGTAGTAGAAATCTTTCACCCCCCTATTTTCGCCCTTTTTTTGTGCCTACCCGGCCCAGCTTCTTGTAAAGTGATGTTTGTGTCTGCAGTCCTTCAACTGGGGGGGTGTTGTGCCTTTGCAGCGTATTCCTCTCTTCTTTGCTGCGGATGCAGCGCTCCTTTTTTTTGTTTTTGCGTACCCCGGCATCAGAGGCTCATTCCTACAAAACCATAAGCCCTTCGAGAATGAAAGAGTCCACTCCCGACTTCTCGTTCAGATGATTGAAGGCTAGTGCCTCGCCTCTTCCTTCCACCGTAGGGCCAGTGCCTGATTTAAGCTTTCTTCTCGTCTTTTAAGCCACCCGTGGCGACCATCTCTTTCCTTTTGCCGTCGTGTGATGAAAGTGGCCACTTTCTTTTTTATTGTTGGCCGCTCGGTAATGGGCGACTAACGATTCTCCTTCCCATGGCGCGCGACATCTTTTCGTCTTTATGCCGTTTCGTGTACTTACTTTTTCTTATTTCATATGCAAAATATGCTTTTTATTCTGTCCCCTTCACCGTCACCTTCGCCTTCGTTGTGACATTATATCTTTTGGGCCTCAGCCGACACCCATCAGGTCTGAATTATTCTCTCAGCTCCCCTTCTCCCTTCCCCCCCCGTAACCCCCCCCCTTTCCCCCCTTTGAACAGTTTTCTCTGCATTGGAGCTGCGACCCGTCAGTACGAGAAAATTCTCCCAGATAGCTCCCTTTTTCAGTTTTCAATCGGCCCACCATGTTTTTTTTCCACCACGCGCTCCCCAAAGCAGAAATGGAACTATTGCGGTCTGCCTTCTTTTTCTCCCAAGGCCGAAGCTTATGTGCATTCTGATCCTCCACAGCTTTGAGGGCGACACCGTTTTCTCATTCGACGATACTCCACTTCGTGTCCTTTTTCCGAGTACTATGAGTTAGGGTCCCAGCCTTTCGGGAATTCCTTGTTTTGCTCATCGTTTGACAAATACGGCAAGTCGTGATGCTGAGGAACTTTTCTTCCTTGTTGTTGTGGTTCTCGGATTCCCCTTTTCGCCCCCTTTGCTTGCCGAGATTTTAGATGATTCAGATGCACCTTATGCCCTTAAAGGCCATCATCCTTTTTTCCTTCTGAGGTTAACTCTCCTCCTGCGGCCTATTTAAGCTTTACGCCCGCGAGTTGAGGATCTTCCTTTCCAGACTTAGTCGGCCTTTGCCTCCCTTGATGCGGCCCCAAATGGCCCCGGCTTTTTTCAAGAGTTGTCTACCCCTTTTGGTACTCCCTTTCACGCTGCTGACGAGTCCCCTTTTTCTTCGTTCGACCGCTCCCCCCATGCCGCTCTTTTTCATTCTGCTTCTTTTCGGCGAAGAGGTGAAACAGGTTGCCAGGGGCTTCAACCCCTCTCTCCCTTTTATGGGGTGCGTGCCCGGCGTTTCTTCTTGATGTAGATGCACCCCCCGAATTGAGATTGACGGTCATGTCTTGACCAGTCGATCAGATGTTGTTTTAGTATTCGTAGCGCACTCGGCTTTGCCTGAAGGCGCGAAATTGTGTAGCTAAGCTTCCATTGAAGCACAGGACAGGCCTCTTTCTGAGCGATTTCTGACTTGAATAAGCCCTTCCCCGTTTTGAATTCTGGTCGCCAATTATTGTTGTCATTTGCGAGCGGAGCACCCGGACCTTGTATCGCTTTTTATCCTATGTGGAGTAGCAGACTACTTGCTCTCTGTCATAGCGATCGGTCTTTCCGACTTCCCTCCTTTGTCGGCTGAGGGTTGCTTCGCCCCAGCGCCCCTCGTTTGGTTGCCGCCCACCCCCCTGGAGCGCTTTCTACGCAATATCTTTCCTGGTATTCGGGAACGCATGTCCTCCTTCCGTCGGTTCGCTCGCCACCGTACAGCCTTTTTTGATGATCTTTTCGTTTTTGACCCCTTGAGCGGCCCTCCATTGCCGATCTTGACCGCCGAAACGGGCGTAGCCTTCTCGACGATGTTTCCCCGCTTTCACAGATAGAGTACCATGATTTTGACGGTATATTTCGACCGATCCCCCGCTTCTGTCATTGAGTCCTCACGGTTATTTTCCGTAAGTTTCCATTTTCCCCCCTTTTTTTGTAACAGACCCCCTTCTGTTTGGATTCTAATGCCGATCTTTTTTCACGCAATTTCAGCGTCCTCATTCTGATTTTTTATCCTCAGGCATCATCTCGATATGCTTTCCCCAAGCGAGGACGCGTGTTACGCCCCAAGCAGAATTGAGCCACGAGGGCATCGACTCGAAGCCCTGAATAATGGCGACTTTCCGAACCTCTTCTGATGTAAAGTAGCTCCATTAAAAGCCGAATGAACGCCTCTGTAGCTTCATAACCGACGCCTCAGTTCCCCTGGTTCCGAAAGGTCTGGAGGACACTTCCTTTGCCCCCTTTTCTGTTTGATGAACGTGTATTCCTCTATTCCGCACCTTTTTTACCGATTCTTTTTCCTCAGGGGGATATTTGGTCTATTTTCAGCTGAGTAATAGCCGTTGGGTACTTTTTAAAAGGCTCTCTCTGCTTGGTTGTTACGTGGTGGTGTTACCCTTATCTTGACGGATTTTCAGGGTCCCCCCTTTTTCAGCCTATGATCGCATCTTTAGACAGCTGGTTGAATGTTCTCCTTGGACGCGACCGCTGGTTTTAGTTTGGTCTTCCGTTGGAACCTTTTCTCTCGAAGGACGAGCAGTTCACGTCTCGTTTTTTCCCGAGCCATCTTTGTTGCGCGATCCTGTTTTACTGGAATTCTGGTTTTATTCCCTTTTTGCTTCCCGGCTTCGCAGGCTGGAGCAGATGGGTCTCCTTCCCTCTTGGGCACGGTGTTGTTTTTTTTTTTGCCTATGGAACCGCCCTCTATGTTTTTTTCCTCTGCTGCCCCATACCCCGCCCCCTCTTTCTTTTGCCAAAAGTGTATTCGCTTGTCGACATTTTCTCTACTCCGCCCTCCGCAGAGGTCTCGACGCTTATCCTTTTCTTTTTGCTTTTGGTGCCGTGCCGTTTCAATTGTTTCCCCGGCCCCGCCTCTTCCGTCCGACCTTGTCACCTTGCTTTTGCCTCCGGATCGTCTTATGCTCTTTTCCCCTCCGACGATTCTGGTTAAGTGTTTGATTGCCCTGGATGTTGCTAGATGTTGCAGCGTCTGTCTTGTGACGTGGCCTTCTGCTTTCGCTCAGGTGAGCCCCGACAGTTGTCCCGAATCAGACTTGTTGCCTTGCAAGCAGAGTCCCCTGCGTAGATCTTTTTTTTCCCTCCCCCCGTATCATTCTGTGTGCCCAGGATCTTTGTATACGCCCGGCAAGCGACTTGTTTGGTCAGCGTTAAAGGTCAGGTCTTTTAATGATCCGTCTTGTGCCCGGCCCCCAATTGCTGTTATCCTCAGGAAGGCGTTTTTTTTTTTTTTTCCTCCCTCCTCAGCGCGGCTTCCTTCCCCTTTCTGGCTGTGCCCCTTGGCGAGAAACTCGAGCTACTGAGCTAGATGTCCCACCTTTTGAACGATGCTTGGTGAGGCTGTTCCGGGCTTGGGGTCATGTCCTTTTTTTCTATTCTCTCTTTTTCCTAATAATATTTTTTTGTGATAGCATCTTCCCTTCCATGTTCCAAGCCCATTAGTCCTACCATCGCAATTTTGCGGCCGTTTTCTCTTCCCTAGTAGGGAGCTCGCTTGTTTCGTGTGGTTTTAGGTCGCGACGCGCCATCTTCCCTCCCGAAGACTTCCCGCTCTGATGAGTTTTTTTTTCCCCTTTGGCCTCATTGTATGGGCCTTTCCGTTCGCGTCGGCCCCCATTCTCAAATGCTTCACTCTCCTCCCCGCAGGCGCTTGCTGGCGTATAGTCGTCTCCCGGCCCTTAGCTTCTCCTCCCGAACCGCTCTAAGGGCTTTTTTTATTTCCTTTTTTGAGCCCTCCTTCACTCATTTTCGTTTTTTTTCGGGGCTCACCATGTTCAGACCTCCCGCCAGGACCTTTATCCTGCTCTGGAGTAATCCATTCTTTTTTTCCTCCGTCCCCTGATCCCACTTATGTACTTATCTTCGGCGGTTTTTTTTAACCGCCCCCTCGGACCTCATAAGCATCCCGGATCGTTCTGCCTTTTTCCACGTCTGTCCTATTTTTGTAGTCCCCAAGGAATGACGTTTTTGCATTCGCCACCCTGAGCCGGCTGTGAGCTGCGTTTTTTCCTGTAGATTACCTCGTGTTTTCTTCGTGTCTCTCTTATTTCGAAACTTTCGGTTCGGGCCTTCTTTTTTAGGCTGTTTTCTTCTGGACCACATTCTCGCTGGGTCCCGCCTTCCCGTTCTTTCATGCCTCCCGGCACCTTTATCCTTTTGTTCCTTTGTCTTCGCGTGCTGGCCATCCTTCTTTTGCCACCTACCTGTCTCTCCCCCATAGTCCCATGCCTCTTCCCATCACAATTAGGAGCTGGATTCTGACGCGAATATTACTTCAGCTGCTCCTCTCTTTGCCCTTTTCAAGGTCTTTTCCCCACAGAAATCTCACGTCCTGTTCTTTTATCCCAGGAGCCACTTCCGCTCTCCTAGTTTTACTTTCCTTCAACGGCTTCAATGCAGCCTCTTCCCAACCTCCCCCCTTTTAAAAGTTTTTCTCCCCCCCCAGACTCTTCAGTTGGTGCCCGTACCCAAATGTCGCCTACCGCTGATTTTCCCCCTCGGTTTTAGTCTCGTCCACTTTTCGGTTTTTTTCCCACAGGTCCCCTCCCAGTTTTGCCTGCAACATCCCCTTTTACGATGACCCGGTAATTTTACATTTTGCAAGTTGTTTACTTTCTTCTAGGGCGGTTAGGCTTTTTGGGCTATGTGATGCGTTTTTGCGTTTACAGCCAGAAGCTGTTATTTTTTCTGATGTGACGTTTGCTTTGCCTCGTTCTTCATTTTTTGGCTTACCGGCCTCGAGGGGCTCTCTCTCTTTATCTGAGGTTCACAGCAGAAATGTTTGATCCCTGGAGGTGTTTTTATCCCCTTTTTTTCGGCTCCCCGAGCTTTTTTTAGTTAGTTCCCCTAGCCTTCCTGTTAGTCAAAAAACAACCCCCCCAACTTTTTACCTCTTGACTTTTTAATGATCTCATTTACAGCAAGCGGGGATTTTAGGTACCTTCGTTTTTGCTCCATCATCCATATCTTTGTCGCAATTTGTTTTTTTTGTGTTTTTTCAATCAGGTGTTCTTTGGTCTTCCCTCTCAACCCAGTCCCGACGCTTTCTTCGAAGAAGATCGAGCACCAAGCTCTGCTCACAGGTGTTTTTTTCCCTTTCTCGATCACTTCTGTACGGGGTATTCGATCCCCTCAATGCATTTGCAAGTCGCGTCGCGTGCTGAGGATGATCTCTTAATGGTTTTGGTGGCAGCTCCCATTGTTGACATTCCTCCTGTACCAGACCAGGTTGCGATGTCATTAGCCTGATTAGTTCTCTTTTTTCTGAAGTTTTACTTTTTTGCAATATGCCCGCGTGCGTGCCTGATTCTCCCTTTGTTTGCGCAGATTATTTCCTCCACTTGACACTTTTTCCCATCATGCGGAGCTGTTATTGTTTGCCCTTGCCCTCACCCTTTAGAGACTTTCGTAATGGGGCCGCAGATGTTTTTCGTCAATTGACTATTCCTCCCCAGACCCCAAATGTCAGGCGTATTCTCGTTCTATTGCTTGTCTCGTTTTCATCAAGTAATTGATTCCCCCAATCAATCTTCCTGCGCCTTTGTTTTTCCCCTTTCAGCGGCAAGGGCGCTTATAGGTTCCCTCCCCCCATCCAGGAGCTATGATTAGGTTTTGTCCCTCTGTTTTCCCTCTTTGCCTCCCCGTCACCCCAATCCTCCCGATGGCATTGGTCTTTGCTCAAAGCCTCTTGAGTTCCAAAGGGTTAGTTCATCTTTTTTTCCCTACTTTGCACCACGCGCCTACCCCCGACCTTTTCCCTATTTCTTTCCCTGACTTCCTTGATGCACTGCAGACGAGTTTTACTTGCGTTGCCCCCCGGACTCTGGGCATTTTCACGCCGGAGCCTCTTCGTTCCCTCTCTGGAAGCATAACGAGGCGGAGGAGTTCCATGCGGTTTGTCGCTGTTTGTTCCTTCCCCCTGCAAACGGTGACTCCCCGGCGGTTTAAATCCTTTTCCTCTCCTATTTTTTTTTTGTAGCGATTCCTCCCCCCGAGACACCGGATTGCAGAGATTCAAGTCTTGATTTCCACTACATTGCCTCCTTCTTCCCACCCTAAATATTAGGTTCGAACGTTAGCAGTTCATTATATATTTTTGCATTCCTATTGTACCTGACTTTGATTCTGGCCCACTCTTGGTTTTTGATTTGCGGTCCCGAAAATCGTCCCTTTGAGTAGGTGTTGAGATGATTTTCCCTTTGGGTCCCTATTCCTTTCCTAGGCTCTGAGACCTTTTTCCGTACTGGACGTTTTTAGATCATCGCTCTGGGTAACTTTTCTTTTCCGGTTTCGAAGCTGTTGAACGTTGCCGATTTCAAAACCCATCCTTAATAACTTCATGTGTTGATTCTTAGGAGGCTCGCCGGCGCCGTTTGATGTTTCCCTCATTCCCCGTGTGAACCGGTTAATTCCGTGCCTCTTCGATTTGCATTTTCCCTTAACTTGTAGGAGTACAGTCGGCCCTTTTTTATCGGGTAAGATTCTTCCTGTTAGACGTGGCCAGGAACGCCAGGTGCCAGCTGTCCCCCTCTTCTCTTATAGCGCAGAGTTAGCGGCCCTTCCTTAGACGCAGCTTCATTCTGTCCAACCAGCTTTCCTAGTCAGACCAGCTGCACCTTGGAGCCGCAGTCCCCCCTTTTGGACGCTTTTCCCCTTTAGGAAAAGAATATTTGTCTTCTTTCTTGAATGAATTGTAACCCACTCCTTCTCGGAGAGAATTCATTCGAGACTGTTCTTGTGAGGTTGGGTTCCTGAGAAAATCTTGTCTCGGTTTTCCCTCAACAACCCTTTGTCGTCATGTAGCACGCGACTTTTCTCTTTTTTTCCCGATTCCCCTCCCCCCCTTTCTTTTGCTTCATCTCTTCTTTTGTGTACTCTCTTTCCCCCATGAGTGTCCCCCCTTTGCCTCGATCTTATTCGACTCCCATCTTTTGGAGCATGTTCCGACTATCAAGGAAACCCCCACTGATTGTAGCCCAACTCTCGCCTGCCCATATGACTTAGTTGTCGTGAAAATTCGATCTTCCTCTCAAAAAGGTGATTTTTTAAATGTTCCTCTTTTTCCCTGCCCTCTTGCCTTGTGTCTTTCTCCCTGCTTACCGACCCATAAAAGCGGATAGGTCGCCTTTAAGACCGCCCCGACTTCTCCCCCGCTCCCCTTTCCCCCTTACGACATTATGTCAATAAGCTAGATAGCTGAGCCAAGATAGTAGGCCTCGGTGTACGCCCCTCCCTTCGCCCTGATTCCATCGGATTCGCGATTCCCAGCGCCCTTGACCCCCCCCCCCCTTTTCGGTCAGAAGAATGCATCCTCCAGCCCCACTCCTTCGCCGAATTTGACGAGTCCTCCCCGACTTCCCCTCCGTTCGAACTTCCAATCTTTTTCATAGTCCCCTTGTTTATTTTTTTTTCTTTGTTCCAAACTAGGTCCTGACGCCCTCGGGGTGAGGATGGGCGATTAATTTTTAACTTTTCGTTTTTTTTTATTGGACAGTCCCTTCGCGTGTTTTTTTTTCCCGGGATCTTAGTTCCCCTTGAGTCATGAAAGTAAGTACCTTTTGATCGTATTATCGCTCCGCCGATTTGCTTTTTTTGACCCGGTCTTCTTTTTCTTTTTAGACTGTCACCCTTTCCTTTCGAAGCTCGCTCCGCCGAATTCTCCTATACTCAGCTCTAGATGGTGCGCGTGGCCCTCCCTTTTCTGCGACGCTGTTTTTGTTATTTGGCACTTTTCCTTGAACTGCCTTTTCTTTTTTTTTTTCCAAAGTCTTTCCCCATCGGGAGGTTTGCCCCTGTTGGTAGATCTCCTTTTAGCCTCTTACTTTGCCTTCCCCCAGATTTTTCTTTTTTTTTTGTTGATCCAGTCCTGAGGACCTCACCCCGTTCAGGGCACCGGAACCCCAATTCTCTGTGCTTTTCCCGTAATTTCGGTTCTTTAGACCTCTTCCTCTTATTTAATAGACCTTAGGATCCTTCCTTGTCTTTTGAGGACATGGCCACTTTCCTTTTTCCTTTTCCTCGAACCTTTCCTTTTATTCCGTTTTGAAACAATTTCAGAGCTTCCCTGCTGTTTTTCCCCTTTTCTTTTCCCCCCATCAGCTCTTCTCTTGGGCCTTGTTTCTTCGGATTGAATGTGGCTCTTTTTCGCCCTTCTGATTGGACGCTTACTTATTTTTTCTGAATTTTCCCCTCCCCCCTCTCTATTGATTACGTCGGCCCCTTCCTCAGCCTCGTAAATGACCTCCAGATTTCTCCCCTGGTTTTTTTTTCTCCTATGATTTTCCATCGACCGAACTCTCTTTCTTGAGGGTCGTTTTTCACGCTGTCAGGTCTCTTACGCCAATTCCAGTTTTGTGGCTTCATTTTCGTTTGTTCTGACGAAAATCCTGCGTTCTTTCTTTCGTTTGCGGACTTTTTTTGAGCGTGCCCTTCCTTCCATGTCCAGCCTCAACATTTAAGTCCTTGCTACCTATCACCCACTTTTTCTATTTCCCTCTTTTTCTCATGGATTGGGGCTTTTTTCTT